>Ga0310837_100091_pt1 | contig 118381 bp, 104 predicted proteins | sample SM_ome_5_FD_201315 | JGI IMG/M metagenome (GOLD analysis project Ga0310837, IMG submission 201315) | Sorghum-adapted microbial communities enriched on stacked mutant (SM) sorghum from Joint BioEnergy Institute, Emeryville, California... ...
GGTATGAGGGCGAGCTGCACGACCAGAGCTGGATGTCGCCGGAGGACGACATCCGGGAAGGCGAGCATGTGATCGTCTTTCAGGCGGTGTACCGGAACGGCGTGATGAAGGAGACGTCGGTGCCGATCCGGATCATCGGAAACATCTACAAGTTCGTGTCGGTGCACCGGGTGCAGTGAATGGTGGCGGTCCGGTCCCGACAAAAAGCGGCGGGAGCTCGACTCCCGCCGCATCTTTCATTTCTCGATGGATATGCGATAAGTGCATTTGCTCCCGCCCTTGGCGAGACATTCGATCCGCTCGACATCCGCCTCGAGCAGATCGCGGAACAGCGCCAGCTCGCAGCTGCACGCCTGTTCGTAACGCGCGGCGACCTGGGCGATCGGACAGTTGTACTCGTGAAGCAGCACTTCCCGGTCGGAGGCGTTCTCGACTTCGACCATGTATCCCCCGTCGTTCTGGATGGACGCCAGCTCGCCGATCCGCTCGGACAGCGGCTTGCCCGCCATCCGCCCCGCGTGCCGCCGGTACAGCATTCTCCGGCGCGCCTCGAACATGCGGTCCGCCGCGCCTCCCCTGCCCTCTTCCTGCTCCAGCAGTTCGAGCAGATCAAGCGCGAGCAGATGGTAGTTCTTCGGGAAAAATTGCTCCGCTTCTTCCGTCAACTCGTAGACGTACGCCGGCCGGCCCATCGGCTGCTTCACCGGTCTCGCGGAAGCGTAGCCGTCGCGTTCCAGCGCCGCCAGGTGGCGCCTGACGGCCATCTCGGTCAGACCGAGCTCACGCGCCAGTTCGCCGGCGGTCGCCGAACCCCGGGTCTTCAGCAGCTTCAATACCGTCTGCCGGGTCGGCCCGTCGTGCCGCCGGACCCGGACATCGCCGGCCGGCCGTTCCTTGCCGGTCCTCACCGCCAATGCGCCCACCTCCGCACGTCAACCTGTTGCCTGAATAATGATATTGTACCTTACGGCACGAAATTCGTAAATCGACAAAAAACGCCGATCGCTTGACCGGCGCTTGATTTTGGGCCCGGGCCCGTTCCCGTTCACCCGAGCTCCCGCTCGAGATACGACTCGACATCCCGCCGGAACGCGCGGAGCACGTCCGGCAGCCGGGGCGTCAGCGGATGGAGCGCGGCGCGGTCCCACTGCCAGTAATCCTGCACAAGCGGCTTGCGCAGCCGCACCAGCTCGGCGAGCGGCGCCTTCCGCTCGGCCGGGAACACCCCTTCCTCGCCGATGATCTCGATGATGTCTTCATAGCTGCTCGCATCGCGCATGATGAAGCCGTCGATCAGATAGCTGCCGACGTCCGTCACGATCTCGATGGCCAGGTGCAGCGCCCGCTCCTGCGCCAGCCCCTGCAGCGCGTCGCCCTGCCAGTCGGCCGCCAGCGCCTCGAGCGCGCCGGCGACTTCGGGCACCGCGTTCAGGCGAAGGTCGATCTGTTCGCGGTTGACGTAGTACACGCGCCCGCACCTCCGTTACTCCGATTTGCGCTTTCGCGCCTTGCGTTTCAGCCAGACCGTCATGACGATGCAGCTGATGACGATGATCAGCAGATAGGTCATCATTTCATAGACGTCGCTCATGCTGCCGCATCCGCTCCCCCTGGTTGGACTTGTGAATCGGCTAGTCGGACTCGTAATCGACACAGACGCTCGCTTCGCCGACCTGGCTCATGTACCGGACAATCTCCTGATGCACGGGATGGATCTGGTAGGCGCCCAGCGCCTCCAGCGATTCGAACTTCGCGGTGAGCGCGATGTCGTAGGAATGTCCGGAACGCAGCACGTCGACCCCGACCTCCAGCGACAGCAGCTCGTCGATCCGGCCTTCCATGCCGCGCAGCACCCGCGCCGCGCGCTCGATGTTCTCCGGACTGCGGTCTTTCAGCCGGAACAGCGCAATATGGGTGATCATCCCGACATCCCTCCCCCATGCATGGCCTTGTACCCACGGTCACATAATATACCACGACAACCATCCCGGGCAACCGCCCCGGCCGAAGGAGGCTTCAGCGCCCGTGCGATATCCCGTCACGGTCGTCATGACCCTGATCGCGCTTGCGCTCTGTCTGTACAATTATACCGGGTACGATCCGCACAACTTCGTCTTCTTCATGTTCAGCCCGCCGGCCTGGGTGGCCGATCTGCTCGTCGACATCCACGAAGCGAGCGTCCTGCTCCTGTACGCGCTGACGCTGATCACCTACGCGCTGATCGGATATGTCGCGGACCGGCTGATCCGCCGCGGACGGAACAACAACCGCGCTCCGGCCTGACCCGCAAGCAAAAAGGAGCCCGCTTCCCCACGGGCTCCTTCGTCATGACGGACTCGCCGCAAGTCACGCCGCTTCCACGATCAGCTTCGCCTTCATGTCGACATGTCCGATGCCGCACGGAATCGAGCAAACGATCTCGTATTCGCCGGGCTGGTCGAACACGACGTCCTGCTGCAGCGTGTCGCCCTCCAGCTTGATGCCGAGCGCCGCGATCTCGATACCATGGACGCCGCTGACGTTCTTCAGCACCAGACGGACGTTATCGCCCTGCTTCACGCGGTATTCGGACTGGTCAAAGGTGAAATCGTTGTACGCTTCGACCTTGAGCAGCGTCATCCCCTCGGGCAGGCTCGCCGATTCATCGACCGGCTTCTCCGGAAGCTCGAACGCGAGCAGATAGAATCCGAACACGCAAGCCGCGATGAATACGCCGAACATGATCCATTTGTGCATTGCCACGTGCTCCCCTTTGTGCTGTAAATGTCTATCCCTTATATTAACCAACATGCTCCGGACTTCTCAACCTCAAACTGCGGGGAGACACAAAGTTTTCGCCCTTATGTGACAAAACGTTGAACGTTCAGCCCGAGGCGGCGTACCGCTTCAGCAGCCGCTCCGCCTCCGCGCGCACGAAACTCCACGGCATCGTGAAATGGTGGTGGTAGCCCCGGCAGACGTAAGCCGTCGTGAGCCCCTCCGCCTCCTTCCGCTCCTCGTACACCTTGATGCCGGACGACCGGAACATCCGCCGCAGCGCGGCCAGCTCGAGCAGCGCCCGGTCCTGCAATCCGCGCAGGATCGACTCGTAGAAGCGCGGCAGCTTCAGCCTTGACGAGTCGACGACACGAATGTCGTGATCGAGAATGCGGACGGCGATGCCGAGCAACACGTACCGCTTGACGGCCTCCAGCTCGTCTTCGCTCTGCAGCGGCGGCCGGGGCGGCTGACGTCCCGGCGCGGGCTGACCGGTTCCGGCTTCCGGATGCGCGGAGCTCGCCTGCGATCGCCCGGTCCAGGCGTCCGGACGCGCGGGCCCGCTCCCCTTCGGCGCCGCGGCGGGCGGCATGGACGCCGTGCCGGAACCGCCCGTCCGTCCGCTGATCTCCGCGGCCATATCGATCCCTCCATGACACGAACATGTGTTCTTATTATAGCCGGTAACCGTCGCGTGATCAAGGGGAGCGAACACGGACGCGGGCCGCATGGCCGTCACTTCCGGTCGGGCGGCTGCCGGTCGCGCAGCACCGCGATGAGCGACTTCAACTTGTCGGGGAACGGCAGCCCGAGCTCCCCGCAATTCTCGGCGATCGAAATCAACTCGTTGACCAGGTAGAAATAAATCGCGCCGCTCATCACCGCCGAACCGCTGCCCAGCAACACGTCGATTCTGTGGGCGAGCAGGATGACGAGCAGCATGATCCCCTTCATCGCCAACCCGCGGAAGCCGATCGCGCTGGAGAGTCCCTGCTTTCTCTTGATCGCCGCCGCCACGCCGGTCACGTAATCGATCCCGATCGCGACCACCAGCGCCGTGAGCGCCTCGGACCAACCGCCGTACGCGAACGAGAGGACGGAGCCGATGATCGCTCCCGCCGACGACAGCGCCACCCCGGGCGTAATGTTGAGCGCCATCCCGATCCCGCCTTTCGACCTCATCGCCAGATTCTGACCTTCCTGCCGTCGCCGTCCCAATCGACGCGCGCGCCGAGCGATTCGGCGAGCCGCCGGACCGGCACGTATCCCGTGCTGCCGGACACCTTCGTCGGCCACGGCTCGCCATTGACGAGCACCTCGCCTTTGTCCCAGCCGATGGCGGCGCCGAGCGCTTCACCGATCGCCCGCGCCGGTCCCCATGAGACGCCGTCCGCCGCGAATCCGTCCGCAATCCTCACGCCGTCCATCTCGATCGCGACCGGCACGGGTTCGTCCGGTCGCGTTCCGTCCGCCTCCCGGTCATACCGGCGCAGATCGTACGTGTTCATGATGCCGATCAGCTTGTCTGCATAGCCCGGGTCCGTCGCGTAACCGCTTGCCTGCAATGCCCGCGCCTGCCCTTCCGGCGTGTCGGCCGCCCGAACCGGCGCGTAGCGCGGCAGCTGCATGAGCAGATCCTGGTCCTTGTAGCAGTCGTAAACGCTGTCGTAGGCGCGGAAATCTGCAGCTTCACGGACGCTTTTCCCGTCACGCACTTCCCATGTCGAGCGGTTTACGGTCTTGCCCCGCCAGTAGGCGTTCGGCTGGCCGCCGCCGACCTTGATGCCGCAGACGTTGTTCCAGGTTGGAATGACCCCGCCGGTCTCGAGCAAATTTTGCGCCAGCCGGACCGACACGAAGAGCGGCGACCCTTCCAGCCGTACGCGGATGGCGATCGGCGCCAATGTTTGAAAAAACTGCTCTCGCGTCATGCCGGACTCCTCCCCTCGAGGGCAGACACTTGTCCTGCAGTCAGATTATGCGGAAGGTGCGTACAGGGTTCGGGCGAATGCGCGGTCTCTTCGCCAAAAAAACGAAGCCCCCGGCACAAGCCGGGAGGCTTCCCTGTTCGATCATCGCTCCGGATCGAGAATGAGCTTCACGCCCTCCGTCCGCAGCTGATCCATCCGTTGCGCCCAGTTCCTGAACCGTTCGAACACTTCGTCCGAACAGCCGAACACGCGCTTGACTTCCTCGAGGATCTGCTGCTCTTTCTCCCCCATGTTGCCGTCCGCCAGCACCAGCAGCATCAGCTCGGCGAGGAACACGCGCTTCACGTGTTCGTCCTGAACGCCTCTGAGCCAGGTTCCCAGGTCCGCGGGATCGCCGACGGCCGGCTCCGACTCTTCCGGCATGCCGAGTTCATCCATGAACGCGTGCAGATAGCTGCGCTCGTTCCTCGCGACGAAGCCGTCCGCTCCGGCGAGAAGGCGCGCCAGACGCATGAAGGCGATTTTGTGCTCCGGTTTTTGCAGCAGATGAAGGTACAATGTTCCCAGCTCCTTGGAGTGTCTTTGCCCCTGTGATTCGACACCGGTTGTCGAATCTCCTGCGGTTGCCGCGGACCCCGGCCGTTCCCGTTCCGCGGCAGGCGGTTCATGCGCTTCCGGCCATCTACAGAATCCCGCTCAGGCTTCCCCCGCGCGCGAACAGCCGGTCGATCCGCTTCTCGACGGACGGATCGGGCTGAAGCGGCGGCGCGTGGTGCGGCTTCGAGCGCGCGTCGATGATGACGTTGTCGCAGCCCCAGTGCTTGAACGCGTACGCCTCTCCCACGCCGTAGATGTCGTGCGACGGATTGCTGCGGGTGAACGTCACCCACAGGAAATTGCGCAGCGACTCCGCGGCGAATCCGCTGTCGTCGACCACCACGATGAGCGGGCATTCGGCGAGCGGTCCGCGTTCGGCAAGCCTGTCCGCCAGCCCGCGCAGCTGCCGCCCGGCCTCGTCGTAGCTGCCGAACGCCGGTCCCTCGAGGACGACGACGCCCGGCATGACAAGCCTTGCGCCGCCGAACTCCCCGAGCTCCCGCAGCGCCTCCGGCACTTCGGCGCACAGGTTCCGCAGCTTCGGGCCGCAGGCCGCGAAGATCACCTTGCTGCCCTCGTTCAGCCCGGTGCCGGAATAGTCGAGCGTATCGATCGTCGTGTTCGTCTGGAAATGAATGTCCCGCCTGAGGTCGATCCGCTCGAGCACCCAGCCGAAAAACGCCCCGATGTCGTGCGTGCTGAGCGGCATGTCTTCCTCCGCGGCGATGAACAGATATTTCGCGAGGCTGAGCTGCCCGGTGCCGAGAATCCGGTTCGCGATCGTGAGCAGCTCCATCGGCCGGCGAAGCTCCGCATAGGGCGTGTAGCGTTCGTACCCGATCGCGAGCAGCAGCGGATGCACGCCCGCGGCGTCGACGGCGTGCACTTCCTTCACGCCGGGAATCTCCTGCTTCACGGCGTCGCCGGTCAGCTCGTGGATCAGCTCCCCGAACGCGGTGTCCTCCTGCGGCGGACGGCCGACGACCGTGAACGGCCAGATCGCGTTCCGCTTGGCGTACACCCTGCGCACGCGCATGACGGGGAACGGATGGACGAGGCTGTAATAGCCGAGGTGATCGCCGAACGGCCCTTCCGGCTTCGTCTCGCCGGGATGGATCTCGCCCGTGATGACGAAGTCGGCGTCCGCGCTCAGGCAATGGCCGTCCGCGTCATACCCGTACCGGAACCGGCGGCCGGCCAGCAGCCCGGCGAACAACAGCTCGCTCAGTCCCTCGGGCAGCGGCATGACGGCCGACAGCGTATGGGCGGGCGGCCCGCCGACGAAAACGCTGACCTTGAGCGGCTCGCCTCTGCGGGCCGCCTTGTGCTGATGGATGCCGATGCCGCGGTGAATCTGGTAATGCAGCCCGATCTCGCGGTCCGGCTCGTACTCGTTGCCGCCGAGCTGCACGCGGTACATCCCGAGGTTCGCGCGCATCGGACCGGGCTTGTCCGGATCTTCGGTATAGACCTGCGGCAGCGTGATGAACGGCCCGCCGTCCATCGGCCAGAACCGGATGCGCGGCAGATCGGATATCCTGATCTCCTCGAACGACGCGGCGGCGTTCCCCACCTTCTTCGGCAGCGCGTTCAGCGCCGCCCAGGCCGCCCCGGCATGTTCGAGCGGTTTGCGCAGGGCCTGCATCGGATCGCCCTTCAGCGCGATCACGCGCCGAGCCGCGTCCCATGTGCGGCGGAAGATGAACCGGCTGCGCTCGAGCGTGCCGAACAGGTTCGACACGGCGCGATAGCGCGTGCCCCTGACATTCTCGAACAGCAAAGCCGGCCCGCCGGCTTCATGCACCCGCAGATGGATCGCGGCCATCTCCAGCTCGGGATCCACTTCCTCGCGGACCCGGACGAGATGGCCGTTCCGCTCGAGATCCCGTATGCAGGCTTCCAATGAGCGATACATCGGAACGCTCCTTTCCTCGTGTCGGCTCCCGCCGGCGTGAAAAAGGCTGACCCGCCGGACCAGCCTTCTTCCCGTCGCCGATATGCGATTAGCCGTTGTGCAGCAATTCGTTGAACTTCTTGATCTGCTGTCGTTCGCCCGCGACGACGATCGTCATGTCGGGCTGAATCCGGTCGTCCGGGCCAGGGTTGATCTTCTGTCTTCCCTTCTCCACGAAGGCGAGAATGGTCGCCCCGGTCCGCTGGCGCACCTGCAGTTCGGCAATCGTCTTGCCGATGCTCGGGCTGTTGGGTTCCACCTTGGCCCATTCGATGACCAGCTCGTCCAGCGACACCTGAATCGACTCGAGCGCTTTCGGCTTGTACTGCATGCCCCCGATGATGGATGCGACCTGTCTCGCCTCGTCGTCGTCGAGCGTCACCTGCGAGATCGTCTCCTCCGGATCGTCATCCTCGAAATGGTACAGTTCCCTTCTGCCATCGTCGTGAATGACGATGACCAGCCTGTCCCCCGAGTTGGCGTCGATCTGAAATTTTTTCCCAATCCCGGGCAGGTCCGACTCGCGAATGGTAGCCATTTCCTCAATACATCCTCCGTTCCATTATTCGGTACCCGTCTGCCTGACCGCCTCTTTCGCCTTGCTCCAGCCGAAGATGCGGTTCAAGACAGCGTATATGTGTTTGGATTCCTTAGCAAGCAGCGGGCCGGCAATTGCCAGAATCAGCACATACAGCGCGGAGAACGGTTGAAGCAGCGGCGCCAGCGAAGCTTCCGCGCCCAGATTCGCCACGATGATCGTAAATTCGCCCCGCGCCACGACGGTCAGTCCGATGTTCATCGACGCCTTGTGCGACAGACCCGCGTTGCGGCCCGAGATCATGCCCGCCGCGATGTTGGCGATCAGCGTGATCACGACCGCGCCGACGGCATACCAGGCCGCGTGGCCGAGGGTTGTCGGATCGATGCTGAGACCGAAGCTGAAGAAGAAGATGGCGCCGAAGAAATCGCGAAACGGCACGACCAGATGTTCGATCCGCTTGCTGTGCTCCGTCTCGGACAAGGCGAGTCCCAAGAGCAGCGCGCCGATCGCTTCGGCCACATGAAGCTTCTCCGAGAAGCCCGCGACAAAGAACAGCACGGCAAACACGACGATGATGAAGATTTCGTTCGACGTGATGCTGAGCAACTTGTCCAGAATCTTTTTGCCCCGGTTGCCGATGATGAAGAACAGCAGCATGTAGCCGACCGAAATGCCGACGGCCGCCAGTATGCCTCCGATCGACGTCGCGCCGCCCAGCAGCAGGCCGGACATGATGGACAGGAACACGGCAAGGAACAGGTCGTCGAACAGGACCATGCCCAGAATGAGCTCCGTCTCCGAGTTGCCCGTCCGGCGCAGGTCGACGAGCGTCTTCGCGACGATCGCGGTCGACGACACGGACATCATCCCGGCGATGATCAGCGCTTCATAGAGCGGAAATCCCGCGATAAACCCGAAGCCCAGACCGAGCACGAAATTGATGATAACATAGATCGAGCCGCCGAACACGATGTTTTTTCCCGATCGTACCAATTTGGATACGGAGAACTCCAGGCCGACATAGAAGAGAAGGAACAGCACGCCGATTCTGCCGAGAAACCGGATGACTTCCTGGCTTTCCACGAAGGTCAGATCGATGAAGCCGAACTCCGGCGCGTGCGGTCCGACCAGCATCCCGAGCACGATCAGGAAAGGGATGATGGACATCTTCAGTTTTCCCGCCAGGAGTGAGAACAGTGCGATGAGCAGCAATGCGGTTCCGACTTCAAAGATCATGTGATCCATACAACGGTTATCTCCCTCCCTTGGTGGTCGTGATGCTAGTGTTCATTATACCTGAATTTCGGAACGCGATCCAACTCCGCGGGCGATTTGTCTGCAAATTCCTTGTCCGGACTCTCAACCGCGCGTTTTTTTGAAGGAATACGCCGCTTTTTGCAAAATTTCATTTCCGGAAAGGGACTGCCGTCCATCTCCGGCGGAAGAAAGGAGTCGTGTCCATGAGCCATGCCGATGACCGCTTCGATGCGCTGATCAGCGGCAGAATCCGGGATTTCGGGACCATGCGGAACCTGTGCCTGACCTTTCAGGAGAATCAACATCCGGAGGAAAAGATCCGGTCCGCCCTTTCACGCAAAACCCACTGCCACCCGCGGCATCCGGGGATTCGGGAGATCATCCGGCGGATTCCTCCGGAATGCGCAAGCGACTCGCAGAAAGCAAAGTGGTTGTTCGAATGGCGCCTGAACCATTTGAGTTACGGCAGATTGAAGAAGCCGCTGTTTCCGCTCATCAGAACGGACCTGGACATGTTGGAACTGAAGGAGGGGACATGCGGCGATTTCAGTCATCTGTTCGTATCCTTCATGCAGGCGCTGAAGATCCCGGCGAGATACGGAATCGTGGAGCGCGACCTGTACGGCGACGCGCAGGATCATATTTGCGCGGCGTTCCGGGACAGGGACGAATCCAGGTGGATCAGCGTCGATCCGACTCCTTCATACGGCAAAGTCGCGGGCTGGGACATCGGGCACCGGACCTCCGAATGGCGGGACCCGGAGGAGCATTGGGCGGCCATCCGGGAAGAGGAAATCGTCCGGCTCCATCAGGCCGCCCGGCGATACCGTTCGCTTCTGCTCTCCGGCATCATCTTCGCGCCATGGATGTACGAGGAGATCATCGAAGTGTCGAAGGCCGGGGTGACATCGGTCTTCGTGCTGCTTGCGACGGATGACGAGCTGCGATGGAAGCTGCATGTCACCTGCCACATGAAGGGGCAAAAGGACCGTTCCTGTCCGATTCGGTTAAGAACAGACAGCCGGGACGTTCTCGAATGGGATGAATGCGCAAACGAGCAGATGGAACTGTGGGACGAGGCGCGCTGGGAGCCCCGAGGACAAGTCACGCGGGAGACGCTGCGGCGCAATCCGTGGGTCAAGCGCGCGACGGAAGTGCTGAAATGGCGGGAAAAGGACTTCCGTCAGCTCATCGACTGGACCGAATCCGAAAAGGCGCGGCTGAACCGGACGTCCGGCGCGCCCTGAGGCGGCGGCGGTCGGACCAAGCGGCACGAGAGCGGAAGGGCGTAGCGATGCCCCGTCCGAAAGGCGGCGCGGACGGCGGCGCAGGGGGCGCAGCCGTCCGCGGCGGTTCAGTCCTTCATGCTGCCGAGCTGCAGGCCGTGAACGAAATACTTCTGCAGGAACGGATACACGACCAGAATCGGAACGGACGCCACGATCGTGATCGCGGCCCGGATCGACACCGGCGTCACCTGGTTGAGCTTGGCGGTCGGATCCGCCCCGTGCATGGCGGCGGCGCTGGTGCTCTGGACCATGGTCGACGAGAGCAGCTTCATGAGCTCGTACTGCAGGGTGCTGAGATGCTGCTTCGACGAGGCGAACAGGAACGTGTCGAACCACGAGTTCCATTGCGCGACCGCGATGAACAGCGCCACCGTCGCGAGCACCGGCTGGCAGAGCGGCAGCACGATCGAGACGAACGTGCGGAAATCGCCCGCTCCGTCGATCTTGGCCGATTCGATGAGCCCTTCCGGAAGCTGCTGGATGTAGGTCCGGATGACGATCATGTTGAACGCGCTGATGAGCCCGGGAATGATGTAGACCAGGAATTTGTTCAGCAGGTTCAGATCCTTGATCAGGAAGTAGTACGGAATGAGCCCGGCGTTGAAATACATCGTGAGCACGACGATGAGCGTGATCGGCTTGCGGAACATGTACTCCCGCCGGCTCACCGTGTAGGCGAGCATCGAGGTGAGGAACAGGCTGATCACGGTTGCGATCACGGTGCGCGCGACGGAAATCCAGAACGCGTTGTAGATCGTGCCGCCCACGAACACGGCCTGGTAGTTCTGCAGGGACCAGACGCGCGGCCACAGGTAGATGCCGCCGCGGATCGTGTCGTTGCCGGCGTTGAACGACACGGCCAGCGTGTTCAGGAACGGGTACAGGGTGACGACAGCCAGCAGCAGCATCGCCGCCGTATTGAACGTGTGGAAAATGATCGGCTCAAGCTGCGGCGTTCTCCTTCTCATCGGACTGCCCTCCTCATATCAGCCGTTCCTCTCCCAGCCGCTTCGCGATCGTGTTGGCCAGAAAGATCATCGTGATGCTCACGACCGTCTTGAAAATGCCGGCCGCCGTCGCCAATGAGTAGTTGCCGATCTGCAACCCGTACTTCAGCACGAAGATGTCTATCGTCTGCGACCAGTCGATGACGACGCCGTTGCCGAGCAGATACTGCACCTCGAAGCCCGCTTCCAGAATCCAGCCGAGATTCATGATGAGCAGGATGACGATGATCGGCTTGATGCCCGGAAGCGTGATGTGCCACATCTTCTGGTACCGGTTCGCGCCGTCCATCTCCGCGGCCTCATAGAGCGCCGGGTCGATCGAGGCCATCGCGGCCAGATAGATGATCGCGTTCCAGCCGACTTCCTTCCAGACATGGGACAGGCCGACAATGCCCCAGAAATAGTGCGGCTCGTTCAGCCACATGACCGGCTCGCGGATGATGCCGAGCTTCATCAGCACGATATTGACGATGCCGCCTTCCACCGACAGCGCGTTCGCCACGATGCCCGTCACGATGATCCACGACAGGAAGTGCGGCAGGTAGGAAATCGTCTGGATCGTCCGCTTGAAGAAGCGCTGCCTCACCTCATTGAGCAGAATCGCGAACGAAATCGCGGTCAAAAAACCGAGCGTCATGTTGATGAGGCTCATCGCGACCGTGTTGCGCAGCACGTTCAGAAACGCCGCGTCGCCAAACAGGAACTTGAAATGCTTCAGTCCGACCCATTCCTGCTCCCATAACGAAAAACCGGGACGGAACTGCTGGAACGCCATCGTCCAGCCCCAGATCGGATAGTAGGAAAACAGGATCACGTACGCCACGATCGGCGCCGACATCAGGATAAGCTGCCGCTGATTCTTCATCCGGCGCAGGACGGACGGCCTGCTGTCCACCGGGGCGGCGCCGTTCTCCCGCGAAGCAAGTTCCGAAACAACCGCCATCTGCATCCCTCCCGTAAACGTGCCATTCACAAGAACTCGGAAAGCACGAGGCGGCCAGCCTGTGCTTTCCGAACTTCCGCGCGAACGATTATTCGGTGGACCAGTTCTCGATCCGCCACTGCAGTTGCTCGTTGACGCGGTCCAGGTACGCCTGGACGTTGATCTTATCGAACGCCTTGACGTACTCGTCCCAGACCTTGTCGAACTCTCCGGGCTTCGCCATGATGGCCTGCGGCAGATATTTCAGCGACGTATCGGTCATCTGCTGACCGGCGATCGCCGCTTCCGAGCCGTCGATCAGGTCGATCTGCCATGCCGGATAGTACACCGGGTTTTCGGGCGCGGGCGAGAAGAAGTCGGTCCACACCTTGTGCCCGTACGCCGAGAGCACTTCCTTGTCCTCGGGTTTCAGCGATTCGAAGAATTCCTCGGGCTGGTTGCCCGGAGACGTGGCGTTGCCGTCGCTGAACGTGCCTTCGATCTTCGGAATGTAGCCGAACAGCGCGTCGGCCCTGTTGGCCAGCTTCCACGTCGGATCTTCCTGCTGCGCCCGCTGCTCCGGCGTCCGATAGAACCGGCCGTTCTCGTCGACGTGGTAGTCGATGCCCTCTTCGCCCCAGGAGAGAATCTTCTGCCACTCTTCCGTGATCAGCGCGTCCAGGAACTTGATGATGCGCACCGGGTCCTTCGCGTCCTTGCTGATGCCGAAGCCGTTGTTCAGGTTCGGCAAGGGCCGGTCAAGATACCAGTCGCGGATGCTCGTGTCGTAGACCAGCGGGAAGCCGACGTACGTGTCCCAGATTCGGCCCTGCGCAATCAGGTTGTCTTCGCCCGGCTGGAAGTTCCAGTGTTGGTCGAAGAACGCGACGACGCGGCCGGAAGAGATCTTCGCAAGATACTGGTCGTAGTTCTGGACGAACGCTTCCTTGTCGAACAGCCCTTCATTGTAGAGCTTGTTCAGTTCCTGATAGTACCGCTTCGCGTAATCCTTGACGGCGAACACTTCCGCGACGCCGTCCCTCACGACGACGCCGCCGTCGTTCGGATGGCCGATCAGGTGCTCCGGCGGGTTCAGCAGCGGGAACGTCCGCCAGTCGTAGGCGAGCGCCGTGTAGCCGATCGTCGGCTGTCCGTCCTCCGTCGTCGGATGCTTCGCGACGTAATCGCGCACGAGTTGCATGAATTCGTCCAGCGTCTTCGGTCTCGGATAGCCGAACTCTTTCAGCACTTTCTTCTGGATCCAGAACGCGGGTCCGGAATACCAGGTCTGGAAGAATTCACCGTGAATGATGCCGTAGTTCGGCAGCCAGTAGATGTGGCCGTCGCTCGAGTCCTTCATCTTGTTCCACGCCTGCGCGTAGTGTTTCTTCAGATTGGGCGCATGCTGCTCGATCAGATCCTCGAGCGGAATGACGGCCTTCGCCGCGACCAGCTTCGTGTCGGCCGTGATCAGGTCGGGATATTCCCCGCCCGCGATCATGACGCCGAGCTTCTGCTGCAGGTCGCCGACCAGAAACTCCATCTCGAGCTTGACGCAAAGCTCTTGCTCGATCTTCTTGTAGATGCGGTTGTCCGGCGTCGGCGTCTGATGCGGCGCGCCGATGAACGCCGTGATCGTGACCGGATCGCCGCACGATGCGCCGCCGCTTGCGCCGCCGCCGCTGCTGCTACTGCTGCTGCTTCCGCCGCCCGACTGCTGCCCGGACGAGCCGCTTCCGCCGCCGTCACCCGACTTGCCGGAACATGCGGCGAGCACCATCATCAGCGCGAGCGCGATCGACAGCCCGCGCCAGAATCTCGTTCTCTTCTCCCCCATCGAAATTTGCAGCCCCTCCTTGAATGTGGTTGATGTTGTTCAAGTCCCATTATGAGAGGCTGTAAACGGTTGCAAAATAAACAAATTCAAGCAGTTTACCCCTTGAATTCAAGATATTGGACCGTCGCGGTCCGCCGGAGTCCCGCCCGATGCCGACATCCGGTATGCCGCCGGCTTCATCCCGGTTCTCCGCTCGAACTGTTTCAGAAAATGTTGATACACGTTGTATCCGACCGCTTCGGCGACCGCGCCCAGCGTCATGTCCGTCTGTTCGAGCAGCCGCTTCGCTTCCCCGATCCGCAGCTCGTGCACGAAATCATTGATCCCCATGCCGTATTTCCGCGCGAACGACTGGCCCAGATAGACGGGATGCACATGGAACCGTTCCGCGATCTCCCGGATGGTCAGCGATTGCCTGTAGTGGGCGCGCAGGAATTCCGCCACCTCCGCCTGCACGCCGCTTCTCTCGGGCGCCGGCGCGTCGGGCGGCTGCCCGTCTTCCGGGTCGTGCCGCTTTCGCTCGCGCAATTCGGACGACAGGCGTTCCAGCATCTCCTCCGCTTCGGACGCGATGACCGGCTTGGTCAGATAGTGGCGGACGCCCAGCCGGACGGCGCGGGCCGCGTACTCGAAATCATGGTAGCCGCTCGCGATCGCGAACAGCAGATCCCGGTGCCCCGAGCGACGCGCCTCCTCGATCAGCGCAAGCCCGTCCATGATCGGCATGCGGATGTCGGTCACGACCAGATCCGGCGGTTCGGTCCGGATCCTCCGCAACGCTTCCTCGCCGTCCCGGCATGCGCCGGCCACCCGGAAGCCGTGGCGCTCCCAATCCACCATGAGCATCAGACCGTCCAGCGCATGCGGTTCATCGTCCACGAGCAAAACGTCATACGCCATCAGAGCACCTCCCCGTCTTCTTCCCCCGACAGCAGCCTGAGCGGAATGCGGATTTCCACGGTCGTGCCCGCCTCCGGCGCGCTGTCGATCCGGAGCGACGCCATGCCGTGATAATACAGCTCAAGCCGCTTGTACAGATTGCGGATGCCCACATGACCGCCGCCGCCGTCTCCGGACCGGGCCGCGTCCAGCACCTGCCGGAGCTTCTCCTTCTCCATGCCGATTCCGTTGTCGGTCACCGCGATGACCAGCTCCTGTTCGACCGGCTTCGCCGTGACCGCGACCTTCCGGCTGTCCCTTCTCGCCTGCAATCCGTGCTTGCACGCGTTCTCGACCAGGAGCTGGACGCTCATCCGCGGGATGGGCAGCTCGCCGGCGGCCGGATCGACGTCGAAGCTGTATTCGAACAGATCGCCGAACCGGAACTTCTCGATCTTCAGGTACATCGCCGTGAAGTGCAGCTCCTCGCGCAGCGGGATCAGATCGTCGGCGCGGCCCAGCATCTGCCTCATGAGCAGCGACAGGTCGCGAATGACGGAGGCGACATCGCCGTAGCCGTTCTTGACGCAGACAACATACAGCGCGTTGAGCGTATTGAACAGGAAATGCGGGTTCACCTGGCTGTGCAGCGCCGACAGCTCGGCGCGCAGATGTTCCAGTTCGAGGTTCTTCTGGCGGATCTCCAGCTTGTAGACTTCATGGATCAGCGAATGGATTTTCCGCGTCATGGCGTTGAACGAGCGGATCAGCGCGCCGATCTCGTCCCGGCCTTCCGGAATGGCGATCGGCTCGAAACGCTCGTCCCGGAACCTGGCCATGTGCCGGGCCAGCTTGTTCACCCGGTAATGATAGGAGCGGAACAGCACGTTGATCAGAATCGTCGGAATGATCGCGCTAATGGCCGCCAGCCACAGGATGGACCGGCGCGCGGCGTCGTGCAGCGCCTCGATGCGCCCCGTATCCGCGATGCCGACCAGCTTCCAGCCGGCAATGTAGCCGGCCTGGCCGAGCGAATGCTCGATCACGTAGCCGAATTCCCGGGCGGACGGCGCCGGGAAGTCCGCGGCCTCCGTTCCGTTCCCCGCCGGCATGCTCGCGCTGTCGAGAACCACGCGGCCCAGATCGTCGACGAGCAACAGCCGCAGCCAGCCTTCCTCCCGCTTCATGATGTCGCGGATTTTCCCGGGATTCAGGTCGATGCGCAGATACTTCCTGTAACGCGAATTGGCCGAATACAGGTTCATCTTGCTCAGCACGCTGATCCGGAGACCGGGATTCAGAAATTCCCGCTCTTCGTACGCGGCCAGGTGCACGTCGCCGTCCCGGCCGATGAACTGTTCCAGCCAGGGCAGGGCGCCGCTCAGACGGCTGATGACGTAATAGTTCGATCCCGTCTGGATCGACGAGTTGTCCGTATAGATCCGGATGTCCGAGATGTTCGGGTAGGTCGATGTGTAGCGGGTCAGATTGTTGCGGAGATAATTGTGGTACGCGATGAAGTATTCGACGGGATCGGCGTATGTCCGGTCCAGCACCTCGTTGATCGCGGCGTCGCTCGCGATCGACCGGCTCAGCGCGAACGATTCCTCGATCACGGCAAGCAGCTCGCCGGACGCGCGCTCGATCGATTTCCGCAGATTGTCCATTTCGCGAAGCCGGATGTCCGCCGAATTCCGCTGGTAGAAGAAGATGTTGATGACAATGATGGGCAACAGGACGCACAGGAAATAAATGAGCAGGAACTTGTACTTCAGGGGAATGTCGTTGATGCGCTGGAGGAATAAAACCGGTCCGAACATGCCGCTGTCACCTCTTCGGACACGGGGCGTTTCAGTCCCGCCGTGCGCCGGATCGGTATTCGGATGGCGTCATGCCGACGATCGCCTTGAATCTTTCCGTGAACGCGTCCGAATCATGGTAACCGAGCCGCTTCGCGATGAACGCGATCTTGTCATCCGTCCGCCGGAGAAGGTCACGGGCTTCCGCGATGCGCAGCCGATGCACGTATTCCTGTACCGTGTACCCGGTCTTCTGTTTGAACAGCTGCCCGAGATAGACCGGGTGATGCCCGACGAGCCGGGCGATGCGGGAGATGCGCACCGTCTCCCGGTAATGCGCTTTCAAAAATTCGATGACCCGGCCGATTGTCCCGTCGCAGGCTTCCGCGGGCAGCTCCTCTTCGGGCTCCGACCGTGCCGCCGACAGCTCCGAGAGAAGGTCGTGGATCTCCTCGGGAATGAGCGGCTTGAGCATGTAGCGCTCGATTCTGTAGGGCATCGCCCGCTTCACATAGTCGAACACCGGATAGCCGCTCATGATGACGATCTTCGGAGCGGAACGTGAACCCGGCGGACGCTTCTCCCTGAGTCTCCGGATCAGATCGAGCCCGTCGACCCCGGGCATCCGGATGTCGGTGAAGACGAGATCGGGCCCGGATTCATCGGCCAGCCTGAGCGCCTGCTCCCCGTCGGACGCCACCGCGCACAGCTCATAGCCGTACGCGTTCCAGTCGATCATCGTCTTCCAGCCTTCCAGCATGTACGGCTCGTCGTCGACGACCAACACTTTGCGCAACGTTCCATTCGCCTCCTTGAAGCCTGAAACGTTAAAGCTGATCGATATCCAAAATGACCGGGGCCAATCCCGCAGCCCTCCTTGCATGCTGAAACGTTCATGCCGCGGGGAAAAAGAACACCCGCCGCGCGCCCGCGTCACGGCAGGCCCGGCCCCCCGATGCCGCTTCCTACAGTTCCCGGATGAAGCCGCCGCACGACTCGCGGAAGATGAACGGCGTCTCGAAGACGAGCGACTTCGGCTTGGCGGTCGGGTTCTGGATCAGTTCCATGACGAGCCGGATGCTGGCCGCCGCCATTTCTTCCACGGGCAGCTTCACCGTCGTGAGGGACGGGACGCTGTATTTCTCCGCTTCGTGGTCGCCGTAGGTCACGATCTCGAGATCGTCCGGGATGCGGATGGCCGCGCGGTGGAACACGGGAAGGGCGCCGACCGCCATGATGCCGATCGGGAAGAAGATGGCGGTCGGCAGCCCGCCGCCGCCTTCCACGATCCGGCGGGCGGCGCTGTTCCCGCCCTCCATCGACATCGTGGCGATCTGGATGTGCCGCTCTTCGAGTTCGAGGCCGTACATCGCGCACGACTCGACGAAACCGCGGAAGCGCAGATTGTTCTCCGAATTGACGAGATGCTCCGGCACGATCGTGCCGACCTTCCGGTGGCCGCGGTTCGCGAACAGCTCCGCCACCTTGCGGCCGCTCTCGTACGAATCGGCGTAGACGCAGCTGTAGACGGCGCTCTCGCGGTTGAACAGCACGGCCGGCACGCTGCACGGGTTGCTCTCGAGATAGCGCTGCTCTTCCGCGGAGACGCCCGTGATGATCGCGCCGTGATAGACGCCCCGGTCGCACATCTCCTTGATCCGTTCGACCTGGCCGCGCTTGTACGGTTGGATGGTCATCTCGAACGCGAATTCCTGCTCCAGAATCGGACTCTGCGCGCCCGCGAAAAAGCGGCCGAGCAGTTCCGGCGCAAGATCCGACGGCCAGAACGAGGCGATGGCCGGCAGGTTCCGCGTCCCCGCCTGCCGGAGCCGCCTTGCCGAGATGTTCGGCAGATAGCCGAGTCCCTGCGCGGCTTCGAGCACCCGCTGCTGCGTCTTCTTCGAGATCCGCATCTCGTCGCCGCGCCCGTTCAGCACGATCGACACCGTGCCGACCGACAATTTCGTCTTCTCGGCGATTTCCTTGATCGTCGACATGCCCATCCGTCCCGTTCCTTGCTTGTTACCCCTTTTATAAGGAAAGGAACGCGAGATGTCAAGAATCGCGCGCGCCGGCCTTCGCCAGGCGGATCACGTTCCAGGACAGCTTCTTCGTCGGAACCGTCACCTTGCCGCCGTCCATCCGGGTTCCGGCGTTTCGTTGCGGGATGATCGCGTCGGGTTGGTCCGGGCCGTTTCCTTTTGCGAGATCGTCCGTGTGCATCTCGAGATGCTCGACGAGCCCGTATCCCTCAAACCCGCGGACATCGAGCTCGACGGCGATGTCATGCTCCGCCGAGCGGTTGATCAGGAAGACGACGGCTTCGCCCGCGTCTTCATGGTGAACGGCGGCCGCCTCGATCGCCTGCACGTTCTCGTAGGCGTGGCACTGGACCGATCCGGACAGGGCGAACTGCTCCGTATCGAAGGTCGGACCGTCGACGACGGGCAGGATCGACGTGCCGCCGCGGGCCAGCCTGTTCATTTGATAATAGGGATAGTAAGCCGCATTCTTCCAGACGTGCTTGCCGTCGAACGCGATCGCGTTCCGCAGCCCGCCGGTCATGCAGGCGATCTTGATCCGGTCGGCATGGCGCAGGAACGTGAGCAGCACCGAAGCCATCGCGAGGGCGGTCAGCATCTGGTGGTCGTGGAACCGCCGCGTGTCACCGGCTTCCCCTCCCTTCAGCCGATCCAGCGGATTCCGGAACACATTCTCGCGCGGCGCGAACTGGAAGTAGCTCTTCGTGACGTCGTGCCATCCCCGGCGGCCGAAGGGCACCTCGACCTGCCTTCCGAACCGGGCGCCGTACTCGTCGAAGGAGATGTACATTTTCTTGGGCGTGCGGATTTTGGTCTGAATGTAGTCGCAGATCGCGATGGTCGTCCGGATGTAGTCTTCGAACACGGAGGAAATGTTGAGCAGATTGGCGATGTCCCCTTCCGGAACGGAATGGTAGTGATGCAGCGAGACGTAGTCGACCGACTCGTAGCATTGCTCGAGCGCCGCCATCTCCCATTCGGGAAAATGCTTGTGATGATCCGACGTGCCCGCGAACACCGTCTCCGCGCGATTGTCGATCCACTTGATGACCTTGGAAATTTCGTGGGTGCGGATGCCGAAGCCGACGGGGTCCTTCTCCCACGACCCGATCTGCCAGTGGCCGTCCATCTCGTTCCCGAGATACCAGGTCCGGATCGGCCAGGGGTCGTGGTGTCCGTGCTGCCGGCGCAGATCCGACCAGTAGGTGCCGCCCGGATGGACCGAATATTCGACGAGCTGCGCGGCGCTCTTGATATCTTCCGTGCCGAGGTTGATCGTGTACATCGGCTCCGTGCCCGCGCGCCGGGCCCATTCCAGATATTCGTTGTGGCCGACGATGTTCGGTTCGATCTGGAACCAGGCCAGATCGAGCTGCGCCCGGCGCTCCTCGCGCGGTCCGATCGACCCTTTCCAGTCCCAGCCCGAAACGAAATTGCCGCCGGGCAGGCGCAGCGCGGGAAGGTCGAACTCCCGGACCGCGTCGAGGATGTCCCGGCGGAACCCCTTGTCGTCGGCGGTCGGATGGTCGGGATTGTAGATGCCGCCGTACACCCAGTCTCCGATCGGCTCCAGGAACGCGCCGAACAGCCGCTTGTCCACGACGCCGATTTTGTACGACGGATGGACGGTGACGCTGGCCTTTTTCATCACGGGTTTCCCCCTTCGTATATTATCGCAAGCTGTTTCGTTTTAGCTTGGAAAAGGATAGCGCTTTCTTGTCGAACTGTCAATCCTTACATTGACAAACGCGACAGCGTCCCTTACGATGAATCCGTTCGGAGGCTAAAACGATTCAGTTTATCGCAGTATTGCTTCGGGAGGTCGACCGCATGCCGACTGCCGGCTCCCCCGCTTCCGCCGACCGCGTGTCCGCGGATCGGATCTGGACGGCCGATTTCGTCAAGGTGACCGCCGCGACGACGCTGGTCCGGATCTGCACGCAGGTGCAGATCGTGACGATGCCGCTGTTCTTCTATCATCTCGGAACCGGACATGCGCTGGCCGGGCTGTCGATGACGTTCTTCACGCTGGCTGCGCTCGTCGCCCGGCCGTTTGTCGGCGCCGCGCTGGACGCGTACGGCCGGAAGCCCATTTTTCTCGTCGGGACGGCCGTCTACATGGTCTCGACCTTCCTGTACGGCTTCGTCGCGTTCATTCCCGCGCTCATTCTGTTGCGCATCCTGCACGGCATCTCGTTCTCGGCCAGTTCGACGGCGTCGAGCACGATCGCGTCGGACTTGCTGCCGGAGCGCCGGATGACGGAAGGGCTCGGCTACTTCGGCCTGTTCGGCACGCTCGCCATCGCCGTCGCGCCGACCGCCGCCCTGTCGCTGCTCGATGCGGCCGGTTTTTCCGCGCTCTATGTCGCGACCGGGGTCGTGGCGCTGCTTGCGCTCCTTCTCGGAACCGGGATCGGTTCCGGCGCGCGCGGATTCCGCGGCGCCGCTGCCGCCGGATCCGCGGACAAGGGTCTGCGCGACGGCGCGCCTGCCCGGACAAGGCCGCGGTGGATGATGCTGGAGCCCCGCGCCATTCCGCCGTCGGCCGTCGTCCTGTTCGTCTCGCTCGCGACCAGCGCGGTCACGGTTTTCCTGCCTTCGTTCGCGATCAACCGCGATATCGAAGGCATTGGCCTGTTCTATACCGTCCAGGCCGCTTCGATGGTCGTCTCCCGCCTGGTCGTCGGCCGCTGGTCCGCGCGGTCCGGACCCCGGGCCATCGTGATCCTCAACCTGATCGGCCTGGCCGTCGCGCTGGCTGCGATCGGTTTCTCCCGCACGCTGTGGGAACTGCTCGGCTGCGCCGTCCTGTTCGGCTTCACGAGCGGAATCCTGGTGCCGCAGCTCAACGCAATGGCCGTGACGAGCGCGGACCCGGCTAACCGCGGCAAAGCGAACGCCACCTTCTATCTCGCGCTCGATCTCGGCATCGGCGCCGGCGCGGCCGGCTGGGGGCTGGCGCTTGAAGCGCTCGAGATGCAATGGATTTTCATGCTGGCGGCGGTGCTGCCGATTGCCGCCATGCCGGTGTTCGGCGCCCGGAATCGGTCGCGTGCGGCGTGAAGGGCGGACCGATCACTTATTGTTCAGGAGAGAAAACAAACCCGCAAACAGAAAAATCCCTCCCACCGTCAAATAAGCGTTCGTATACCCGGTCTTCATGTGCAAAAACTCCTCGGTATTGGTTGTGCCTCCAATGGATGAAAGCCATGATAAAGCCGCTTTGCTCCCCCATTCGGGGCTGTTCAGGATCAACACGAGTCCCAGGACGGCGACGATCAGCGAAATCGCTTTCATGATGTTGGGATTTTTTAAAAAATTCACGGTCTCTCCCCCTCATGCAATTCCCCTTCGCGGATTCATGTTCACGGACCGGAGCCGGCGCTGGAGACGTACCAGAACGGCCCGTCCTTTTTCACATAGAAAAAGGGAATCTCTTCTCCCGTGGCCCGATCAACGTAATCCGTTGCATGGTACAGATGGCCGTTGATTGCAAAATGCACCCCGAGATCGGTGATCTTCGACGTGAAGGCGCTGACCGGATGAAGATGCAGGAACATGTAGCGCCGGATCGCCCCTTCGGGCGAGAAGAAGCTGGCCGCCCAGAGCAGGACGACAAGCAAGACTGCCGCAAGAACCACGGTTCGTTTCCGGATCTTCATTGGATCACCTCCTGTTTCCCGCGCGCGGCGGAAACCTTTTGCGGAACAACCACGTCTATTATGCAGGATCGATCCTTCAGGGAGGTTCGGGCCGATTGCGGAAGGCGCTGTCCCTGCTGTTGCTGCTCGCGGTGATCCCCGTCGCTTACTTCGGCGTCCGCGACCTGCTTACCGCAAGCATAACAAAGGCCGGGGTGTCCAAGTCAACCGGTTTCGGGAAAGTGAATCCGGATCATCTCGCGATGTTCGAGGACAGGCCGACGCTCCGGCTGTTCGAGCGGGCGCTCGCCAAAGCGGAGAAGTTTCCGGGCATTGCCGACGTGGCGGACCCGCATTTCGATGTGGAGCTCCTCTACTCGAACGGGCTCGTGAGAGGCCTGCACCTGTGGCTTATCCCGGAAGGAGTGGCGGGATCGATCATGGATGTGACGAACACGGGCACCATTTACGAGCTGCCGCGGGATATTGTCGCCGACTTGATCGCCTTGCTTGAACCGTACGCGGAGCAAGCGAAGGACGGGGAGCGCGATTCCGCTCAGGCGGAAATGCCCGCGCTTCCGACCGAGGAACCCGATCTCGCGGACGGGGAACCGCCCGCAATTCCCGTCGATGATCCGGACGCAGGCGAACCGCCCGCTTGCCGCGATGCGAGCGTGTTTTCGCTGGTGGCGGGCGATATTCCGATTTCGATCGGCGCCTGGGACAATGAAATCGACCTGGAAGCGCTCCTGGGCCGGCCTGTCGCGCAGACGGTGGAAGCGCTGGAGAACGCGGACACCCACACGGGATCTTATGTGAAGAAAATGAGCTGCGCCGGACTGGAGCTGGAACTCTTCTCCCCGAAGCAAAACGGCGAGACGTTCTGGATCATGTCGATAGGGTTAACCGGAAACGGGTATCGGACAACCCGGGAGATCGCGGTCGGGAGCACGCTGGAAGAGCTGCTGCTCTCCTGTCCCGAAATCGGCATGGTGCAGGACGGCCGAACCGATACCGGAAACGCCGCTTACGAGATGAGCGACGAGTTGAACGAGCGGTTCCTTCGCTTCGAGGTGGCGGACGGCCGGGTCGCGGAAATTCGGGTTTACCGCATGCTGCCTTAGGAAGTGCGGGTGACCGCGATGATGATCTGCTTCATTGGCGGGGGAAATCCGCTGAACGGCGCACCGAACGGCGTGGCGCGCGAACTGTCGCGCCGGCTGGACGCGAGGAGCCGGATGCTCGTCGTCCCCTTCGCCGCCCCGGAATCGAAGTACGACGGATGGCTGCGGTCGGCCGAAGCGCTGGCGAATCGCGCGGGATTCGGAGAAGTCGGGTTGCTTGATCCCCGTCTGTCCGATCGGGAAATGCAGGACGCGGTCCTCGCGCATCAGGCGCTGTTCTTTACCGGCGGCAGACCGGAACGGCTGATGGACGCCCTGATCCGGCGCGGGCTCCTCCCGCACATCCGCCGGTTTCCGGGGATGGTGATCGGCGTCAGCGCGGGCGCTCTGGCGTTATGCATGGACTGCGTCATCACGAAGGATGAGGATTATCCGGAGACGCAGATTATCGGAGGCATGGGCTTCACGGATTTCAGCGTGGAGGTTCATTACGACGGGACAACCGACGTGGAACGGTTGCCGCTGTCGTTCGGCCGGACCATCTACGCGGTCCCCGACGGATGCGCGCTGCTGTGGGACGGCAAAGCGCCGGCGCCGGTCGGCCGGGTCTGTCGCTTCCTGGACGGACGCAAGGATGTAATGTAAAAATACACGATAATTCCGGTATATCCGCAAAAATGGTCCCATGTACTGCATATTTGCCATACATTCGCCCGTTCGTCCGAAATTCGCCGAAATATAATGCAAATTTGCATTACGATCCGTTGCGGCGCCCGTCCGCCCGGCGACCCGGCGTCCGCCATGCCGAAGGCTTGCGCGATACTGCCCGGGTGCGCGAATGCGACGAAAGCCCGGACATCCTCCCGATAACGGGAAGGATTCCGGGCTTTCCGGTCTCCTTCAGGACGCGTTCAGCAGCTTCAGATAGAGCAGCTTGCCTTCGCCCGGATAATAATATTCCGGCAACAGACACATCAGCTGGAAGCCGTTGCGCTCGAACAGCCGCCGCGCGCTCTCGTATTCGGGCAGATCGCAGGTGAACGTCTCGATGTACCGCCCCTGGCGGGCGACGCAGAACCGGATCATCGCATCCAGCAGCTTCCACCCCAGCTTGCGGTGGCGGAACCCGCGATGAACCCCGAAGTACTCCAGTCGGTACCCGCCGCTGCGATGCTCGTTCTCCACGAAGATGATGGCCGAAATGATTTCTCCGTCCTCTTCCTCGTACCAGCAATGCACATGATGTTCCTGCAGGCTGCGGATCGGCAGCCAGCGCAGCTGTTCCGTCTCGCCCGGCGTGAAACGCTGATCGTCGAAGCAATGTTCGCCGAGCAGGAAATCGGACACCCTCCCGGCGTCGGTCCCGCTCACCACCGGCTTGATCTCCGGATATTCCGGGACGGGCGGCTCAACCTTGGCATGCATCATGTTCCCTCACCTCTCAGCGTATTTGCGGCTGCAGGCCTCACGGATTCATGAGATGCGCAGCGCCTGGTTCCACGTTTCGTCCGTACCCTGCTGATAAAGGCGGTCGCATTCGTAGAAGCAGATCTGGGCGGCCAGATCGAAGCGGTTCTTTTTCACGACGGCGACGAATCCTTCGCGGGCCTCGTGGAATCGGCCCTGCTCGAACGCGGCGACGGCGGCCTCGAACTCCGCCTTCGTCTCCGCCTTGAGCCGCCGGATCGGTTCCGGATCGCCCTCGAACCAGTCGAACAGCTCCAGCGGCGGCTGCTCCTCGTCGACCTGGATCACGCCGAGCCGGCGGTACTGGCCGATCATTCGCTGCGGCAAGAGCTGCATCGTCTCGCCGGTGAGCAGCACGTAAGCGCCCAGCTTCGCCGACAGACGCTCCAGATCAAGCGTCAGATCCACGTGATGGGAGACAATGCTGCCTTCCATCCGCTGCTCCTCCCCGATGATGCCGAGCATCACGTCGCCGGTATGAAGCCCGATGCCGATCTCCACCGGCTCGTACCCCCGGTTCCGCCTGCGCTCGTTGTATTGTTCGAGCGCCGCCCGGAGCTTGATCGCCGCCTTCAGGGCGGACGCCGTGTCATTCGGGAACAGCGTCAGCATCCCCGGTCCGAGATAGCGGCTGATGAACCCGCCGTGTTCCCGGATGACCGGTCCGAACGTTTTCAGGAACGAATTAATGAACCGGAAATTCTCCTCCGTCGACAGCCCGGCGGAAAATTCCGCGAAATCCCGCATCTGGCAGACGAGAATCGTCGCGCGCCGCTTCTGCTGCTCGCCAAGCCGGACCTCCGCCATGTTCGTCTTCCCGAGCACCTTCAGGAATTGCTGCGGCACGAACCGGAAATACGCGTTGTTCAGCCGCGTCATCTCCTGGATATAGCGGCGGATCGAGCGGGCCATCATGTTGAACCGGTCGCCCAGCTCCTCGACCTCGTCGCGTGTCCGCAAGTTCACCTGCACATCGAATTCGCCGACGGCGAACAGGTTGACGTTGCGGCGCAGCTTGTTGATCGAAGACAGCAGATAGAACGTCATTAGCGCAATGGCGACCAGCAGAATGATGCCGATGATGAAGAAGATGTTCGTCAGTCTCGCCTGAATGGTCTGGTTGCTCTGCTCGAGCACGATCAGGTCCTTGCCCGTCTCATAGATGCCGACCACTTCGCCGGAAGAATTCCGGATCGGACCGAGCGCGTAGATCCATTCCCCGCTCGCGTCCACGAATTCGCCGGACACGATCTCGCCCTGCTCCAGCACGCGCAGATTCTCCTCGCTGAGCGGGAACGGCTGGAACATCGTCACGCTGTCGTCGTCGTCCATGATGAGATACAGCCCGCCGTCCATGTAGCGGTAGATCGTGTTGTACAGCCCGTCCCGATCCGCCCCGTCGCCGGCGAACACCTCGTCGATGCTCTGCCGGATGGCGATGTAGTCCTCGCTCATGTAATCGCGGGGCGAGCGAAGGCGTTCCAGCCGGTCGCCATCCACCAGGTTCCGGCCGTTCACGGCCAACAATTCAAGCTGCTGGTAGAACGACGCCTTCATCTCGGCGGTGAACGATTTGTAGACGGCGTCCGACAGCAACCACATCGACACGAGCACGATCGGGAAGATCGCCGCCAGCTGCTTGAGCAGCAGGCTGATCTTTCGCTTGAGCAGATCGATGTAGATCGCCCGGAACAGGAAGGCCGCGAATACGGCGGTCAGGCCGATGAGCAGCCAGTAGGACAGCCGCTTGAGCACGGTCGAGAACGGATATCGAAAGCTGTCCGTCACGTCCGTGATGCGTCCGGTCGCGTCGAGCCGGATCAGATGGTCGGCCGCGGCCACGGTAATCCGTCCGTCCGTTACCGCCAGATCGACGAATTCCGACCACTCCGGCCCCGGATATTCGATGGCGAGCCGGTCGATCGTGACGAGCGGCCGGACGGGGTAGCCGGAAGCCTCCGTGTCGATGGCGTAGACCGCGCCGTCATGCTGCTCGATGAAATAAACGCGCTTGTGATCTTCCGTCGCGATCTCGACCGGGAAGTGCAGCTCCTGCGAGCCGGCTTGCGGATAGATGGGTTCGGCGCTTCCATTCGCGACGGCGTACAGCCTGCCCCGTTTCGTCGTGATGAAGATGCGCTCCGGCGAATGTCCCGCAAGTTCTTTCAGGTACCGGTTCTCGGGCATCTCGATCGTTCCGACGATCGTCGTCGGGACGATTCCGTCCGCATGCGTCGGCAGCATGAACAGGGTCGCCTCCGTGTCGTCTTTCCGGAAGACGTAGAGGTTGTCGCCCTCCACGGCCAGTCCCTGCAAGCGTCCGACCCGCAGCAGATTGTCCGCCGTCGTATATTCGGCGCGGTACAGCAGACGGGTGTCCGAGCCGTCCGCGGAGATGCGGATCAGCTCCTCGCCGGTGACATACAGCCCGTTGCTGTCCAGAATCGTCTTCAGCACGTAGGCGTTGCCGCTCCGGTCCGCCGTGATCGCTTCGAACAGTCGGACGTTGCCCGAATCGCCGCCCTCGTCGCTCGCGATCGTGTAGACCAGGTTGCCGGACGCGTCGATCTTGCGCGCCAGCCGCTTCGAATCGGTGATCGCGTATACCGCACCGTCCGGGTCCGCCGCAATCTGGTAGATATTGCTGAACGGCTCGTCGCGATTGAACGGATTCGGCGTCCACAGATCGCGGAAGTAGTAGACCAGCAGCCCCGAGAGAAGCGTCAATATGAAGAATCCAACCAGTCTCGGCCTCAATGGCAACCCCTCTTTTTCCATGTCCTTGCGGCTTGTCCGCTTCAGGCGGGCGCCGGAAGCAGCCACCCCGCCCGGACATCGTCATCCCAGTACAGATCCAGACCGAACAGCTTGTAAAAGAACTCCGCCGGCACGCAGGTTTGTCCGTTCGCCGGGAGCACCGCCGCGGACATCCCGACGGCGCCGCCTCCGTCCCATTCGATGTCAGCGCTTCCGGTCCTGATCGACAGCCGCGTCTCCCCGGCCGCAAGCGTGACGCGCCGTTCGGCCGCGTGCCACTCCAGCGCGAATCCGAGCGCCGCCGCGTACGGCTTGAGCGGCAAATACACGTTGCCCGAAACGCGAAGCGCCGGCTGCGGATTGTCGAGCCGGAACCCCGGCAAGCCGATCGCGCAGCCGTCCGGCTGCTCCGCCGCGCCCTCCGCGCCGCCCGCGCCCGCCGGCGAACCGCCCGCGCCCGCCGGAGAAGAGACTGACGGGCAGGCTACGTCCGCCTTGAGATGGCGAACCCAGCGTTCATACAACGCGGGCTGCCGATCCCGCGCCATGGCGAGCAGCTCCGGCCACCCGACCGGCTTCGCGCCGGATTCCGGCGAACCCGCGAGAAGCGGGGCCAGATTCGCTTCCTGGGCCTCGATCCAGGCCAGTTCGGCCTGCAGGCAGGCGGAACGGGCTTCGGCCAGCGCGGAGGCCGAACCCACACCGGCCTTCAGCAGCAAGCCCGCGTCCCCGGCCCGGCGGCAAGCCTGGCGCATGGCGCGTTCGCCTTCAAGCAGCGGTTCCGGGTACGGGACGGCGTTCCGCGCGACGGCCCCGCCGGCATCACTCGCGCCGTCCTCTCCGGCGATCGCGAGAACGGCGACGCCTCCGCGCGCTCCGCCGGGCGATTCGGCTTCGGTTGCGCCGGGCTTGCCGGCGGAAGCGGCGTCCTCTCCGCTCCCGTCCTCTCCGCTTCCATCCGCCCCGCCTTCTCCTTCGTCGCGTTCGTCCGCCGCGGGTTCCGCGTCCGGCCCCGGCACAGGAACCGACCGCTCCGACAGCGTCCGCAATGCCGCGGCCGGCAGCCGTTCGGCCAGCTGTGCGCGGGCGGCTTCCAACGCCGCCTTCGCGGCATCCCGCTCCGCGGCGGCGGTTGCCTTGAGGCCCTCCAGGCTCGCCGCTTCCTCCGGCGGTGCCAGTCCGAACCGCGCCAGCACCGCCGCCTCCGCGTGCATGCGGGCGATGGCGTCGGCATGCGCGACCCGCGCGTCGGCCCGCTGCGCCGCGACCAGATAATCGAGCACGGCCAGCCCGACGTCCGCCATGCCCGACGCCGAAGGAGCCGCCGCGTCCGCTTCCGGTTCGCCGGCGCTCTCCGCGGCCGCCCCGGCTGCGCCGAAGGCGGCGAGGCTCCACACCTGAATCAAAATCAGCATTCTGCCGATTCGTCGCATGCTCTTCCTCTCGATTCCGGCAATGTGCGACTCACATACATCAAGTTTACTATAAAAAAGGCGATTTGTGTCCAAAATCCACCAAAATTTGTTGCCGCTATATGTCGTAAATAGTAGAATAGAAGAAAATTGCAGGATGCGGGTGATTCCCATCGGCAACGCAGTCTTCGCAGGCGCGGTCCTCCAGTGCAGTTTCGGCATGGCGCCCAGCACCCTGATGGTCATGCCCAATAACCGGGTCTTGTCCGGAGCCATGCCGATGGCCACGATCATGGATTACGCGCCCATGGTCAACATTTTGCCGTTCGGCATGTGCCAATCGCTGGCCAATCCGCAAGTCGCGGCAGCCACCGCGGCGGCCATGGGAGCCTTGACGCCGATGCCGTGCGTCCCGGTCATCGCCGCTCCCTGGACCCCCGGTTCGCCGACGGTGCTGTGCGGCAACTTTCCGGCGCTCAACAACACGTCGAAATGCATGTGCAACTGGGGCGGCATCATCCAGATCAACAGCCCCGGGCCGATGACGGTGCAGATCCCTTGAACCCGCCCTTTCCGGATGATCCGCGGGCTGTCCGCGCTCGCTCGAGGAGTCGATTCCCTTGATCGCCAAGATCGTCAACCCGTTCATCAATCCGATCAAAAAGAAAATTCTGATGCCTCTCAAGAGGCTCAAGAGCTGGCCCAAGCTGCTCGCGAAGTGGCTGGTCAAGAAGCTCAAGCAGATTCTCGGATCGGAGCTGAGCCGGGAAAGCTATGTCCGGATCGGCAATCTGTACATCGCCAAAAAACTCATCGCCATCATCCTGCTGGTCGCGCTCGTCCTGTACTTCTTCATCTTCATCAAGCCTCCCAAGTTCGTGAACAAGTGGCTCAATCGCAAGCCCGCCATCTCCGTGAACGCGGCCGGCGCCGCGCCGGCGTACACGGGCGAGGCGAAGCTGTTCAACGAACAGGGGCAGCTCCTGTTCGAAGGCGAGCTCAAGGACGGGCAATACGAAGGCGCCGGCAAGCTGTACGCCGAGGACGGCTCGCTCCTTTACGAGGGCGAGCTCAAGGCGGGCAAGTTCGAAGGCCGGGGCAAGCGCTACCGTCCGGACGGGACGCTGGCCGAGGAGGGCCTCTACGCCGGCGGCGCGCTGGTGCAGGGCAGCCTGTACGACGAGAGCGGCAGGCTCATTTACACCGGAGCGCTGGCCAACGGGATGTACGAGGGCGAAGGCACGCTGTACGCCGAAGACGGCCGCATCCTCTACCAGGGCGGCTTCAAGGCGGGCGTGCCGGACGGTCAGGGCCGGAAATATGCGGATTCGGGCAACCTGCTGTATGAAGGCGGATTCGCGAACGGTCAATACGCCGGGGAAGGCTCCCTGTACGACGAGAGCGGCAATCTGGTCTACCAGGGCGGATGGCTCGCCGGACAGAAGAGCGGCTCGGGCAAGGAGCTCTACCCCGGCGGCGCGATCGCGTACGAAGGCGGGTTCGTGAACGGCAAGCGGAACGGCGACGGCACCGAGTACGCGCCGGACGGCACGATCCGCTACACCGGCGGATTTTCGAACGGCCGCTACCACGGCGCGGGCACGCTGTTCGGCGAAGGCGGCGACACGCTCTACGAAGGCGCGTTCCGGAACGGCGTCTACCACGGCGAGGGCAAGCTCTACGGCCCGGGCGGCATGGTCGAATACGAGGGCACCTTCCTGAACGGCAAGCTCACCGGCAACGGTTCCTGGTACCGGGAGGACGGCACCCTGATCTACCGCGGCAAATTCGCGGACGGCGAACCGGATCCCGCGGCTTATCTCGGGATGTCGCCGGTCGCCGTCGAAGCGCTGCTCGGACCTTCGACCGGCAACGACGTGCTGAGCTACGTCGCCGTTCCCGCGGCGGATGAAGCGCCGGCGGACGAGGCGGCCGCCGAAGGCGGCGGCACGGAAGCATCCGGCGATGCCGGAGCGGAAGGTCCGGCGGCGGAGACGGTGGAGGAGACCGCGCCGCCGGCCGCGAACGACACGATCGTCCAGGCCGTCGTCCGGATGCGTTACCAGGAGCTCCGAATGGCCTTCATCGCCGAACTCGATCCGGAGACCGGCGACACCGCCGTCACCGAAGTGCGGCTCGGCGGCGGCCCCGTCCTCGAACGGCTCCATCGGCTGCTGGAGGAGCTCGCGCAGCGCGACGAATCGGTCGGCAAGACGTCGCGGGGCCAGACGGACTATTATACCTGGAACGGCGCGTTCTATATCATCGAACGGGACGCGGAAGGCGTCCCGAAAACGGCAACGATCCAATCCGAACCGGCCTGACGGCCGGACGGATTGGATCGTTTTGTTTTGCGCGGATTCAGTTCTTGCCGGCCGCCGCTTCGGCCTCCACGCGATCCCACTGCCCCTCCGCGGAGCGGGCCGCCGCCGTCCTGTCGGCGTCCGGCTTCACCGCCCACCACCGGATCCGCACCTTCGTCCGGTCCGTCTTCTTGTGAACCCGGACGCCGATGCGGAAGGTTCCCTTCTTCGGATATTGCAGGAAACCGATGGACAGCTTCGGGAATTTCGCCTCCAGCTCGCTGCCCGCAAAAACTTCGAACGCGCCGTGATAGACCGCGTCGCTGCGGTTCCATATCTCCGGCATGATCGCATCCGTCTCCTCCTGCTCGTCCGACAGGGCGGCCGTCAGGAGCACCGCCCCTTCGCCGAGCCCGTGCCCGATCTCGTCCGAGAAGAAGTTCCGCTGACGGCGGTGGTACCATTTTTCCTTCCTGGGCGGAACGATGTCGATCTCGACGATGCCCGTGCTCACCTTCTCTTCCGGAGCGGGCGCCTCCTCCTCGCTCAGGATCGAGGCGAACTCCTCCTTCAGATCCGGGAATTCGGCCGGCGCCTCCTCCGCCTTCTCCGGCGGCGCGCCCGCAGGCTGCACGGCAACGGCGGTCCTCGGCCGGCGGGACATCAGCTTGTAGAACATTGACGGATTAATGACATAGTCCTTGAACGGATTCGACTCGAGACGGTCGATCACATAGGTCGCGCCAAGTTGCAGCAGATGGATGCGGGCGAGGACGACGCACGGCTCCGCCGGGAACTCCAGGGCGCGGTCGAGCGAGCGCGCGTAATACTGCCGGATGATCCGCTCCTCCGCCGGCTCCTCGCTGATCTCGATCGTCTGCGCGACATGCGGCAGATCCTCGACCAGCTTGTCGCCGATGACGAGCCGGGCGCTTCCGGCCCGGGAGGCTACGCCCGCCAGCTTGCGGGTCTCGCCGGGCGGAAGCTCGCGGGCGCGGAGACGGAACACTTGCGTGTACACGGTGCGGCCGCCGTCCGTCGGCTCCGCGAAGCGGAGTTTGCCGCCGGCGAGCGGATCCGCCTCCTCCAGGTCCGCCCATTCCGGCGCATATTCGAATTCGATATGCGGCGTCTGCACCGTCTTCTCGATCGTGAGCCGCAGCCCGAACACCTCGCCGGGCTCGACGAAGCGCGGCACGCTTTGCAGCACCCGGACATAGCCGTCATCGTACCAGATGGCCGTGTCCTCGATCAGATGGTCGTACTCCTGCCATCTGGGCGCCGGCGGCTGATCCGTGATGAACAGCCGGTAGCTCTCGAGAATCCGGTTGTACTCGGTCAGTTCCTCGTCGCGGCCGGACGCGCCGACCGCCGTATGGACCGGCTCCTTGCCCTTCTCGTCGTAGGCGATGCACAGGTAGACGTTCTTCGCGTAATTGTTGTGGGCGAAGCCGTCGATATTGGACAGCTTGAGCGTCAGCGGCGACGGCACGACGATTTCCCGGCCCAGCTGGTCGATCGCCACGCCCGTCTCCACCGATACGGTCTTGTCGTCCACCGCCACAACCTGCAGCCCCGCGACGACGCCGCTCCCGAACAGCAGCCTGTTCGTCAGCCTGCGCTTGTCGGCCAGATACGTCTGCTCGGCCATGAAGTCCCTGACTGTCAGCAGCTTGCCGTAGAAGTAACGGTTCCGTTCAAACGGAACATAGCGGGTCCTGTTCATCCATTCCTTCCCCCTCATGTCCAAACAGATTTATTCCAAGCGAGCATCAATGCCCAGTCTGGTGTGCAGATCCAATCGGTGATCGAAGCCCCGATCGATGGTGATGGTATGATGGGGCATGGATGAACGCTCGTTCAGGGTCAGCAGGTCGGGCTCCGACAACACGGTGTTCATGCCCAGGTAAGAATGAAGATCCATGTAGACCCAGGGCTGCAGCACGATCAGTTTGAACGTGGTGAACGCGGGCTTGTACGTCTCGATCAGATGCTGCAGCGTCACCCTTTTGGTCTCGGTGTCCGCATGCTCGGCCTTCACCAGCACATTGAACGAATTCGGTTCGGTCGCGTACAACTGGTCGACCGCCGCGCCGAGTTCCGGTATCTCCCGCAGCGGCTTCACCTGATCGTATTCCAGAATGATCGGCTTCTCCCCGGTATAGATCGCGATGACCGTCTCGAGGGCGTATCGCGTACCGCGCAGGCGGCTGATTTCGGGCGCCTTGCGGAGCAGCTCCCGCAGCTGCGCTTCGGTCCAGAAATCCTCCGCCTTGATGCCGAGCCAGCCGAGCAGCCAGCCGAGCGAGGACGCCGGCACGCCGCCGGGGTCGAAGGTTCGGGCGGCCTGTTCGATCTTGTCGTCCGTCGTCTCCAGCATCGTCTGGAACAGGCTCAGGAACCGCGACAGGAAATCGCGGGACGGCTCGTGACGCTGGTAGATGGACGGCAGATCCCCGATCATCGACTCCCGGGGATACCGGACTTCGATCGAATTCAGGACGGGGGCGTTCTGTTCCGAACCGATCAGCTCGACGAGCAGCCACAGGTAGCGTCCCCGCGCCTTGTGCAGCAGCGCGTCTCGCGGGTCCCGGATCGGCGCGGACCAGAGCCGGCCGATCCGTTCCAGCCGGATGTCCGGCGGAACGGATTCGTCGCGCAGCCAGTCGTCCAGCGCCGCGCGGCGCCCGTCGACGAACACCTCGCGCTCGTCGGACGCGTAATGGCGGACGATGATCTGCGTGTCGTTCGTCATGCGCGCTTCCAGCACGATCTTGTGCCATTCGTTCTCCGGATGGCCGCTGTCCAGCGCCCCGGAGATCCAGAACCCGATGCGCCTGCCGAGCGGCCGCCAGACCGCCGTCTCATCCGCGGGCTCGACGACGTACCAGTCCCTGCCCGACTCGTTCCAGACATAGAGCCGGTTCGGGCCGGCGAACAGGCGGTTCCCCCGCGCGTTGCCCGCGGACCCCCGCTCCGCCATGGAGCCGTCCCGGGCGATCCGGAACAGCGCCGAGTGCGCGAGGTTGTCATCGCCGTTCACGAGCGCCCACACCGAATCCGGGCCGCCGGGGCAGATCGCGGCGATGTCTCCCGCGAATCCTTCCTCCGGTACCGGCAGCCAGGACGCCGAATCGCTCCCGGGTTCAAAAAACGCCAGCCGCCGCGCCTTCCGGTCGAGCAGCCAGCCGGTCCCGTCCGCCGCGACCGCCAGTTCGAACCGGTCTTCTTCGGGCGCAAGCTCATGACCCTCTCCGGCGGGCGGCACCCCGATAGCCCGCTGCGGCTCTCCCGCGGCGTCGAACCGGAGGAGCGCAAGGCTGCCGGACTCGCCGATTCCGGCCAGGACGACCAGTTCGTCGTCCGGTCCCGCGGCGAGCGCGACGCCGTGGAACGGCCCGCCCTGCCAGTCGGTCACGGTCCAGCGGATCTGGCCGCGATCCGTCGTCATCCAGTGTATCGCGGACCCGGGACCGGCGTTCAGGGCGACGATCGATTTGCGCCCGGCGGCGATGCGGACCCGGCCGGTTGCCTCCTGCGCCTCGGATCGGACCGCCTCCGCGTGGCCGCCCGGCAGATCCGCCCGCCAGATGACGCCGCGTTCGTCGATCAGATACCAGCGTCCGTCAAAATCGACCGCCGTGTCCGTGATCGGCGCGTCGAGCTGCGGATGCTCGAAGCGATGGCGTCGGGTCAGCCGGTAGACGGTCTGCCGCGGGATCGTCAGCCCGCCTGCGCCGTCGCCGGACAGATGGAACGCCACGCCCCGCTTCCAGTCCGAAGCTTTGCGGAATGTGAAGAACTTGCCGGTTGCCATGCTCCCCTCCTAGCCGTGCGAAATGACAAACTCGATGTCATGTTCGCCCGATATCGCCAGTCCGTTCGGCGGGATACGGATGTCGCCGCTCTCCTCGAGCCGGGCGTTCTCCCCTTCCGCCATCAGCCAGACGTCCTGGATGTATTGCACGCCCGGCACGCGATGGATGATCTCGTAGATATCGCTCTTGTAGACGGGGCGTCCGAAAGGCAAGCCCGACGATCCGCCGTCGCCGAACGGCTGCAGCCATTCCTTCAGCGCCTGCACGACCGTCCATTCGCGCCCTTCGTACCGGGGATCGGCCACGATGACCGCCCGGACGGAAACCTTCACGTACTCGGGAGGAATGACGTGCAGCCGGGTTCCGAGCAGCCGGTACGGCTCGAGGTGGCGGCGGATCGTCTCCGTCATGCCCTCTCCGGGCATCGGCAGCGGCCGGCGGCTGTTCGGCACGACGACGACGGACAGATGGCCGAAAGCGCGTTCTTCCGGCCAGTTCCGCACGCCGGGGTGATAACCCGGAATGGCCTTCACCCTGGCCACCCGGAGGCCCGGAATTTCCCGCACACGCTGCTCGAGATCCTCGCCCGTCACGCCGCATTGCGGCTGGAGGAAGCGCCTCTTCACCCGCTGCAGCGCCTCGCGCACCGTCTCCGGCTCCGCTCCGCCGTACGCCGGGTACAGGTTGGTCACGCGCAGCGGCTGTTCGTCGATCTCCATCTCGCGGATCGTGTCCTCCATCACGTTGCCCGCCTCGCCGACGCCGATCCGGTACGAGACGAAGCGCACGTTCGGGAACGGCATGGCCGGCGGCACGGCGCCGCAGACGCCGTCCGAGAAGCGGATCAGTTCCGCTTCTTCATCGATCACATAATGCGGGCTGTCTTCCCTCGATGCGTCGAAATCGTGCACCCGTTCCCAGTCATGCCAGACGATCGTTCCGTCATCTTCGAGCGCGCCGATCTGCAGCAGGCAATCCTGCGGCAGCACGGGCGCAGCCGGCAGCGGAAACGTCTGTCCGGAAATGCCGGTGCCCGTGCCGAGCGTCATCCGGTCGGCGAACTCCACGTTGAAGGCGACGACGCGGATGACGCCCCTGCCCTTCGGCAGCGAGGCCGCGTCCGGGAAAACGACGCGCAGCCGGCTCGCGTCCCGCTCGACCGCGTACCGGTCTTCGGCCGCGTCCGTCCATCCGCCGTCCGGCCTCCTGAACTGGACGATCAGCCTTCCCTTGCGATACAGCGCGTGGGAAGGCTCGATGATCCAGGGCGCGCCCGGATTCGCGCCAACCGTATCCGCGCCGGCCGCATCCGCGCCGATCGCATCCGCTTCGTCCTCCGCGCCGGCCGTCGCGGCCGTCCGTCCGGCTTCCGGCGGTCCGTCGAACTGCTCGGCGACGCAAAGCGACTGCCCCTGCCGCGCGAACACCTCGTTCCACACGAGCCGCCGGATGACCGGCGGATCGTTGTATCCGCCCGCGGTCAGTTCGGCGCGAAGCCGGCGGATCGGCCCCAGCTCCGGCGGCAGCTCGAACAGCACCGGTCCGCTCTGGTGGAAGCTGTACGACTCATCCCGCTCGATCGGAAGGGGACGCCACACGCCGCCCGTCTCGTCCCAATACTGCCACGTCACCCGGCCGGACGGCGTGAACCGCCGGTAACGGGCGGGAATGCGGATGTCCGGCTCCTGATTCTCGAGCTGAATCCAGAGCGACAGCGGCACCGAGAACGGCAGCGGTTCTTCCAGATGGATGTCCATGCACGCGCCGATTTCGGGACGCTCGCCGAACGGATGGAACGGCGCGTGGCCCGATTCGAAATCGTCGGCAATCTCCTGCACGCCCTCCTGCGTCCGCACGAACACCCGCCGCTTCGAATCCGGCAGCACCGTGACCGGACGGATCGTCTCGAACGGCAGCTCGCCGACGTGGAGCAGCGTTCCGTACGGGACGACAATCGGGCTGGCCGCGTTCGAAAAGCTGACGGAGGTCGTCGCCGGCGTCCGCTCGCGCGGCGTCTCGCCCAGCAGTTTCAGGAACTTGCGCAGATGGCGGTCCGTCAACCGGTCGAGCCGGTACTGCTGCGTCTCGATATGCCAGGCGAGCATTTCGAGCAGCGTGATTCCCGGATCGTGAACGTTCTCGTCCGACCAGTCCGGGAAGATGATCGGAATCAGATCCCGCGCTTCCCGAACGAGCTGCTCGAACGTCCGGTCGTCCAGTCTCGGCAATGGCAGCATGCAAACTCCCCCCTTTCCGCGATTACGTCTTCGCTTCGATCATCAGACGGTGCTTGCCCGGCACGACGATGCCGTGCGGCAGCTCGGAAATCCGGTCGGGATTCCATTCCGTCCGCTCGCCGTATTCCACCTTGACGACGTCGATCGACAGCCGCGGGATGTGCAGGACCGGTCCGACCGATTTCAGCAGCGCGAAGAACATCGACGGATGGACGTGCTGGCCGATGTTCCAGCCGCGTCCGTCCGCGTTGCCGGTGATGGGATCGAGGAACCGCTCCAGCTTGCGCAGAATCTCCTTCTCCACCGGCACGATGTCCTCCAGGTTCCGTACCCAGACGTTCGCGACGATCCCGATCTCGAGAAGCGCGGGTTCGATCACCTGGATGTTCCCGGGGAACGCGATGTGGGCGGCCGCCTGCTTGAGCAGCCGGGCCTCAATGTCGCGCTTCATCTCCTGGAAATGCGCCCCGTCGCCCGCGCCCGAACGCGGCATCACGACGACCGTGACGGCCCCGGGCTGCGGCTCCAGCCGGGCGTTCAGATTCGGCAGACATTTCACCTTGGCCACGTTCGGATGGGCTTCCCGGGCCAGCCATTCGAAATCCTCCGCGGTCACCGCCCGGTTGTAATGGGCAAACCGCTTCGGACCGCGCACGATCGCTTCCTCGACCGTGCCGGCTTCGCAGCCGCCCGCGGCGGGCCAGCGGTTCGTCACGCCGTCGACGAAGGCGATCGCGTCCTGCAGCGACGCGATCGCGCCGGCCGGCACGTTGCCCCGTACGCCGCCGCCGGTCGCGTAGGTGACACGAATCGATTCGCCCAGGTCGCGCGGCGGCTTCCTGCCCGCCACCCCGTCGCCGAACCATATCCTCCCCGTCGCCCGGTCGATCCGGTAGTGCCGGTCGTCCGGACCGGAATGGAGCAAATGCCCCACCTCCGTGTATCGCACCCAGACGCGCAGAATGCCGCCCTCGGCGTCCCGCACGACATCCAGCCCGACGCCGGCCGCCTTGAGACGCCCGAGCTCGTCTTCGGTCATCGTCTCCGTCTCATCCACCCAGACTTCCTCCGAGAGCACCGGCACCGAAGACAACTGGTAGTAGGCGCTGAGCGAATCGTCCATCGTGTCGTACATTTCGTAACGCTGCGGCGACTCGTTCCGTATGGTGCGCCGCTGCACGACCAGCACCGTATTGGGCACGACATCCAGCGCGCGCGGCGCGTTCGCTTCTTCCTCCGGACGGTCATACCGGGCGTCCCGATTGACAGCCCGGATCCAATACCTCCGCGCGCCGAAGAAGGAATGCTCCGCGAAATCGTGCGGGCCCGCGAACCGGACAATGCCGCTGCGCGTGAAGCCGTTCGTGCCGTCGAACGCCGCCAGCGGCGCCCACACGGGCGCGCCGCCGGAGGCGCGCAAATATTCCCATTCGATGAACGGCACATCGTCTTCGGTCGCCGCTCGGGGTTTCAGGTGGAAATAAAGATGGATCGGTCCCCGCTCCGGCGGCGTGTCGAATCCGAACATGAGGGCGGGAGAAGCGCCTTCGAGCATCTCAAACGGCCGAACCGTGTGGACGCCGCTCGCGGCTTCCGTCGTCCGGTCGTGCCGTTCCAGATGGTTCTCGATCATGAGCCGCTGCGCCGCGTGGATCGGCGCGTCGTAGCCGTAACGGATCTTCATCCGTTCGATCTTCGGCGCGTAATAGATCGCGTTCGGCGAGTAGGCGTTCTTGACCTGGACGATCCGGGCGCGGATCCAGTAATTCTCGACGCCGTTGACGGGCGCCGGCTGAATGTCCGGCGGGCATTCGAACGTGAGCTCGGCGTCCCGCCAGCCTTCCCAGGGCTCCGCGAACATCGTTCGCGCCTCCGGGTTCACCGGCAGGATCGCCCAGTTCGTGCCGTTCCAATACTCCCATTGGACGAGCGGAATCGTAACGGGGTCCGGAATGTCGACCTTGTCCATCTCCGCCTTGCGCATGATCATTTTCCATTTGATTTCCGGCGGGCGCTCCGGGATGTAACGGTTCGGATCGAACCCGAGCCTGAAGCGCACCGTGACCCGCGACCCCCGCTTGGTGAACGTTTCCCGGCTGGAGATGTAGAACATGCCGTACGGCGCGAAGAACATGCCGAACGGAAGCCCGGCTTCTCCGGTCTCCATCTGCGCGTCATTCGAGAAAAGAAGATCCGGCGCCATGCCTTCTTCCTCGTCCGGCGACGCAAAATCGCTCTTCAGCGTCATGCGGTCGAACTGCACCCGGGAGAGTTGCGCCGCTTCGGTCCGCGCGTCGAGCGCGACCGTCCGGCAGCGGATCCAGTATCCCGTCTCGCCGCCGTATTCCACCGGATCGACGGGATGCGGGTACAGTTTGAGCAGACGGACCATTCCCCTCAGCCCGTGCACGCGGTCGAACGAACGCCATTCGCCGCCGCTGAAATATTCCCAGCGCACTTTGGCGCTGTCCGCCAGCAGCCTCGACGACTCGTCGGCCGCGGCGGCAATCTGCGCGTTCGAAAGCGCCAGTTCCACGACGGCCGGATGGCGAAGCAGGAACAGATCATCGTGGCGGATGTACATCGCGTGCTCCTGCAGATTGACCCCTTCCGAACCGAACAGCGCTGTGCCCCGTCCGTCTCCCGCAAGCGGAGTGCCTTCTCCCGTCTCCTCGTTGAGGGCGTACAGCCGGACGATCCGGTCCCGCTTCGGGCTGACGGTGAACATGTCCGTCAGCCTGGACGTGGTGAGCAGAACCGGGTCCGCCGTTTCGAACAGCACCGGTTCCGGATCGCCGGGCACGGAGGCGGCAAGTTGCACGCCCCGGTCCAGATAGACGGGCGACGGCGTTCCCTCCGCCAGACTGAACGTCACATGCGCCAGCGCGGGCCTCGCCTGCGCCAGGTCGACATCGAATTCGTTCAGGAACGCGAGGAAGTTCTTGTATGGCACCTGGTTGAGGCGCCGAATATTGCCCTCCAGCAGATGGATGAACATGAGCGCCAGCGCTGTTCCCGGATCGGGATCATCGGGCGTGAATTTCCATTCCGGCGTATAGTACGGCACCATACGTCCGAACTGGCGGATCAGTTGTTCACGGGTTCGTTCGTCGACCACCGGAAAACGGCCGTCCGGCGTCGAGCCAACGCGCGTATTGGTCATACCACTCGCTCCGACCGATTATTGGGTACCTTCATAGAGATAGAACGGATAGACCTGGTTGAACAGATTGTTCGTGTTCCGCACTTCGTACTGGACATGGATCAGCAGTTTCGCGGGATCGCGCTCGTCGCGCTCCACATGCACCTTGACCTGGTCGACGCGCGGTTCCCAGTTCCGGATCGCGTCCGCCACTTCGATCTCGATCAGCCGCAGCGTCGTGTCGTCGCTCGACTCGAACAGGTAGCGCTCGATTCCGCAGCCGAACTCGGGGCGCATGATGCGCTCGCCCCGCGATGTCCAGATGATGATCCGGATCGCCTCGGCGATGTCGTCCTCGTATTGCGCCTGCATGATGCGGCCGGTTGCCGGATCGACCTCGATCGGAAATTTCCACCCTTTTCCGAGAAACGCCTTGGACATGAAGCTCGCCCCCAAGCCCGGACTAATTGATCTTGACCATGGCGCCCTTCAGCTCGACCATCCCGCTGGAAGTCAGCTTGAGGCTGGCATTCGCCTTGATTTCCAGCGCGGCGTCGGCCTGGATGTTAATCTGCGTCGCCTTGATCTTGAGGTTCGACGTCGTTTCGATCGACACGTTCCCGCCCTGGATTTTCACCTTGGCCGTGCCGCTGGAAATCTCGATCTCGTTGTTTTTCATTGTGATCTTTTGCCCGCCGGATTCCTTGATCTCCAGGGTCTTGTCCTTGTCGTTCATGACGATCTGGTGGCCTCCGGACGTCTTCACCACGATCTGACCGGCATTTTTTTGGTCGACCATCATGAGTTCGTGGCCCTCGCGGGAACGGATCATGTACGGCGCCGGCTGCGTATCGGCCTTGGGAGGCAGCTTCTTGTGGTTCCATAGCGAGCCGATGACGACCGGTTGGTTGAGATCGCCGAGGAGGAACGAGACAAGCACCTCGTCTCCCACTTCCGGAATGAACTGGGTGCCGCGTTTGTTGCCCGCCGACAGCGTCGCCACCCTCGCCCAATTCGTCTCGACCATGTCGTCCAGCACGGGAATGTTCAACTTGACCCTGCCGAGTTTCTCCGGATCGTTGTTGTTGGTCACGATGCCAATGTAGACGCCGTGCACGAGCTGAATCAGACGGTCGTTCACCGTGCTCAAGGAATCGTATGGGTTCATCGTCACACCGCATTTCCCTGGAATGTGAAATTCGTGACGTAACCGTTATCGTCGAAGATATGCGTGGCCCGGTTGATGTAGTAGATCGTGTTCAGGCGCTTGCCGAGCCCTTCAAGCTTGACGTACCGTCCCGAGCGGATTTCCGGTATGCCGATGCATTCCGCTTCGCCCGAGACAAGGCGCAGCGCGCGCTCGTTCAGGATCGCGCTGGCCAGGTTACGAGCGCTCGTCTTGTCGAGGGCGTTCACGTAGAGCACTTCCTCCAGTTCGCCGCTGAGCGCGCTGATCAGGTCGGGTCCGGTCTTCGTGTTTTCGCCGATCCGGTTCACCTGCGAGGTGTGCGCGTCGATCATCCGCTGTTCTTTCTCGTCCCAGCTTCTGACCCGCACCTTCGCGACCTGCTCCGACAGATTTTGCTCGACCGAGACACTCATCAAGTGGACGCCCAGCTGAAGCGTCGCAAAAGGGGTCTGTTCCGAGCCTTTCTTGCGGAAATAAAGCTTGTCGCCGACGATGAAAAACTCGTAATTGACCGACAGCGCCAGTTCGTGAAGAAACTGGAAGTCGCTCTGCGGTTTGCGCAGGAACACGGGAATAGCAGTATTCGTATCATTGATTTCGGCCTTGAGAGCGTAGCTGTCCGCGATCTCCTTTACGAAGTCCGACACCTTCTTGTTCAGGAACGACCTGAACTTCCTTCCGCGCATGAGCAGGAACGACGGGTCCATGGCCGTCACCTGGAGCTCAGCCGATCCGTTATTGGAGTAGCTGACGCCGACGGAGGTAATGTACCCGTAGAACACCTCATGCAACTGATCCCCGTAGCCCAGGTGCGCCTTGACCGTCTTCCCGAGCTCCATCAAGTTGTTCAGCCATCTGAATTCGCGAGCGGTTTGATCGTAGGCGCCCGGAATGGAAAATCGGAGGACATCCGCTTCCTGCGTCGAGGTCGTCTCCAGCGTCAAATTCGAGACTTCAATGCCGTGGCTCAGTTTGATATCCTTTCCGTCGACTACCACACGGGTCGCGGGTCCCCTGAATTCCCTGTATTTTTGTTCAAGTTCATTGAAGGTGTACTTGCGTTTTTCCAGGGTTGGCATGACTGTGTCACCCTTCAGCCGTAGAGGCGAGGAATTTTGAGGACCGTGCCGGGCTCAACCCGCCGCGGATCCTCGATGCCGTTCGCGCGCGCAATTTCCCTCCACAGGCCGGGGTCCTCGTATTCTTCCGCCGCGATATGCCACAACTGCTCCCCCTGCCGGATCGTGCGCTGCTTGGTGCGGTCGGCCGACTGGCGCGGAATCCGTTTGTACTGCTCCTCGACGCTCTGCACTTCGCGGAACGTAACGTTCAGCTTCGCGCGCACCGGCACGCCCGACTCGAGAAACATCGTAAATCGCGAAGACACCCGCTCAACGATGCCCTTGAAGTTCAGCGAACCCCATACGAACTTGACAAGGGGCGGGGTGTGCAGGTCCTTGTCGACTTCGAGCAGCCCCGTGATCTTGCTGGTGTAATTCCGCACGTCTTCCTTCTTCTCATAGGTGTCGAAAAAGAGTTCCATCGTCAGCGTGGCGGAGTCGCCGCTTACGAATTGCGCGAGCGGCAGCGACAATCCGGGAACCTGCTTGTAGTGATACTTGTTGGAGCTGTTCACCGAATATTCGCCCGGGTTGAACATGACCTCGACCTGCTCTTCTTTCGAGCCGCGGATGATGAAAATCAGCGCCTTCTTCAGCGACATTGCCGCTCACCCCCGATGCCTGGTGTCAGAAACCCCGCCGATGCTGGTCGAGCCGAAAACGGCGGTTGACGGCCTTGTACAATTCGTCGGCCAGACGGTTGAAATCGACGGCCGGCGCGGGTTTGTCCTCCTTCATCCGGCCCAATTCCTTCTCCACGTTGAGGATCGCCGATTTCAGCTCGTTGATCACCGGCGAAGTTTCGCCCGTCCGGCCGGACGTCCGCGCAGCGACCTGCAGCGGCACATCCCGGACCTGCCGCCGCTCGTGTGACCGGTTCGCCCCGGCGATGCCGCGCGCGATCTCCTCCGCCTGCGCCCCCTGACGGCCGGCGAACGCGAAGCGCAGCTCCGCCGGCTGCGGCGATGAAACCGCGTCGGGGCTCGTCATCGCGCCATGCGCCAGGCCCGCCGCGACGGCCGGCGACGCCGCCGCGGTCGGCAGGCTGCGGCGCACGGTCAGCGGCGCGGACGTCAGGCCGCGGCGGACCGGCTGCCGCGCGACCGGCGTGATGCCGCGCGTGACGGGCAGGCCCGGCGCCGATTCCCGGCCTCCCGGGGCCGCCGGCGCCGCGTGACGCGTATCCGCCGGAGCGACTTGCCGCACGGCCGCCGGCGCGATGGCGACGCCATGCCGTCCGGCAGCGGCGCCGGCCGCATGAACGCCGCCGGAAGCCGGGCCGGATCGGGCTTGCCGCTGAACCAGCGAAGGAACCGTCCGCCTGCGCGGCTCGTACGGCCGCGGCGCGTCCCGCTCCGTCGTCGCCGTCCGCCGCGCGACCTGCACGGGGACGGCGTTCCGTGCGGCCGGACGCTGTTCCGGCCCCGTCCGGACGATGCCGCCGCTCGTCCGCATGTCCGCCTCGATCGCCGATGGCGGCCGAAGCGTCACGAGCCGGGGCGCGGCGGCGACCGCCGCGCGGGCGGCCGGAACCGGGCCGCCCGCGTCCGGCCGCGCCGGCGCGCCGAAGCGCTCGCGCGAAGCGTTCGCGATGATCCGGGACGCCTGCATCGCGGAAGACCGGGCAAGCTGCGCGGCTTGAAGCGTCGGCGAATAGGAAGAAGCTGGCTCCCCCGCGCCGGGCCGGACGGAAGCGGCTCTTGCGGACGCCGGCTGGCGCGTGACGCCGCCGTCCGCATTGGCCGCCGCCAGCCGCGCGACGACAATCGGGGCTCGCGCCCGCGCGGACCGGGCGATGACGGCCCCGACGGAACGGGTGTCCGTCCCGGACGGCGCAGCCAGCGGTTCCGCGCCCGATCCGGCCGATCCGGCGGCCTGACCGAACCCTCGTGCCGCCGCGCGGGCCGACGCGACAGCCGCAAGCCGAACCGCCGCTTCCGCGGCCGTCGCCGCGGCCGTGTTCGCCGCCGCCAGCGCCGCGCGCCAGACGGCGGGCGCGTGCGAGAGGTTCGCCGGGGGCGTCGGGATTGCTCTTCGCGCGACAGGCGGACCGACGTCGGTCGGCGCTTCCGCCGCGATGGAGGATGGCGCGGCGGCGGTCGCGGGCGCGCTGCCCGCGTTCGCCGATGCCGCCCGGCTCCGGGCCCCGTCAACCGGCGCCGAACGCGACGGCTCCTGCGCGGTCCGACCCGCGGCCGCCGTCCCGCCGCGCGCCAACCGGTCGGCGATCGCGCGGGCCAGCGTCACGCGCTCCGCAGCGCGCTCGTCCCGTGCCTGGCGCACCAGCCGCTCGAGCCGCCAGGACAGCGCGGCGCGCTCCCGGACGCCGTCCTCCCGGCCTCCCCGCTCGCCCGCCGTCCGGTGCACGATGTCCGTACGCCCGTCGGCCGTCCGCCGACGATGCCGGTACCTGGCGGCGATGTAGGACAGCGCCGCTCCGCCGCTCTCCGGTCCGACGGCGCCGGCATCCGGCCGGACTGCTCCCGCCCCCGTCCTGAGCGCTTCATCCGTCCGTCCCGCGACGCGCCGCGCCGGACCCGCAAGCGGCGCCGACGGGAGCGTCGGGGCCGGCGAAAGCGAAGCCGCCGGGAGAGCGCTCGCCTGGAGCGCCGCCCGGGCCAACCGCGCCAAAGGTTCGGCGGACGCCGATACCGCCGGCGACGCCGGAACGGACCGCGTCCGTTCGGCGGAAGGACGGCGCGCCTCCCGTTCGTCCGGCTCCGCCGGAGCCCGCCGCTGCCGCCGGGTGTCCGGGGCGCTTCGCGCATCGGTCGCCCGAGGCGACGACTCCTGCCGCCCCGCCGTCCGTTCGGCGTTCGGCCCGGCTTGCGTCCGCGGCTGCGGCGCCGGGGCAGACGGCCGCGGCGCCGCTATCGCCGACGCTTCGAATCGCGCGGGCTGCTGGTGATGCAGCGCCGGAGCGGACGAGACCGTCCGGACGCGAATCCGGCCGCCCCCTTCCGCATCGCTTCGCGGCCCGAACAGCGGCGTCCGGACGGCGTCCGCCAGCAGCCGGAACGCCCGCGTCGCCGGCAGCTCGACGGCAGACGCCGACAGCTCCGGACGGCGGCCGGCGGCTGTCGCCTCAATCCCGCCGGTCCGGCGCTCCGCGAGCCGGTCGATCCGTCGCTCCACGGCCCGTTCGACCTGCCGTTCAATATGCCGTTCCGCGCGGCGCTCCGCGTGCCGTTCAGCCGGACCGCGTCCGCCGCTCCGGCTCCCTTCGCCGGACGGCGACCGGCTTCCCCGCGCCGCGTCCGCGGCCGGCATCCGGCGGCCGCCCTCCGCCCCGCGCGCGGCGGCATCGCGCCGCTCCGCCGGCGGCAGAGCCGGCGCCCGGTATTCGATCCGCAGATGAAGCGGCACCATGAGCCGGATCTGACGCAGCATGAGCTGCAGCTGCACCGCGATCGTCTCCGGCGTCCGCGCCTGCTCCATCATCCGGTGCACCATCGCGCCGCGGGCGGCACGGCCCGCCGTGCGCCACGCGTATTTGCCGGCCAGCCTTTCGGCGAATCCGCCGTCGGTCAGCCGGATGATGCCCGGAACCGCCGGCTGCTCCTTCAGGCGCCGGATGTCGGGCGAGACGCGCTTTTTTCGGTTCCGGTTCCTCTTCCCGCCCACCGGCGCCACCTCCCCGTTCGTCCGGCGCTATACCGGCATCAGCTTGAACCCGTTGTGAACCAGTTCGATCGATTCCACGGCGACCTGGCTTCTGGAGGCGTCGAGCGAGGGTCCGACCCATTTGACCGGATAGGCTTCATAGAAATTCCAGCGGCGGAATTCCCACAAATTGTTGTTGAAGAGGATGATCGAGCCGTCCCTGCGGGTCACCTTTCCCGCCGCCACATCGGCATACCAGTCCCACAGCACCGGCGACAACGTCACGCCGCGCTTGAGCACGATCGGCTCGTAGCGGGTGCGCTTCGGCAGCCGGTGCACATAGCCGTTGACGCCGCCCTCGGCGTATTCCTCGATTTCCGTCTCGACGGTCAGACCGCTTACTTCGGTGAACCCCGCCACAAGCAAACCGTGGATCTCGACGAGGAACCGATGCGAGGGGAAGGGGTCGAACAAATGCTCCAGTTGTTGCAGCAAACAGCGTCACCTCGTTCATCGGAATACGTCAAACGGATTCGGCCGATCCGCTTCGTCGTTGATCTTGCGGTTGATCTTCGAGATCTCCTCGCACCATCTCCGCCGTTCGCGATGCTCCATGTTCATGATCTCGTCGTGCGGCCAGTGGAAATAGTACGCGATGAACCCGGCCTCTTCGTACAACCGGTCCTCGGGATACAGGCTTATGCCCCTTCGCTCAGCGATAAAAAAGAGACGTCAACCTCATGCTCGTGATCGCATTTGGGACAAACCGCGCGCACCGTCAGTTTCTCCGTCTCGTTGATTTCGCGGTAAAACTGCTGCAGGTACGCAAGGTCGACGGTGAACAATCGTTCGATCACCTTCGTGTCGACGGCGCGAAGATCCCCCAGCCTGGTGATGACGCGGGCCAGCAGAATGATCGTCAGATAAGCCGGGTTTTGCTGCACGCGCTGGTCCCGCATCGGCAAAATTTCGTCCGCGGCGGTGGCCAGACGCATCGTCCCCCGGCGATGCAAATTGCCGTTTTCGTCGATGTATCCCCTCGGCAGCTCGAACTCGTACTCGGTCTTGAAAGCCATGCCGCATCTCCTTCCGTGGCCGGAATGATCCGGCTGAAACAAGGCTTGCGTCCACGGAAAGGCGGGATCGCCAGCCCATAGCGGCCAGCCCCGCCCGTCCGTGAGCCGGTTCGTCCGGTTCATTCCGGCAAATCCGTCATTTCAACAAAGAAGCGGAGGAACAGCATTTCCCCATGTTGTTCCTCTGCCCGAATCAAACATTATTGCGTGCGAAGCATGCCCTCATGCGCCAATTCCAGCATTTCGATCGCGACTTCCGACGCGGTGGCGTTGAAGTCCGGCGCCGTATACTTGGTCGGCCAGGCTTCCATGACCTGCCAGGTCGCCACGTCTTCGCCCTCTTCGTTGATCGCGATGATCGTGACCGTCTTCCGCTCGATCGTGCCTTCCACGATGCATTCCTGGATCCACTCCCACAGATCCATGGAATCCGTGGCGCCCCATTTCAACGTGATGTTGCCGTATTTGGCGAGGCCGGACAGTTTTCTCGGCGTGATCGTGTCGGTCCCTTCCCGGTATTCCACCACGTCGATCGACGCGTCGAACCCGGACACTTCGCTGAAGCCCGCCTGTTCGATGCCTTCAATCTCGACGCGGAATCGGAATTTGCGATACGGATCGTTGCGTTCGCCAGCCATTGGCATACCCTCTCCTTCTCAAATATTGAAACGTGTCAGGCTGCCCGCATCATGCGGTTCGGACGTCGGGGATCACGCCGATTCGCTCGTCTTCTGCGTGATGCGGAAGATGACGAACTCGGCCGGTTTGACCGGCGCGATGCCGATGACGCAGATCAGGCGGCCGTTGTCGATGTCGTCCTGGGTCATCGTGTTGCGGCTGATGTCGATGAAGAACGCCTCGGCGGGCGTCGAGCCCTGCAGCGCGCCGCTTCTCCAGACCCGCGTGAGGAACGCGTCGATCGTCCGGTGGACGCGGGACCAGAGCCGCTCGTCGTTCGGCTCGAAGACGACCCAGTTCGTGCCGGCCTTGATCGATTCCTCGATGAAGATGAACAGTCTGCGGACGTTGATGTATTTCCACAGCGCGTTCGACGAGAGGGTGCGCGCGCCCCAGATGCGGATGCCCTGGCCGGTGAACGAGCGGATCAGATTGACGCCCTTCGGGTTGAGGATGTCCTGCTCGCCCGTGTTGTACTGGACCGCGAGACCCGTCACGCCGCGCAGCACCTCGTTGGCGGGCGCCTTCTCCACGCCGCGCGTGTTGTCGCTGCGCGCGTAGACGCCGGCGACCGAGCCGGACGGCGGAATGAAGATGTTCCGCTTCTCCAGCGGATCGAACACCTGCACCCACGGATTGTAAAGCGCCGCGTAGCTCGTGTCGAAAATGTCGCGGTAAGCGAGCACATCCTGCACCTTCGTCTTGTCGGCGGGCAGATCCAGGATCGCGAAGCGGCTGCCCAGGTTCTCGCAATGCGCGACGAGCGCCAGCTGGACGGCCGGATCGGTGACGCCAGGAATGGCCATGATGCTCACTTCGTCATTGTCGACAAACGCCTGGATGCCGGTGCGCTGGCCGGGACCGCGGTCCTCGCCGATGAAGTCCGACGGGGACACGCCCGACGGCGATCCGTCCGAACCGCCCGAAAGCGTGACGACGTGCCGGTCGGACTCGGCGAACAGCGCCGCAGCGTCGGCGCCGCGCTTCGCTTCGATGCTTACGAGCTCGGAACCGGCGGTCGCCTTGTTCACATAGTTGGGAGCCGACGCGTTGAACGAGCAGTTCTCGAACGTCTCCGTCTGGTCGCCGAACACGACATGGACGTTGAATTCCAGCGTGGACAGCACCTTCGTCGGAACGAGACCGTTGTCCACGACGTCGTCGCCCAGGGAAGCGGACAGCTCGATCACGTTGTCGCGGGCCGACTTGACGACGGCCGTCGTCTTCGACTCGCCGGACGTGAACACGACCGTATCGCCTTCAAGGAAGCCGGCGCCGTTCTTGACGCGGTACTTGCCGCCGCCGAGATCCTCGAAGATCTGCGTCTTCGCCTTGCTGGACGGTTCGACATGGACTTCCACCTGGTTCCCCCAGGAACCCGGGTTGCGCGCGGAGACGACGAAGAAGTCGCCCTTGCTGGACGCGGTCTTCGCATCGGAGGGCGCGACGCGCATGATGTAGGCGCGCGAGCCGCCGTTCGTGAAGAACTGGTCGACGGCGTAGGCGAGATAGCGGTAGGAGCCGAACTGGTTGTCCGACAGATAGCCGCCGTACTTCCGCCTGAAATCGTTCATGCTCGTCACGAGCTGCGGAAGCCCCTCAACCGGCCCCCTCTCCGCCAACCCGATGAATCCCGCGGTGCTGGTGCTGACTCCCGACAGCGGCGGGCCGGCGCTGTCGAACTCTTCCACATAGACTCCTGGCGACAGATATTCGGCCATTGTACTTCTCCTTTCGATTGCGTTTTGGATTGCAATATGGTGCAAGATTGTCGACCGGAATCGAACAATCGTTGCGACATGGAGAACGCTGCGCCTCGCGCGGTCATTTCCGCTTGACGCGCACTTGTCTTTCGCGCACGCGGGATACCGTTCTGGTGCGGGTCGAGTCGAGGAATACCGGGCCGACGCTGTAACCGATCGACAGCCTGTACTGCTTGTCCGGGAACAGATTGGCGGCCGTATCCAGCGGCACTTCAACTTTCGTGATGCGGAAGGATTCTTCCGATCCGGCAAGCGAACCGGTCAGATCTTCCCCCTTCAGGACGTTGTGATCGTGGAGCACCTGCATCGTCCTGCCGATGATCCGGTGTTCGTCGATGGCGCGCGTCATCGCATCGGAAGACGAATGCGCGGTGATCAGGTAGGACAGATCCAGGGCGATCGGCGGATAGCGCAGCTCGCCGCCCTGGTCGATCATGTCGTTTGTTCGGTGATCGGTGTTCTCCCTGATCTCGTACAAGAACAACGTCAGAATCATGTCCCCGCGATCATGGGGAGGAGCGAGCCCGATGGCGTCCGGATGGGCGATCAGATCGGGCACCAGCGCTTCGCGAAGCACTTTCACCAGGGACATGCCGACGTCCGCGATAACCGTGTAGTCAGCCAGCGCGGCTCACCTCTTCCAGCCAACTCAGCTGCTCCTTCAGGAGCACCTTGCCTGTCTTCTTGTATTCCTGCACGATGCCGTCCTTGATATGGCGCATGGAGACGGGCGCTCCTTCGCCGGCCGCAAGATACGCGGCGGTCAGGACGATGTTCTTGATCGGCCCTCCGGCGAGCTCGAACTTCCGGGCGAGTTCCGGGATGTCGAGCTCCCCGACCGGCATGGCCGGCGGCAGGCAGGACCGCCAGAGCCGTTCGCGCTGGGCGGCATCGGGGAAGGGGAACCGCACGACGTAATGGATGCGGCGCAGAAAAGCGTCGTCCAGGTTTTGCTTGAAGTTCGTCGCCAGAATCGTCAGCCCGTCGTACTCCTCCATCTTCTGCAGCAAATACGACGTCTCCATGTTGGCGTATTTGTCGTGGGCGTCCTTCACTTCCGAGCGCTTCCCGAACAGGGCGTCCGCCTCGTCGAAGAACAGGATCGAGCCGCCGTAGCGGGCCTGGTCGAAGATCTCGCCCAGATTTTTCTCCGTCTCGCCGATGTACTTGCTGACGACCCGGGACAGATCGACGCGGTACACGTCGACGCCCATCTCGTTGCCCATCACCATCGCCGACATCGTCTTGCCGGTTCCGGGCGGACCGGTGAACAGCATGCTGATGCCCCGGCCGTACGGCAGCTTCGCGTCGAATCCCCAGCGGTGCATGACGGTATGCCGGTGGTTCAGCCGCATGGCGGCCTGCATCAGCAGCGCCAGCGTATCCTCGGGCAGAATCAGATCGCTCCAGCGGAAGCCCGATTCGAGCCGGACCGCCTTGCCGCTGATCCGTCGGCTCATGCTGCTTCTGGCGGCCGCCTCAAGGCGCCTCGCGGCGGCGTTGTCGCTCCCCGCGCCGGCCGTCGCGTCCGCCGGCTCCGCGTGCAGCGCCGATTCCACCGCCTGGGCGATCAGGCCGGGCGGGAACCGGAACTTGGCCGCCAGCGCCGCGGACACCTCTTCGCCGATCGGCATCCTCCGCTCCGCAAACCGCTGCCAGAGCAGCCGGCTCTGGTCGAGACCGGGAAGCGGGATGCCGTCGGACATCCACCGGACGCCCGTCGGCATCGACGGCGGCCTGACTTCCTCGTCGCCGAAGAGAAAGGCGATGCCGTCCCAGTCCGCCAGCAGCTCGATCAGCCGGACGAGCCGTCTGTCCCGCGCACCGTCCTCGCCGGCCAGCCGATGCGCCTTGTCGAAGGCGGGCACGGCGTTCGCCAGCTTCGCCTCAAACAGCAGCTGCTTCACCAGTTCGGCGAACGCAACGTCGTCCGCGGGGGCGAGGGACACATCCCATTCGAGCAGGGATCGGCCGAGCGACCGGGCGACATGGCGGGCGTGCAGCGTCTTGCCGGAACCGGACGGCCCGTGGAGAAGCCAGACGACCGGGCCCTCCCCGAGAACGGACGCGAAGGCGCGGCGTTCCAGGCGGTCGTGCAGTCCGGCGTTGGCGTAGATCGGCGGCGGTTCGTCGCCGGCCGGATGGAAGCGAACGGAAGCCAACGGTCCCGTGTAGCGCCATTCCAATCCCAGCAAATAATGGATGATCCGGTCGGACAGCCGAAGAGGCTGCAGCAGAACGGACGTGTGTTGAAGCGCTTCCGAAGCCGGCGGACGCACTACGAAGCTCCTCCAGATCCCCATCGCGCCTATCAGCCGTGCGTAGGCAGCCAGTCTTTCCGTTTCATTTCGGCAGCACAACCGGATCAGCAAATCAGGCGTTATGTATTGGCGGGTCAGATCATCATGAAGATAGCCGTACAATCTCAGGTATTTCCGATCCAAATGCGGCGCGAGCGCTGCCATGATCAAACGGAGATCGAGTTCATCGAGCCCGAACTGATCCTGGAGACGGTGCACGGGAAGCTCGACGCCCAGATCGCGTGTTGCGGACAATCGCGAAGCGATGCGCCTGTCGAGCTGATCGATCAACGCGAGATCATCGTCCGACAGGCGGAGATGGAACGGCGCCTCGTTCAGCAGCTGCAGCGCCTCGCCGGGCGTCATCGCCATGTCCAGCAGACCGCCGTGCGCCTCATCGTCCGGCAGCATGCCGGCTTGCGAGATGCGACGGATCTCGCATTCCACGACGACGTCCAGCCTGGCCAATTCGTCTTGCAGATAGTCCGCAAGATGCCCGTAAGTCTCAGCGCGATTGTCCACCTGCAGATCCATCGGCATTCTCCTTGAAATTTATTTCCATATTCTTATTTATACATGTGAGCACCAATATTGCAAGATTCGGAACGAGGAATCTTGTCAGTCTTTATGACTATTTGTCAAAAAATGCAGTCATTACCGGTACTTCAGCACCATGATGGCGATGTCGTCCGACTGCGGATGTCCTCCCGCGAACGCGGTTACATCATCCAGCACCCGCCTTGCGACCTCCGCCGGCGGTTCGAACCGGGCGGATTCGATCGCGCCGGCCAGCCGGTCCGCCGAGTACCATTCGCCCCGTCCGTTCTCGGCTTCGGTAATGCCATCGGTATAGAGCACGATGGATTCCCCCGGCTTCAGGGTATATTCCATCTCCTCGTACTCCTCGTCCCCGAACACGCCGATCGGCAGCTTCTTGACGGTCGGCAGTTTCCGCACGCCGTCCGGACCCGCGACGAGCGGCGGACAGTGGCCGCCGTCCGCATAGCGGAGCGTTCCCGTGCGGACGTCGATGACGGCGAGGAAAATCGTCGCGAACATCGTGGAATCCATCCGGCTGATCTCGGCGTTGATGTCCGACAGGACTTGGGAAGGCGAGCGGTCCGCGCCGGCCTTCGCCTGGATCCAGATCATGAGCCCGGACATGAAGAGCGCGGCGGGCATCCCCTTGTCGGACACGTCGCCCAGACAGAACAGCAGCTTGTCGTCGTCGAGCCTGATGAAATGGTAGAAATCGCCGCCGACCACCCGGGCCGGAACGAGCGACGCGTGCAGCTCGATGCGGTCCGTGGCGAGCGATTCGCCGGGCAGCCAGCTCCGCTGGATGTCGTGGGCGATCGCGAGCTCGCTCTCCATCCGCTCCTTCGCGGCCGTCGTCACGCGCACCTCTTCCATCGTCCGGATCAGCGCCTCGTAGAGCAGCATGTTCTCCAGCGCGACGGCCGCCGGAGACGCGATCATCTCGAGCAGGCGCAGATCGCGGCGGCTGAACCGCCCGCCGCCCTTCTTGTTGATGACCTGGAGCACGCCGAGCGTCTTCCCGTTCGAGACGACCGGCACGCAGAGCATGCTGCGGGTCGGAATGTTGACCCGGTTCGCCACACGGTTCGACCAGCGGGGATCGCGGGAAGCGTCGGCGATCCGGACGGGGGTGCCGTGCTCGTACACCCATCCGGCGATCCCCTCGCCCTTCTTCAGGCGGATCTCCCGAACCTCCTCGTTCCGCTCGCCCGTCGCGACCTGAAAATACAGATCGCCGCGCTCCTCGTCCGCGAGGATGACCGACGAGCCCTCCGCGCGCATCGTCTCCGCCGTCGTCTCCATGATGATCCGCAGCAACTCGTCGCGCTTGATCGTCGAATTGAGCTGCAGCCCGACCCGCTGCAGCGTCGCCGTGCGCTTCCATTCCCGCCACAGCAGGATCAGGGCGGCAAGCAGAGCCGCCGTCGCGCAACCGAATACACCGGTCAGAATGCCGGCTTCCATGGACGCCCTCCTCGGCCTTTCCAGATTACGCCAGGATGTCCAGCGCTTCTTCCTTCGTCCCGAGCACCGGGAACAGGCTCAGGAACCCGGATATTTCCAGCACTTCGCGGATGGCGGGACCGACGCCGTACAGCGCGACGCGTCCGCCCGCCGCCCGCGTCTTCTTCACGGCCAGGAGAAGGACGCGAAGTCCCGCGCTGCTGACATAATCGAGCGCGTCCATCTCGAAGGCCAGACGATGATGGCCCTCCTCGCACAGCCGCAGGATCTCCTGCTCCAGCCGCGGCGACGTGTTGCCGTCCAGCCGGCCTTCGATGCGGATGATCATGCAATTGCCGTGCGGTGTTGCGTTCAGATTCATTTCGGTTCCTCCCCGTTCTTGCTCCCGTTATCCGGTTGTCCGCCCGCCGTCATGCGAAGCGTCAGTTCGTTTCGGCCGTCCTTCCGTTCATAATGAAGCGAGTTCGCCAACGTCCGGATCAGGTAGACGCCGAGCCCGCCGATCGGACGCTGCTCCGCGGGCAGCGACAGATCCGGCAGAGGGTGCTCGTCGGGATTGAACGGCGGCCCGTTGTCCGTCAGCCGGATCGTCAGCCCGTCCGGACGGGTCAACGCGAGCCGCACCGCGATGTCCGGCGCTTCGGGCGCGGCCCCGGCGGCATTTCCGCTCCCGCCTTCGCCAAATCCGTGCTTCACGACGTTGACGAACCATTCCTCGCAGGCCAGTTGTACCCGGTTGTGCAAGGTTTCGTCCAGCCCGTGCCGGTCGCAGAACCGCCGGATGAACCGCTGCAGCCGGCCAAGATCGTCCAGATCGGGCCGCAAACGAATGGAAGTCGCCCGCATGGCCGCTCCCCTCCTAACCGAGTTTGAGCAGCAAATGCTCCATCGTTCTCAGACGGCCGCCGATCGAGCGGAGCAGACCGACGCCGATGTCCGGATACAGCCGGACGAGCCTTGCGGCTTCGCGGCCGTCGATCTCGAGCACGCGGGCGCGGTCCAGAATGACCTGCGCCGACACGAGCGACGGCCGGTCGTCGAACAATCCGGCTTCGCCGAACGTCTGCATCGGGCCGAGCACGCCGATCGTGCCTTCGCGCCCGTCTTCGGTCCGGCCGCTGATCTCCACATGGCCGTCGACGATCATGACGAGCGAACGTCCCGGCTCGCCCTGCCGGACGAGGTAGTCGCCTTCCTCGTAGGTTCTCTCGACGGCGATGCCGGCCACGCGCCCGAGCTCTTCGACGGAAATCTCGCTGAAGAGGGGCACCTGCCTGAGGAACACCATTTTGTCCAGCGCGCTCAAATATTCCCAACTCTCCATCAGCACCGACGCTCCTTCCTCGATTCCGGCCTTGATCGCGATCGCCTGCAGCCACGGATCGTTCATCGGCGCTTCCCGCTCCGCCGCGTTCGCCTCCGGCTTCGCCGCGTTCCCGCCGTCCCCGGCGGATCGCTGACGGTAGAACTGGAACAGCGCGGCCGACAGCTTCGGATGGCCGATGCCCTCCGACAGAATCTCGAGCCCGTGGTCGCGCACTTCCTCGTTCGGGTCTTCCACCGCCTGCCGCAGGCGCGGAATGGAGCGTTCATCGCCGAAGCGGATCATGACGTTCCAGATGGAGTCGAGAAGCGCGCGCGCCATCTCTTCCCCGCGCCTTTCGGCCAGATCGCCCCACGCTTCGCCCGCGGCCCGGATCCGGTCGACATACCCGCGGATGGCGCTCAGTTCCGACAGCTTGCCGATACAGGACGGAACGACGCGCTCTTCCATGTCGCGGCTGCCCGCGAGCTTCGTCCACACGCCCACGGCCGTCCGCCACATGTCGTGGTTGGGCGAGTCCAGGAACCGGGACAGCACCGCCATGCCTTCCTGGCCGAGCTCGAGGAGCGCCTCCTCGATCGCGTCGCGCAGTTCCGCGTCGGAACCGATCAGGAGATCCAGCAGGCTCGTGGCGGCCTCCCCGCCGCCGATCCGGCCGATCGCCCTTACGGCGGCGACGCGCACGGCCGGCAGCGGCTCGATCAGACAGAACAGAACATCCGGCAGCAGGTTCGCGATCCTCCGGTCACGGACGACTTCGCACGCGAGGATGGCCGATTCGCCGCCGGCGCGGAGCATGTCCCGGAGCCGTTCGTCCCGTTCCTCGCCCGCATCCATCGCCCGGAGGCCTTCGGCGCGCACGGCGGGACTCGGGTCGTCCAGGGTCCGGGAAATCCACTCCCGCCGGACTTCGGGACGGGTCTCCGTCTCGAACTGCTTGCGGTAGACGATCGCGCGGACGGCATCGTCCGGGTCCGCCATCATCGCGGCACGGCGCCCGGCCGACGCCCGGCGCCAGCCGTCCGGATGGATCGCCGCGATCGCCTGGGCCCGGCCGGCCCCGGCGCTGCGCTCCGCATAGGCCAGCAACTCTTCCGTCGCGGCCGGATCGGGCCGCTCGGCGAACAATTCGAGCGTCACCCGCTGGATCGATTCGTCCGGATGCCGGAGGTGGGACAGCACGGTCTGCCGGACCTGGTCGTTGCCCATCGATTCAAGGAAATCGGCCAGCACGTTGCGGATGGCCCGGGTGCTCGATTTCAGGTAGCGGACGAGTTCCTTGATATAGAGAAAACGCGTCGTCCAGGCGAGCAGCAGCAGGAGCAGCGAAGCCGCCGTCGCGACGACGGCCTGGGTTGTCAGCGTGAATGCGAGTTCGGAATGGAGCATCGACAGCGCCGATCCGAGCAGGATGCCCGCCGACGCGGCGATGCCCTGTGCGGTGTATCGGTAACCGTCTCTCTGGTCGAGCGGAAGCATTTTGAAGAAGAACTGGTAGCCGGGCTCGGCGAAGTAGTAAAGCAGAAGGTAGGTCAGACAATAGCCGGCGGACGCGGCTGCCAGCGCGTACGGCGAATCGATGAACAGCGCGACGACGGCGAAGCTGGCGAAGAAGACGCCGGAGATGGCGAGAATCGTGTTGCCCGATCCGAGCCGCTCGATGAGGCGCGAAGCGAACAGTTGCAAGAGGAAGGCGAGGCCGAACAGCAGGATGACCATCCAGCCATAGAATGACGTCAGTCGCGCCTCGTCCGGGAACGCCATTTGGGCGGACGTGAAATATTGATACTCCATGACGAAGTAGACCGCCGGCATGAACGTCATCACGCCGATCACCGCGAGCAGGAAAGGCGAGCGCAGGATGGCGCGCAAATACGTCATGGACGAGCCGGTCTCCCCCGCGGCCTCCTGTTCCCCGTCTTCCCGGCCGGCGACGGTGAGCGGAAGCAGGTATTGCCGGATCGATCTGACGAAGTTCGGCAACCCGGCGAGCAGCATGGCGGAAGCCAGCACATAGAGCCATTCCGGACCGATATGCGGCGCCAGCGTGCCGGACAGGACGCCCGCGGCCATGCCGCCGGTGATCGCGCAGAGGACGAACACCGGCATGACCCGTTTCGCCTGCTGGGTCGGGCAGAGGTCGAACGCGGTCGCCCACATGAGCAGCGTCTGCTGGCGGACGATGAAGTTCGAGACGAGGAACAGCTGGACATAATACCAGAACCAGTGCGCTCCGACGTACCGGAGCAGCAGCAGGACGACGCCGTTCACCGCGAGCAGCGAGATGAACAGCAGGTACATGCCGATCATGAAGCGCGGTTTGGACAAACGCTGCGACATGAAGGACAGCAGCCAGCCTTCGACCGGAAGCACGAACGCCTCGATCAGGTACATGAGCGGAAGATTCGCCGTACCCGCGCGGCTGTTGAAGATCGCCATGAACGATGTGTAGTTCAGCATTTCGGACACGCCGGCCAGGAAAAACACGGAGCCCATGATCAGGACCTTGCCGCGGTCTTCCTGCCTGAGATTGAACATGGACGCCACTGCGCTCAACTTGTCCGAACCACCTTGCTTCGTTTATTGGCCCTTCGCGTTATCGCATCATGCGCGGCTTGAAGGTCATGGCCAACAGTCTGGCCGCGATGCCGGATGGCAACGGGTATTTTCCCTTCACCATCTTGAATCCGATGAGCCCGATGAATCGGACGAACAGATCCGCCCCGTTCAGCACGCCCCGCTCAAAGCAGATGCGCGCCCATTCCTCGACAATGCGTTTGTAGCATTGCTCCATGGAATCGAAGCCGCGGGCCGCGAGCCGGTTGCGCCGCTCTTCCTCGCGCGCGCCGTCCTCCTTGTCGTCCGGTACGCCGAGGCAGCGGTCGACGATCGTCTCCCAATCGGCGGCTCCCCGGAACATGGCGGCGAAGCGCTCGGCCTCCTCCGCCAGGATGACGGGGATCGGCCGGTCTTCCCCTTTCCTGTCGTCCTTGTCCGATTGCAGAAACGGAACCGCGAGCAAGGCCAGATCCGGCGAACGCTCCTCCTCGTCGCCGATCTCCAGCATCGCCTTCCGCTCCTTCTCGTCCATGTCGCGGAAGTTGACCTGCTTCGCCCCGCGGATCGCCTCCGCGACCTTGTCCCAGTCGAGCCATTCCCTCTCCCGGATGCGGACCGTGAGCGCTTTCCTCAGCGTTTCGACGTCGGCCCGCTTCGACTTCCCGTCCGCCATGCGGTGGATCGCCAGTTTCTTCTGGTCCAGATCCAGCGCCTCGAATTCCCGCATGATGTCGGATTTCCCCTGCTTGTGCGCCTTGTAGTTGAGCCAGCGGACGACCTTGTCGTACGGGGGCAGCAGTCCCGAGGTGTTGACCGTTCCGACGGCGGTCTCTCCGCCTTCCTCCGCCGTGTCGCCCTCGACCGCGGCTTCCTCCTCGTTCAGTTGCACATCTTCGACAAACTCCAGGCACAATTCGAAGACGCCCCAGTCGATCGCGGAGGAGTTCAGCCCGGCGGTGTCGGCGAGCTGCTCCATCAGCTTCAGCGCGGCGGCCTTCTGGCCGGGCGTGAGCGCGTCGAAACGCTCGAGCAGATCGGTCCGCCCGTCGCGCATGGCTTCGCCGACAAGCCTGCCCAGCAGCTGCGTTCGCCGCGCGTCGGTTGCGCGGATCATGCGGCTCATCGCCGCGTTGCCGAACAAGCGCTGCATGACGGCGATACCGGCGGCCGGCGTGGCGAGGGGCTGCCGCGTTTTCCGGCTTCCGCCGCCGGCCCGGCCGCTCTTGTCCTGCAGGGAACGCTTGTCCGCGTTCGAGCGGGTTCGAATTCGGTTCGTCATGGCCGGCACTCCGTTCTTGCAATTGGAATGGTTTTGCCGTCCGGGGAAGATTCTTCAATTATACTCTAGCATAATTTCGCAGGAATCGACATCTTTATTTCGAAGCGGCATGGAATCCGGGGATGTTCGTCGGAGCGCATCGGGCCCGTTGTCACGGGATCCGGTACCCGGGTTCGGGTTCGAACGTCATGTCCGCCAACACAAAACGGCCGTCGCGGTATTGCACATCCGCGTTCAGCGTGCCGATATATTGGGGCGTGAAAAACGGTTCGACCACGATGCCGACGCCGAACTGCGCCTTCAGCCGCCGCTCTTCGGCCTCGAAGTGAACGATGTTGCCGAAGACCGGACGGTCGGAGATCGGCCCGTATTCCTCGGATACGAATTCCGCCAGATTGACCGGAATCGTGCGGGAATCGACCGCAATTTCGCCCGTCGCGGCACCGTCCCGGCCGGGGTTCGGCGGTCGGAATTCGAACCGCTCATGCAGTTGACCGACATAGTCGTTTTCGGCAAATACATGATCCTCCATCCGGCCCGTCCCATCGTAATCGACCACATGCAGCTCCTGGATTGAGATGCCGGTGCCCGATCCCGTGTAAAGGATGACGGCCAGCTCGTCTTCGCCGTCCGCGTCGAAATCCGCCGCATGCAGGACCGGCATGATCATTCGGGGCGTCAAGGCCACCCAATCGAAGAACCGCTCGTGCTCGCCGATCCTCAGCACCACGCCTTCGGCAGCCTCATGCAGCGCGATGTCCCGTTCCGGAATTTCGGCGATGACCGGCCCGTGCGGCCCGGCAGCGATCATCGGATCTTCTTGGGGCCCGGAGTCGATGGCCGGCCCCGAAGGTTCGGCATCGATGCCCGGACCAGGGAGTCCGGCGACGTTAGCCGCTCCCGGAGGTTCGGCGTCGATGCCCGGATCCGGGAGTCCGGCGGCGTTATCCGCTCCCGGAGGTTCGGCTGCGATGCCCGACCCCGGGAGTCCGGCGACGCTATCCGTCTTCGGAGGTTCGGCGACTTGTTCTGCCGGAGACGCGCAGGCAGCCGACAATGCGGCCGTCATGGCAAACGTCCATGCGATGAGCCATCTTTTCGCGTATTTGCGCATACCATCTTGCCTTTCCGTGTTCGTTCACACCCATATTGACGACGCGGAACCGGGAACCGTTCGATCACCCGCCGCGCCAACGAAACGGAGACACGCTGTATGCGCTGAAACGCCCTTTTCGGGTAGACGGACATGAAGCACATGCCGCTTCGATGCCTGGGAGGCATCGGGGCGGCTTTTTTCATTGGAGGGAGATGGATCATGTTCGCAAGACAGTACGAAGAATGGATGCAGAAGCAGATCGCGGAAGAGAAGAACCACAGAAGACGCGAACTTCTGGAAAAAGGGCTCAGCCATGGCACGGTGGAGTTTCTCCGCTGCATCCGGCATCCCGTCGTCGGTTCGTTCGGGCATCTGTACGCGGAACGGGAAGCGCGGGATTTCCAACAAGGTTACCGATATCCGGATCCGGCGTTCATGCCGGGCGGCCGGACATTTGCGGGTAACCGGGCAATACGCGCGCAAAATTTTTGCGGCGGCTCGTCGATTCGCATCACCTGGTCGTTGCGAGCGGCAATATCCGGTACCGGACATATCGGTTGAATGTCGGTGAACGTCTTCGGCAGCCGTGACCCGGTTCAACCGAGTTCCATGCTCAGCTCGATCTCGTCGCGCAGCGGGATGCCGTCTTCGCCGATCTCCGGAATTTCCGGCTTCAGCCTGCGCGATTCCGCCAGCGCGTTGACGCGGAGCGCGTGCAGACGGAAGCCGTTCTTCTGGTAAAAGCGGACCGCGTTCATGTTGTCGTTCGTCGTGACGACCCACAGCCGCAGGCAGCCGGATTGTCTTGCGACATTGATCACCGCGCGGATCAGCCTGCCGCCAACCCCGATGTTGCGGCGGAAACTCTCCAGCAGCCGGATCTCGCATTCCCCGTCCTCGATGTGGTACATCAACATGCCCGCCGGCTCCCCGTCCGTCTCGGCGATCAGCCCTTCCTGGTCGCGGACGTCGTACAGCTTGCCATTGCTGACCATCCGGACGGAACCCCAGCTTGTCACCAGCTTCTCCGTCAGCCATTCGCGGTCGCTCCCGGTCTTGGCGCGAATGGTGATGTCCGGCATCGCTGTTCCTCTCCTTCCCCGTAACCTTCTGCCACTAACATTGTAAGGATCGTCCCGGCCGTTGTCAGGTGCCGTATCGGGTTAAACCGTTCTTTCCGTCGGCATGAAGCACGAAAAAACCGCCGACCTGAAGGTCGACGGTTCGTCTTCGTGTAATGGTGGGTTCTCAGGGACTCGAACCCTGGACCTGATGATTAAGAGTCACCTGCTCTACCAACTGAGCTAAGAACCCGTGTTGTCCATGCCGCTCGATCAAGCTGACAAAAGAGATAATATCATCTTCTCGCGCGCGTGTCAACAAGTTCTCGAAAAAAATTTATGGAAGCGCCGGGCCAGAGGCCACGGCGGCCGAATCCGGACGGAAAGCGCGCAAGGGCGCGGGAACGGCGACCGTGTTCACGCTGCCGATCGCGGAAGGCTGAGCGGGCTTTCGGACATGAAAAAACAGCCCCGTCGGGCTGTTCGCATGCATGGTATGGTGGACCTTAGCGGGTTCGAACCGCTGACCTCTTCGCTGCCAGCGAAGCGCTCTCCCAGCTGAGCTAAAGGCCCGGATTTCCTCGTCCGCCGCTCATTCAATTACGTGCGGCAACAGAAGATAATATAGCACGGGAGCCGATCGGTTGTCAACCGCCCGGCTTGTTCTCCATCGCGTGCTTCGCCAGCAGATTGGTCAATTCCTTCATGAACATGTTGATGTCCTTGAACTGCCGGTAGACGGACGCGAAGCGGACGTACGCCACCTCGTCGACCGGGTAGAGCTGCTCCATGACGAGCTCGCCGATCTCGCGGCTCTCGACTTCTGCTTTCGCGGTCGCCCGGATTTCTTTCTCCACCTCGGACACGATAACCTCGAGCCGCTCGACCGAGACGGGACGCTTCTCGCAAGCCTTGAGCAGACCGCGCAGGATCTTGTCGCGGCTGAACTCCTCGCGCCGGCCGTCCTTCTTGATGACGACGAGCGGCGTCTCCTCGATCATCTCGAACGTCGTGAAGCGGCGGGCGCAGCGCTCGCACTCGCGGCGGCGGCGGATCGACTTGTTCTCGTTGGCCGGGCGCGAATCGAGCACTTTCGTGCCGGAATGTTCGCAGTACGGGCATTTCATCGAGTTACCGACCTCCAGGACGCAACCGGACGCGCCGGATGCAAGCATTTGGCATGGGAACAACTCACCAGCGCCGCACCGTCATGATGTCCGGCGAATCGCACATAATACAGGTACCACACGCGAGGGAGGTGAATCGACGATGCCGGGCGCAAACCGCAACAGCAACCAACTGGTCGTGCCGCAAGCCAATGCAGCGCTGGATCAGATGAAGTACGAAGTTGCCCAGGAGCTGGGCATTGCCCTCCCGCAAGACGGGTACTACGGCAACATCACGACCCGTGAAGCCGGCTCCATCGGTGGTTACATCACCCGGAAGCTGGTGCAGATCGCCGAACAATCGCTGGCAGGGCAATTCAAATAACAATACCGAAACGTCGAGGCTTTATCGTCAGGCCCGGGCGCTTGCCGCCGAACCGCGGCAGGCGCCCGGCTTCTTGTCCTGACGCTCGTCACCATTCCGGATAAATCGACTTGTATTTATTATAGTAATAATTTACCCGTTGTACATACCGCCGCGTCTCCCCGAACGGGATGTCGTCGCTCGAGGCGAGCGTGCCGTCCCAGACGCCGTCCCGCAGCCAGGCCGTCACGTTGCCCGGGCCCGCGTTGTAAGCGGCGACGGCGGCCACCGTGTTGCCGTCGTACTGCCGGAGCAGCGAGGCCAGATACCAGGTGCCGAGCTCGATGCCGACGTCGGCCCGGTCCCGGACCATGTCCGGCGTCACGCCTTCGTAGCGCGCCCGCGAGACGATCCAGTCCGCCGTGTCCGGCATGATCTGCATGATGCCCATCGCGCCTTTGCCCGATACACGGCCGGTGCGGAAATTCGATTCGACCCGGATGATCGCCGCGACGAGCTGCGGCTCCACGCCGTGGGTCAGCGCGCTCGCCCGGATATCGTCCCGGTACGCGACCGGGTACAGCCGCTGCTTCACCCACTGGCTCTGTTCGGCGTACAGGATGACCAGCAGCAAAAGAATCCCCGCCAACAGCCAGCCGCCTTTCCTCTTCCCGCGCCGCCTCATGTCTTCTCCGTGCCCGTCAGCCTGCGCCAGAGCTCGTCCACCTGCCGCCCGGTCTCTTCCGGACTGCCGCTGTTGTCGATGACCCAGTCCGCCAGTTCCTTCTTCCGTTCGATATCCATCTGCGCGCCGATCCGCCCGCGGGCCTGCTCCTCGGACAGTTCGGGATTGCGCCGGAGCAGCCGCTCGATCTGCAGCTTTCGCGGCACATAGACGACGATGACGCCGTCGTACAGCTTCTCCTGGCCGGTCTCGTACAGGAGCGGAATGTCCGCGACGACGATCCGGGCAGGATCGTCCGCCTTCGCCTGCCGGATGCGCGTCCACATCCGCTCGCGGATCGCCGGATGGAGAATCCCCTCAAGCTGCTTCCGCTTCTCCGGATCGGCGAACACGATCTCGCCGAGCTTCTTCCGGTCCAGCGTGCCGTCATCACGGATGACGGCTTGTCCGAAGACGGCGGCGACTTCGGCCAGAGCCGGCTCGCCCGGCATGACGACCTCGCGGGCGACCCGGTCGGCGTCGACGACGAAGGCGCCGCGCTCCGCCAGCATGGCGGCAACCGTGCTCTTGCCGCACGCGATGCCGCCGGTAAGTCCGATGATCAATGCCGTCACCTCGTCACATGTCAATCAGTCGGGCGATGCCCGTCACGATCAGAATAAGTCCGGGCAGGACGGACACGGCCTTCGCGCCGCCGAACCGGAGCGCGAACTTCCGGCCGAACTTCAGTCCCGCCAGCAGGAATGTGCCGCTCGCCGCGGCGATCAGCACGGATGCCGGGAGCGCGGGAAAACCGACCATCGCCGCGCCTATCCCCGCGCCGAGCGCGTCGAGCGACAGCGCGAAGCCGAGCGGCACCGCCTCCGACGCGGAGATCGTCCCCGACCGGTCCGTATCGGCCGCGTGCGGCGCGCGCAGGATGCAGATGATCAGGCCGAGCCGGCGCAGCTCGATGCGCGCGACGGTCGCTTCCCCGGCTTCTTCGTCGGCCGGCTCCCTCCCGTCCGCTTCGCATCCGTTCCCGCCGTCGCCGCCCTGCCGCAGCTGCGCGAGCGCCCACAGCCCGACCGCGATCAGCAGCACGGCGCCCGCCGCTTCCGCGACCGCCGGCGGCAGGAAGCCCGTCAGCCAGCCGCCGGCCGTCATCGCGAGCCATACGGCGGCGCCGGAGCAGGCCGCGATGATGATGACGGACGGGACCGGAATCCGGATGCCGCGAATGCCGTAGGATGCGCCGACGCCGAACCCGTCGAGGCTGACGGCCAGCGCGAGCAGCGCCAGCGACGCGCCCGTTGCGAACATGAACGCCCCTCCCCGCATGGGCCGCCCGAGGGCCGCCCAAAGATGACTATGCCATCATATGCAGGGAACGGGGCGGGGTGATTATGCGCGGGGAACCGCGGATTCCTTCGCGCCGCCGGCCATCCGCCGCGGAATCGCGGCGGGCGCCTTGCCCGCCGGTTTCCGGGCCCGCGCCTTCCGGTACGGCTGGCAGACCGGGCACGCATGGGTGCCGCGTCCGCCGAGCACCGTCTTCTCGATCGCCGCGCCGCAGGTCCGGCACGGCTCGCCTTCCCGTCCGTACACGTACAGGCGAAGCTGGAACATGCCCATTTCGCCCTGGCCGTTCACATAGGATCTCACGGACGAGCCGCCCGCATCCACCGCCTCTTGCAGCGTGCTCTGGATCGCTTCGTGGAGCTTCTTCCATTCGGCGGGCCGCAGCGACGCCGCCGGCCGTTCGGGATGGACGCCGGCCTTGTGCAGCGACTCGTCCACATAGATATTGCCGAGTCCGGCGACATAGGCCTGGTTGAGCAAGAGCGGCTTGATCGGCGCCTTCCGCTTGCCGAGCAGCCGGCGCAGCTCCTCCGCGGTGAAGGCGTCGTCCAGCGGCTCCACGCCGAGCTTGCTCAGCGGCGGCTGCGCCAGCTCCTCGCCCGGGCGGAACAGATGCATCGTGCCGAACTGGCGGACATCCCGGTACCGGAGATCCGTCCCGTCCGTCAGATGGAACAGCACATGGGTATGCTTCTCGACCGGCTCGTCCGACGGGCAGACGCTGTACCGCCCCTCCATGCGCAGATGCGAGACGAGCACCAGGCCGTCCAGCAGAAATCTCAGAAATTTGCCGCGCCGCTCGATGCCCCGGATTGTGCGGCCCGCGAGCGCCGCCGCGAACGCCTCCGGCTCCGCCGGCCGCCGGATGATGCGGGGGAGCCGCACCGTGACGGCGCGAATCGTCTTGCCGGCGACGAGCGCGTTCAACGTGCGCTTCACGGTCTCGACTTCAGGCAGTTCCGGCATTTCGCTTCCCCCTCTCTCCAAAGCGCGGAAGGCTCATTTGGCTTCGTACCAGTTTTTCCCGTAACTGACGTCCGCCTTCAGCGGGACATCCAGCTTGATCGCGTTCTCCATCACGGACGGCACGAGCTCCTTCATCGTCTCGAGCTCGTCCTCCGGCACCTCGAACACGAGCTCGTCGTGCACCTGCAGCAGCATCCGGCTGCGCAGCCCGCGCGCCTTGAGCTCCTCGTCCATCTTCACCATCGCGAGCTTGATGATGTCCGCGGCCGTGCCCTGGATCGGCGTGTTCATCGCCGTCCGCTCCGCGAAGGAACGGAGATTGAAGTTCGAGGCGTTGATCTCCGGCAGATAGCGCCGGCGCTCGAGCAGCGTCGTCACGTAGCCGTCCTGCCGCGCCTTTGCGACGATGTCGTCCATGTACTTGCGCACGCCCCGGAACACCGCGAAGTATTGCTCGATGAACGCCGCCGCTTCCTTGCGCGTGATTTTCAGGTTCGTCGCGAGCCCGTAATCGCTGATGCCGTAGACGATGCCGAAGTTGACGGCCTTCGCCTGCCGGCGCATGTTCGCGTCCACCTGGTCCGCCGCCACGCCGAACACGTCCATCGCCGTCTTCGTATGGATGTCCATGCCGGAGCGGAACGCTTCCTTCAGCCGCTCGTCGCCGGAGATGTGGGCGAGGACGCGCAGCTCGATCTGCGAGTAGTCGGCGGCAAGGATGTACCAGCCCGGCTCCGACGGAACGAACGCCTTGCGGATGCGCCGGCCTTCCTCGATCCGGATCGGGATGTTCTGCAGGTTCGGGAACTGGCTGGACAGCCGCCCGGTGGCGGCGATCGTCTGCCGGTAGTACGTATGCACCTTTCCCGTCTCCCGGCGGATTTCCTTCAGCAGCCCTTCAATATAGGTCGACTGCAGCTTCGAAAGCTGCCGGTAATGGAGGATGAGGCCGATGATCTCGTGGTAGGGCTCGAGCGACTCGAGCACTTCGGCGTCGGTCGAATAGCCGGTCTTCGTCTTCTTCCGGACGGGCAGGCCGAGCTTCTCGAACAGGATCTCGCCGAGCTGCTTCGGCGAATTCAGGTTGAACTCGGCGCCGGCCTGGCGGTAGATCGCCGCGATCAGATCGGCGATCTGGCGCTCGAGCTCCCGGCCGATCTCCTCGAGCTCGTCGGCGTCGACCGCGATGCCCTGTCGCTCCATCCCGCACAGCACGCGGGAGAGCGGCTGTTCGAGCTCGTAGTAGAGCCGGCGCATGCCGAACCGCTCCAGCTCCGCCTGCTGCAGCGGCGCGATCCGCCGGATCGCGTCCGCCTTGCACGCAAGATGCGCGGCCAGCGTCTCCGCGTCCGGCACCGCGAACTTCGCGCCCTTGCCGTACGCCTCGTCGTCCGGGCGCACGGGCGGCAGGCCGTATTTCGCCGCAAGGCCGGCGATGTCGTCATTCCCGCCGGTCGGGTCGAGCAGATAGGCGGCCAGCAGCGCGTCGAACGCGAAGCCGTTCAGCTCCATGCCGTCCCAGCCGAGGACGAGCGCGGCCTTGTGCAGATCGTAACCGGTCTTCGGCCGCTCCGGATCGGCAAGCCATTCCCGCACGGCGGAAGCGCCTTCCGATTTCAATACGTCGGCCGTCAGGACATGCGCGGTGTCGCCGATCGCGATGGCGATCCCGATCAGCGAGGCCTGGTGCGGATTCTCGCCGGCGGAATCGATGACTACCGCCTCGGCCTTCGCCAGCTCCTCCGCCGTAAGCCCGGCGGCCGTCTCCGGCGTATGGAGCGCGACGCGCAGCTCCGGCTCTTCCGGCCGTGCCGCCCCGCCGTCGGCTCCGGCGGCCTGATCCGCGGCGTCCGCGCTTCCTTCCGCCACGGCGCTGTTCAGACCGAGCCGCTCCATGAGCGAGCGGAACCCGAGCTTGCGCAGCGCGGCGGCCAGCTTGTGCCTGTCCCATCCCTTGAACGCGATGTCCGCTTCGCCCCGGTCCAGCGGCACCTCGCGATGGATTGTCGCGAGCCGCTTGCTCATGAGCGCGTCTTCCCGGTGCTGCTCGACCTTCTCGCGCATCTTGCCCTTGAGCTGCGCGGCGTTCGCGAGCACGTTCTCGACCGAGTCGTACTCGTGCAGCAGCTTCAGCGCCGTCTTCTCGCCGACGCCCGGAATGCCCGGGATGTTGTCCGACGCGTCGCCCATCAGCCCCTTCAGATCGATGATCTGATGCGGTTCGAGGCCGTATTTTTCCTTGATGGCTTCGGGCGTGAACCGTTCCACCTCGCTGATGCCCTTGCGGGTGATCGCGACCGTCACGCGCTCGGAGACGAGCTGCAGCATGTCCTTGTCGCCGGTCACGACCAGCGTCTCCCGGCCCGCCTCCTCGGCCATGCGCGACAGCGTGCCGATGATGTCGTCGGCCTCGTAGTTCTCGATCTCGTAATGCGCGACGCCGAGCGCGTCCAGCAGCTCCTTGATGAGCGGGAACTGCTCGCTCAGCTCCGGCGGCGTCTTCTCGCGGCCGCCCTTGTAGTCTTCATACCCTTCGTGGCGGAACGTAACCTTGCCCGCGTCGAACGCGACGAGCATGTGGGTCGGCTTCTCTTCCTCGATCAGCTTGAGCAGCATCGTCGCGAAGCCGTACACGGCGTTCGTATGCATGCCGGCGGCGTTCGTCAGCGTCGGCATCGCGAAGAACGCGCGGAACGCGATGCTGCTGCCGTCAATCAGGATCCATTTGTCCATGGGCGGCACCTCTCTGTAACCATCTAACGACTACTATAACACATTCGCGCCGTCCGTCGCCCGCCGAAGATGCAAAAACGCCGCCTCCCTTGCGGAAGGCGGCATCCATCAGCGCTGTTTCGCCGGCGGCTTCACGGCCATGATCCGGAGCCGCCGATAGTCGATGTGCCAGGCTCCGTCTTTGAACAGGGCGTCCCGCGTCTCGGATTCGATGGTCGCGATGGCGGTTTCTTTTTCCCCGTCCGTCAGCCCGTCGAAAAAGAAATCCGCGAACCCCCGTATCCACACCCTGAGGCCAGCTTCCCCGTCCTTCATCCGCGTCGGGCGTTCAAAATGGGCGGCGTACGCGACGCGGAACCCCTGCCGCTCCAGCAGCGCGGCGTATTCGGCGACGCCCGGGAAATACCACGGGTTGCGGCTTGCGGCGTCGATTCCGAAATCCCGCCGGAGCACCCGGATCATCGCGTCGACCACCGTTGCGACGTTGCCCTTCCCGCCGAACTCGGCGACGAACCGCCCGCCCGGCTTCAGGGCGTTCCAGACGCAACGGACGACCCGCTCGGGCCGCCTCATCCAGTGCAGGGCGGCGTTCGAGAACACCGCGTCCGCGGGCCGCTCCAGCGTGAAATCTTCGGCGTCGCCCACGCGGATGTCGATTTCGGGATACTTCCGTCCTGCGGCTTCGATCATGTCCGCGGAGAGATCAATGCCGATCACGGCAGCGCCGCGGACCGCGATCTCATGCGCCAGATCGCCCGTCCCGCAGCCGAGGTCCACAACCGTCTCCCCGGGCTTGGGGTCCAGCAGATCGACGACTCCCCTGCCCAGTTCGGACACGTAATCCAGCTTGCCGTCGTAGAAACCGGAATTCCACGCTTGCGCACCCATTGTCGGTTCACCGTCCCTGATCCGGATTGGCAAGCCCATTATGGCACGGAACGCGGGCGGTGACCAATATTTTGTTCCTATGGCGCTTATTCGCCAAGCGTATGGCCTCGAGAGTGAGTTCCGATGAGCCGATTTCCGGCCGGCTCCTCAAACCGCTACCGGTTCAGATCCGGCCGCCTGTTCGTCACGAGATAGACGACCGACTCGCCGATGTTCGTCGCGTGGTCGGCGATCCGCTCGAGATAGCGGCCGACGAAACAAAGCAGCATTGCCTGCGACGAATCCCGCGCGCTCGCCGGCCGCAGGGTGAACAGCTCCTGCAGCACGGCGCCGTAGATGGCGTCGACCGTGTCGTCGTCGCGGGCCATTTTGTACGCGAGGTCGACGTTCTCGTGCAGGAACGACCGGATCGACTCGCGGGTCATCGTCTGTACGATCTCGGCCATCTTCGGCAGGTCGACCAGCGGCTTGATCAGTTCCTGCCCTTCCAGTCGCAGCGCGGCCTTGGCGATGTCGACCGCGAGGTCCCCCATCCGCTCCAGATCGTTCGAGATGCGGAACGCGACGAGGATGCGCCGCAGATCCCTGGCGACCGGCTGCTGCGTCGCGATCAGCCGCGTGCCGAGATCGACGATCCGCTCCTCCAGCCGGTTGAGCTCCGGATCCTCCCCGATCACCTTCCGGGCCGCCTCCCCGTCGACCGTCCGCAGCGCCCGCATCGCCGCTTCGATCGCCCGCTCGACATGATCGCCCATGTCGAGCAGCAGCGTCTTCAGCTCGTTCAACCCTTCATCGAATTCCACCCGCCTGATCATCTGCGTGACGGCTCCTCTCCGCGCCGGTCCTTTAGCCGAACCGGCCGCTGATATAATCTTCCGTCCGGCTGTCGGACGGATTGGAGAACAACTTCTCCGTGTCCGCGCTTTCGATCACTTCGCCGTTCAGGAAGAACACGGTCCGGTCCGAGACGCGCGCCGCCTGGTGCATGTTGTGCGTCACCATCACGATCGTGTAGCGCGACTTAAGCTGATGTACGAGCTCCTCGATCTTCAGCGTCGAGATCGGATCGAGCGCGGACGTCGCCTCGTCCATGAGCAGGATGTCCGGCTCGACCGCGAGCGCCCGCGCGATGCAGAGCCGCTGCTGTTGGCCGCCCGAGAGGCTGAGCGCGGAACGCTTCAGTTGGTCCTTCACCTCGTTCCAGAGCGCGGCGGCCCGGAGGCTCGACTCGACGATCTCGTCCAGCCGGCTTTTCTTCCGGATGCCGTGCAGCCGCGGGCCGTAGGCGACGTTGTCGTAGATCGATTTCGGAAAAGGATTCGGCTGCTGGAACACCATTCCGACCTTCTTGCGCAGCGTCTCGACGTCCACCTCCGGCGAGTAGATGTCCGTTCCGGCGATCGCGATCCGCCCTTCGATCCGCGTGCCCGGGATGAGGTCGTTCATCCGGTTGAGCGTGCGGAGCAGGGTCGATTTGCCGCAGCCGGAAGGGCCGATGAAGGCGGTGACGGCCCGCTCCGGGATGTCGAGCGTCACGTTCTTCAGCGCGTGGAAATCGCCATAATACAGGTTGAGGCGGTCAATCTCGATCAGCGCGCGCGCCGTCCGGGCATGAGCCGGTTCGGGGCTTGCGGTGGTCATGGCCATGGATTTCCCTCCGGATCGTCAGGATAGCTTCGAGAACTTGTTCCGCAGCAGAATCGCCGCGAAGTTCATGAGCAGGAGCATCGCGAGCAGCACGATGATGCCCGCCGCCGCCAACTCGTGGAATTCGGGCTGCGGCCGCGACAGCCAGTTGTAGATCTGGATCGGCATGACGGTAAACTGGTCGAGCGCATGCCTGGGCAGGAACGCCACATAGGTGAGCGCGCCGATCATGATGAGCGGCGCGGTCTCGCCGATCGCGCGCGACATCGCGAGGATGACCCCGGTCAGGATGCCGGGCAGCGCCGACGGCAGCACCGCCCGCGACACCGTCTGCCACTTGTTCGCGCCGAGCGCGTAAGAGGCGTCGCGGCGCGACTTCGGCACGGCGCGCAGCGCCTCCCGGGCCGAGACGATGATGATCGGCAGCACGAGGATCGTCATCGTAAGCGCGCCGGCGAGCAGGCTCCGCTGCAGCATGAGCATCCGGACGAACAGCGTCAGGCCGAGGATGCCGTAGACGATCGACGGGACGCCGGCCAGCGTGCTGATGTTGAGCTGGATGAGCCGGGTGAACCGGTTCCGCCCCGCGTATTCCTCGAGCCAGATCGCGGCGCCGACGCCGAGGACGAAGCTGATCGGCAGCATGATGCACAGCATGTACATCGAGCCGACGATGGCGGACTTCATGCCTGCGCGCTCGGCGCGGCGGGACGGGAAATGCTCGAACAGCCCGGGCCTCAGTCGCCCGATCCCGTCGATGATGATGTCGATCAGCAGCGCGCACAGGGCGATGACGCCGACGGACGTCGCCGCGGCGAACAGCAGGTGGAGCGCGAAGTCGATCTTCCGGCGGCGGACGATCCGTTCGCGGCTTGCGCCTTGCAGCAGATTCATGCTCAATACTCCTCCCGGAATTTCCCGGCCACATATTGCGCGATGAGGTTCAGCAGGAATGTGATGACGAACAGCGCCATCCCGACGGCAAAGATGCTGCCGTACTCGATCGAGCCGCGCTGCGTGTCGCCCAGGCTGACCTGCACGATGTAGGCCGTCATGGTCTGGATGCTTTCAAGCGGATTGATCGTGAGGTTCGGCGTCGCGCCGGCCGCCACCGTCACGATCATCGTCTCGCCGACAGCGCGGGAGAACGCGAGCACGAACGAGGCGACGATGCCCGACAGCGCTGCGGGCAGCACGATCTTGAGCGTCGACTCGAAGCGCGTCGCGCCGAGCGCATAGGCCCCGTCGCGCAGAGCTTTCGGCACGGCGTTCATCGCGTCCTCGCTGAGCGACGTCACCATCGGGATGATCATGATGCCGACGACGATGCCGGCGCTCAGGGCGTTGAAGATCCCGGTCTCCGGAAAGATCGTCCGCACGATCGGCGTCATGAAGCTGAGGGCAAAATACCCGTAGACGATCGTCGGCACGCCCGCAAGCACTTCGAGGATCGGCTTGATGACATTTCGCGCCCTGCGGGGCGCGTATTCGCTGAGGTAAATGGCGCTGGCGAGCCCGATCGGCATCGCGACGAGGCAGGCGATGACCGTGATGAGCAGCGTGCCGGCAAGCAGCGGCAATATGCCGAACGCCCTCGGTTCGAACAGCGGCGACCACCGCGTGCCGAACAGAAATTCGGCGACCCTGACCTCGCGGAAAAAAAGCACCGTCTCCGACACCAGCGTGTAGACGATGCCGACGGTCGTGACGATCGAGACCGAGGCGCACAGCCCGAGCAACACGGGCATCAGCCGGTTCATGACGGATTTGCGTTCGTTCTTGAATGTGTAAGCGCCGGAGGCGCGGATCGATCTCCGCGCCTGCTTGAGCGGTTCAACGGCCCCGCCGGCTTCCAGCCATTCGCCGTTCATGCGGCGACCCCTCCCGTATGCATGAATCAACCCTCGATCTTGGCCGCTTCTTCCGCGTATTTCTCGTCCGGCAGCGGGACGTAGCCGACTTCCTTCGCCATGCCGCCGATGTTCTCGATGTAGAAGCGGACGAAGTCCTTCACTTCCGGACGCTCTTCCAGCGCCTGGTTGCTGACGTAGATGAACAGCGGGCGGGACAGCGGCGAGTAGGAGCCGTCCTTGATCGTGTCGAGCGTCGGCGTGACCGGACCGCTTCCGCCGTCGATCGGCACGACCTTCAGCTTGTCGGCGTTCTCCTCGTAGTAGGCGTAGCCGAAGTAGCCGATGCCGCCCTTGTTGCCGGCGACGCCCTGCACCAGCGTGTTGTCGTCCTCGCTGAAGCTGATTTGCCCGTCGCTGCGGATGCCCGCTTTTTCCAGGATGGCTTCATTGAAGTAATCGTAAGTGCCGGAGTCGGCGCCGGGCGAGAACAGCCTGAGCTCCTCATCGGGCCAGCCTTCGCGCACGTCCGCCCACGTCTTGACTTCGCTGCCGGCAACGAAGATGCGGTTCAGCTCCTCGACCGTCAGGTGGTCGACCCAATCGTTGTCCTTGTTCACGACGACCGACAGACCGTCGTACGCGATGCTCAGTTCCGTATACGCAATCCCGGCTTCGGCGCACTTCTGCGCTTCCGATTCCTTGATCGGCCGGGACGCGTCGGCGATCGGAATCTCGCTCGCGCAGAACCGCTCGAATCCGCCGCCCGTGCCGGACACGCCGACCGTCACGCGCACGTCCGGCTGCTCCGCCGCGTATTCTTCGGCCGCGGCTTCCGTCAGCGGATAGACGGTGCTGGAGCCGTCGATCTCGATCGAACCGGAAAGTTTCTGAACCGAATCGCCTGCGCTTTCTTCCTTTTTTGCTTCGTTCGCCGGAGCGCCCGTCGATTGGCTGGAAGCATCCGAACCGCCGGCCGCGCTCGTCGTACCCCCGTTGTTCGCGTTGCCCTCGCCGCCGCTCCCGCTTCCGCAAGCCGCCGCGATCGCCATCACGGCCGCCATCAGCATCGGCAGGAACATCTTCCGCATCTTCGACATGCTCTGACCACTCCTTGATTATTGTCTGTATGATGGCTTACTGTCCCCATCCTACCGGGCGAATGTCAATTCTGAACGCCGCTTTTGTAAAGCGAATGTTAAATCTTCATCGAAATTGCGAGAATCCTTCCGCCAGCTCGCGGATTTCCGACGCGACGCGGCCGGCCAGCCCGGAGGCGGCCTGCGCCTTCGCGTTGATTTCCATGGCGTTGTCGCGATTGTCCGCCGCCGCGGAATGGATCCGTCCGAACGCTTCGGCCGCCCGACCGATCGCCGCCCGGCTGGATTCGGATTCGCGGATGCTCGCCATGAACAGGCTGACCGTCTCGTCCACCGATGCGCGGACAAGACCGATCATCTCCGCGATCTCACCCGCGGACCGCTTCGTCCCGTTGGCAAGCTTCCGGATCTCGTCCGCCACGACGCCGAAGCCGCGGCCGTGCTCGCCCGCCCGCGCCGCCTCGATCGAAGCGTTCACGGCGAGCAGATTGCATTGCTCGGCAAGCCGCCTGATCAGCGCGGTCACGCCGTCGATCGCCTCGGCCCTGAGCCGGAGTTCGGCGATCCGTTCCCGTTGCCCGGAAAGCCGGGCGGCCAGGGTTTCGAACGCCCGGTCGGCCTCGGCGAGGGCGTCCCGGCCCGTCTGCGTCAGCTCCGACATCTCCTGCGACAGCCGGTCACCGTGTTGTCCGGCTTCGCGGACTTCGGCGACGGCGCCGTTGATGCTGGCCATCAGCCTTTCCATTCGGCGGATGATCCGCCGCTGCGCTTCGACGGCCTGCTTCTGGCGCAGCTTCGACAAGGCAAGCAGATCGGCGACGGTCAGGACGCCGGCCAGTTCCGTTCCGTCAACGACGATCACGCAGTCGTATAGCGTCGATTCTTCCCGGCCGAGCGCCAAGTCCAGCAGTTCCTGCAACGGCATCGCCATGTCGGCGATAGTCGGCCGCGCGTCCATCAGGCGGGAGATCGGACTGCCGCTGTACAGACTGGCGCCGAACCTGCTCCCCATAACGCGGATCAGTTTGTTGCGCATGACAAGGCCGAAAGGCGCGCGCTCCTCGTCGCAGACGACGACGCATTCCGAATCGGGATGGCGCTCGAACAGATCCATGACCTGTTCGCATGTCATGTTCCGTCCGGCGATGATGGCATCTCTGACAAACGCCCGCGGATCAGCCTCCGGCCATGCGTCCGCGTCTCGTTCCGAATTGCTGTCGGCGGCAAAATTCATCGGTGTGGACAACGGTTTGGGTTCCAAAATCGTCAAGTCCGCCGGTCCCTCCGATTATCAGGATTTCGAGGTCCATCATAACCATGAAAAATAAAAACCGATGACGAGATTCGTCATCGGAATGTAAAAAAGACCGGTTTTCATGTTTTTTCTTCTCATCAGATGTCGCGAACCGTTGAAATCGGCCGCTCTATTGATCCTCCAGATGCTCTTCCAGCCAATCCGGAAGTTCGTCCAGCCGATTGATCCGGACAACCGGTTCGATGCCGCGCTCCGCCATATCGTGTCTTGCGCGATACGCGGCGAACGCGATGCCCGCGCCGGCGGCCGCTGCGCCGTCGATCCACGAGTCCCCCACCGCGAGCCATCGGCCGGGCGGCACATCGGGGCGGCGGGCCAGGACGGCGCGGACTCCGGCCGGCGACGGTTTGAGCGCCGGCACCGATTCGCGTCCGGCGACAATATCGAAGTATTGCCGGATGCCGGTCTCGCCGAGCGCGCGCTCCGCCGCGGCTTCGGCGTTGTTCGTCAGCACGGCGAGCAGCAGACCGCATGCGCGCAGCCGCTCCAGCGTCTCCCGGGCGCCCGGCTCAAGTTCCGCCCCGCGCATCCCCTGCGCCTCATGCCGGGCGCAGATCGCCCAGATCCGATCCAGCGCTTCGCCGGCGAGGCCGCGATCGATCGCCGCCTGGATGAGCGAGGCGGTCGTTCCGTTTTCGATCTCATCCTCGGCCAGATACCCTTCGCGGACAAGCCGGTCGCCGACTTCACGGCGCATGGCCGCATAGTCGATCCGGGACGCGAGCAGCGTGTTGTCCATGTCGAACAGGATCGCCCGGACGCAGAGGCGAGCCGCCGGCATCAGGCTTTCTCCAATACGTAGAGCCGCGACGTCTCCTCCCAGATCTCGCCCGGCGCGAGGCTGAACAGCCCGATCTCCTCGGGCGGAAGATCGGTGTTCGGCGCGTTCACCAGGTTGACCTGCGGCTCCGGACAGAAGAACCCTTCGCGGGCGCCGTTGTTCCAGATCATCCACTGCTTCCAGGACGTGCCGACATCGTACACCAGCGTCACGCCGAGCCGCGTGTCGGTCAGCTCCATCCGGTTGCGGCCGTTCTGCGGCGCTGCCGTATAATGGTTGTCCATCGGCGCGTAGAACGGGTAGACGCCTTCGCCCTTCATCGCCTCTTCCTCCGGCGTCAGCGGCTGGAATCTTCCCGTCGGCAGCATCCGTTCGCTGAGCTCCCACCGCTGTCCGATCGTCAGCTTCAGCTTGCAGTCGCGCGCGGCGCTGCCCGGCGCGAACGGCGCGTTGATCGCCGTATGGAAGGCGAGCAGCACCGGCATGTCGCCGTCGCCTTCGTTCACCAGCGTCACCCGCCGGGACAGGCCGCGGGCGCCGAGGCCGTAGCGCAGCCGGATCGTGAATCGGAACGGCAGGTACTCGTACAGCTTCTGTCCCTTGTCCACCGTCAGCTTCACTTCCGCGAACGCTTCCTCGTCATCCGCGCCGTACCGGACGAGTTCCCATGCCGAACTGTGCGCGTAGCCGTGCAAATGGTTGTTCGTCGACGGCTCGTTCACCGGCAGCTGATAGACGTTGCCGCGCCAGCGCAGCTTGCCGTCCTCGTACCGGTTCGGCGGGAACAGCACCGGAATGCCGTGGATCGACGGATTCGCTTGGAACGCGTCCATCTCCTCCGGCCCGGGTTCGCGCAAGTAGCGATGTCCCCGCGCCACATCGCGGAACGCGATCAGGTTGCCGCCGATCCCCGGCAGCAGCGCCGCCTCATAACCGCCCGCGCGCAGCCAGACCGCGCGCTCGCCCTGATAGTCGCCGATAACAGCCGAATTGCCGCCCATCTCCATCTTCTCCTCCCACGGGGCCGGCCGGATCTCCGGGTTACCCCCGGTAAGCGGCCAGCGCCTGATTCAATCCCCGCGTCTGATTGTACACTTCCCGGTAGATGTCGAACAACCCGCGGTAGGTCTCGACCGCTTCCGGATTCGGTTCGTACGACGCGGCATGCTTCACGAACTTCGCCGCGCACGCTTCGAGGCTCTCGAACCAGCCGCAGCCGTACGCCGCCAGCATCGCCGCGCCGAGGCCCGGTCCCTGCTCGTTCTCCAGCGCGACGACCGTCGCGCCGAAGATGTCGGCTTGCATCTGCAGCCAGACCGGGTTCTGCGCGCCGCCGCCGATCGAGATGACGCGGTCGACCGGCTTGCCCGCCTCGCGGAAGATGACCATCGATTCGTTCAGCGAGAACGTGATGCCCTCCATGACGGCCCGGGCGAAATGATCCCGCGTATGCGCGCCGTCCGCCCCGATGAAGCTCGCCCGGATGACGGCGTCCGCGTGCGGCGTCCGCTCGCCGACCAGATACGGCGTGAACAGCAGGCCGCCGGATCCCGGCTTGATGTCGCCTACGCCGCGCAGAAAATCGGAGAACGACTCGTTCGGCGCGAACATCTGCTTGAACCAGCTCAGCGAATAGCCGGCCGCAAGCGTCACGCCCATCGCGTAGAAGCTGTCGGCTTTGCCGTGGTTGAAGAAGTGCACCTTGCCGGCGTAGTCGGTATCCTTGTTCTGCTCGTAGGTCAGGATGACGCCGGACGTGCCGATGCTGCACATCGTAAGCCCCGGGGACAGGATGCCGGCGCCGATCGCGCCGCAGGCGTTGTCCGCGCCGCCGGCGAACACCTTCGTGCCCGCCGCAAGGCCCGTCTGCTCCGCGATCTCCGGCAGCAGGCCGCCGACATGGCCGTGCGATTCGACGAGCGGCGGACAGAACGACTCCGGCAGGTCGAACGCGGCAAGAATCTCGGGGCTCCACCGCTTGTTCGCCACGTCGAGCAGCAGCGTGCCGGCCGCGTCGGAATAATCCATGTGCACTTCGCCCGTCAGCCGGTAGCGGACGTAATCCTTCGGCAGCACGAACCGCTTCGCCTTCGCGAATGCGTCCGGCTCGTGCTTCCTGACCCACAGGATTTTCGGCAGCGTGAAGCCTTCCAGCGCCGGGTTGCGCGCGATGCCGAGCAGATTCGGCCCGAGCGCCCGTTCGATCTCGCGGCATTCGGCCGTCGTCCGCGTGTCGTTCCACAGAATCGCGTTCCGGACCGGCCGGTTCGCCTCATCCAGCAACACCAGACCGTGCATCTGGCCGGAGAAGCTGATCCCTTCGATCTCCTCCGGGCGCACGCCGGCGCTTGCCGTCAGTTCCCGCAGCGCGGCGACCGTCCCTTCGACCCAGTCTTCCGGCCGTTGCTCGCTCCAGCCGGAATGCTCGTGGAACAGCGGATAGCTTTTCGACGCTTCCGCCCGCACCTTGCCGTCCCGGTCCACCAGAAGCGCTTTCACCGCGCTCGTGCCGAGGTCGACTCCGATCACGAAGCTCATTCATTCGTTCCTCCCCGCGGGAGCCTCGACGCTCCCTTGAATTTCGATTTCCATACGGACAGGGACGAACAGCCGGCCGAAGGCGGCCGGCTGCGTCCGACAAATCCGATTATACGCTGTAGATGATTTCGTTCAGAACCAGCTTGATCCGTTCCTGACGGCCCGAGCGGTTGACGATCGGCTTGTTCTGGAGCGCGTAGGCTTCGAGGCTCTTCAGCGTCGCCTTGCCTTCGACGATGTCCTTGCCGATGCCTTCGCGGAACGAAGCGTACCGTTCTTCGATCACCTTGTCAAGGACGCGCTCTTCAATGATCTTGGCCGCGGCCTTCAGGCCCCACGCGAACGTGTCGACGCCCGCGATGTGCGCGAGGAACAGGTCTTCCGGCTCGAACGAACCGCGGCGGACTTTCGCGTCGAAGTTGACGCCGCCGGTCTTGAAGCCGCCCGCTTTCAGGATCTCGTACATCGTCAGCGTCACGCTGTACAGATCGGTCGGGAATTCGTCGGTGTCCCAGCCGAGCAGCAGGTCGCCCTGGTTCGCGTCGATCGAGCCGAGCATGTCGTTGATCGCCGCGACGCGGAGCTCATGCTCGAACGTGTGTCCGGCGAGCGTTGCGTGGTTCGCCTCGAGATTCAGTTTGAAGTGGTCTTTCAGGCCGTATTTCTGCAGGAAGGCGATCGTCGTAGCCGCGTCGAAGTCGTACTGGTGCTTCGTCGGCTCCTTCGGTTTCGGCTCGATCAGGAACTGCGCGGTGAACCCGATTTCCTTCGCATATTCGATGGCCATGTGATAGAAACGCGCCAGGTTGTCGAGCTCGAGCGCCATGTCGGTGTTGAGCAGCGTCTCGTAACCTTCGCGGCCGCCCCAGAACACGTAGTTCTCCGCTCCGAGCTCCTTGCCGACCTCGAGCATCTTCTTCACTTGCGCAGCCGCATGGGCGTACACATCGGCGTTGCAGGTCGTGGCCGCGCCGAACACGTAGCGCGGATGCGTGAACATGTTCGCCGTGTTCCAGAGCAGCTTCTTGCCCGTCGACTGCTGGAACTCCTTCAGCATCGCGACGATCGTGTCGAGATTCTTGTGCGTCTCCTGCAGCGTGTCGCCTTCCGGCGCGATGTCGACGTCATGGAAGCAGTAGTAGTTGATGCCCGTTTTCTCCAGGAACTCGAAGTTCGCTTCGACCCGCGCCTTCGCCCTGTCCATGCCGTCGTACTTGTCCCAGCTCCGGATCGCCGTGCCGACGCCGAACGGGTCCGCGCCGGTGCCCGTGAACGTGTGCCAGTACGCGACGGCGAAGCGGAGATGATCCTCCATCGTCTTGCCGAGCACGACTTCCTTCGGGTTGTAGTGCTTGTAGGCGAAGGGATTGTCCGAACCCTTGCCCTCGTACTGGATCTTGCCGACGTTCTCGAAATAAGCCATTGCCGACTGCCGCCTCCTCCGATTTTTGATGATCAGTTCCAGTATGATGCGTATGTAAACGCTTCGATCTCTATTATAACGCGTCAAACTTTGTTTGTCTATTAAATAAACAAAGGATATCCGGGAATTCACAAGAACTTGCCGCTACCTGCTTTACATGGCACTGCTGTGGGCAATTGCGGGCAGTCGCTCCCGCCGCTCACCATTCCCGATCACCCGCTGTCTCCGGAGCCAATGTCGCGGGAGATCGGGCGAATGGACACGGCGCCCAACGGCGCCGGAGAATGACAAACCGGATCCGGCGCGAGTGACCCGCTCTCCTCCGGGTGTCCGAAATTCGTGCCGCGATCGGCGGAAAAACGGCGCGCGTTTTGCCGCAGCATTCGGGAAATTCCATACCGCCCGCCAGCCATTTTATGTTATGATTACGTGGATGCGTTCTGTCGAAACGCGGCGGACGCCGGGGCGCACCCGGAATGATGAACGGAATTTTCCACGGAAGGGATTGAATCATGCATAGATTGAGCGGGACGGGCGATTCCGCCCTGATCAGACGGATCAACACCGCCATCGTGCTGGAATGCGTGCGCAATGAATCGCCGCTCTCCCGCGCGCGCATCTCGGAGCGGACCGGTCTGAACAAGGCGACGGTGTCCAGCCTCGTCGCCCATCTGATCGAAGCCGGTCTCGTGTCGGAGATCGGCACCGGCGAATCGAGCGGCGGCCGGAAGCCGGTCATGCTGCTGTTCAACGCCGGAGCGGGTTACGCGGTCGGCATCGACGTCGGCGTGAACTACATCCGCGGACTGCTGACCGATCTCGCGGGCGAGCCCGTCGCGCGCCGCGAGACGAAGATCGCGCGGCGCAGCCCGGACGAAGTGCTTCCCGTCCTGTACGACGTCATCGGCGGGTTGATCGCGAGCGCTCCGCCGAGCCGCTACGGCATTGTCGGCATCGGCATCGGCGTCTCGGGCATCGTCGACGACGGCGGTACGATCCTGTTCGCGCCGAACCTCGAATGGCAGAACGTGCCGCTCGGCCGTCTGGTCGAGGAACGGTTCCGACTGCCGTGCGTCATCGACAACGAGGCGAACGCGGGCGCCGCGGGCGAACTCCGCTACGGCGCGGGACGCGGCGTCTCGGATCAGATCTATGTGAGCGTCGGGATCGGCATCGGCACGGGCATCATCATCAACCGGGAATTGTACCGCGGCAAGTCCGGCTTCTCGGGCGAGCTCGGCCACATGTCGATCGAGGCGAACGGACGCCGTTGCAGCTGCGGCAACCTCGGCTGCTGGGAACTGTACGCCTCCGAGAAATCGCTGCTCGAGCACGGCGAGCCGTACGCCTCGTTCGAAGCGGCCGCGGCCGCGGCCGGGCGCGGCGACCAGCAGGCCGCGCGCCTGCTCGAGACGATCGGCGGCTACCTGGGCATCGGAATCGCGAATATTGTGAACGTCTTCAATCCGGAAGCGGTCATCCTCGGCAACCGGATCTGCATCGCCGAACCGTTCGTGCGCGGCGCCATCGAGCGCGAGATCGAGCGCCGCACGCAGGTCTACCACCGCGATGGCATGCGCCTCCTGTTCGCCGAACTGGGCGAGCATTCCGCGGTCCGGGGCGCTGCGGGCTACGCGATCAGCCGATTCTTCGACAGTCTGAACGGCCAGACTTCGGGCTGACGACGTCTGTTCCATCCGCACGGCACCTCCGCGGCGCGCTCGCCCGGTCGTGCTTCAACAGTCGGGACAGGAGATGGCATCTTTGCGTGCAATGAGAAGTTTGGTCCTGTTCGCGGTTCTTTTCTCCTTCTTCAATATCCGTCACGCGACGGCGATGGAACATCATACGGAAGCGCAAATCCGGGAATGGCAGATCCAATGGATCCGCGCCGATGGCGGAAATGCCGTCCGGCCTGACGACGGGACGACCTGGACCGCATCATCGGCCGGAGTACTGCTGCGGATGCCGGAAGGCGCTTCGGGCATGTGGGTCCGGTTCGAGATTCCGCCCACCGATGCGTGGCGGCAGCCGGCGCTGCTGATCGACCGGCTGTACGGCCGGAATATCGCCGTATACGCCGACGGCGAGCTGCTGTACGAGTCGGCCCGTTCGGTGAAGTTCGACGTGAACAAACTGTTCCTGCCGCTGCCTCAACGGCCGTCTCCGGCGACGATCCTCCTCCGGATCGAGACGGCGGAAGAACGCGCGGGCGTCTACTCCGTCGTCCGGATCAGCGAGTTCGAGTCGATGACCGCCGGGTTCATCCGTCCGGAATTGCCCGACATGGTGCTCAGCGGCAGCATGTTCATGATCGGCTTCATCATGCTGACCTGCACCGGATTTTTGACGCGCGCCATGCGCAGGTTCTGGCTGTCCCTCTCGGCCACCGCGCTGATCGCGGGAACGCTCGTGTTCACCCATTCGCCCATGCCCTACATCCTGTTCGAGCCGCGAACCGGTTGGCTGCCGGTGGCGTTCGACATCGCGCTGTACGTCTCGGCTCCCGTTTTCATGTCTTTCGCCGGCATCGTCTTCGAAAGGAAAAATCCGCTCTACACCCGATTCGTCCACGCGCTGTGGGGATACGCCGCGCTCTGCTTCGCGATGTTCGTCCTACGCGTCTGGATGCCGGAACGGTTCGAAGCGGCTTATAACCTGATCGCGGTTACGATGCTCGACCTGCTGATGCTGGCGGCGTTCGTGATCACCGCCGCGCTGGCCGCCGTCGCCGCCTTCCGCGGCAATTGGCACGGGGCCGTCCTGTGCGGAGGCATCTTCGCCCTGACGTCGGCGGCAGCCGTCGACCTGATCATGTATTATTTCAGAAGCGAGCCGTACGATCCAATTCTGTGGAAATACGGTCTCCTCGCGCTGTTCTTCGCGCTGATCGTCATCCTGTCCGCGACCATGGCCCGGAACCACGCCGCCATGATCGCCTACACCAAGGAACGCGAGGAATACAACCGCCGGCTGCAGCGCGCGGAGAAGATGAAGGTCATCAGCGACCTCGCGGCGTCCGTCGCCCACGAAGTGCGCAATCCGCTGCAGGTGACGCGCGGATTCCTGCAACTGCTCGCCGAGCGGGAAGTGTCGAACCGGCGGTATTTCGACATGGCGATCGAGGAGCTGGACCGCGCCTCGGCGATCATCACGGACTTCCTCACGTTCGCGAAGCCGGATATGGATGAATTCACCGTGCTCGACCTGTCCGACGAGCTGGAGAAAATCAACGCCATCATGTCGCCGCTCGCCTCGCTGAACGGCGTCTCCCTCCGGTTCGACGTTCGGGACGGAATCCGCATCGAGGGCAATGCCTCCCGCTTCAAGCAGGCGATCATCAACTTCATCAAGAACGGCATCGAAGCGATGGACGGCGGCGGGGAAATCACGATCAGGGCTTACCGGGAGAACGGGCACGCGGTCATCCGCATCCGCGACAACGGAAGCGGCATGGACGAGGAGCAGATCGCGAAGCTGGGAACGCCGTATTTCTCGACCAAGACGAAGGGCACCGGCCTCGGCCTGATGGTGACGTTCCGCATCATCGAAGCGATGAACGGCTCCATCGCCTTCGAGAGCGAGACGGGACGGGGAACCGAAGTCATCCTCCGGTTCCCCACCGTCGACGAATCGTGACGCGTTATGCCCGGTTCCCCGCCGTCGACGAATCGTGACGCGTTATGCCCGGCTTCCCGCGAGCCTCCGCACCCGCTCGAACAGATTGCGGAAAATCAAGTCCCGCCGCACATGGCTGGCCATCCGGATCAAATGTCTGCGGTGGTCGAAGCTGTACGTGCCGCCGTCGGTCAGGATCGGGCTGTGCGTGATGCGGGTCGGCACGCTTGCCTCGTCGAGCAGCCAGCCGATCGTCGAAATGTCCCAGATGACGCGCGAATACGCGAAATGATCGTCGCTGGAGGCCGCGTACGTCTCCGCCAGATACCGTCCGATCGCGCCGCAGTCCTTCAGGTGCAGATTAATCTCCGCTTTTGTCGTGATCAGATGCGACGCGACGCCCATGCAGGGCACGAGCACGAGCGGCACGCCGCAGTCGAGCACAACGCGCGAGGCGTGCGTGTCCTGGATCATGTTGAACTCCCGCGTATGGTCCCACCAGGGCGCATGCCCGCCCAGCCAGACGACGACGATCTTCCCGATGATCCGCGGTTCCATCAGGATGGCGGACGCCACGTTCGTGACGGCCCCGATCGCGACGACATAGAGCGGATCATCGTCCGGCGACGCGAGCGCCAGCTCGACGATGCGCCGGGCCGCTTCGCTCTCCACCGGCCGGTCCGGCCCCTCCATCCAGCTCCGCGACCCTTCGAGAATCGGGATTTTTCCCTCCACGCCTGTGATCTTCACAATGCGGCGCAACTCCTCGAGACTCTTCACCATGCCGTCCTCCGGCCCGTCCGACCGCTCATTGTGGAACGGCGCCGCGCAGAACGCCTCGATCTTCAGCCGCTCCGGCGAGCCGAGCGCGAACACGACGGCGAACTGGTCGTCGATCTCGTTGTACGTGTCGGTGTCGAGCACCATCCGCACCGCGCCCTCGGGATGGCGCAACCGTTCGAGGCGGAAGGCGTCGGTCAGTTCGGGAAAAAGGGTTGTCATCACGCGTTCCTCCGTTCATGTGCGATTGGGTGTTCCGCGATCGGAAAGAAAAAAGGCCCCCGGCGCTCAACCGCGCACGATTCGGGGGCCCGGTCCCGTCATCCTTCCTCCGTGGGGGCGGCTGCCGCCTTGCCGCTCGTCTGCGATCCCGAGGCCAGCCGGTTGGTCAGCCCCTTGATCAGCCCTTCGACGTCGATGCCCGAGACGTCCTTGAGCATCTGCGGCGCCGTCGCCATGAGCGACGTGACGTAGTTGCTGACGCGCGCCGCGCCTTCGCCGTGGCCGGTGTCGACGACGGTCAGCTTGTCGATGCTCCGGATCGGCTCCGCCACCTTCGCCGCGAGCTCCGGCAGCATCTTGACGATGATGTCGAGCACGGCCGCCTCGCCGAATTTCTCGAACGCTTCGGCCAGCTTCTCCTTCGCCTCCGCTTCGGCGAGACCGCGCAGCCGGATGACTTCGGCTTCCGCGGCGCCGCGGGCGCGCTCCGCTTCGGCCTCGGCCAGGCCGGCGAGCCGCTTCTGCTCCGCCTGCGCCTTCGCTTCCGCCTCGATGCGGAACTGCATCGCTTCGGCCTCGCGGATCCTCCTTGCCTTCTCCGCTTCCGCCGCCTGCTCGATCGCGTACCGGTCGGCGTCCGCCTTCTTCTTCACTTCCGCGTCATACTGCTTCTCGCGGCGGAGAATTTCTTTTTCTTCGAGATCGATCTCGCGCTCCTTGCGCACCAGCTCGACCTTCATCTGCTCCTCGACGACGCTCTGCTTCGTGCGCGCCTCCTGGATCGCGTACGCCTGGTCGGCTTCCGCGCGCGCCATGTCCTGCTCCTTCTTGAAGGAGGCGACCTTCAGCTCCTTCTCCTTCGTCGCCTCGGCGATGTTCGTGTCGCGCAAGAGCTCCGCCTTCATGCCCTCTTCCTCGGCCCGCGCTTTCTGGATGCGGGCGTCGCGGATCGCTTCGGCCTCCGCGATCTCGGCGTCCCGCTTCACCATCGCGATGCGCGGCTTGCCGAGCGCCTCGAGGTAGCCGTGCTTGTCGCGCACGTCCTTGATCGTGAACGAGACGATCTGCAGCCCCATCTTCTTCAAATCCTTCGCCGCGACGGCCTGCACTTCCTGGGCGAACTTGTCGCGGTTCCGGTACACTTCCTCGACCGTCATCGAACCGAGAATCGCGCGCAGATGGCCTTCGAGCACTTCCTGCGCCTCAGACTTGAGCGCCTCGATCGGCTTGCCGAGGAACTGCTCCGCGGCGGTCGAGATATCCTCGATCGAACCGCCGACCTTGATGATCGCGACGCCGTCGGCAATGACCGGAACACCCTGTTCGGTATAGACCTCAGGCGTCGAGACATCCAGCTTGTGCGACAGCAGGGAGAGAAATTCGGCCTTCTGGAAAATCGGCAGGATGAACGCGCCGCCGCCGCGGACGATCTTGATCTTGCGCCCGCCCTCGTCCACCAGCGTGTTGCGGTTGCCTAGGAACGAGCCGGTGACGATCATCGCCTCGTCAGGGCCGACCGTCTTGTAGCGCGCCCAGAACGCCAGGCCAAGCACGACCAGAACAACGACGACTGCAATTGGAATCCATGTCATAAGCCCTGTCTCCTCTCATTCGCAAATTCGCTGTTGAAATCGGAATCCAGCTTGCTGACGTACAGCGTGCCGTCCCGCACCTCGACGACGACGACTTGCGCGCCCGCCTCCACCGGTTCCCCGTCGAAGCTCGCCGCCGTCCGGTTCGTTACCCCGGCCGCTCCCATCCGGAGCATCACCTCCCCGTAGCCTTTGGCGGGGATCGGTACGAGCACCTCGGCCAGCTTGCCCGCCATCTCTTCGAGCGAGTAGCCCGTCGAGCTCTCGGTCGAGCGCATCGGCCGGACATAGAAGAAATAGACGCCCGCGCCGATGACGACGGCGGCCAGCAGCGCGAAGGAGACCACGCCCCACACGGAGAGATCCGTATAGTGGCCGAGCATGAGGCCCGCGCCGCCGAACACGGTGATGCCGCCGACGATCGTCATCGGATGGAGCCAATCCAGCCCGTCGGACGACAGGAAATCGAACGCTCCGTCCAACAGATCGCCGAGCACGTCGCCGAAGACAATCGTGACGAGCGCGTACAGCACGCCGACGGCCAGACACGTCCAGAACAGCGCTTCCATTCGCATCCCTCCCCTGCTTGCCGATTCCGGGTATCCAATAGGATATACGAATATTTCTCCCTGAAGTTCCATCCATTGTCAAGCTTTTTCATTGCTTGTCTTCCATTTTCAGGATCTATTGATTTTTGTCCTCGACTGCCTGTAGAATAAGGCTGTATTAAAGTTTGGAACGCTTGCAAATTATGCGATTTTGCGAAAGCCGGTGTCTGAATCGTGGAGGCCTACAGGGAGAAAGTCGAATACGAGAATCCGCTCCTGTCGCTCAAAATTTTCCGACCGCACCGCACCGACAACCTGTTCATCGACTGGCACTACCACCGGGAAGTCGAGCTGCTGATGGTGGAGAGAGGCGAGATGCACGTTCTTGTCGAGGACGAGCAGCACCGGATCGGCCCCGGCGGCATCGTCCTGATCGGCTCGAACCAGCTGCACTGCGACCGGTCGTTGACGCAGGAACTGGACTATTACGTGCTGCAGTTCGATCTGGACAAATTTTTCGACCCGACCACGATGCCCTATCTCCGTTACTTCAACGAGGCGCAGCATCCGCTCAGCCGGCTGAACTACATTTTCCTCGAGCAGCCCGACGTGCGTGCCGAGATCGCGGAGTGCGTGAAGCGCATCTTCGACGAGGCCGCCGGCAAGACGATCGGCTACGAGCTGGCCGTGAACATCCTGCTGAAGCGCATCCTGCTCCTCCTGCTGCGCAACGACAACCGACGCATGCTCGAAGAGCTCGACAGCTTCGACCTGCAGCGGCTGAAGCCGGTGTTCAACTACGTCGAGGCGAATCTGACCGGCCGCATCCAGGTGGACCAGGTCTGCAGGCTCGCCAACATGAGCTATTATTACTTCGTGAAATTCTTCAAGAAGACGGTGGGACTTTCCTTCACGGAGTACGTCAATTTCCGGAAAATCAAGTGGGCGGAACGGATCCTTCTGACGGAGGACCGGAGCATTTCGGAGATCGGCGAGATGATCGGCATCCCGAACATGGCCCATTTCTACAAAATGTTCAAGAAATACAACGACTGCTCGCCGAAAGCGTACCAGAAGCGAATGCTGTCGTGGAGCAAAAAGTGAAGGCGTGATCCGCGGTCATCGCGGCACGCCTTCTTTGGCCGGCGGGACGAGCTTGTAGCCGACGCCGCGGATCGACTCGATTCGCACCGACTGCGGCCCCGACTCCAGCTTCTTGCGCAGCGAGCTGACATGCACGTCGACCGTCCGCTGCCCGCCGATATAGTCGAACCCCCATACGACATTCATCAGATCGTCCCGCGTCACGACGACGCCCGGACGCTGGACGAGATAGAGCAGCACTTCGAATTCCTTCGGCCTGAGCGCCACCTGCTCGCCGCCCGCGACCGCCTCGTACCTGTCCGGATAGACCTCGAGATTGCCGATCCGGATGACGTTCTCCTCCACGGCGGCGGCCGCCGCCACGCCGCTCCGCGACCGGCGCAGCACCGCCGCGACCCGCGCCAGCAGCTCCGCGACGCCGAACGGCTTCGTCATGTAGTCGTCCGCCCCGTGCCGGAGGCCCTGCACCACTTCGTCCTCCGCGTTCCGCGCCGTCAGGATGATGACCGGCGTGCGGACGCCCTGTTGCCGGAGCTTCGTCAGGATCTCGAAGCCGCTCATGCCGGGCAGCATGATGTCCAGCAGAATGAGGTCGAACCGCTCCCGCAGCGCGGCCCGCAGCCCGTCGACGCCGTGGGACTCGACCGTCGTCTCGTAGCCTTCCTGCGTCAGATTGTACGTCAGGAGACGCGCGAGCGTCGGCTCGTCTTCGATGACCAGTATGCGTTCCGCCATGCCAAGCCCCCGAACCTGTGGAATCGTCAACTTTACTATACCACGGCCGGTCCGTCGAAGTGTCAAGCTAATGTAAAAAGAGTCCCGCTTCTCCCTCGCTTTCCTGCAGCACCGGAAGTTCGATCGTGAACGTCGAGCCGGCGCCGACCGCGCTTTCGACGGTGATCGTGCCGTGGTGGAGTTCGACGAGATGCTTCACGATGGACAGGCCGAGCCCGGTGCCGCCCGAGCCGCGGGAGCGCGCCTTGTCCACCCGGTAGAAACGCTCGAAGATGCGCGGCAGATCCTTCTTCGGGATGCCGATGCCGTTGTCGGAGATCCGGATGCGGATCGCGTCGTAGTCGCCGGCGGGTTCGGCCTGCCCGCGCTGTCCGTTGCCCGCCGCGCCCGGTTCGACCGCGTCGGTTGATGGCGCGCCCCGCCGGTCCGCCGTTCCCGATCCGCTCGTGTCGGCTGTCTGTGCGCCCCGTCGGTCCGCCGTTCCCGATCCGCTCGTGTCGGCTGTCTGCGCGCCCGGCCGGTCCGCCGCGCCCGGTTCGCCCGTGTCGGTTGATGGCGCGCCCCGCCGGTCCGCCGCGCCCGCTACGCGCGCGTCCGCTGCCTGCGCGCCCCGCCGGTCCGCGCCGGCTTCGCTTCGGGCTGCGACCGGCTCGACCCGGACCCGCACCAGGCCGCCTTCCGGCGTATAGTTGATCGCGTTGGACAGCACGTTCATCACGATCTGGCGAAGCCGGTCTTCATCCGCCTCGACGTACAGACCGCGGGCAACCTCCGTCTCGATCCGGATGCGCTTCCGCTCCGCTTCCTTCGCGAGCAGCCCGACCGTCTTCGCGATGAAGGGTTCGAGCTCGACCGGCGAGAAATGGAGCGGCGCGCTCCCCGATTCGATTTTCGACAACTCGAGGATGTCGTTTACGAGCCGGTTCAGCCGCTCGCTCTCGTCGTGGATGATCCGGAGGAAGGCGCGCTGCGTCTCCGGATCGTCCCCGGCGCCGCCGAGCAGCGTCTCGGCGAACCCTTTGACCGCGGCGATCGGCGTCTTCAACTCGTGCGAGACGTTGGCGACGAATTCGCTCCGCATCCGCTCGAGCTTGCGGATGGCGGTCATATCCTGCATGACGAGCAGCGTTCCGCTGTTGTCCCTGGCTTCGATCGGCACGAGATTAATTTCGATCTGCCGCTCTTCGGGGTAGTAGAACGTGAGTTCCTCGCGCGCATGCTCCCGCCGGTCCATCGCGTCGCGAATCAGGCCCGCCAATTCGTGTTGCAGTCTGGCTTCCGCATAATGCCGTCCGAGAAGATCGCCGGCTGACAGGCCAAGCAGCGTTTCGGCCATCCGGTTCATCAGCACGATGGAGCCGGAACGGTCGATCATGACGATGCCGCTTGTCATGTTGTCGAGGACGCTCTCGAGCTGGCTCTCCTTCTGCCGGATGCGCATCATCTGCCGCTGCAGGCTCTCGGCCATCGCGTTGATCGCGCGGCCAAGCTCGCCGATCTCGCCGCGCGAATCGATGACAACCCGCGCCTCGTAATCCATGCTCCGGATTCGCTGCGCCGCGCGGATGACCGCTTCCAGCGGCTTCGTCATGCCGCGGGCGACCCGCCAGCTCGCCGCCGCCGCGACCGCGAGCAGCGCGAGCAGGCCGGCGATCAGGCCGAGCCAGAGCCGGCGGATACCCCGCTCGATCTCACTCGCATCGAGGGCGAGCCGGATGTAACCTCCGCCTTCCGCCGCCTCCCGCTTCACGGCGACATACATCATGTTGTGCCGGGTTGTTTCGCTGCGCCGGACATCGTAGCCGATGCCGGACCGGTCCGCCTCGACCACTTCCGGCCGGTCCAGATGGTTCTCCATCGACCGCGGATCGTGGTCCGAATCGCCGAGCACCGATCCGTCCGCGGCGATGAACGTGACGCGCGCGCCGGTGATCGCGCGGAAGTGGCGGGCCCGCTCCGTGAAATGATCATGCGCTTCTGCGCCGTCCGCCGGACGCCAGTCCGTCGCGTCGTCGATCAGCCCGATCTCGCGGACCAGATTGTCCCGCATGGCGTCGTAATGGCTTCGCTCGAACGCGGCGGCCATATAGATTCCCGCGGCCGTCACCGCAAGCGCGACCAGCCCGACCATGACCGCCGCCAGCCGCGAACGGAAGCTGTTCATCGTCCCCCTCCTTCTCGCCGGTTCAGTTTTCCCGTTCCGCGACAGCCCCGCCATCCGCCGTACGGTTTGCGCTACGCGCCCGTATTTTGGCCAGAAGGTTCCGGAACAGGACGGCCCAGGGCTGCTGGATGAGGATGGACAGCACGACCGGCACGGCGGCCTCCGGAGAGAAATAGCCGAGGCCGATCACGATGCCGAGCGAAACGTTGCGGATGCCGCAGCCGAAGGCCAGCGTCGCCGTCATCTCCGCAGAGCGCCACGGCAGCGAGACGGCGCATCCGGCGGCGTAGCCGAGCGCGACAAGGACGACGACCGCCGGAACGAGCAGCGGGACCGCCCCGCCGATCGCGTGGACATGCGGTCCGATCGCCGCCGCGTTCAGGATGATGACCGTCAGGAACGCGAGCTTCGAGACAAAGCCCGCTCCGGGTTGCAGGACGGCGTTTGCACGGCCGCGCGTCCGCTCGTTCAGCGCGATGCCCGCCGCCGTCGGCAAAACGACGATGAAGAGCAGGTCCAGCATGATGCCGCGCGTGTCCATTTCGATTCCTGCGCCGAACATCAGGTCGAGGCCGAGCGGCACGACGAGCGGGCTGAGCAGCGAGCTGACCGTAACCATCGCCGTGATCAGCGCCGGCATTCCGCCCGAGAGGCCGACCCACATGAGCGACGAGATGCCGAGCGGAATGAGCGTAAGCAGCACGAAGCCGACGACATACGGCGAATCCGCGCCGAACAGCGCGCTTCCGGCGCCCCACGCCGCGAGCGGCATGAAGATATGGGCGACGGCGAGCCCCGCCAGCATCGGCAGCGGCCGGACGAACGCGAGCCCGATCTCCCGCGCGCGGATGCCGAGGCCCATCGCGAACGTGATGTACGCGAACAGCCACGGCACGATCGGCACGACGCCGATCAGCGCGTCGGAGCACAAGAACCCCAGGAGCAGCGCTCCCGGGGTCAGCAGCGACAACCGGCGGTCATACCACCGGTTGAAGGCGGATGCGATGGAAATGAACGTATTCGTGGGTATCACGCTTTCCGGCTGTTTGTGAGGATGTTTTTTTCACTTGAAGACCGGTTCCTTGAACTGTTCGAGCTTGGCGAGCGAGTCGTGCTCGACGTCGGCGTGCAGGCTGTTGCCGTGGGCGTCCATCGTGACGATCGCGGCGAATCCTTCCGCCTCCAGATGCCACATCGCCTCGGGAATGCCGAACTCGAGGAAATGGACGCCGTTCACGCGCTTGATGCACTCCGCGTAATACTGCGCCGCGCCGCCGATCGCGTTCAGGTAGACGGCGCCGTGCTCCTTCAGCGCCGCCAGCGTCTTCTTGCCCATGCCGCCTTTGCCGATGACGGCGCGGACGCCGAATTTCTTGATGATGTCGCCCTGGTACGGCTCCTCGCGCGCGCTCGTCGTCGGGCCGGCGGCCTTGACGTGCCAGTCGCCCCGCTCGTCCTTGAGCATGACCGGGCCGCAGTGGTAGATGACCGCTCCGTTCAGATCCACCGGCGAATCGTGGTCGACCAGATATTTGTGCAGCGCGTCGCGGCCGGTATGGATCTCGCCGTCGAGGATGACGATGTCGCCGACGCGCAAGGCACGCACCTGCTCCTCCGTGAGCGGCGTTTTCAGCCGGATCTCGCGGCGCTGATCCGCGTCGGCCGGCTGTGCTTCCGTTGCCGTGGCCGCGGGCTGTTCTCCGTCCATCGGCACTTCGTCCCCGCGCGGGTACAGCCATTCCTTGATCTCGCCGCTGCCGCTGTCGATCAGCACGCCCTGGCGCCGGAACGCCCAGCAGTTGTAGGCGACCGAGACGAAGAAGCTCGCCGGCAGCCGGTTGATGGCGCCGATCTTGCAGCCGAGCAGCGTCACGTTGCCGCCGAAGCCCATCGTGCCGATGCCGAGCTTGTTCGCGGCTTCCATGATGTACTCCTCAAGCTGCCGCAGCTCCGGCACCGGGTTCACGTCGTCGACCGGCCGGAACAGCTGCTGCTTCGCGAGCTCATAGCCGGTCGTCCGGTCGCCGCCGATGCCGACGCCGATGAAGCCGGCGCTGCAGCCCTGGCCTTGCGCCTGATAGACGGCGTGCAGGATGCATTTGCGAATGCCGTCCAGGTCGCGGCCGGCCTTGCCCAATCCTTCCAGCTCGGTGGGCAGGCTGTACTGGATATTCTTGTTCTCGCAGCCGCCGCCTTTCAGGATGAGCCGGACTTCGATTTCGTCCCGTTCCCATTGCTCGAAATGGATGACCGGCGTGCCCGGACCGAGGTTGTCCCCCGAGTTCGCGCCCGTCAGCGAATCGACGGAGTTCGTGCGCAGCTTGCCGTCCTTCGTCGCGCGCGCGATCGCATTCCGGATCTTCTCCTTCATCACGATCTGGTTCGCGCCGACCGGCACGTGCAGGAAGAACGTCGGCATGCCGGTGTCCTGGCAGATCGGCGAGACATTGCACTCCGCCATTGTGATGTTGGACGCGATCGTGCTGAGCGACAGCCCGGCCCGCGTCGCGCGGTCTTCCGCTTCCTGCGCCGCCTTGATCGCCCGGCGCACGTCGCCCGGCAGATTGGTCGACGTCTCGACGACCAGCCGGTATATGCTTTCTTCAAATTGATCGATCATGTCTGGCCGGCTCCTCTCTCTGTTCGTTGCTCACCTTCTTATCATACCACATTTGCGAGGGCGGGAGCGAAATTTGCGCGAGCGGAAGCGAAACCGGAAAGCGAGTCCGGATACCTCGTCGGCAGCCCGCCGAAGTATGGTAGAATGGAGGAAACTGTCGATGTGATGGCGATGGGATGCGGTGCGGCGGCAGATCGCTGGCGGGTTGGACGGCCTTGCCCCGCCTGTAACGGAACGTCGTTCCGTTAGCGGCATGCGGCCGGGCCCGGGGGCGCGTTTAACGGAACAGCGTTCCGTTAACGCCAGGCTTCGGGCGAGCCAGCCGGCCTTGCCCCGTCTGTAACGGAACGTCGTTCCGTTAGCCGCTTGCGGCCGGACCCGGAGGGGCGTTTAACGGAACAGCGTTCCGTTAGCGGCAGATTGTTGGCGGGTTGGACGGCCTTGCCCCGCCTGTAGCGGAACGTCGTTCCGTTAGCGGCTTGCGGCCGGGCCCGGGGGCGCGTTTAGCGGAACAGCGTTCCGTTAGCGGCAGATCGCCGGTGTGTTGGACGACCTTGCCCCGCCTGTAGCGGAACGTCGTTCCGTTAGCGGGTTGCGGCCAGGCCCGGAGGGCGCGTTTAGCGGAACAGCGTTCCGTTAGCGGCAGATTGTTGGCGGGTTGGACGGCCTTGCCCCGCCTGTAACGGAACGTCGTTCCGTTAGCCGCTTGCGACCGGGCCCGGGGGCGCGTTTAGCGGAACAGCGTTCCGTTAGCGGCCGATTGTTGGCGGGTTGGACGGCCTTGCCCCGCCTGTAGCGGAACGTCGTTCCGTTAGCGGCTTGCGGCCGGGCCTGGGGGGCGCGTTTAGCGGAACAGCGTTCCGTTAGCGGCAGATCGCTGGCGGGTTGGACGGCCTTGCCCCGCCTGTAACGGAACGTCGTTCCGTTAGCGGCATGCGGCCGGGCCCGAGGGCGCGTTTAGCGGAACAGCGTTCCGTTAACGCCCGGCCTCGGGCGAGCCGGCCCGCCTCACGCCGCCTGCCAACGATCCACAGGACCGTTGGCGGGCCGTCCCCGCGGCCGAGGCTTGCCCTGACGGCGCATCCGCACGCATTCGGCAACTTTGTTGGAAATCCAACTCGGGAAGTAGAAAGGAAGTCGGCCGTAGTGGAGAGTCATTTTCTGGCGTATCTGTACCGTCTGCGCCACATCGAGCGCTGGAGCCTCATGCGCAACACGACGCGCGAGAACGTCGCGGAACACTCCTACCACGTCGCGCTGCTCACGCATCTGCTGTGCGAAATCGGCAACCGCGTCTTCGGCAAGCGGCTGAACGCGGACCGGGCGGCGGCGATGGCACTGTTCCACGACGCGACCGAGGTGTTCACGGGCGACATCCCGACGCCGGTCAAGCATCACAATCCGCGGATGCTGGACAGCTTCCGCGAGATCGAGGCGCTGGCCGCAGAGCGGCTGGCCGCCATGGTGCCCGAGCCGCTCAAGGAGGCGTACGCGCCGCTCCTGAAGGGCAAGACGTGGCAGCGGAGCGCATCCGAATCTGCGAGGGTTGACGAAAAATCAAACGTGGATACGGCTGAAGCCGGTGAGGGAAATCGTGAGCAAACGGGGAACCGCGACGGGGCGCCAGACGGCGGCGAAGCACTGACAGGCGAAGAGGCGTCAATCTGCATCGAAACGAAACCCGGCGGCGAAACGCAGACAGACAAAGAGGCGCCATACCGCGTCAAGACGCCACCAAGCGACGAAACGCAGACAAGCGAAGAGGCGCCAATCCGCGTCGAAATGCAACCCGGCGGCGAACCGTTGAACGCGCACACGGCCGCGTCCGCCGAAGACCCCGACGCCGAGCTCCGGAGATACCTCAAGGCCGCCGATCTCCTGGACGCCTATCTGAAATGCATGGTCGAGCTGGCCTCGGGCAACCGGGAGTTCGCGGTCGCCCATCGCCAGATCAAGGACTCGCTCGACCGGCTGGCGCTGCCCGAGGCGCAATGGTTCCTGGAGCGTTTCGCGCCGAGCTTCGGCAAGACGCTGGACGAGCTGTCCGACGAAGCGTGAAGCGCCACCGTCAATCCTCGGCCAAATTGGCGTACCTGAGCTCTTCCTGCAGCGCGCGGAGCCGGGCGTGGCGGACGCGGAACTCGCGGATGAACCGCCGCCATCGCTCCTGCCGGCCGGCGGCGCGGTACAGCTTCTCCAGCCGCTTCAGGTGCCGGACGGCGGCGCGGTAGCCCTGCCTGCCGCGGGTGCGCACCGCCTCTTCCACCGCCCGGTGGAACAACGGCAGCAGCAATTCCGGCGCTTCCTTCGCCAGGGAGCGGAGATGGGCCGGATCGAGGTCCTCGGGGCGAACGCCCGTCGCGAGCTGCAGATCGGTCCATTCCCGCAGGCGGCCGCGCGTCAGGTAATGCGCCGACAGCTCGCCGTACGACAGCGGCAGCCATTCCCGCATCATCCGCACCCACAACGGATGCTCCGGCTGCCGTTCGTCCGCCGCGCGACACAGTTTGAGGAACGCCTTCAACACCGTCGAGTTGCGGCTCGTCTTCAACGCCCCGTGCAGAAAAAGCATCCACCGTTCCAGCGCGCCGAAATCGCCGTCCGAAAGACAGCGTTCGGCAAACCTGCAGACGAACGAGGCCGTTCGCGAAAGCGGCGTCCGCCCCATCGCGTCGATCGCGCCGCCGTGATCGCCCGCCCGGAAGCGGAAGAACGCGAGCGCGGTCAGGATGGCGATCGCGCGCGGCGAGTCGGCAAGCGAAGCGTCCCTGCCGGCCGTCTCCCCAGCCAGACGCCCGATCGCGTCCCGCTCCTCCAGCACGGCATCCCGCCATCCGGCAAAATGATCCCACCAGGCGACATACAGCTCGTCCCATCGCAACAACCTGTACGTCGTATCCAACATGGCATTCCGCAGCCGGACGGCGATCGCGCGCAGCCAGCGCTCCTCCGTCCCGTTGCCCGGAACGGGCGCCGTCTCGCCCAGCAGCTCGAGCCAATGCTGAACCCACGGTTCGGTGGATCTGGAGAACGACAATTCATAGTAGTAGCGATTCGACGGATCGGTCTCGGCGTAGGCGAGTTCCGCCTGCTCCAGCACGAGCAGGACGGCCTGCAGCCAGTGCAGGCGCCGCAGATCGAGCGGCCAGTCCCGCGCCTTGCCCTTCGCCTCCTGCAGCACCGGCTGCAGCGGATGGAGCGAATGGCGGCACTGCCGCCAGACGTCGCCGAACCGCCCGGCGAACCATTCCGCCCACGCCTCCGGACCGTCCGACCCGCCGGACATGGCGTCCGCCTCGCCGCGAGCGTCCGGACCGCCTTCCGCGAGCAGCCGCAGCACCGCGTCCGCGTCCCCGCCCGCCGATTCGCAATACCGGAAGAAAAGCGCCGCCATATGCGCGCACGCTTCCTCCGCCGGACAGGTGCACGTGCTGTAGGCCATGTCGTCCGCGTCGAGCGTGACCGCATAGACCCCGCCGTCGTTGACCGCGCCATATAACGTATTCATGACGACTTCCATGACCAGAACGCGGCCGCCGCGGTACATCGCATGCCCTTCCTTCAGCCGTTCGGGCGGCATGCCGCTTGCGAGCGCCCGCAGCAGTCGTTCCGTCCGTTCATCCGCGAGCAGGCTCATAACCTGTCTCCTTTCCGGGTGATGTCGCCCGTGCGACCGGCCGCTCCCGGACGCGCCCGCCACGACATGCCCGACCAGACACGCCCGACCCAACGCGTCCGCCACGACGCCCCCGACTCGGCGCGGTCGATCCGACGCACCCGACCCGACGTCCCCGTCCCGACACGAGCGACCCGACGCGTCCGCCACGACGCCCCCGACTCGGCGCGGTCGATCCGACGCACCCGACCCGACGTCCCCGTCCCGACACGCCCGATCCGACGCGCCCGACCCGAAGTCCCCGTCCCGACATGCCCGACCAGACACGCCCGACCAGACACGCCCGACCCGACGCGTCCGCCACGACGCATCCGACTCGGCGCGGTCGATCCGACGCACTCGACCTGATGCGTCCGTCCCGACACGCCCGACCCGACGCGTCCGACCCGACGTCCCCGTCCCGACACGCCCGATCCGACGTACTCGACCTGATGCGTCCGTCCCGACACGAGCGACCCGACGCGTCCGCCACGACGCCCCCGACTCGGCGCGGTCGATCCGACGCACCCGACCCGACGTCCCCGTCCCGACACGCCCGACCCGACGCGCCGGACCGGTTACGCGAACAGCCGCGCCAGCCGGCTTCTGATCGCCCACGGCCGTTCTTCCCGTCGCTTGTAGCGGGGCAGCGTGCGGTAGACGTCGGCGGCCTCGTCGAACGCCCGCCGCGCTTCTTCCCTGCGGCCCAGCTGCTGGTAAATCCGCCCCATCCGGTAATACGCCTCGCAGGAAGAGGAATGGATCGCCTGCAGCTCGTCGAGCAGCTTCAGCGCCTTCTCCGGCTGGTCCCGGTTCGCCGCGGCCAGCCGCAGGTACGGTTGGCCGTATTTCACCCGGGGATTAATGTCGAGCGCCCGCCGGATCGCGCTCTCGCCTTCGGCGCGGCTGCCGGTGTAGAGCAGCGCCGTGCCGAGATCGTCCCAATACTCGGCCGAATGCGCCATCGTCTCGGCCGCCGGCTCGAGCAGCCGCCGCGCTTCGGCGTACGCCTTGCGCTCGATGAGCAGGTGCGCGAGCTCCATCCGCGCGGACATGTCGTTCGGATTGAGCGAGAGCTGCTGCCGCAGCTGGCCGATCCGGCGCGCCCGCCTGATCGGCTTGACCAGGCTCGGCGACAGGCCGATGAATCGGCGGTCGAGGATGTACAGAATGATGATCAGGACGATGATCGCGGCGATCGGATTGCCGAGCAGGAACCAGAGAACGCCGAACAGGAAAAATTTGCCCATCGCGACCCCCTCTTCGATTCCGGTTACGGCACTATCTTACCACTCGCCCATCCGGCAGCCAAGGCGGAGCGGGACCCGCGCGATGCATGGCGGCCTGCCGTTCAACCCAATCTAAGGGTGCGGCGGCGCATTCCGCCGCCGGCAACCAGACTGTATCCCGGGGAGGCGAACGAAAAACATGGCCGGCACCACGCAAATTTTCCCGCCGCAGCACCAGACGCGGCAGCCGGGCACGGAGACCGACATGCGGCCGCATCCCGAGATTGAGTCGCCGCTCTACAAGCCGGCGGGCAAGCTGACCGGCAAGGCCGCCGTCATCACCGGCGGCGACAGCGGCATCGGCCACGCCGCGGCCGTCGCCTTCGCGAAGGAAGGCGCCGACGTCGCGATCATCTACCTGAACGAGCAGACCGACGCAGGCCACGTGAAGCGCCGCGTCGAAGAGCTCGGCCGGCGCTGCCTGCTCATCGCCGGCGACATCGGCGACGAGGCGTTCTGCAGGCGGGCGATCGATCAGGTCGTGAAGACGTTCGGCAAGCTCGACATCCTCGTCAACAACGCGGCCGAGCAGCATCCGCAGCCGTCGCTCGCGGACATCTCCGCGGAGCAGCTCGAGCGGACGTTCCGGACGAACGTGTTCGGCATGTTCCATCTGACGAAGGCGGCGCTTCCGCATCTGAAGGCAGGCGCGGCGATCATCAACACCGCGTCGGTCACGGCCTATGACGGCAATCCGAACCTGATCGACTATTCGGCGTCGAAGGGCGCCGTCATCGCGTTCACCCGCTCGCTGGCCAAGAACCTCGCGGAGCGGGGCATCCGCGTGAACGCGGTCGCGCCGGGTCCGATCTGGACGCCGCTCATCCCGTCCACCTTCGCGGCGGAGGATGTGGCGACGTTCGGCTCCGACACGCCGATGAAGCGGCCCGGCCAGCCGTCCGAGCTCGCCGCCGCCTACGTCTTCCTCGCGAGCGAAGACTCGACGTACATGACCGGACAGACGCTGCATCTCAACGGCGGCAAAATCGTAAACGGCTGATCCGAAAATTCGTATCACGGCATTCGCCCATGCCGCATATAGTGGTGTGGGTGGTGATCCGGATGAGCTTGGCCAACCGCGACCTCAGGCCGGGCGACGTTCTGACGGCGTGCGACAATGTGCTCGCCGTGCCTGCGGGCTACCTCGGCCACAGCGCGATCGCCGTCGGTCCGAACGAGATCGTCGAGGCGGTCATTACATTTCCTTACGTGCGGCGCGCGCCGGCGTCGGTGTTCTTCGCCCAGCATCGGAAATACGCGCACTACCGGCCGATTCCCGATTGGCTGGCCGCCGGCGCGGCGCGGTACGCCGTCGCGTTCCACCGGGCCTGCCAGGCCAACTACGCGAGAGGGCTCATCATGCCGCCGTTCTCGTTCTCGCCCGCGGTTCCCCTCGAAGATCCGTGGTCGTCCATTTACTGTTCGAAGCTGGTATGGCTCTGTTTTTACTACGGGGCCGGTTATCCGCTCTACAACGACTACTTCCTGTTCACGCCGGAAGATCTGGACACCGTGCTTTCCTCCGATCCCCGCTTCGCGCTCGTGTACCGGCATCCCGAGTTCCACTTCAAGATCGACACCTGACGGGCAAGGACCCATTTTTGCCCGCGGTGGGCGGATTGCCAACCCGCGTATGTCCCCTGCGCATACATTGTCAATGTGCAAACCACCAAAAAACAAAAAACAGTGAAGGAGTGCATGGGACATGGCGGATTTTGGACATCTGGGCGCAGCGGGCGCCGCGGGAATCGGGGCCGACTTGCACATCGGCGCTTCTGCAGCGGGCGCGATCGGGCATCATCCTTACGCGGCTGTTCATCCGGGCATGTACGGCGTGGCCGGAACCGGCTACCATTGCGTGCCGAAAAGACGCTGCCCGGACACCGGCGCGATTCTCGTCCTGTTCATTCTGCTGGTCATCATTCTTCGCGCATCCCGCCTGTAACGACGCAAGGCGAAGGGCCGGAGCGGCACGGGCCTGACAGGCTCGGCACCGCATCCGGCAGGAACGCGCCGGAGCGCCCCGATACCGCAAGGCTCGGCACCGCATCCGGCAGGAACGCGCCGGAGCGCCCCGATACCGCAAGGCTCGGCACCGCATCCGGCAGGAACGCGCCGGAGCGCCCCGATGCCGCAAGGCTCGGGGACCGCATCCGGCAGGAACACGCCGGAGCGCCCCGATGCCGCATGGCTCGGCACCGCATCCGGCAGGAACGCGCCGGAGCGCCCCGATGCCGCATGGCTCGGCACCGCATCCGGCAGGAACGCGCCGGAGCGCCCCGATGCCGCAAGGCTCGGGGACCATATCCGGCAGGAACGCGCCGGTGCGCCCCGATGCCGCATGGCTCGGCATCGCATCCGGCAGGAACGCGCCGGTGCGCCCCGATGCCGCAAGGCTCGGGGACCGCATCCGGCAGGAACGCGCCGGAGCGCCCCGATACCGCAAGGTTCGGGGCGCTTCGCCGTCTTCCGGGCGCTTGTCCAGCCGGAGCGGAGCCGCAATAAAAAACCTCCCTCCACTCCCGCGGGGCAGGAGCGAACAGAAGGTTCGGTTTGGCGTTGTCAACGCTATATTTTGAGCTCCCCGAGCTTGATCAGCTCGACAACCGCTTGAGAACGGCCTTTGACGTTGAGCTTCTGCATGACATTCGATATATGATTCCGCACAGTCTTTTCGCTGATGAACAGCTGTTGCGCGATGTCGCGCGTCGTCTTGTCCTGCACAAGGAGTTCGAAGACTTCCCGCTCGCGGTGCGTCAAGAGGAATTTGTTTTTGTGCTCGCTGCCCTTCAAGTTGTCACCCCTCCTTGCCTGTAAAGTGATGGTTTACAAGGTTAAGGGATACAGTCAACTTATCTTATGACCGGCGCGAATCGGTGGTGCGGCGAGCGGAAGAAATGGGCGGCGCGGCGCGCTTTTTCGGGCTTTCGCACACCGGTCGGCCGGCGTCGCGCGGATGGAAGCCCGTCCGGATTGTACGAAGAGTGCAAAAAACGCGCCCGCGCGGTATGAAGTCGGCGGCGGACAGACAAACTATGCCTGCGCATGCACGAAAGCCCTTTTATCCGGGATCGATCAAGGAGGCTGCCGAAGGAATGACGGGAGGAAAAGCCGGGCTGCCGGACACCTCGTTGTCGTATTGGATCGAATCCGGGCCGTTGCCGGAGTTCGCGCCGCTCGCGGAAGACGCGGAAGCCGATGTGGCGATCGTCGGCGCCGGCATCACCGGGTTGACGGCCGCGTGGCTGCTCGCGAAGGAAGGCGCGCGCGTCGTCGTGCTCGAGGCGTCGCGCGTGCTGCGGGGCACGACGGGGCATACGACGGCCAAGGTGACGACGCAGCACCATCTCATCTACGACGAGCTGATCAACCATTTCGGGCGGGACAACGCAAGGCTGTACTACGAGGCGAACCGGGACGCGCTGGAATTCATCCGCGGCCGGGTGCAGGAGTGGAACATTGACTGCGATTGGGCGGAGGAAGACGCGTACGTCTATGTGACGGAGAAGCGGTCGGTCGAGAAACTGGAGAAGGAGCTGCGCGCCTACGACACCCTCGGCATCGCGGGCGAGCTCGCGGCGGAAATTCCGCTGCCGGTCGGCGCCGCGGCGGCGCTGGTGAAGCGGAAGCAGGCGCGCTTCCATCCGCTCCGCTACATGCGCCGGCTGCTCGACGAAGCGGTGCGGCTGGGGGCGCGCGTCCACGAGAAGACGACGGCCGTCGCGGCGGAGGCGGAGAGCGGCCGCGCGGTCGTGCGGACGGCCGACGGCCGCCGGGTTCGATGCAAGACCGTCGTGGCGGCCAGCCACTATCCGTTCATCAACCTGACCGGCAGCCTGGTCGCGCGGCTGCATGTCGACCGGTCCTGCGTCGTCGCGATCCGGCCGAAGCGGCCGTACCCCGGCGGCATGTACATCAGCGCCGACGAGCCGCGCCGCTCCCTGCGGCTGGCGAACAGCCCGGACGGCCCGCTCGTGCTGATCGGCGGCGAGAATCACCGCACTGGCGCGGAGGAGGACACGCTCCGCCGGTACGCGGCGCTGGCCGAATACGGCGAGCGGCTGTTCGGCGTCGAATCGGTCGCGTACCGCTGGTCCGCGCAGGACATCATCACGACCGACAAGGTGCCGTACGTCGGTCCGCCGGACAAGGACAAGCCGAACATCCTCGTCGCGACGGGCTATCGCAAATGGGGCATGACCGGCGGCACCGCCGCCGCCATGCTGCTCGCGGACCTGGCGCTCTATCGCGGAAACAAGTATGCGGAGCTGTTTTCGCCGGCGCGTTTTCACGCCGATCCGGATCTGGGGAAGCTGGTCGGCACGAACGCGCAGGTTGCGGGTTTCTTCCTGGCGGGCAAGCTGACCGCGCCCGACCGGACGCCCGAATCGCTCGGGCCGGACGAAGGCGCCGTCGTCACGCTGAACGGCAAGCGGGCCGGCGCGTACCGGGATTCGAAGGGCGTGCTCCATCTGGTGGACACCACCTGCACCCACCTGGGCTGCGAGGTAAGATGGAACGCCGGCGAACGGACCTGGGACTGCCCGTGCCATGGCTCGAGGTTCGACTACGAAGGGAATGTCGTGGAAGGTCCGGCTCTGAAGCCGCTGGCGCGGCTCGAGACGCCGAAGGCCGATCAGGTCAACGCCTGATCGGCCTTCTTCCTTAATCGTAAAGACTCCCGGTTCCGTTGCGGTTGATGCGGATGCCCGAGTCCGCGGGGAACAGCCGCTCCACCATCGCGTTGAACTGGGCGATGAACCCCTGGATCGGCTCGCCGTTGCGGGCGGTCCGGATGTACTCGCTCATCCGGCTCACGAATTCCGGCTCCTCGGACACGTAGACGCGCTCGATCTGCGGCGCCATCTCCTTCACATGCCGCGCGATCCGCTGTTCCAGCGTGCCGCCGGAGCCGCCGCCATTGACGTCGCCTGTGCCGGCCGCCCGGCTCTCCAGTCCGAGGCGCGACCCCGTCCGCGAGCTCGGCAAGCCGTCGGGGCCCTGCGCTCCGCGCCGCACCCGGTCGCCCGCGTCGATCCGCTTGTTGACGGCGACATAGGCGTTGCGGTCGGTCAGGATCACGAAGACGTCGCTCAGGCCTTCCGCCTCGCGAATCCGCTTGGCGATGTCCTGGCTCGCTTCCATGCGGTAATTCCGGTGGCTCCCGATCAGATTGTTGCTGTTGAGCCGGCGGCCGTTCACGCGGTTCTGCTCGTTGAGCTGGTCGTCCGCGAACCGCTTGTCGATGACGAGATTGCCGTTGCCGTCCCGGAGCACGCTCTGCGGCTTGATGTTGCGGTTGCCGACTTCGCCCTGCGTCTCCGCGCAGCCGGCGAGCAACAGCGCGCCGGCGGCGAAGGCGGCGAATGCCGCTGCCCTGCGCTTCATGCCGCGCACCTCCCCTTCGAAGCATTCGGTCGCCTGATCGTTAGCGTTCGCCAGGGCGCCGAATCCTATACGGAAGGTGAAACGCGTCCGCGTCAACGGGCGGGCACGATCAGCACCCAGTCCTCTCCCCTGCCCGCGGTCGGCGTGAAGAATCGCAACGCCTTCCCGGCGATCGAAGCCGGCGCGTCGCTCAATGTTCCGCCGCGGGGATCATACCATCTCGCCCCGGCGGGATCCAGCCCGCCCGCATCGGTCGAGACGTCCACATACGGTCCCGTCGGCGAATAGACGACCACGCAGCCCGCGCCTCTCGCCGCGACCTGGCGGCCCGCCCCCTCGAAATTGCCGGCGAGCAGCCCGGGGTCCGGCGCAAACCCGGTCGGCGCGAACCGTTCGCCGAACGCGCGCAGCCAGCGCATCTGCTCCGCGCCCGGCCGCCGGAGCGCCTCCCGCCAGCCCATCAGGATGTAGTTGCCCGGTTCGCCGCCGGACGCCGCGCCGGCCAGCGGGCCGTCCGCCATCGCCCAGACGGAATGGTGGCCGTACGTGTGGCCGCAGGCGCCGGACAGCAGCGCGTAATAGGCGGCCTTGCGCACATCGGCGGCGTCGAAATAGCCGTTTGCCGGCTTGAATCCGATCGGATGGTCTTCGTAGCACGGCTCCGCGTCCAGCACCGGCTTCGTCGGCTCGCGGGCGACATCCGCCAGCACCCGCGCGTCATTCGCGATCAGCGCTTCGCCGTGCCCCGACTGGATCATGTTGAAGTCGAGCCACGGCTCGTCGTGCAGCTGCCGCGAAGACGAATCCCCGCCCTGCGGATGGAACGAGATCAGATGCGCGCCGCCGTCGCCTTCCTTCAGGCCCTCCGCCATCCGGCGGACGATGTCAAAATGCTTCCGCGTGACCAGCGACCGGTCTCCGCCGAGCACCCAGACGATGTTCGGCGCATCCCGGTACCGCTCGCCCAGCCAGCGGCCATAGACGCGGGCGTTGTCCGGCGTGAAAATCTCCGGCCCCTTGCCCCACGCCTTGTTGAACTTGTCGCCCCAGGTCGGCAGCAGCGCGACGTACAGACCGAGCGATTCCGCCAGATGGACGACCGCGTCGACATGGTCCCAGTACGAATCCGGACCGTCGGCGTCGGGCCGCGCCGGATCGGGCAGTCCGTCCGCGCCGGTCTTGAGCGGCAGTCTCCCGTACGCGTTGGGCGTCATGACGCCCTCGAACTCCGCCAGCGCGACGGCCTGGATGACCGTGAACCCCTGCCCGGCGCGCGTGCGCAGGTAGTATTCGGCGTCTTCGATCGCAAGACGGTGGAACAGCTCCCAGGCCGTATCCCCCAGCCAGAAAAAAGGTCGTCCGTCCTCGAGCGCCAGATGCCTCCCGCCTTTTCCGACCTTCAGCCGCCGCATCGCCATGGTCCACGCACCTCCCGAACCGTCAGTCCAGCGAATCGACGATGATCACATGGACATCGCCCGGACCGTGCACGCCGATCGTCAGATCGTTCTCGATGTCGGCCGAGCGGCTCGGGCCGGAGACGAGATGGACGCCCGCCGGCATGACGCTCCGACCGCCCTGGTCGAACGCTTCGAAGATCTCGCCCAGCCGCGTGCGAATCCGATCCGCCGGCAGCACGACGAACAGCAGGGGCGGCAGCAGGCTGACCGCCCGTCCGCGCTCCTTCGACGACAGGAGCGCGACGGTGCCCGTGTAAGCCGCGGCGCCGTCGGCCAGGACGACGCCCGCGTGCGACGCTGCGGCCTCCGCGATCCAGTTCGCGGCCGGATCGCGGTTCCAGACGCCGATCCGGGCGTCCGGCATCGCGGCGTCCAGCGCCAGGGCGGCCAGTTCCGGCGCGTCCTGCAGGAGCAGCCGGGACGCGCCGCGCGCGGCCGACTGCTCCGCGATGTAGCGCGATGCCGCGCGCAGGTCGGGCGCGCTCGTCACATGGCCGCCGGCCGCCCGGAAGTTGGCGGCGAATCGCTCGCGGCGCTCGTCTTCGGGCAGCGCGAACGCCCGCCAGAAATCCGGCGCGCCGCGAAGCGCCCGGCCGGCCGGCGCCGACAGCGGCTGACGGCCCAGCTTCTGCGCGATATGGCCGATCATCGCGCGCTGGTCGTCCGGCATGGACGCAAGCGGCGTCCGACCCGGTTCCCCGGCCGCGGACCGCGCGTCGCCGCGCGCCGCGAGGCCATGCTCCGCGCCGCCATGCGCCTCGTCCCGGTGGCCGCCGCCCGCCGCGCGCTCCGCGAGCGCGGCGCGCAGCCGCTCCTCCACGGCCGGGTCGAGCGGCCTTGCCCCGTCCCGGTTCAGCTTCTTCCACCGGTCGCGGAACGATTCCTCCGGCAGCATCGGCAGGGCCCGGTGTTTGATCCATCCGCCCAGCGGACCGATGCGCGCGCGGATCTCGCCGTCGCGGCCGGCGAACCGCTGGCCGAACCGCGCCAGCTTCAAGGCGGCGGAGAGCCGCTCCGGCCTTGCCATCGCGAGGCCGTACGCCTTCATCGCCGCCGCTTCGCCCGCGTTGCGGTACGGGCTTTCGGCCTTCCGCCGCCGCAGGTAGACGAGCATGTCGTGCAGCGGAATCTTGACCGGGCAGGCTTCCCAGCACGCGCCGCACAGGCTCGAAGCGTTCGCGATGTCGTCCCATTCCGCGACGTTCTTCTTGAGCGCCGGCGTCAACACCGCGCCGATGGGCCCGCTGTACGTGCCGCCGTAGGCATGTCCGCCGATGTGCCGGTAGACCGGGCAGACGTTCAGGCAGGCGCCGCAGCGGATGCAGTTCAGGAGTTCCTGGAACTCCGGATCGCCGAGCTGGTTCGACCGGCCGTTGTCGACGATGACGATGTGCAGCTCTTCCGGACCGTCGGCGTCCCCCGGCCGGCGCGGTCCGCTGATGCCGGACAGGTAGACGGTCAGCTTCTGGCCCGTCGCCGAGCGCGGCAGCAGCGTCGCCATGACTTCAAGATCGGCCCAGGTCGGCACGATCCGCTCCATCCCCATCAGCGTGATCTGCACCTTCGGCACGGTCGACACCATCCGCGCGTTGCCCTCGTTCTCGAAAATGCAGATCGACCCCGTCTCCGCCACCGCGAAGTTGCAGCCGGTCATGCCGATGTCCGCCGTCAGGAACCGCTCCCTCAAAATGCGACGGGCGAATCCGGCAAGCGCTTTCGTGTCGGACGACAGCTGCTCGCCCGCTTCCTTCGAGAACAGCTCGGCGATCTGATCCCGGTTTTTGTGGATGCACGGGATGATGATGTGCGACGGCGTCTCGCCCGCCAGCTGGATGATGTATTCGCCGAGGTCCGTCTCGATCGCCTTGACGCCGATCTCCGACAGCGCCTGGTTCAGATGCAGCTCCTCGGTCACCATCGACTTCGACTTGACGACGGTCTTCGCCTGGACATTGCGCGCGATGTCCTGCACGACGCGGGCCGCTTCCTCCGCCGTCCTCGCGAAATGCACATGGGCCCCGTTCGCCCGCGCGTTCTCCGCGAAGAGATTCAGATAATAGTCCAGATGCGCGATCGTGTGCAGCCGGATCTGCCGGCCGCGCTCGCGCCATTCCTCCCAGTTGCCGTGCTCCTCGGCCGCCTGCCGCCGGCCCGCGCGCAGCCGCTCCGTCGTGAAGCGGACGGCCCGGCGCAGAAATTCGTCCCCGAGCGCCGCTTCCGCCCTCTCCTTCACCGTGCCATGGGATTCGTGGCTCATGCGCGCGCCACCCCCTCGGCGAGCAGTTCGGCCAGATGCATGACGCGGACGTCCGATCCCTTCCGGCGGAGATGTCCGCCGATGTTCATCAGACAGCCCATGTCGAGACCGGTGAGCACTTCGGCCTCCGTCTCCACCACATGCTCCGCCTTCTCGGCGACCATGGCGCCGGAGATGTCCGCCATCTTCACGGCGAAGGTGCCGCCGAACCCGCAGCAGTCTTCGGCGAACGGCAGCGGAACGAATTCGAGCCCGCGCACCGCGGAGAGCAGCTCGAGCGGCTCTTCCCTGACGCCGAGCAGCCGGCTGCCGTGACAGGACGGATGGTACGTCACCTTGTGCGGGAAATAGGCCCCGAGATCGCGGACGCCGAGCACCTGCACGAGGAACTGCGAGAACTCGTACGTCTTCGCCGCGAGCCGCTCCGCCTGCCCGAGCCGCTTCGGATCATCCTTGAACAGTTCCCGGTAGTGATGGAGCATGTAGACGCATGAGCCCGACGGCGCGATCACGAAGTCGCTGTCGTCGAACGCGTCCAGCACGTTGCGCGCCGCCGTGCGGGCGTCATCCCAGTAGCCCGAGTTGAACGCCGGCTGGCCGCAGCACGTCTGGCCTTCCGGAAACTCGACACGCACTCCCTGCCGCTCCAGCAGCCGGACCATCGCTTCGCCGACGGACGGGAACATGGCGTCGCAGATACACGTGATGAACAGTGAAATTTTCAAATACCGCACCTCCCGGCTATACGGTCATGACTTCGATGCCCAGCGCGCGGTACAATTCGGCCGTCGCTTCGTCGAGCCCGCGGTCCGTGATGATCGTCTTTACGGCGGAGAGGTCGATCGCCCGCGCGAACGCCTGCACGCCGAACTTGCTGGCGTCCGCCAGCAGATAGACATGGTCCGCGATTTCGGCCATCTTCCGTTTGATCTCCGCCTGAAGCCCGGTCGATTCGCTGATGCCGCGCTCCGGATGGATGCCCTTGCAGGACAGGAACGCCTTCTCGACATGGAAGTCGTCCAGCGCCCGCTCGGCGAGCGGGCCGACGAACGACAGCGAACGATGCGACAGAAGGCCGCCCGTCGTCAGCACCTCGATCCGCTCCTTGCCGCCGAGCTCCGCCGCCGCCTTGACCGAATTCGTGAGCACCGTCAGCGGCATGTCGGGCAGGATGCGCGCCACGTACCAGGCCGTCGAGCTGCCGTCCAGCAGGATGCGCTCGCCCGGACGGATATGCCTCACCGCTTCCTCCGCGATCCGCCGCTTCTCCTCGGCATGGGTGATTTCTCGCACGTAATACGGAATTTCCTGTTGCCCGCCGGCCGCGTCCGAATCCCGCAGGCTGACGGCGCCGCCGTGCGACCGCCTGAGCCGGCCGGCCTCCTCGAGCCGGTCGAGATCGCGGCGGATCGTCTCCTCCGTGACGCCGCACAGCTCGGCCAGTTCGGAGACGCGCGCGCTGCCGCGCTCGTTCACCACCCGCACGATCAATTCTTGCCGTTCCGCAGCCAGCATGATGTTCACCTCCCCGTTCCTTCCGCGCCCTTCTCCCACAGCGCGACGCATCGGCCGTACGCTTCCTCCCAGGCGGCCGCCGTGTCCGCTTCGGGCTCGTACACTTCCACCGGGAACGAATCGCGGATCACCTTCCGCGCCTCGCGGATGTCCGCCAAATCCCCCGATGCCATCCATTGTACCGCAAGATTGCCGATCGCGCTCCCCTCTGCCGGACCCGCCCAGACCGGGCGGCCGATCGCGTTCGCCGTCCATTGGCAGAGCAGCCGGTTCCGGATGCCGCCGCCGACCATGTGCAGCTTGTCGAACTTCCGCCCGGACAGCCGCTCGGTCTGCTCGAGAATATGGCGGTACTTCAGCGCGAGGCTCTCGAGCACGCAGCGCGCGATCGCGCCTTCGTCCTCCGGCGCCCGCTGGCCCGTGCGGTCCGCGTACGCCCGCACCCGCTCCGGCATGTCGCCGGGCGTGAAGAACGACGCGTCGTCCGGATCGATCAGCGCGGCGAACGGCCTCGCCGCTTCTGCACAGGCGAGCAGTTCGGCATGGGATGTCTCCCTGCCCTCCCGCTTCCAGGCGCGGCGGCATTCCTCCAGAATCCAGAGCCCCATGATGTTCTTCAGCAGCCGGTAGGTGCCGGCCACGCCGCCTTCGTTCGTGAAGTTGAGCTTCCGGGCTTCCTCCGTGAGCACCGGCTTCGGCATCTCCGTGCCGAGCAGCGACCAGGTGCCGCAGCTGAGGTACGCGAACGAATCGCTCTCCGCCGGGACGGCCGCCACCGCCGAGCCGGTGTCGTGCTCGGCGACCGCCGTCACGCGCACCGCGCCGAGGCCGAGCTCCGATTGCACGGAGCGCCGCAGCTCGCCCGCCGGCGCGCCCGGCATGAGCACGGGACCGAACCAGTCCCGCGGAATGCCGATCGCCCCGAGCAGCCGCTCGTCCCAGTCGCCCGTCACCGGATTGAACAATTGCGTCGTCGTCGCGTTCGTGAACTCGTTCGCCGCCTCGCCGGTCAGGAAATACCGGAGAAGATCGGGAATCATCAGGAAGCGGCGCGCTTCGCGCAGCGCGGGATGATCCGCTTCCTTCAGCGCGAGAAGCTGATAGATCGTATTAATCTGAATGAACTGGATGCCGGTCCGCGCGAAGACCTCGTCCGCGCCGACGGATTCGAACAGTTTCTCCATCATGCCGTCGGTCCGGCTGTCCCGGTAATGGTACGGATTGCCGAGCAATTCGCCGTTCTTGTCCAGCAGGCCGTAGTCGACCGCCCACGAGTCGATCCCGATGCCGCGGATGTCCTCGCCCCGCCGGCCGGCGATCAGCAGGCCCTGCTTGATCTCATGGTACAGACGGAGAATGTCCCAATGCAGCCGGTCGCCCACGGCAACCGGTTCGTTCGGGAAGCGGTGGATCTCCTCCACCGTCATCCGGCCGTCTTCAAGCCGGCCGAGCATCGCCCGGCCGCTTCCCGCGCCCAGATCGAACGCCAGCACCGCCATGCCGCTTCCGCCTCCTCAAACCCCGCGCCTTGCCAGCACGTCCCGCTCGTAAGCCCGGACCTCGTCAAGCCACGTCTCGCGCACGGGGACGCCCGATTTCGCGCAATAGTAATCCCACACCGCGCCGAACGGATACGTCTTGAACTCCTCCGACAGCGCAAGGCGCGTCGTGTAGTCGCCTTCAAGCTCGGCCTGCTTCAGCCGCTCGACCGGCTCGAGCATCGCCTTGAGCAGCGCTTTCAGCGCGCTGCGCGTACCGATGACCCAGGCGGCCACGCGGTTGATGCTCGCGTCGAAGAAATCGAGGCCGATGTGCGTCCGATCCAGCAGGCCGCAGCGCACAAGCTCGCGGGCGATCTCCTGCGTCTCGTCGTCGAGAATGACGACATGGTCGCTGTCCCAGCGCATCGGCCGGCTCACGTGGAGCAGCAGGCCGCTCGTGAACAGCGAAAGCGCCGACATCTTGCCCGCGATGCTCTCGGTCGGGTGGAAATGGCCCGCGTCGAGGCAGAGCAGCGTGCCTTTCTGCATGGCATAGCCCATGTAAAATTCATGCGATCCGACGACATACGCCTCCGACCCGATGCCGAACAGCTTGCTCTCCACCGCGTCCAGGTGAACCTTCGGGTCGATGGGCTCCGCGAACACCTCGTCCAGCGCTTCCTTCAGCCGGACGCGCGGCGCGAGCCGGTCGGCCGGCGCGTCCTTGAACCCGTCCGGAATCCAGACGTTCGTGACGGCCGTCTGCCCGAGCTGCTCGCCGAAGTGCGCGCCGATCTTGCGCGACGCCTTGCAGTGGTCGATCCAGAACCGGCGGACGGCCGGATCGGGATGGCTCAGCGTGAAGCCGTCGGACGCCTTCGGATGGGAGAAGCAGGTCGGATTGAAGTCAAGGCCGATGCCCAGTTCCTTCGCCCAGTCGACCCAGCTCCGGAAATGCCGCGGTTCGAGCTCGTCCAGGTCCACCTTCTCGTCGGTGTCGGCGTAAATCGCGTGGAGGTTCACCTTGTGCCTGCCGGGGATGAGCGACAGCGCCTTCTCGAGATCGGCGCGCAGCTCGTCCGGCGTCCGCGCCGCGCCCGGATGGTTGCCGGTGACGGCCAGGCCTCCGCCCAGCTCGCCGCCGCGGAACAGGAACCCCTGCACGTCGTCTCCCTGCCAGCAATGCACGGAAATATTGACGGACGCAAGGCGCTCGATGGCCTTGTCCGTGTCGATTCCGTGCGCCGCATACATTTCCCTGGCCGCTTCGTACGCCTGCTCGATCTTCTTCTCCATTCGCCGCTCCTCCTTATTTCACGGGATATCCCATGACCGACATCAGCGCGTTCTCCGCCTGCGTCGCGTCCATCCTGCTGTACTGCACGACGACCGGAACATCGCTGCGGACCTCGATCGCGTACGGCACGCCCGCCGGAATCCGCTCGCCGTCCCTGGCGAGCGAACTCGTGCGGATGTGCTTCGTCCGGCGGCCCGGCACGATATACGTGATGTCCTCGATCGGATTGCGGTCCTCGAAATAGATCGTGAACCGGAGCAGCGCCTCCTCGGACGACGCGTTCAGCACGCAGACCGATTCGTGGCTGACGAGAACGCCGCTGCTCGTCTCCGGAATGTAGCCGTCCGGAATGATCCAGTGGGTGTGGCCGAAACCTTTGTACATGGATACGCCCTCCCTTGCGTGTTGCCGTTATCGGGTGAACGCCGCCGGCACGCCGCCGTCGACGGTCAGCATGCAGCCCGTCGTCTTCGCCGCCTTCGACGAAGCGAAGAACGCGATCGCTTCCGCGATGTCGCGGGGATAGACGTTCACGAGCAGCGTCGTGCGCTTGCGGTAGTATTCTTCGAGCTGATCCGGCTCGATGCCGTACGCGGCCGCCCGCTCGTTCCGCCACGAACTGTTCCAGATCTGCGAGCCCTGCAGAACCGCGTCCGGCAACACGCTGTTCACGCGGATGCCGAGCGGACCGCCTTCGGCGGCGATGCAGCGCGCAAGATGCACCTCGAGCGCCTTGGCCGCGCTGTAGGCGGTGGCGTTCTTGCCCGCGTAGATCGAATTTTTCGACCCGACGAAAATCATGCTGCCGCCCGTGTTCTGCTCCTTCATCACCCGGAACGCTTCGCGCGCGACGAGGAAATACCCGGTGCCGAGCACGTTCATGTTCAGGTTCCATTCGTCAAGCGACGTGTCCTCGAACGGGCTGGAAGTGGCGAGCCCCGCGTTGTTCACGAGAATGTCGACGCCGCCGTAGAAGAGCGTGGCTTCCGCGCAGGCCGCCTGCACCTCCGCCTCCTTCGTGACGTCCATCTTCACGGCCAGCGCCCGGCCTTCGCCGTACTTCGCGTTGAGCTCGTCGGCCACCTTCCGCGCGCCCTCGAGGTTGAGGTCGGCGAGCACGACGTGTGCGCCTTCCGCCGCGAGCCTGCGCGCCGCTTCGCTGCCGATGCCGCCCGCGCCGCCCGTGATGAACGCGACCTGGCGCGAGAATTCCGCCTCCGGCGGAGCGAGCGTCAGCTTGTAGAGCTCCAGCGGCCAGTATTCGACATTGTACGATTCGTTTTCGCTGAGCGACACGAACCTGCCGAGCGCCGTGGCGCCCCGCATGACGGCGATCGCGCGGTGATAGAGCGCGCCGCTGACGTTCGCCATCGCCTTGCTCTTGCCGGTGTTGATCATGCCGACGCCCGGGATCAGGATGACGCGCGGCGCCGCTTCGAACATGACGTCGCCTTCGTTCTTGTTGCGCTCGAAGTAGGCTTTGTATTGCTCCTTGTAGGCGGCGATGCCGTCGACGAGCTTCTTCTTGAGGCCTTCGACGTCGCTGGCGTCGGGCGTCCAGTCGACGAAGAGCGGCACGACCTTCGTATGGACGAGATGGTCCGGGCAGGCGGCGCCGACCTGGGACAGCGCCGGCGAGTCCGCCCCGCCGACGAACGCAAGCACATCGTCCGCGTCGTCGAACGAGAGAATCATCTTCTTGTCGCCGCTCACCGCGCCGCGCACGGCCGGCATCACTTCCGCGGCGATCTTCCTGCGCGTCTCGGCCGGCAGCGGCGCGTGCTTCTGCCCGCCGAACAGCTTCGCGTTGTCGACGCGCGTTTCAATGTAGCGTTCGGCTTCATTAATGATGCGGATCGTCTGCGCGTAGCACGCCTCCGCCGTGTCGCCCCACGTGACGAGGCCGTGCTTCTCCATCAGGACGAGCTCGGCCTTCGGATTGGCGAGCACGCCTTCGGCGATCATCTTCGACAGCTTGAAGCCCGGGCGGACGTACGGCACCCAGACGAACCGGTCGCCGAAAATCTCCTCCGCGATCTGCCGGCCGTTGTCCGCGCAGCAGATGCTGATGATCGCGTCCGGATGCGTGTGGTCGACATGCTTGAACGGCAGGAACGCGTGAAGCAGCGTCTCGATCGAAGCGCGCGGATGCTTCGCGTCGATCATGCAATGCGCGAGGTACGCGACCATCTCCTCGTCGGACATGTCGTCCCGCTCAAACAGCGGCCGGATGTCTTCCATGCGCAAGCCGGTGAAGTTGTGCGCCTTCATCGTCGCGAGGTCCGAACCGCTGCCCTTGACGTACATCACTTCGATATCGCGGCCGCGGAAATCTTTCACGATCATCTTGCTGGACGTGTTGCCGCCGCCCCAGTTGCAGACCCGGCGGTCGGCTCCGAGCAGATTCGAGCGGTAAACGAGTTCATCGAGCCCGCCCTTCAGTTGCGACGCCGCGGACGAATCCCACAGATTTTGCACCATTGTTGCCATTCCCTCCGAAACGGATGTTTGTTTATTTCCGATAACATATTATCATTTTTGTTTTTCTTTGTATAGTTTGATTTTCCTTCGGGAATGGTTGTGGGATTTTGTTGGAATATGGCGACGAAGGCGGCGAAGGCTTCGCGGATTCCGCGCGTAAAGCGCTTTCTTCTTTTTCCTGACGCTGGTATATTCAAAAAGGCATATCCTGTCGCTCAAGGGGAGATTCACGGATGGAATGGACTCGCATCGATCCGGAACGGCATCTGCCGCGGATTGCCGAATTTTTCAACGCCGTCTGGAACCGGCGCGACGATTCGGTTCTCGGGCGGTTCAGCCGCCATGCCTCCCATGACGGCTATATCGGCTACATGATCGAAGACGGGGACGGCATCGTCGGGTTCGCATACGGCTATCGCTCCGCTCCGGGGCAATTTTTCAACGGACTGGTCAAGGGCTTCCTCGACGCGCAAGTCTATGACGAATGGATGTCGGACTGCTTCGAAATCCCCGAATTGGCCGTCCGGGCGGACATGCGCAGGCGGGGATACGGCACAGCCCTGCCGGCGCGGCTTCTCGACGAGACGGACGCGAAGACGGCCGTGCTCGCCACCCAGGCAGACAACAAGCCGGCGCGCGGCTTGTACGAGCGCGCCGGCTGGCAGGTCATCCATGAGCCGTATTATCCGTTCGGGCCGGATCAGCCCTTTGTCCTGTTGGGGAAAAAATTGCCCGCCGCCGGTTGAACGGGGACAGATCCCGACGCGTTCCCTACCCGAAAGCGGGCGCAGTCTCCTCAACCGACGGAATCGAATTCGAAGTACGCCTTCGCGTTCCGGTATGAAATGTTTTCCACGATGCCGCCAAGCATCTCCGGATCGTCCGGCACCTCGCCATTCTCCGCCCATTCGCCGATCAGATTGCAGAGGATGCGGCGGAAATATTCGTGCCGCGTGTACGACAGGAAGCTGCGCGAGTCGGTCAGCATGCCGACGAACCGTCCCAGCAGCCCGAAGTCGGCGAGCGTCTTGAGCTGGGCGATCATCCCTTCCTTCGTGTCGTTGAACCACCACGCCGAGCCGAACTGGATCTTGCCCGGGATGCCGCCGCCCTGGAAGTTGCCGATCATCGCGGCGACGATCGGATTGTGGCCGGGATGGAGCGAATAGAGAATCGTTTTCGGCAGCGCGTCGTCCCGGTCAAGCGCGTCGAGCAGCCGGGCGAGCGGACGGGCGATCGCCGCGTCGCTGATCGAGTCGAACCCGGTGTCAGGACCGAGTTCGGCCATCCGGCGCGTATTGTTGTTGCGCTGGGCGTTCATGTGGTATTGCATCGCCCATCCCCGCGCGGCGTATTCCCGGCCGAGGAAGACGAGCAGATGCGTCTTGTATTTCCGCTCCGCTTCGCCGCCCACGGCGCGTCCCCGCAGCGCCTCCGCGAAAGCCGCGGCCGCCTCCGCCTCCGTCGCCTCCTCGTAGACGACGACGTCGAGCCCGTGGTCCGAGACGCGGCAGCCGGCTTCGTGGAAGAAGTCGATGCGCGCCTTCAGCGCGGCCAGCAGATCGTCGTACGAACGGATCGGGATGCCCGCCGCCTGCTCCAGCCTGCGGATGTAGTCCGGGAACCCGGGCCGGTTCGGCTCGAGCGCCTTGTCCGGGCGGAACGACGGCAGCACCTTCGTCCGGAACGACTTGTCTTCCTTCAGTTTCAGATGGTATTCCAGCGAATCGGCCGGATCGTCGGTCGTGCAGATCACTTCGACGTTCGATTTCGCGATCAGGTCGCGGGCGCCGAAGCCTCCGCCCCGGATCTGCCGGTTCGCCCGCTCCCAGATCGACGGCGCGGAGCGCTCATTCAGCGGCTCGTCGATACCGAAGTAGCGCCGCAGCTCGAGGTGCGACCAATGGTAGAGCGGATTGCCGATCGCCTGCGGCAGCGTCCGGGCATAGGCCAGAAACTTCTCATAGCCGTCCGCGTCGCCGGTCACGTACTTCTCGTCGACGCCGTTCGCCCGCATCGCCCGCCATTTGTAGTGGTCGCCGCCGAGCCACAGCTCGGCCAGACTGTCGTATGTACGATTCTCCCAGATTTCCCGCGGATCCAGGTGGCAGTGGTAGTCGATGATCGGCATCGGCTTCGCGTAATCGTGATAAAGCCGCCGCGCTGTCCCGCTCCCGAGCAGAAAATCGTCATCCATGAAGCGTCTCGCCAATCGATATCCCGCCTTTCGTGGTTGAGTGGATCGCGATTTGGCCTTGACCGGCATGGTTTGAAATGCTGACGTAATCGAGCCGCCTCAGCGCCAGGGTGCCGCATCCCGCGACCGGTCGGCGTACAGATACAGCTCTCCGGGCTCGGGCCGGCCGAGCCGGACAGGTGCGGATAGCTTTCGAGGCCGGCCATGTCTGTCACTTCCAGTTCCCCGGACCGCCCGGACCCGGTCCGTAAGGCGATCCGGATGTCGGATCGCGCGGCGGAACGGAAAAGCGAAGCGCCCGGATCTCGTCGCGAAGCTCGCGCAGCGACTGCGCGTTGTTGATCGCGTGCTTGACCGCCAGATAGATGACCAGGTACACCACGAGCAGCCCGACCGCCCAGGAAAACAACACCGCAAAACCACCGATCATGAAATTGAACTGCATTTCGGCGCCCCCCATATACGAAACATTACCCTTCCTGATCTTACCACAAGACCTGTAAACGGTCATCAGCGCGGGATACGTGTTGCGGCACTTCAGATTGACTCCGCGCGTCTCTGTTGCGCGGTATCCTCCTTACAGCTGCTTTTGCCCGGCCCTGAGCGCCTCTGTTGCGCGGTATGCTCGTTCCACCCGCTTTCGGCGCCGCTTCTGCTTGTTCATTGGAACGTCGAAAAAAAACTACGACAGACTAATTAACTAACAAGGATTTCCAACGCCTCTGTCGAAAGAGTAAAGATATACTTTGACGGAGGTCCACCCATGCCCTTACCCAAGAATCGAATCATACCGGAAAAGAAAATTTACTTCCGTCCTGAAATCCGGCACTGCCCACATTGCGGAGCGAAACTCAAACGCCGTCACACAGCCTGGAAAAAGAACATCATTACCCTGGGCGGCGTCATCCAGGCATGGAGTACGGCTTACGTTTGCAGCGCCGCGGATTGCCCATACCCGAAGGCATACTACAAATCGGCCGAAGCAGAGCAATTGTGCATGAAGCATACGTCGTACGGCTTTGACGTACTGGCGCTGGTCGGTCAACTTCGTTTCAAACACCATATGACGGTCGCTGAAATTGCGGAAGAACTCAACAAAAGAGGCGTGACGACCTCTGAACGAAATGCCCAAAGGCTGTACGAGCGTTACCTGATCTTGCTTCGTGCCAGTGTGACGGAACATATCCAGCAAACCCTGAAGCAGGTGGTCGAAGAACATGGCGGCATCATGATTTCCATGGACGGCGTGCAGCCGGAGAAAGGCAATGAAACACTCTACGTCATCCGGGAAGTGTTCAGTGGAACGATACTGGCCGCCCAAAACCTCAAAAGCGGCTCGGCTGAAGAACTGAAAAAGCTCATCCTTCCCGTAATCGAATTGGGTTATCCCATCATTGGGATCATTACGGACGGTCAACAATCGATTCGAAATGCGATGGAATCGTTATTGCCGGACGTGCCGTACCAATACTGCC
>Ga0310837_100094_pt1 | contig 116331 bp, 105 predicted proteins | sample SM_ome_5_FD_201315 | JGI IMG/M metagenome (GOLD analysis project Ga0310837, IMG submission 201315) | Sorghum-adapted microbial communities enriched on stacked mutant (SM) sorghum from Joint BioEnergy Institute, Emeryville, California... ...
AGGCTGGATAGCCGATGACTTGCGGGCTTTCATACCTAATCACTCTTTCGATAGTCGTGTTACGATATTAATTCGACAAAACCGTGATAAAAGCCTGCTTACGCGGACTTTATCACCGGACTTCTAGTGCATCCCGGGCTTGCGGCGCAACTTGCTTGGGAATGGCGGAGAACGAACCGGGAGAATGGACAGGGAGCGAACAGAAACAGGCTTCCCTTCCTCCGTTTCGGAGCCAGAGAAGCCTGTCAATCCGGCTTGTTCCATTGACACTCGGTCATACGCCCATCCTTCCGTCCGTCACATTTCGAGCTGCAGCATCTCCGTGCGCATCTCCATCAGCCGCTTCCTGGACGCTTCGGCATCGGCGACGCGGCCTTCGGCCAGCGCTTCGTGCAGCACCGCCAGCTCGTAATCGAGTTCAAGCCGCAGGACATGCACGCGCTCTTCCGCACGCTTGTTCTGAAATGCGCGAATCATCTCTTCCGTCGTAACCGTTGCATTCTTCTGGTAGATGACGCGATGTTCCATACCCGACACCTCCACCAATCGGATGATTTCGCCAAACATGATGTCCTCGATTACGATGCGGCGGTCTTTGATCCGTTTGACGACGGCATGGCCGCGGGAATCGTTGATCATTCTTTCCAGCAGTTCCGTCAATCTCACGTCCCGAATCGTATAGTCGCCGATCATCTTGTAGCAGTTCCGGATGCGCCGGAATCGCAGTTTGACCAGCCTGCGTCCGGTGCGGATCGAGATGAAGAACAGCCCGTTCGCCTCGCTCCAGAACAGGGAGTAGCCGGCCTGGATCAATTCTCGGATCAGATCGTGAATCTTCCGCCGGTCGAACCGGATCTCCAGGTTGCAGTACTCCACCTCGTCGCTTTTGTTCACGGCGATCCCTCCCCTGCCCGAGAATCGGCGGAATGTTCTGAAATTTCTGCCTCACTTTCAGTTTATACTCCATTTTATGTTCTGGCAACTTGGTTTATTGACGAAAATTGAAGCGATGCATTCGCCGGCACAAGCCCGAAATGAAGCGAAAAAAACAAGGCTTTCCAGCGGCGCCGGGAGGCGCGGAGGAAAGCCTTCGGAAATCAGACGACCGGCTGTTCCCGCCGGTCGAGAACGCGGAATCGCCCGAGCAGCAGCAGGACGGCGATCGACAGCGCGCCGCCGATGATCAGCGGCAGCGTCATCTCGACGCGGTACAGGAACGCGGCGACGACCGGGCCCGCAATGCGCCCCAGACTGTCCATCGAGGAGCTGAGGCCGGACGCGACGCCTTGCTCGACCTTCGTGCGCTGCGTGATGAGCGAGGTGACGCACGGCCTGACGAGCGCGTTGCCGATGCCGAATATCGCCAGAAAAAACGTCGCCGTCCACAGCTCGTGCGATGTGACGAGCAGGAAGAACCCGATGGCCGAAATGATCAGGCCGGCCGCGATCCAGGCCGGCTCCCGGCCCGGCCGGATCAGCCGGCGGACAACGCCGCCCTGCACGATCGCGCCGACGAGGCCGCAGACGAAGAACATGATGCCGAACTGGGTCGGCGTGACATCGAACCGCTCCATGCCGAACCATTGCAGCGTCGATTCGATGCCCGCCAGCGAGAACGTGACGAAGAACGCGAGCACGTACAAATATTTCAGCGGACCGGTGAACGCCGTCCAGCGCGACGGGCGTTTCTTCAAGGCGCCGCGCCGCTCCGGCGGCAGCGATTCGCGCAAGGTGTACATCCCCGTGGCGAACAGCAGCGCCGAAAGCGCCGACGCCGCGAAGAACGGCGTCTCGAGCGAGATGCCGCTGAGCAGCCCGCCGATGCCCGGGCCGAACGTGAACCCGAGCCCGATCGACATGCCGACCAGCCCCATCCCGCGCGTGCGCTGCTCGGGCGTCGTGATGTCCGCCACATAGGCGACGATGACCGATACGACCGCCCCCGAGAACAGCCCGCCGAGCAGACGGGCCGCATACATGAGCGGCAGATGCCCCGATGCCAGACCGAACAGGAGGAAGCTTGCGGAGAAGCCGAACACGCCGGTCAAAATGACCGGGCGGCGGCCGATCCGGTCGGACAGCGCGCCCCACAGGGGGGACAGCACGAACGACACCAGGGAATACAGGGACAGCATGAGCGCGTTATGATATTCCGCCCTGCCGGGGTCGATGCTTTTCACCAGTTCCGGCATGACGGGAATGATGATGCCGAAGCCGACGAACACGGTCATGAGCACGAGCATGACCATCACGATTCGCCTGTCCATCTTGCACCGCTCCTTCCACCCGCTTATCGTACCATATCTTGTCCGCGCAGAAAAATGAACAAACTGCGACATCCGGACCGCGCATAAATCTGCTCCGAAACCGATCTTGCATTCGCTTCCCGTTTTGCTATACTCTAGCTTGTTTGGCTTATATCGTGTGCAAGGAAAGGACGGGATGGGGCGTTGGATCAGTCATCCACCCCGCTGTTCAGCGCGCTTCGGCGGCATGCCGGGCGCAATCCGCTGCAATTTCACATTCCGGGCCACAAGCAGGGCAGGGGCAGCGACGAGGAATTCCGCACCTTCATCGGCGAGAACGCGCTGTCCATCGACCTGATCAACATCGCGCCGCTGGACGACCTGCATCAGCCGGCGGGCGTCATCGACGAGGCCCAGAAGCTGGCGGCGGAAGCGTTCGGAGCGGACTATACCTTTTTCTCCGTGCAGGGAACGAGCGGGGCGATCATGACGATGATTTTGTCCGTCTGCTCGCCCGGCGACAAAATCATCGTGCCGCGCAACGTGCACAAATCGGTGATGTCCGCGATCATCTTCGCCGGCGCCCGGCCGGTTTTCATTTCGCCCGTCCGCGACGGGAACCTCGGCATCGACCACGGCATCACGACGAGCGCGGTGCGGCGCGCCCTTGAGCGCCATCCCGACGCGAAAGCGGTGCTCGTCATCAACCCGACCTACTTCGGCGTCTGCGCCAACCTGCGTGAAATTGTCGAGCTCGTTCATTCCTGCGACATCCCGGTGCTGGTCGACGAGGCGCACGGGGTGCTGATCCACTTCCACGACGAGCTGCCGCTGTCCGCGATGCAGGCCGGCGCGGACATGGCCGCGACGAGCGTGCACAAGCTCGGCGGTTCGATGACCCAGAGCTCGATTCTGAACGTCAAGGCGGGACGCGTCAATCCGCACCGGATCCAGACCATCTTCAGCATGCTCACGACGACGTCGACCTCGTATCTGCTGCTGGCGTCGCTGGACACGGCGCGCCGCAATCTCGCGCTGAACGGCCGCGCGATGGCGGAACACGCGCTCTCCCTCGCCCGTTACGCGCGCCGGGAGATCAACGCCATCCCGGGACTGTATTGCTTCGGCGACGACATTCTGGGCGGCGAGGCGACCTACAGCTACGATCCGACGAAAATTACGATCCACGTCCGCCATCTCGGCATCACGGGCTATGACGCGGAGAACTGGCTGCGCGAGAAGCACCGCATCGAAGTCGAACTGAGCGACATGTACAACATTCTCGCGCTGATCACGCCCGGCGACACGCAGGAGACGGTCGACGCGCTGCTAAACGCGCTCCGCGAGATGTCGGACACGTTCTACCGGGTGAACGAGGCGAAGGAGCTGGTCGTGAAAATCCCGGAGATTCCGCAGCTCTCGCTTACGCCGCGCGACGCCTTCTACGCCGAGACGGAGGCGATCCCGCTGGCGGAATCGGCCGGCCGGATCATCGCCGAGTTCATCTACGTCTACCCGCCCGGCATTCCGATTCTGCTGCCCGGCGAGGTCATCTCGCAGGCGAACATCGACTACATCCTCGACCATCTCCAGGTCGGCCTGCCGGTCAAGGGGCCGGAAGATCCGAGCCTGAAGCACGTCAAAGTGATTGTCGAGGAGACGCCGATCAGTTGACCCCGGGTGCGTTCCGCCCGAAGCCGGCCTTGTTGTCAAGCGCCGGCTTCAGTGCTATCCTAGTTTTGGGAGGTGGCTTTGCAGGTGAGTCAAAGCGCTTACATCTATTTCGTGGAAGGCTCCGCCGTCGAGCAACTGACGCTGGAAGGCGTGAAGGAGCAATTGCAGCGATATCGGGAACAGACTGCTCTGACCGGCCGTCAATTGGGCTGGGTTTACGAGGACGCCGCCTTCCCGTACACGATCGAGACGAAGGAAGGCGAACCGTGGTTTTATTTGAAGGGCACGGATGCGGGCTACCGTCACATCGTGTTCGGCGTCGGGCAGACGGAGCGCGATGATCGCACGGTTCACTATGTCCAGGTCGTGCTGCCGGACAGCGCGACGCACGGCGACAAGGGAAAAGCGAACGAATTGTGCAAATATCTGGCCAAGCATTTGCAAGCCGAACTGAAGCTGTTCAACGGCCGCACCATTTACTACAACCCCCGGAAATAGGTCAATGACGGTTCGCGCAACAAAAAAAGCCGGCCATCGGATCGCTTCGATGGCCGGCTTTCTTGCCGGAGCGGGAGATCAGCCCTCTTGTGCCTGGCTGGCGATCTCCTCGTAAATCTTCGCCACGCGCTCCCATTCTTCGTCGTCTTCGATGCCGACGAGGAACATTTCATCGTTCTCTTCCTCAATCCGGAAGATGACGCCGTCCGCTTCCGGGTCGTTCCGATCCAGCAGCACGGCATAGGCCGAGCCTTCCGAATCGAACGTGTACACCATGATCATCTCGTGTTCGCGGCCATCCTCGTCCGTCACGATGAACACGGGATCGTGTTCGTGATCATGCTCATGGTCATGGCCGCAACCGCAAGCATGATCATGCGAGTGTTCGCTCATTCGTTAACCCTCATTTCGGATAACATGTGCCATCAAACGTATCGTACCATGCTCCAAGCCGCCGGGTCAAACGACAAGCGCTCCGCGTAAGGAGTGCTTGCGATGTCGTCGCGGTTTTATTTGGAGAAAATCAACTTCTCGGATACGAGCGTCCACTCTTCGCTGCCGGCAGGTTTCATGTACATGCGCACTTTGTATTCGCCTTCGGAGCCGAACTTGTACTTCTGCTCTTTCGTGCGGAGCTGGAAGACATTCAGGTTCTCGGGGTCGCTCTCATAATAAATCTCTTTCACCGAATCGCCCGGATCCACGATTTCCATCTTCGCGGCCGAGATCGGCGTCTTCAGACTGTCGCCGTGAACCAGCACGTAGAAGGTTACCGTGCTGCCCTTCTCCACGGCCTGGAACGGATATACGCTGCCATTCGGAGCCACGTTCATCGTCATCATGTGAATGTTAGGCCTGTTAATGTTAACCTGCTTGTTGTCGCCCCAGGAGATGAAAGCATTGAACGTATCGGCAAGCTGCCGGATCGGCAGATACGTCGTTCCGTCCGCCACGATACCCGAATCGTTCAGAGCCGAACCGTTCACCGTTACCTTGATTTTCTGACTGACCGTGTCCGCGAATATCATGCTGCCGCCCCAAAGGGACAGCAGAATAACCGATGCGAGCACTTTCCTGAATCTCATGCGCATGAAACCTCCGTCAGCATTTCCTTGGATGTATAGTTATACTCGACCAGTTGTCCAAAGTTGCGCGGCATCTTGCAAACAATTTGCGCGCGCCCCTGTCGCCTTTTGTCGCGATCTGCGCTTGCCCGGGAAATATCCATGCGCGCTTGAGATTCACTGAACGGTGCGGGTCAGCACGCAAGGCACACCTTTGCCGACAGCCCCGGGTTCCCGCATGCGCAGCCGGTAACGGATGCCGCGCGGGCACGGCGTCGGACACGCTTCGCAAGTATCGGACAACACGATGCTCATGCGGACGGTCGGCCGGTCGGACCGCTGATTTGCCCGTTTCTTTCCCGCTTTGGCCTTGCTCATGGGCAGAACTCCTCTCGCGAATATCCGCCCCATTATATGCGGGCGCCCGGCATCGCGCATGCGCAAGAGCCCGGTCGTTCAGATTTTGTTCAGCCTCTTTCCATATGATCAAAAAGATGATAAAGTTTTCTTCAAACGTACCCGGAAGGAGTTCCATTATTGGAAATACTAATGCTCGGTACCGGAAATGCGTTTGCCAAAAAATACTATAACAACAATGCGCTGCTTTACCAGAACGGGTACACGCTGCTGATCGACTGCGGCATCACCGCGCCGCTCTCGCTCCATCAGCTCGGCCAGCCGCTTGACGGCATCCACGCGATCCTCATCACCCATATTCACGCCGACCATATCGGCGGTCTGGAAGAATTCGCGTTCCGGATGAAGTTCCAGTATCGCAAAAAGCCGGTCCTGTATGTGCCGGACATCCTGGTCGAACCGCTGTGGGAACATTCCCTCAGGGGCGGTCTGGAGCAGGAACATTGGCGGACGCTTGATGATTATTTCGAAGTGCAGCGGGTCCGCGAAGGCTCGCCGGCCGAGCTTCATGACGGCCTGACCGTCGAAATCATCCGCACGGAACATATTCCGGGCAAAATCAGCTATTCGCTTCTGTTCAACAACAGCTTCTTCTACTCGTCCGACATGCGGTTCCAGCCCGGGCTCGTGACGGATCTCGTGCGGAATCGCGGCTGCGTCGTCTTCCACGACTGCCAATTCGTCACTCCGGGCGCGGTTCACGCCACGCTCGATGAACTGCTGACCTTGCCCGAAGACGTACAGTCGAAGGTCTATCTGATGCATTACGCGGACGACCGGGAGCGCTATGAAGGCCGCACAGGCCGAATGACGTTCATCGAACAGCATGTCCGCTATACGATCGCGGACGGCAAGGCCGTGCCCGCGGCATGGACCGGTGCCTGAAACAGCGAAAAAAGCCTCCGGCCGATGACCTGCAGCCGGAGGCTTTTTCGTGCGCGCCGTCAAAATGGCGGCAAATTGTCGAGGTTGTTGGCGGGGTCGCCGTCGGCATCGCCACGGATATACATCTCCCCATCCCTTCCCTTGAACACATTCACGCCCTTGATCCGGCCTTCCCGGACTTCCCGGAGCGCTTGTTCATAGTCCAGCTCCCGTCCCGCCGAAGTGCGGAAAGCCGTAATGTCGCCGTCGCCGTTCTTGCGCACGGCCGTAAACGTCTCCCGTTCCGTCATCATCCTCTCGCTCCTTATCCGGGTATGGAATCCAACGCAGACGCCTGTTCGGAAAACAGTATGCCCTCGGCGGCGTTCCATTAATCCGGGAATCCGGGGATCGTCGGCTAAAATGAAAAAGAACCCTTGATTCTCAAGGGTTCCGAACGTTTAAGAAATGGTGATCTGTAGTGGGCTCGAACCACTGACCCCCACCCTGTCAAGATGGTGCTCTCCCAGCTGAGCTAACAGATCATATCGCAGTGACGAGTTATAATATATCAAGATCCGAACTTTAAGTCAACCCCAAATGCGAAAATTTTCTTCGGCTCACCACCGCTTCGAACAGGCGCAACGCAACTTAACGACAGTTCCTGTCGTCCAATGGGTTATACATCAACTGCTTCGAGGTGATCGGACATGATAGACACGCTCAGAAGTGGTCGGCATCGCTTCACGGCGGCGGTGATTGCGGCATGGCTGCTCGTCTGCCTGCCATTCGCCGGCACGGCCGCGGCGTTCCCGGACATCGAAGGCGACCCGAACGCCGACCGCATTCGCAGCCTTAAGGAAGAAGGCGTGCTGTCGGGCGATTCGAGCGGCCGGTTCCGGCCGGACGAAAGGCTGACGTACGCCGAAGGCGTGACCATGATCGTCAAGGCGCTCGGACTCGGACTCGAAGGAATCCGGTTCATCAAGGAACCGAAGGCAAGCGATTCCTACGATTTCGTCCTGGACGGCAAATGGTATTCCGACGCGTTCATTAAGGCAAGCTTCTTTCTGGACATGCCGCGCAGCGTCAAACCCGACCTGTCGATGACGCGCGAGCGATTCGCCTATCATCTCTACCGCGGACTTGAGGCCAAAGCCGGATTCGCGTTTCCGGTGCCGAAACCGGTGATCGAGGACGCCGGCGACATCACGCCGGAATACCGCGAAAGCGTTCAACTGCTGCTGTTTGCCGGAATAGCGGAACTGGACAAGGACAGACGATTCGGTCCGAAGCAGGCCGTGACACGCAGCGAAGCAGCCGGCATGATCTACGAAGCTCTCACTTTCCTCCGGCAACTGGAAGCGTCGGGCAAGCCCGCGAAGGCGGCCGATCCGTCGCCGCTTGACGAGCTCAAGCTGGAATCCGCGCCGCTGACCGACGGAGTGAACGCGGTGACCGTCAAGGCGACAGCGCCCCATTCCGGCTACGGCATCCGGGTCGCCTCCATTGTTTTCGATGAAGACAGAGCATTCATTCATGTCGAACCCGTCATGCCTGATCCCGATCGCGTCTACCCGCAGGTGGTGACCGAGGTTTCGACGGTGGTGTACATCGGTTCGGAATACGCGCCGGTGCTTGCGCTGCCGGAATAAGGCCGCGGACGCCGGGGCGCGTCAAGGCAGGAACCCGTCCCGGCTCCACAGCGCGGCGCTCCCGCGTGATTCGGCGTGACGCCGCAGTTCGTCGTAGAATGCTCGCGCCGTCTCCGGATGATATTGATCCCCTTCTCCGGCCTCCTCATACAGCCTGCGGATGCCCAGCGCTTCCGTCCGCCTACCGCCCGCGCCGTCGCCGTGAAAGAAATCGTCCACGACAATGCGCGGCGCCGCTTGCGCCAGATCGGCGGCAAACGCGTCGCTGTGCGGCAGCAGCGGCGATACGGCGATCTGTACGTCGATGCCGGCATCCAGCAGCTCCGCAAGCGCGCGCCGTCTTGCCGCGAGGGGCGGCGCCTTCGGTGTGAACCGCCTGCGGACGGACTCCAGGTCCGTCTCGATCGTCAGACTGACGCGCACTCTGGATCCCAGGCGGCGAAGCAGATCCATATCGCGCACGACGAGCGGGCTGCGGGTTTGCAGCAGCACGAAATCCGGCGGCAGCTCCGCCATCGTCTCCAGCAGGGCGCGCGTGATCCCGTATCGGGCTTCAGCCGGCTGGTACGGATCGGTCGCAGATCCCAGGAAAACTTTCATGCCGCCCCGGCTCAGGCTTCGCCGCCATTCCCTGCGGAACGCTTCCCTGTCCAAGCGCTTAACGTCGACCCATTCGCCCCATGGTTCGGATCGGAACAACCCGACGGGCATTCTGCGGACATAGCAGTAAGCGCAGCCGAAAGCGCAACCGGCGTACGGGTTCAGCGTATGCGTATAACCGTCAAGAAATCCGCCGGCCGGATTCAGCAGCTGGCCGGGAGTTTTGAATCGGATGTCCATCCAGAGCCACCGCCCTCCGATTCCTTCGCATGCGAAAGGCCGGCCGAAAATTCGGCCGGCCTTTCGCTCTTGAACCGCTGCCGACGCGTCAACGTTCAAGCGGGGAGTAGAGCCCGCGCGGATAGCTGCGCGCGTTCTGTTTGACGATCAGCCCCTCGGGCACATCCTTGCGATGCACGCGGGATACCGGGGCGCTCGGCGCCTTCTTGGAAGGATACGGCTCGAAGAACACCTGATGGGTCTCTTCGTCGTACCATTCCACCTTGTCCATCTGGACAAGATATCCGCGCTCCAGCTTTTTGAACCCCATCGTCGACAGAAACCGCTCCTGCTCCTCGAGCGTGCTGATCTGGCTGAACACTTCGTTTTTGGTCTGATACTTGATGACGCTGTTTTCCACGAAAGTGAAGAGGACGTCGTTCAAGTCGAGCATGACAATCTCGAACTCTTGGCGGCTCAGACGTCTGACTACCGGGATTTCCATCTTACGCGTCCTTCCTTCTGAGTTCAGCCGGAATCTGCGGGTTGTTGAGGTAATACAGCGAACCCGTCAGAACGAACAGCGAAGCCAAACCTGCAATGCCGGTAGCGATTAATTGAAATACGCGCTTCTTCATGCTTTTTCACCTCCTTTCATTCCACGCGGTCCGATCTAATCCGTTCTGCTTTTGAAAAGAAGCGACACGCCTTGCACAAGGAACACTACGGCCAATACATCCGACCGGATGAAGAAATTGGCGGCGACCGCAGCGGTTGTAAGCGCTTTAAGCAACGGATAGTACCTGGGCGCGATCCTCGCGTATTTGTCAAGATTGGAGGGCGCGAAAAACAGGAAAAGGAGCGCGGCCGCCGCCGTCGCGGCGAGCAACCATGAATCGTTCAACCGGATATGCGGGATGGCGGACATGATCGCGGTCGAAACGAAGATGCAAAACAAGCCGGACTTCAGATGATACCCGCCGCTGAACGTCCGGATGATCGCGAACGACAGCAGGGCAAGCACCGTCTCGGGCAAAACGCCGGTTATCCATCCGATCAATAGCGTGAGGACGATGATCGATACGGTGTTTCCCGCGACGTGCAGCGCGTAGTAAATGACATCCACGGAAGGCGGCGAAACGCCGTTCCGCGTCATTCCGGCATGCAGCGATTCGGCGGCTTTACGAAGCATCTTCATAATCCTTTCTCAGCAGATAGTACAGGAATACGGGAAGCGTAATGAAAAATACGATATAGGAGAACACGAAGTAATCGTCGACCTTGTCCCTGAACAGATAAGCGGCGACCGCCCCCAGCGAAATGCACAGTACGATGGTGGAGAGCAAGATGGCGTTCGTGCCGCTGAACCGCACGTCCGCGCGGTGCGAAGTCGGGACGAAATCAAAATTCCAGTTCATGACATACAGCAGCCGGCAAAGCGCCAGTTCGAGAATGGCCGTCAACACCTGAAGGGACATGATGATCCAGAAGTTCCCCTGAATGTCGAGCCAAGTCAGGTCCACCAGGAACATGAGGCCGGAAATGACGAGGCCCTGGAGCACAAATCCCGCCACAAAGCCGGCAAAGTTCATGATGATCGAATAGAACAGCGGCACTCTGAACAGCAGGCAGAACCAGACGGTCAGAAGGACCAGTTGTATGTATGACGAAATTTCGGACAAATCCGTATTCAGCCGGGTGACATAAGAAATCTGGCTCATCAAGAATGCGATCAGCAAAGTGATGGCGATCATCCTGGGTTTGATGCGGAAACGGAACAAAGTAAACATGAGAATGAAGTAAGCGAAATATTCAAATGATGATCCGATCAGAAAAAGAACATAATCCACGTCCGCAGTGCTCCTTCGGATTCCAAAGTCGTCCATTCGCTATATTTTGATTATATTGCCTTTACCCCTTCGGCATCAATCTCCAAATGTTCAAATGTTCACGGCATGGCGAGCTTTCCGGGACAAACAAAAAAACGCCAAATGATCCGGATCATTTGACGTTTCATCATTCATCGCCTATATCAACCGATCAGGCCGGGAATCAACTCGGATGGTGCCGAGGACGGGAATCGAACCCGTACGGGTGTCACCACCCGCAGGATTTTAAGTCCTGTGCGTCTGCCAGTTCCGCCACCCCGGCGCGATTCAACCCATGATGGTGGGCCCTGAGGGACTCGAACCCCCGACCAATCGGTTATGAGCCGACCGCTCTAACCAACTGAGCTAAGGGCCCCGGAAGTTCCGTATGGAGATCATGGTTGCGGGGGCAGGATTTGAACCTGCGGCCTTCGGGTTATGAGCCCGACGAGCTACCGGACTGCTCCACCCCGCGGCAATTCCAGAAAAGCACTGCATTACGGCGACAAATTTAACTATACAATAGCGAATTACCGTGCGTCAAGTATCAAGCGGCTGCCCGGACGGCATGCCGCCGGGCTGATCCCGGACGTTATGCCTGGCACGTCCGGGATTCTCACGGCAAGTAGCGAACGCCGTAGCGGCCTTTGCGCGAACGGAACACCTCGATTTCACGCGGACAGTCGTATCCGTAGATCCACCAGTCGTTCTCCATTCGCTTCACCAGGCAGCCCGCCTGAAACTTCGTATCATACAGCCGCACCCAATATACCCAACCCATGTCGATCCTCCCCGACTTGTGAAGATTCGCTGTTAGAATGCCCGCATCCGCGGAAATTCAAGCGGGCGTCAGACCAGAGGTCTGACGGTCACGGATCGGACGACCAAAATTATGGTCGGACCACCATGGGTCGGATGGCCATCGGTCGAATGCCAATGACCGGACTGCCAAGGCCGGACTCGGCAGTCCGGAGAGAACGAACCGCGGGCGTTGCCTGCGTCAGTCGACGACGATCTGTTTGTCAAACGGGATGACCGGATCCTCGACGCCGTCGCCCGGATTGGTCTTGTTTTGAAGAACGGCATTGCCCTCGGTTTCCCATTCGGCGAGCGCTTCTTTGACCGTCTTCTTGTCCTCGATCACTTCCTGGAACTTCATCCGCCCGATATTTTCCACCTGCCAGATGTTCGGATTGTCCCGGTAGATTTTCTCGTTGTCGATGTTGGCCGGCGGTACCGGCTTGAGCGTCGTAAACGCGTCAAGATTGAAGCTGAGTCCCGCGGGCGGCTTCAGGAATTCCTTGCGCGCCGGCAATTCATACATCGAGCGCGATTTCAGTTTGGCCCATTCCCGGCCGTTGATGAACTTGACATAGTTCCAGGCGTCGTCCGGATTCTGCGCCTTGGCGTTGATCGCGGTGAGCGAACTCGGATACATGCTGTTGCCGATTCCCGGCGCCTCCTGATGCTGGGGCAGCGTAACGACATCCCAGTCCGGAGCTTCAAAGTTCGGATTCTGGTTCGCATATTCCGTCGCCGACTGCAGTTCGGTGACATAGCCGTAATCGGCGATCACCATCGCCAACCTGCCCATGATGAACAGATCGCCCGAGAACGGATTCGGCTGCTCGCCTTCCGGCACTTCCCCCAGGTTGCCCACATCATCGTAAGTCGGCACGATCTTGTTCTTGTAGAGGTCCGCCATCGTCGTCCATACGCGTTCCCAGAGCGGCGAGTTGACCGTCATGTTCGCGGCGTTGTCGTCGAACATTCTCAATTGCAGCGGCGTGGCGTAGGTGTACTGCATGTCGTAGTACGGATCGCCGCCGATCCAGCGATTGAACTGGATGCCGAACTTCCGCTCGTTGCCCTCGCCGCGCGTCACGCGTTTCGCGAGATCGATGATGTCGGTCCAGAACATGTTGTCGGTCGGCGGGGTTACGCCCATTTCGGTGAACAATTTCTTGTTGTAGTACAGCGCGGTCGAGCTGAACGTCGGAGTGAGCGCGTACAGGTTATTGTCGCCGATCGCCTTGATGCCGTCCAGAACCGTCGGCACGAAGTCTTCCAGATCGAATTTGTCCCGCTGGATAAGCGGATCGAGCTGTTGCAGCAGATTGTCCTGGATCAGGCGTCGCAAATTGCCGTAGTCCGTGATCAGCACGTCGACCGGGTTTTCGCCGGTCAACATCTTCGTGAGCTCTTCGTAGGGATCCACCTGCTGCTGCTCCTCGCCTGTGTTGAACCGCTGCTTGCTCCAGTCGATGGCCGACACGATCTGGATTTCGATGTCCGGGTTCAGCAGCTCGAACGAATCGGTGTATTGCTGGCGGAACCATACCTCGTCGCTGGATGAACCGTACAGCGTGCCGATGCGCAGCACCCTGCTCTCCGGTTCGCCCGATCCGCCGGAGCCCCGGCTGCACGCGGCAAGAAGCGAGACCATCATCAGCGCCGCCAGCACGGCCGTGAACGACCGTTTCCATCCGCCGGCCTTGCCGGCCCGTTGTCCCTCGTGGACCATGTTTCTCATCCTCCCAAAGATTTCGGCGCCGTGATGATAATCCGTTCGCCGTCAAATTCCATTGATGCTTTATCGCGAATACCCAGGGCGATCAAATAATCCTTCGGCACTTGCAACCTTCCCGCGCGGTCGAGAACGACGTATTCCTCATGGGCCTCCTTCAGCCCGCGAATCTCGCCGTCATCCTTGTCGAGATTTTCATTGCGCTTCACGAATTCGGTGCTGGTCAGACCGTCGCGAATCGCGACGACCCGATCGACCTTGCCCGCGAGCGACAGATCGTGCGTGACGATGACGATCGTGACGCCGAGCTCGCGGTTCAGCCGGCGGAAAATGTCCATGATCAAATCGGACGTCTTCGTGTCGACCGATCCGGTCGGCTCATCCGCCAGCAGAAGCTCCGGCCGGTTCGCCAGGGAGATCGCGATCGCGACCCGCTGCTGCTCGCCGCCGGACAGTTGATGAAGCTTGTTCATCATCCGGTCCTTAAGGCCGACCATCTCAAGCAACTGCTTCGCGTAAGCCCGGTCGAGCTTGCCGGAGAGCAGCATCGGCATCTCGACGTTCTCCTGCGCGGACAGGTAAGGCAGCAGGTTGCGGGCGTTGTTCTGCCAGATGAATCCGACCGTCTTCCGCTTGTACTCGACGAGCTGATCATCCGTAATCTTGAGCAGATCCCACGGACCGACGCGCACCTGTCCGGCCGACGGCCGGTCAAGCCCCCCGAGGATGTTGAGCAGCGTCGACTTGCCGCTGCCGCTGTTGCCGATGATCGCCATCATCTCGCCTTTGCGGACCGTCAGGTTCAGCCCTTGCAACGCGACGACTTCCAGCTCGTCGGACTTGTAAATTTTCACCAATCCTTCGCATTCGATCATCGTCTCCGCCAACGTGTCCATCGCTTACCGCTCCTCTCCCATCTTCACGGCCTGATGCACGCGCAGCCTGCGGATATGCAGGAACAAGAGCGCGGCGCCGGTCAGCAGCATGAATCCGACGACGACATAGAGCTGTATCGTATCCTGCTGCTCGAAAACGACCCGAAACGGCGGCACGGCGCTCCCGACATTCTCCGCCGTTTGCAGGAACGGCAGGAACAGCCGGCTCGCCACCTTGCCGATGACGAAACCGAGGCCGATCGCCAGGCCGCCCGTGAAAATCTGTTCCAGGAGCAGCATGCCGGTCAGTTGCTTCCTCGACAGCCCCATCGCGCGCAGTACGCCGAACTGCACGATCCGGCCGGACAGGTTGAAGAACCAGTACAGCAGATACCCCGCCAGCGAGACGATGACCGAGACGAGGAAGCCGAGGCTGAGAATGCCGAAGACGCCGCCGCGCGTCGGATGCTTCGACTGGGTGATCAGTTCGGACCGGACATCCGTGACCGAAGCCAGCTCGATGCCTTTGTCCATGAGCGCCTCCACGATCGGCGCCACCCTCGCGTCAGGCTCCATCTTGAGCCAGACTTCGTACGGAATGAGCGGCACCTGGTCGTAGATGTAATCCAGATTGGCGATCACAAACGGCGACTGGTCGGGATATTGCGACGGCCAGTATGGCAAAATGCCGACAATGACGAATTCCAGCATGCCGTCCGTCAGTCCCACCGAAATCAGGTCGCCCGGCTTGAGCTGATAGCGTTCCGCGACGTTCGACGGGATGATCGCCGCATGTTCGTACCGGCCCAGGAAATCCAGATAATAGAACGGATGAATCGGGAACAGATCATCCCGGAACCAGGCGACCTTGGCAAACTGGTCGTTGTTGATGCCCATCAGCGTGCCCTGGCCGATCGAACGGCCGGAGACGACGATGTTGCCCTTCGTCTTGAGCACGCGCGCCGCGGCTTCGACGCCTTCGAGCGTGCGGAAGATTTCAAACGGCGGCTCGATGTAATTGATGCGCGTCGGCGTGTTGGGCGTCCCGCCCGGATTGCCGCCGGGGTTCCCTCCGGGATTTCCTCCCGGATTGCCGCCCGGGTTGCCGCCGGGATTCTCTCCGGGATTGCCGCCAGGGTTCCCCCCGGGATTGCCTCCCGGATTTTGCGGCGGCAATTCGGCCCGGCCTTCCCATACGGTCTGGATGATGACGTCCGAACCATAGCGGTACAGGATGCGCTCGGTCGAGTTCAAGTCGATCGTGCGCGCCGCCGCGGCGTTGTAGACGCCAAGTCCGAGCGTCAGAATGAGCAGAATCATGAGCGAATAATAGGCGCCGGACGAGCGCGAGAGCTGCGTCAAGGTCAAGTACAGCGGCAGCGGCAGCATCTTCCGTCCAAGCCATCCGACCAGCTTGAGAAGCAGCGGGAACAGCCGCAGGCAGAACAGGCCGATGGCGAAGATGGCGATGGCCGGGACGAAGAACAGGAACGGATTGACGTTGAGCTGGTCCGTCGTCATGCCGGTCCGGAATGTCAGCATCTGCCGCTCATTGAACAGGTACCAGCCGTAACCGGCGACGCCGATCAGCGCCACGTCGAGGAACCATCGCTGCCAGAACGGCCTCCGGTCGCTTCTGGCCTGCCGCCGCTTGTAATCGACGATCGAGGAGCGCGCGTACAGGATGGCCGGGATGACCGTCGACAGAATCGCGAGCAGCACGGCCGCGAATCCCGCGATCGCCGCTTCCGTCGAGAAGCCGACCGGGATCGCCTTGCGGTCGACGAACGTCAGGAAGCCGTTCGCCGAACCGATGCTCTTCGCCATGAACCAGCCGATGAGCGGCCCCAGCACCAGAGCGGCTCCGCCGAGCAAGAGCCCTTCGAGCACGTAGATCCAGATGATCTGACGCGTGCCGGCGCCGCGGCTGCGCAGGACGGCGATGTCGCTTCGCTGCTTCTCCAGCGATTGCTTCGCGTTCATGGCGATGAAGTAGAACACCATCGCGATCATCGGCGCGGCGAGGGTGAAGAGCAGCGTCTGAAGCTGCAGCCCTTGCCGGCGGAACTCGGTCAGCGTATTCGCGAACGAAATCTCCAGCCGCGTGTCCTTGAGAAGCTGATACAGCTCGATGTCGAGCCGATCCAGCATCCGTTTGAGCGGCGCGAGCTGGCTCGTCTTGATCTCGCGAAGGTCGAAGGCGTAGTACCAGTAGGCGTTGTGAACCGGCACCCCCGCGCCGGTCAGCTTCCCCGCGAAGGCGTCCTCGCTGATGATCAGCGTGTTCATGATCGACTCGAGCCCCTGGAACCAGTAGGGGTCGGTCTGATCGAGCGGCATGTACGCGCCGACGATCTTCACCTTCAGCACGAGATTGAGGCCGCCGTATATCGGATAATACAGTTCGTCTCCGATGTGCAGGTCGTTGCGGTAGAGCGCTTCTTCCATCATGACGGCCTCGATGGCGCCGTCGTCCGCCGCCTGCTCGTTGAACATGCGGCCCTGCATGATCTCGACCTTTTCTTCAAGGCCGGACATCGTGGCGATCGTCATCTGCCGGACGCGGCTCGCGTCGACCTTCGTCGGATCGACCGGCGCCGTCTCCGCGCCGCGGATCGAACGGACGGAAGCGAACGTGTCGTAAGGGAAACCGATCCGCTCCGGTACCTTCTCGCGGATGAACTCATCCACCAGGGGAAGACCGGCCTGGTCGGACGCGGTCAAACCGCCGGTCGCCTGATAGCGGATGAGCAGCGAGCCGGCCGGCATGCCGGTGCTTTTCTCCCTTAGCGAATCGGCGACGACCCGCTTGAGCGCTCCGTCCGCGTACATCGGAATGCTGACGGAGAACGCGACGGCCGCGATCAGCCCCGCCGCCGTGCTGAGCGTCAGCCAGCGGGTATTCCACATCTTGCGGAACAGAAACCGTAGGAGCGGCATACCCATCGCTTATCGACCCACGACTTTCTGTCCCGGCTTGAGGCCTTCGATAATTTCCACCAGCGTCGCCGTCTGCTGGCCGACCGCCACATCGACTTCCCGCTTGCTGCCGTCCTGTTCCACGACCTGAACGTAAGTCCTGGCGCCGATCGTCCGAAGCGCCGAAGGCGGGATGACGATCGCGTTCTCCTTGCGGCTCACGATGACGTTCGCCGACAGCGGCGTGCCCCGATTCACGCCCTCCGGAATTTCGCCGATTTCGATCTGCACGTAATCTTCCGGCCTTTCGCCCCGCTGCTGCTGCTGGGGAGGCCATCCGCCGTTCCCTTCATCGTCGGAATTTGCGACCGGCAGCAGCGAGACCTTGCCTTCGAACTTGCCCGCGCCGTTGATGTCGACGACCGCCGGCATGCCGATCGCGATTTTCTCGCGGTCGCTCTTCGAGAAGTTGGCGGTGACCACGAGCCGGCCCGTGTCGGCGATCGTGACGATCGGATCATATGCCCTGATTTGCGCGCCTTTCTCGACGTTCACCTGGACGATGGTGCCCGTGAACGGCGCCGTGAGCACCGCCTTCGCGATCTCGTTCTCCAGATCGACGATCGACTGCCGTTGCTCCTCGAAGGCGATGACCGTCTGTTCGAATTCGACCGGGTCCATCTCGTCGCGTCTGCGAAGCGCGTCCTTCATCGTCCTCTCCATCGTGCGGAATTGCAGCTTCCGTTGACGCAAATCCTTCTCCATGTCGTCAACGTCGAGCGCGGCAATGATCTGCCCGGCTTCCACGTGGTCGCCCGGCTTCACGTTCAGCGTCCGCAGCCGCTTCCCGTCCAGTTCGAAGAACAGCGTCTCTTCCTCTTCGCTCATGATTTTGCCGATCGCCTGCACTTTCGATTCAAGCGTGGCGGTGGTTACCTCGTATTCCGGTTTTTTCGAAATTTGCGGCGGCGTGATGTCGGGCAGCGCTTCCTCCTCGCCTTCATCCGGCAGCAGCGCGCATCCCCCCGCGGACAAGGTGAAGGCGAGCAGCACAGCGGCCAGAGCCGGCAGTCTGCGCAGAAAGCGCGCGGAGAAACGTACCTCTCGCCCGCGTCCGTCAGATGAATTTTCCGTCAACCATTTCATAGACATGATCGGCAACCTCCAGAATCGTAGGGTCGTGCGTCGTCATACAGATCGTCACGCGTTCGGTCTCAATGATCGCCCGGAACACCTTCATGATCTGGGCGGCCATCTGGGAATCGAGCTCGGCCGTCGGCTCATCCGCGAGGAGCAGCTTCGGCCGGTGGGCGATCGCCTTGGCGATGGCGACCCGCTGCTGTTCGCCGCCCGAAAGCTCGAACGGGCGATGGTGCATCCGCTTCCCCAGACCGACCAGCTCCAGACATTCGGTCACCCGGTCCTTCCACTCCGACTTCGGGACGCCCGCCATCCGGAGCGACAATTCCACGTTCTCGAAAGCGGACAGCAGGGGAAGCAGGGCGAAAGCCTGGAAAATAAACCCGATATCCTTTCTTCTTACGATCGTCCGCTCGTCGTCGCTCATCCGGTGAAAAGCGTGCGGTCCGAACAGAATCTCGCCGCGGGTCGGCGTATCCAGGCCGCCGATCAGATTGAGCAGCGTCGTCTTGCCGGAACCCGAACGGCCGCGCAGCATGACGAGCCGGCGCGGGTGCAGTTCCATGTCGATGCCTTTCAGAACGTGAAGCTTCTGGCCGCCGACGTCGAACGAGCGTTCGACGCCCCTGGTCACGAGAAGCGGTCCCGCTTCCTCCGGTTCGAGTCCGCGCGCCTCCGCGGTCCCGGCAGCTGCGGCATTCTGCCGCTCCTTGGTCCGTATCAGCCGCAGCATGTCATGAATCCACTCCTTCCAAACCCCTGGCGCAATCTCAAAAGACGAGATTATCCTTAACCTATCAGTTAGACGGCGCAACCCCCGAAAAAGTTACGAAAAATTACAGCGGAAATCAAAAGAAAATGAGAAAAATGAAAAGCCGCCCCCCAACATCGCATACGCGCCGGGGGACGGCCGGTTGCACTATTCGCCAAACGGGCCGGACTTAGCTGCTTCAGACGGACGCGGAGCGGCGGCGGTACAGCAGGGTAGCGAGAATGAACGACACCGCTCCCCAGGCCGCGAGCACGGCAAGATTCAGCCACATGTCCGCGTTCATCCCGCTGCCGTAGACCATGCCGCCGCGGATGCCGTCGACAAAGAACGTCAGCGGCAGCACATGCGACACCGGCCTGAGATAGCCCGGCAGCACATTGACATCGATGAAGATGCCGCTCAGAAACATCATGATGAAGCTGACGAGATTGGAAATGCCCATGTAGCTCTCCATCGTCTTGCTGACGGCGGAAATCAGGTAGCCAAGGCCGGAGAAGGCGAGCGTCCCGACAATGAATGTGAGCAGGAACGTCAGCGGAGAGAAGTCGACGTTTGCCCGGAACGCCAACACGCCGATGATCGTCAGCAGAATCACTTGCACAATGCTGAGGATGAATCTTGCGCCTACATTGGCTATCCCGAACAGACGCATGTTCACGGGTGTCATTTTAAGCCGCTTCAGCAATCCTTTGCGGCGGATTTCGACGAGCCCCACCATGCCGAACAGTCCCGACTGCGAGATGGACAGCGCGATCATGCCCGAGAGCAGGAAATCGGAAAACTTCAAACGGTTGTTGTTGCTCGCCGAGACATATTCCGTCTTCAGATCGAACGCGGGAGCGGCGCCCGTCGCAACTTGATTGGCTGCCGCCGTCAGTTGCCCCGCAATGCTGCCCAGCGCCTGGGACGTCGAGCTGGTCTGCCCTTCGGCGTTGAGCAGCAGCCGGAAATCGCCGGTTTCGCCGCTCTCCGGCAGAACGATCACGGCGTCAATGCGCTTGTCTTTCAGCCGCTTCTCCGCTTCCCGGAGATCGAGGTCCTGCTCGATCTTCAGCACGCCGGTCGCTTCCGCGGCCTGGACGAACGCTTCCGCCGCCGCGCCTGACCTCTCCCCGACGATGGCGACCTTCGCCGAGAAATCGCCGTCGCCGCCGAAGATGACCATGAAAATGACCAGCAGCAAGACGGGAAACATGATCGACCAGAACCACACTTGCCGCTCGCGGAACGTCTCCTTGAGCTGCGCGTCAAACAGCATGCGAAGCTGCTTCATCCTGTACGCCATCAGTCTCTCCACTCCTTGCCCGTAAATGCGATGAACACGTCTTCGAGACTCATCTCGCGAATCGATACCTGCTCAATGGACAACCCGTTCCCGGATGCGAAGCCGAGCAGGTGATACATGGTCGCTTCCGGTTTGCCCGACCGGATCCGGAGATGTTCGCCGTTGCGTTCAACCCGCGTCGCGTGCGGTTCCGTGCGGGCGGCGCCTTCCGCGTCGGCGGCCGCGGCGTCGCTTTCGAATTTCAGATGGATCTCGCGTTCCCGCGTCAGCCTGCCGATGAGCGCCTTCGGCGTATCCATGGCGACGACCCGGCCCTGGTCGATGATGCACACCCGGTCGCTGAGTTGCTCGGCTTCTTCCATATAATGGGTCGTGAGCACCGTCGTCTTGCCGATCTCCCGAAGTTTGAGCACGATATCCCAGATGTTGCGGCGCGCTTGCGGATCAAGGCCCGTCGTCGGCTCATCGAGAAAGATGATGTCCGGATCGTTGATCAGTCCGAGTCCGATCGCAAGGCGCTGCTTCTGTCCGCCCGACAGCGTCTTGACCATTTTCCGCCGATGATCCGTCAGATTGATCAGCTCCATGATCTCCGGCACCGGCCGGTGCCGGTCGTAGAACGAAGCGAACAGCGCCAGATTCTCTTCGACGGTCAGCAGATCGAACAGCGCGCTGGATTGCGGCTGAACGCCGATCCGCATTTTGATGTTCTCCGCATCCTTGTCCCACGTCATGCCGAGCACCGTGATCGCGCCGCTGTCGGGACGCTGCAGCCCTTCGATCATCTCGAGCGTCGTCGTCTTGCCGGCGCCGTTCGGGCCGATGATCGTGAATACTTCGCCTCTGTTCGCGGCGAAACTGACTTCCTGAACCGCTCGCACGCTGCCGAAAGACTTCGACACCCGCGATACCTCCAACACATGCATAGAGCGTCCCCTCCTGACGCGCAATTCACAGCCGCGTTCGTCTGCCGCTGCACGACCCCACTATACCTCCGCCCCGGCAGCTTCCGCCACGGTCCGGAAACGGAAAACCGGCTCGGTCTGAAGACCGAGCCGGTGAACCGCTGCAATTATCGGATCGCGGCGGCGAGCGCCAGCCGGAAATTCGTCCCCGTGCAATCCGGGCGGCTGCCGTGAATCACTTCCAATTCAAGACGGTGCGGACCGGGCGGGAGCGACTCCGTCAGCACGGAGAGCCTGAACCAGCCGTCCGGCCCGACCCAGTCCGGCCGTTCGCGCGTTTCCGCCCGCCATTCGCCGCCGTCGATCCGCCATCGGAATTCGGCGGACGTCTTGCCGAAATCGAAAGCGAGCGCGACGCCGCGCCCTTCGAAATCGAGTTCGAATCCGGCGCCGACGGCTGCCGTCTCCAGCACCTGATCGATCCATGCGTGATACAGCCAGCGCCGGATCGTCCACGGTCCGCGGGTCCGGATCGCTTCAAGCAGCAGCAGCTCGGCGTTCCCCCAGTGGTCCGGGTGCAGCGGCTGCGCCAGCGCCTTCGCCCGCGCCGCATCCCACGCCGCGTCGCCGGGCTGCCGCTCCAGCTCATCCTCGAGATAGCGGATGACCGCTTCCGCGTAAGCGTAGCTGCCGCGGCTTGTCGGATGGAGGCCGTCCGGCAGCCATTCCTCCCAGCGCATCAAGCCGCGGCGCACCTGACGAAGCGCGTGCAGCCCGACCCAGACCGATCCGGCGCCGTAGTAATCCGCAAGCTGCTCGAACTCCGCGATCGACGCCGGCATCCGGCCGTCCATCATCGCCTCGTACATGTCGTGGCAGAACGTATAGACGAAGACGAGATCCCGGCCGCCGCCTTCCAGCAGCTTGCGGATGAGCCCTTCCCGCGTCCGCATCCGCCGGTCGGTCGGCGTGTCGTTGTCGTTGACGGCAAATTCGATGAATACGATGTCGCAGCCGCGGTCGATCAGATCGCGTTGCGCCCTGAGCACCGCAAGATCGCTTCCCGTCGCGCCGATGGCCGCATTCTCGATGACGAACCGCGCGAACGGATAGCGGTCGACGAGCCAGGCGGCGACCGGTTCGGGCCAATTGTGCCGCGGCCGGCCGTCGGTGATGGAGCCGCCGACAAATCCGATCACGGCCCGTCCGCCTTCGATCGCCGCTTTCAGCCGCTTCAACCCGGCGCGATGCTTGATCACTTCAAGTGTCATGCGCTGTCCTCCTTCAGCCGTTGGCTTACGCTTTTTTCCCGTTCCCCCGTTCCTCCGGCAGCGGGTAGCGCGTCAGTTCCGGCAGCTCGTCCCGCGTCACCGTGAACGGGTGATCGTAAAATTTGTTCAACATCCATCGTTCGGTGTACTGTTCGCCGACATCCCACGTCCCGTCTTCCCGCTTCTCGCAGACGAACGAACCGTACCAGGTGCAGTTCCACGCCCACGGCGCGCCGTCGGCGATCATCCGGTCCGGATCGGGCAGCGGTCCGTTCTCCGTCAGCGCAATGATTTTATTCTTCGACGTATAGCCCAGCACCTGCCTGAAGCGGTCGATGTGCGAGACGTACGTCCGTTCCGGCGGATAAATATCTTCGCCGATGATGTCCACGAAGGCGTCGCCCGGATACCAGTCCCTGTGCTGGCCGTTCCATACCCAGATCAGATTGTCAAGCGCATGCTTCCGCGTCAGCCGATCGAACAGGATGCGCCACAGCTTGATGTACGGTTCCGGCCCCTTCGCTCCCCACCAGAACCAGCCGCCGGAAGCCTCGTGAAGCGGCCGCCAGAGGACGGGAATGCCTTCGTCCCGCAATTGCTTGAGCCGGACGGCGATCGCATCGATGTCGCGCATGAGGAGGCCGAAGGCCTCGCACGTGTCGTCGCGCAGCGCCGCCTCGATGTCGAAGGTCGTCGCTTCCGTATAGAACCCGCGGTGCCAGCCCCGGTCCGGCGGCTCGTCGATCAGACCGGCCGGCGCGTTCCAATGCCAGCAGAACGTCACGATGCCGCCCTGCCTCCACCAGTCGATCGCGCGTTCGGTATCCATGCCGACCGTTCCGCGCTCCACGCGGGACGGCGAATCGTTCATGAAATCGAACCCGCCCACGGCCGGATATTTGCCCGTCGCGCGGAAAATGACGTCCACCTCCGGCGTCTCGTCAATGCCGTATTGCTGTCCCGTCAGCATCCGCCGGCCGTACAGATCGCACAGATACGCCATCAGGCGTCTGGCGTTCGCCGACGCACGGGGACTGACCAGCTTCGGTTCGACGTTCAGCCGGCCTTGCAGATGCATATTCATCCTGCGGTTCCTCCTTGACATTCTCAAAAAAAGCGCTCCGGGCGCGGCTTCATCCGCGCCCGGAACCGACAGTCCGCAGCGGCGTCCTCCGGCCGGTCAGCCGACGACGCCGGTGCGCTCGACGCTCTCCACGAAGTAGCGCTGCACGAACAAATACATGATGATGAGCGGCGCGATCGCCATCAGGATGCCGGTATCCACGATCATCGCCACATGGTTCGGATCCGCCCTCGCCTCCGTTCCGACCAGACCGAGCAGCTCCGGCAGGAACTTGCCCACGTTTGCCGGCAGGGCCGCGACCGCGTTCGCCATCAGATCGCTGTTGGACATGAACAACGAAGCGTAGAACGTATCGTTGTACTGCCAGACGAAAGCGAACAGCAGCACGGTGATGATCGGCGGAACCGCGTTCGGAAGCATGATCGTCAGAAACGTGCGGATGCCGCCCGCTCCGTCGATCAGCGCCGCTTCCTCGATCTCCTTCGGCAGCCCGCGGAAAAACTGCCGGAATATATAAATGTAGAGACCCGATTTCAGGCCGACACCCAGGGCCGATGTGATGAGGGAAGGCCAATAGGTGTTCAGCAGATTGACGCCTTCCTTGCCGGTGAACAGCGTGACGAGATTCAGCACGTCGAAATTCCGGAAATGCAGATACATCGGCACCATGAGCGTGCTCGACGGGATCAGGATCGTCAGCACGACGAGCATGAACAGAAGATGGCTTCCCGGAAATTTGAACCGCGCGAACCCGTAGCCGGCCAGCGCGCAGGAAGCCGTCGACATCAGCGTCGTCGAGATGACGAACAGCAGCGTATTCCGGAGGAGCGGCCAGTAATCGAGAATGTCCATCGCATATTTCACGTTCTCCAGCGTGAAATGGACGGGGACCAGGTAGATCGTCGGATTGTAGATGTCTTCCGGGCTTTTGAACGCCACCGAGATCTGGTGCAGGATCGGCCGCACGATGATGAAGCCGATGCCGATGATGAGGACGAGCCGGAAAATCGACCAGAGCCACGACATCGACCTGTTCCTGGCCCGCTGGTACCTGAGCACGATCGCCTCGTTCTCCAGCAGTTTCCCAGCCATGTGCGCTTGCCCCCTTTCGTCCGTCAGTTGTGGTAGAACACTCTTCGCGAGATCAGGTAGCCGATGATGATGAGCAGCAGGCTGACGGCGATCGTATAGAGCCACGCCATGGCCGCGCTTAGCCCAAAATTCTGCGCCTGGAACGCCGTCTGATAGATCCGCTCCGTCACCGGACTGTCGCCGAACGAGTCGATGATCGTATAGATGACGTTCGTCAGAACAAGCGGGCTGACCATCGGAAACGTGATCTTCCAGAACGATTCATAGGCCGTCGCGCCGTCAATCTTCGCCACTTCGTACATCGAAGCCGGCACCGATTGCAATGCGGCAAGGAAAATCAGGATCTGCACACCGGAGCTGCTGATGATCTCATAAATCCGGGTGATCGCTTCCGCGATATACTCGACGAACCAGAGCGGAATGCCGGCGTTGCCCAGCATCCGGATGACGATCATCGGATCGAATCCCATCTGCTGCCGGGCCAGCTCCTGCGCCGCCTCGGAGCTGCCGGTCAGCTGGATCAGGCCGGATTGCTGCGCCGCTTCGACGGCACCGGACGCCAGAATGACCGGCAGGAAGAAGACGGCCCTGGCAACCGACCGGCCCCGAAACTTCTGATTGAGCAGCGCCGCCGTGAACAGGCTGAAGAAGAGGATCATCGGCACGTCATACACCATCTCCAGCACGGACTGCGTCAGCACCCGGTTGAAGTCGGGGTCGACCGCGAGCGCCGCCCTGAAGTTCTCGATGCCGATGAATTCGAGCGTGAACCCGTTCGGCGCCACTTTCAGCTCGCTGAAGCTGAAGCGGATCGACTCGAGAAGCGGCGTCAGGAACAGGAATACGAATCCGATCAGCCACGGCAGGATGAAGAAGATCCCGAGGAGCGATCGCTTCTGCGTGAGTGTCAGTCTTCTCTTGATCACCTGGAATCACCGCCCACCGTGAAATTTTGCGCCTCGATCCTGACGCCGTTCACCGTCACCGGTTTGTCGGTATAGTTGACGAAGATGGACGTGCCGTCCGAGTAGCGGACTTCGACGACGCCGTCCCGGTGGCGGATATGCTCCTCGATCGTTTCCGTCCGGAGGCCCGCCAGCGCGTCATTCAGCCTGGCATACAGATCGGCCGCCTCGTCGATCCAATCGGTGTATTGCGTCGAGAACATGTAGTCGTATCGCGTGAATTTCAGTTCCGACGACGATTCATGCGACCACAGGAAATGCGGCGCGGCGCCGTACTCGGCCAGACGGAGCAGGTGTTGCCGCGTATCCTGCTCATCGTGCAGGTTGATCGGCGATCCGCCGTACTCGATGGAGCCGTGCAGGACCATCTGATAGAACGGCACCGTTTCGTCCACGATGTTGAAATGGCTCGTCTCCATCGGCACGTTCACGATCTGATCCGCATAGGGCAGCGCGTACGCGTTGCCGCCGGTGATCAGCACGTCGCCGTATCGCCCGCTCAATTTCGCGAGCTGCTCGGCGGCGATGATCTTGGCGTTCTCGCGGAAGACGACCCGTCTTACCCGATAGTCCGCGTGAACGAGATCGCCGAGATCCCGCAGCGATACCGCGTCGATGCCGTACTTGTCGTATCCTTTCATAAACTTGTCGACGAAGTGCGGCAGCTTGGCCGGCGACAGCAGCCAGTAAGTTCCGAGATTGGCGTTCATCCTGTTCAGGGCGCGGTCGTAAGGATAGCGCCACGCCTGTTCCCGTGTCACGAAGCGCGCCGCGTCCGACGCAGGCCTGAACGTGAAGTTGTCGCGCAGCACATGCTGCAGGGCAGCGTCCGGATAGAGCCCGCCGCCCATCGATTCAAGGCGCTCCGCGAGCTGCCGCAGGCTCTTCTTGCTGCCGAGCTTGCCCACCATGTTCACCTTGGACGGCAGCGTATGGCTTAACCCCCCGTTGAACCAGCCGAGATACCGCATCCGCACGTTGCGGATGCCGCGGGCTTCCAGCGCGCCCGCAATCTCTCCGGCTTCCTCGACCGTCGTCATCGCCACGATCCCTTTGTACGGCACGCCGAGGAACGATTTCCGCTTGTCGACGGCGCCGAGCACGTCGACGTAGAACGGCAGATCGCCTTCCGCTTCCAGCGGCTTCAGCTTGCCGGCCGCCCGTAGGCGCTCGCGGTACAGCTTCGCCATGCCGGAGTAGGTGGCATCATTGCCGGACAGGAAGCTGAACCGGATCTGCAGATCCCCGGTATAGCGGTCGTCCGTCAGAAGCTGGATCTCCTCCACGCCCCGCGATCCTTTGTACAGCTCGAGCTCGTCTTCGCCGCGGAGCATGAAACTCGCGTAGATGTTGTTGTAGCTGTTCTGCCGGCCGCCGATATCCGCCGTGATGCTCGCGATCGCTTCGCCGAGCTCGATCTCCGCAAGCCACGCGTGGTCCCCGGATTTGAGGCCGAACACCGGCAGCCGCACGGATTCCGCGATCTGCTTTCGTCTGCCGGTGTTGTCGTTCAGATCGTCGCCGTACACGCGCTGGCTGTACACCTCGGCGTTCTTCTTGCCGTTGTTCAGATAGATCAGGCCGCCCGATCCGTCCGGCACGAACATGTAACCCTGCGCTTCCGGGCCGGCCGCGCCGAAAAATTCGAGCAGCTCGATGTTTCGGATCTTGTAGCCTTCCGTCTCTTCGATCCGGCCGGCCGGCACACAGACGACCAGCGAGTCGCCCTCGAGCCGGTATTCGATGACGACCGTGAAGCTCGGCTTCTCGGCCAAGCCGCCGCCGATGCCGTTCTCCTCATTGTCGAACGCGAGATCTTCCCCGGTATATCCCGCCTGCTCGAACGCGGCCAGCACGCGGGCGAGGACGAGCGGACGCTCGACGTATGTGTCGAGCCGCTCCAGCACTTCGGGGTCGGACTTCGTCGGGGCGTACGCCCGTCGGAGCGCCGCCTTCGCCTGATCGTCCACTTTGCTCAAGATCTTCTCTTCGAACCGGGCCTTGCTGATTTTCTTCGGCAGCGCATCAATGCCGGCTTCGGCGTTGCCGAGGACGTAGGTGATTCGGATCCCGTTCTCGATGCTCTCCGTCTTGAACTGCCCGTTCGCGACGCTCATCGCGTAGCTCGTGAACGTGCCGAGCGTCCCGATGTCATCCCGGTAGTTCACCGTCACCTGCGAGGCGAGCGCTTCTTTCTCATAGGGCGAAGCGATCGGATCGCTGTCCAGGTCCTCCGGGCTGCTCCGCCACACTTTGCCGCTTCGTTTGTCCAGCACGGCGATCGCGGTCGTCTCTTCATCGTAATAGAGCGCCAGGGCATCCGTCTCCGCGACCGGCTTCATGCCGGGAACGGCATTCCGGCTGTCCGGCAGGAAGCTTAATTCGGATGCCTGCGGCCACTCCGCGGAGGCCTCCGTGTAACGGGCAACGTCAACCGCCGGAGCGCCTTTCGTTGCAAGGCAATACGTCGCGGCTGCGATGCCGGCGGCCAGGACGAAGGCCGGCACCGCGTACCACTTCTTGCGTCTGTTCACTGATGCGGCCCCCTTCTAGCGGAATATGAGTTCGCGATAGACGTCATAGACGAACCAATACATATCCATGCTGATGGTCAGCGCCAGCGCGCCGAGGAAGACGATGATCCCCATCGCGATGACGGTCAGGAAGAGCGTGAAGACCGCCTTGGCTGCCGTGTACTGGTGAATCGTCATGTTGCCGACGAACAGCAGATAGAGGAACCAGAGGGCGGCGAAGCTGTTCAGCATCCAGTAAAATGCCGTCTCCTCGCTGGTCATGAACCGGCTGATGAACGTCAGCGGCAGATTGACGAGAATCATCGGCAGCAGCGCATACCCCGTGGCGACGACGATCTCCCTGAACTTCCCTTCGCCTTCCATGAGCGTCGTCACCGACCAGTTGGCGACGCAGAACAGGAAGAACGGCAGCACGGTGAACATCAGATCGTCCAGCGTGTTCAGATACCGGGGATCGTTGAAATTGACGAGAAAACCGGCGAACTGATTCATGAGCGACGTGGACACGACCATCAGCAGCAGGATCGTCATCGCAACGCGAAGCTTGCCCTTGTTCTCGAATTTCAGATCCCAGAACCCGTCATACGGGTGCACGATGAGATGAAGCGGAAACTTGATCCAGTCATGCTTCATGGCCCGCACTCCTTCCAGGCCGGACTCTCCTGATGATGCGGAAGGCGGCGAACGCGGCGATCAGGATGACGGCCGTCGTCATGAACGTGCCGAAATGCTCCTGCATCACTTCCCTGCGATACCGCTTGAAGGCGATGGAGTAATATTTGCGCGACATGCCCAGCTTGAAATATTCCATCGCTTCCTTGTTCTTCTTGGCCATCAGCAGCGACTTGCCGATGCCGAGATAAGCGATGTCGTAGTTCGAGTTGAGGCGCAGCACTTCTTCCCACCGTTCGACCGCGGCCGCCGTGTTGCCGCTGTAGTGGAGCGCGGTTGCTTCATGCACCAGCTTGCCGAACCGGGTCGGCTTGAAAATGACGATGTTGTTCTTGCCCCGGTCGAGCACGAGCAATTTGTCCTTCTGCCATTCCACCGCGACCGGCGTGTTGAACACGCCGAGCTGGGTGCCCCTGCCGCCGAACGCGTAGAGCAGCTCGCCCTCGTCGTTGTAGGTGAACACCCGCGCCCGGTTCGAGTCCAGCACGACATACATGCCGTCGCCGATCACCTTGATGTCGTTCAGTTTGGACGGCCCCGATTCCCGGCCGTAGGTCCGATAGCGGATATCGCCGACGTTCGGGTAATGGCCGAACCGCTTGATGACGTCCTGCCCGAGCGGGTTGAGACGCTTGATCGTCTCCGTCGAGCCGACGTCGATGTTCGTCGCATAGACGAATCCCTTGCGGTCGATATCCAGGCTGGAAAACTCCGTCGGGATGAACAGCACCATCTGCGCTTTCTGGGCATCCGTCGCCAGCCAGCGCCACAGCCGGTCGGCCGCGCTGGGCTGCACCTTGATCGTGCCGACGTAGCCGAGAAATTCGCCTTTCTCATCGAACTGCATGATGCCTTCGTACACGCCGCGCGCGATGACGAAAATCCGGTCCGCCCGGTCGGCCGTCACCTTGAGCGGCGCGAACTCGAAATTTTCCGCCAGCACTTCGGACTCGGGATTCTCGACGATCTTGACAAGCTTGCCGCCTTCCGTCAGCACGACGACGCGCCGTTTGTCCGTGTCCGCGACGTAGATCTCGCCGTCTTCCGCGACGAAGATGCCGTTCGGATTGCCGAAGGTGTCCGGCGTTCCGTTGTTGTCGAATCCGTCGATGATGCGGATGACGTTCCAGTTGTCATCCAGCACGATGATGCGGTTGTTGCCGCTGTCCAGAATATAGACGATGCCGTCCCGGGTCACATAGATGTCGTTCGGCTGCTTGAAATCGCCGACGCCCAGCCCCGGGCCGTCCACGGTCCGCTCCGGCAGGAACGGCGCGGGCAGCGCCACGGCATCGCTGTAATAGTTGTAGGTGTACGCCTCGTACGGCGCCGCCGCCTGGGCGGCGGGCGCGGCGGTCAAGACACACAGGGAAATGATCGCCGCAAGCAAAAGCGCTTTCTTCCTTTTCACGCGTCGATCCCCCCTTCAGTCCTTCATGCCGGACGTCGCCATCGTCTCGATGATGCGGCTCTGCGAGAAAATGAAAATCGTGATCGGCACACTCATCAGAATGAGCGCGACCGCGGCCCCCACGCCCGCACGCGCGATGCCGCCCTGAATGATCTGGTTCGACGCGAAGTGAAGCGTTTTGAGCTGTTCGCTGTAGATGAAGCCGTTGCCGTCCGTCCCCCACAGAATCTGGAAGACGAGGATGATGAGCGTGAGCCACGCCGGCTTGACGTTCGGCATGACGATCGACCAGAAGATGTGGTATTCGCTGGCGCCGTCAATTTTGGCCGCCTCCAGCAGCGCGTCCGGAATCTGCTCCATGAACTGCTTCATCAGATAGAGCCCGAGCGAGTAGGCGAACGCGGGCAGGATGACCGCCCAGTACGTGTCGACGAAGCCGAGCCACGACATGATCATGTAGTTCGGAATCGACGTGACCGCCGGCGAGAACATGAGCGACAGCACGACGATCTGGAACAGCACGTTCCGTCCCGGGAATTTGTGCTTGGCCAGCGGATAGGCGGCCGCGGACGCGAAGAGCACATGCCCGAGCACGCCCATGCCCGTGATGAACACGGTGTTGAAAATGTAGCGCGTGAACGGCACCCACGAATTGCCGAGCAGTTCGACCAGGTCGATGAAATTGTCCAGCGTGGGGTTGCGCACGAACAGCCGCGGCGGGAACAGGAAAATTTCGTCCAGCGGCTTGAACGCCGCGTTGATCGCATAGATCAGCGGCAGCACCATGAACGCGCCGAACACCGCCAGAAACAGGAACAGCGCGAAGCTTCCCAGGAAGGACCGGTTGACGCGTCTTCTGCGCCGCAAAGTCAGAATCATGTTCATGCGTTTATTGTCCCACCTTCCTGAGAAGTCGTTGGACGATCAGGTTGGTGCCGACCATCAGGATGAACAGGACGGTCGCAATCGCGGAGGCGAAGCCCATCTCGAACCGGATCGTGCCGAAGTCGATGAGGTGCGTGACGATCGTCTCGGCCGCGTAGTTGACGCTCGGGAAGCCGGCCAGATTGATCGACACGTCGGCGACGGCCAGCGACGTCGTGAGCTGGATGACGGCGCCGAACATGAGCTGCGGGCGCATGGACGGCAGCGTGATGTACCACAGCTCCTGCCAGCGGTTCTTGACGCCGTCGACGGCTCCCGCCTCGTACAGCGTCTTGTCGACCGTCTGCAGGCCGGCGATGAACGCCAGGAAGCCGGTGCCGAGACTGAGCCACAGCTGGACGAGAATGATGATGGCCAGAATATATTTCTCGGTTTTGAGCCACAGAATCGGCTCCAGAATGATCCCCATCTTGATCAGAAACCCGTTCGCGATGCCGTACCGGTCGCCGGAGAAGATCATCTGCCAGATGAAATAGACGTTCCCGGAGATCGACGGGGCGTAGAAGACGAGCGTCATGAACGCCCTGAGCTTCGGTCCGAGCTCGTTGATGATCCAGGCGAAGATGAAGCAGGCCATATAGCTGACCGGACCGGTGATGGCGGCGAACAGCAATGTATTTTTGACCGCGATCAGAAACACTTCGTCCTCGAGGAACAGCCGCGCGTAGTTCTGCCAGCCGATGAACCGCGGAAATTCCAGCATGTTGAAATACGTGAAGCTGATGAGCAGCGACATCAAGACCGGCAGCACGGTGAACGTAAAGAACAGCAGCATGTAGGGCGCCATCAGGAGGTACGAGTGCTTGTGCAGCTTCATTTCCCGCTTCCGGACAGCCCACCACGTGCGCAGGCGCGGCTGCCTGCCGGTGCCTGCCGGCGCGGTCTGCTCGACGGTAATATTCGACACGGTCAGTCCCTCCTCTTATTCCGGCAGGCCGAATTCCTTGCGCTTCGCGCGGATCTCGTCATGGATGTACTCCACATATTCGATGATCGTCTCCCGCGGCTCGTTGTTGCCGTTGACGACGACCCGGTAGAACGCGTTGATCAGATGGCGTCCGGTGAAATATCCGCCGGGCACTTCCGGGATGCCTTGCACCCACTGGAACTGCTCCTTCAGGTTGGCGTAATCCTGCACCGGCCAGGGCAGGCTGTCGAGCGCCTCGATGTTGGCCGTCGGATAACGCGCCGCAGCGCCCATCAGGCCTTCCATTTCGCGGCCGAACTTCGTCTGCGTCTCGGCGGACGTCCACCATTTCATGAACTCCCAGGCCGCTTCCTTGTCCTGCGCGTTCTTCAGCATGATCGTGCCGACGCCCGTGCTCGTCACGTCATGGCGGACCGTTCCGTCCTCCCGCACCGTGCCCGGAACCGGCGCGAAACCCCACATGCCGCGGATCTCCGGCGCAAAGACGGTGAGCTGGTTGTAGATCGTATAATCCCATATGCCGATCGGCATCTCGCCGGTCCGGAACCGGTTCGCGAAATCGAATTCGCGCTCCAGCTTGTAGTCGGTGTAGAACTCGGTCCACATCTTGAACGTCTCGACGGCGACCGGCGAATCGAGCCCCGACGCCCGCCCGCCGTCGCGGTAGAATGCTCCGCCGTTCTGCATGAGCAGCGCCGCGAACAGCGGGTTCGGCGGCAGGTTCTCGCCGGGATAGGACGGCGTGATAACGAGCGACAGCCCGAACTGCATGTTGTTCTTGTTCAGGACGGCCAGCAGGGCGGCAACGTCTTCCCAGGTCTCGGGCACTTTCAGACCGAGTTCCTTCAGGATGTCTTTCCGGTAGAACAGCATCGGGAACGTCTGCGTCTCCGGAAGCGCATACACGCCGCCTTCATAGGTGTACGGCACGAGCGCGCTTGGCCGGAATCGCTGCGCCACTTCCCCGAAGTCCGGGAACCGGGTCAGGTCGACCGTTGCATTGCGCATCGCGTAGTTGACCGGAATGTCATTGCTGATCTGCATGGCGACATCCGGCCCCTGACCCGCCAATGTAGCCGGCAGCAGGTTCTGCATCTGCACGAGCTGCAGGTAGACGTTGATGCCCGTCTGCGGCGTGAACGTTTCGTCAATCATTTGCTTCAGCGTGTTCGCCTGGTCGCGGCCGCTGCCGATCCAGACCGTAATCTTGCGCTGGGCGTTTTCGTCGACGACATTGCCGATCGTGTTGTAATCGATGACGAAAGAGTACGCGAATGTCAAAATTTCGTGCTTGACTTCGCTGAACCATCCGCTTCCCGCTTTCGGAAACTTGACATCGGGCGAAGCGACATAAAGCTCGTCGATTTCGAGCGGCATCTCCCGCGCTGTCAGCAGCCAGGTGCCGAGACCGCCGGTGTTCTGCTTGAACGCGACCAGGCGCCGCGGGATCGTGTCCGGGTCGTCGATCATTTCTTCGAGCTGGTGGTACATCGTCTTCAGCATCGCCTCGGAGTTGCCGCTGCCGCCGGACAGCCGGCGCAGCTCGTCGCTGATCCGCTTCAGCCGGTCATGCTCGAATTGGAATGTCTCCAGCAGGTTCGGAATCTGGATGTGGACCCGGTAGTCGCGGAATTGGTCCGGCGACGAACCGGTAATCATCAGGATTTTCCGATACATGCTGTTCAGATTGAACAGACTTTCTTCGACTTCGCGGATGAGCGAAGCGAACTCGCCGAGCGTAATTTCAAGGCGGATCGTGTTCTTTCCCTTGTTCAGCCTGACAAGATACGGTTCTTTCCCGTCGCCGACGACGTCGACCCTGTAACCGCTCTTATATTTGAACGCGATGCGGTCGGCTTCCCGGAACGGGATCTCGCCGTTCACATACAGCCGGCGCGTCGAATAGATGCCGCGGACGAAATTTTGCTGCGACTTGAACGCAAGTTTATACAGGCCGGTCTCGGGCACTTCGACTTCCCATTCGATCCATTGTCCGGGCACGCGCCAGTTGTAGCCGCCGATCGTGTTGATGCGCACCTTCGACGGGCTGTACGGCGTGACCGCGGAGGTCGAACGCTCGGTCTGCGGGTAGAGCGTCGGCGAGGATTTGGCGGTTGCATCCTCACCCTGGACGGTGAGCAGGATGCCCGACGTTTCCTCGAGTCCTTCCGCGCGATACTGTTCGACGACCTCGGCATAGGGAGCCGGCGGCTTGTACTGGAACAGTTTCAGACGGCGGATCACCATCGGCTCGCGCGACGAGACAAGCGAGATCGTATGGCGGCCGGCCGGAAAATAGAACTGGAACGGCTGCTCGTGGTAGCCTTCATAATCCTTGAACAGCATTTCGCGCCATTCGGGCTTCTCGACCTGCTGCGGACGCAGATCGTTGCCGCGGTTGTCGCGCTTCACTTCGTCGTGCTGATTGTCCCAGATCCGGTCGAATTGCAAATACGCGGCTTCCCGGAACGGCACTTCGCCGTCAATCAGCAGCATCCGCTCGATGCTGGAACTTTTCCCCTCGATCGGGTAATACAAAATCGAAATATGATAAAGTCCGCTCTCCGGAATGTCGACGGTCCAGTCCACCTGTCCCTGCTCGCCGGTCAGCAGCGAAGCGCCGTCCTGGCCTTCGAACCGGTCAAGCACTTCGAAGCCGTCGCCGTGTACCGCCTGATATTGCGCGGCTTCAATCACGATCTCCCGTTCCGGAAGTGCAGCGCTTTCATGCCGGGCCAAATAATCTTTGTATTCGATTCGACCGTCGACGAGATCGTACAGATCGTTGACATCGGATGTCGCGACGGTCGATAAGGCGCCGTCTGAGGCGTTCCCGGCCAGAATGCGCGGACCGGGCGGCAGCAGTCCGAACGCCGTCACGGCGCACAAGGCGGATATAGCGATGTTTCTCAGCCGTGGTATCCCCTTCAAGGTCAGCCCTCCCAATTCAGTCAAACGGCCGGCGCGCCGCTCAGACGGCCGCATCCTTGCCATCCCTTCCGCGAGACGCCATTCAATAACAAGAAGAGGTGCACCATGTTGCGCGGTACACCCCTTCCCCCGTCGTTTACCGGCAAACGCCGGCCGTCATCTTACCTTCTCAAGCGCAGCTTCCGCGTCCGGTCTGTACTTCTCGATGGTGGCGGATACCGATTGGTTCTGCATGATGATTTCATCCATGATGGCGTAGAACGGGAAGTCCGGGATGCCTTCTTCGAGCGAAAGACGACCCGTGCCGTTGATGTGTTGCAGCGCCATGTCGATATCCTCCTGCGTCTTGAAGCGGGACTCCAGCCAGTCTTGACCGAGATATTCGGCCGTCGACTCGAAGTCGAAGCTTTTCTCGAAGATCGAGTAGACGATTTGCGGATCCTTGACGCCCTTGAGAATGAACCAGGCGTTCTGGGCCGTATTCGCATACGTGGTCTTGCCGTCGGATTGCGGGCCGGCCGGATTCGGCACGACGCCGACTTCAAAGGTCAGGTCGCCCATGTTCCAGTCATAGTTGATGGACATGAGGACGTCTCCGTCTTTGAATGTGTTCGTTTCATTCCAGTCCATCTTGTTGCCCGTCTTGACCTTGACGACGTTCTCGACGTTGTACAGGCGATTGACGAATTCCAGCGCTTCGATCATCTTCGGATCCGTCATGCCGAGCGTCAGGTCTTCATTGACGAACAGCGCGCCGTTCGCCGCGCCGAAGTGGCGGGCTGCGTCAGCGGCCCAGCCGGCATAGCCGAACGTGTCGAGCGTGCCGTCGTTATCCGTGTCGCGCGTTGCGTCCTTCGCGAGCTGCAGGAACGCTTCCCAGTTCCACTCACCGGCATTGTAAAGTTCTTGCGGGTCTTTCACGCCGAGCCGCTTCACGAGGTCGCGGTTGTAGTACATGCCGACAATCGAAACGCCCGGTTCGCCGAACGCGTACTCAACGCCGCCGATCGGCGTCAGTTTCCTCATCAGACGCTGCTCGTTGTTGATGTCATCCGTTGCGGCGGTGAATTCGCTGAGCGGGAGCACCAGGCCTTGCTTGACGACCGGGATGGCCCGCTTGACTTCCATGATCGCGATGTCGGCGAACGGCTCGCCCGCGAGCGTGGACGTCGTCAATTTGTCCATGTATTCTTCAAACGGGATGTTGATCCATTCGAACGTGAAGTTGAATTTCTGCTCCAATTCGGCGATCTTGTCGAGACGCGCCTGCTCGTCGACCGTGTTGCCCGCCGGTTTCGGGTCCCACCATGCGGCTACGCGGATCGTGCGGCCGCCGAGGTCGATCGGCTCCGGTTCATCCGCCGGCTGCTCCGAGCTGCCGTTGTTTGCGCTGCCGCCGTTGTTGGAGCCGCTGTTTTCGGCCTCCGTGCCGCTGTTTGCGCTGCCGCCGCTTTCGTTGCTGCTTTTGTTGCCCCCGCCGCCGCACGCTGCCAAAACCAGCATAACCGCAACAAGCAACAACGAAAGCACTTTCATTTTCTTCATCGCCAAACCTCCCAATTCAAGATCGTGTTGCTCTGCAAGTGCCGATTTTACGGAACTTGAGCCTCCGACCGTCACCGTCCAATCCCCCTGGGAAACGTTTGCAACAAAACATTTAAAATACGGTTGCACATCACCACCGCAACCCGCATCCAAATCGATTGCAAAACAATCATACCATTTCAGGTATATTCAGTCAACATTTATTTGGTTTGTTGCGCTACTGTTTTTATGTTTTTGTTATGTTTTGTTATGCTCTGTACGCTTGTTTGTTATTCAAACGACTTCAGGCGGTCTCTCCGATGCCACGCTGCCGCATGGCCGTTTCGGAAAAACCGCCTGATTGCAACTGACAAAACAATATGGACACCTCATGCCGTCCCGCCGGAACGGCCTTCCGCCCCGTCAAGAATCCGACGATTGGCTTCCGGTATAGGCATGGGATTCGCGGATGATGACATCGCCGTACAGCAGCTTCCGCTCGACGGCCGAATCCCGGTTCAGAATGCGCCACAGCATCTGGTCGACGGCGCGCATGCCGAGCAGTTCCTTGTTGACGTTCACCGTTGCGTAAATCGGATGGGTCGTGTTCGTGTTGTCGAAGCCCGTTACCGCGCAGTCGCGCGGCACGTCGAAGCCGCGCTTGCGCAGTTCATCGATCATGAACTCGGCGATCGTGTCGTTGACGCAGACGAATACTTCCGGCAGTTCGTCAAGCGGCAGCTCGGGAATCAGCTTGTACAGCCGCTCGCTTGCATCGGGACCGATCAGCGCGGGATCCTGCTTGTGTTCGATGCCGTAGCTTTCCAGCGTCGCCCGGAACGCCAGCCAGCGCTCGGAGTAGCTCTGCGCATCGTTGATCGTGCCGACGAACTGGAAGCGCCGGTACCCTTTGCCGATCAGCTTGGTCGTCAGATCCTTCATGCTGTTGTAGTTGTCCGTGAAAACGGTGTCGCAGTGGAACGCCGGATCGACGTGATCGACCATGACGACCGGAATATTCAGACGGCTGATTTCCAGCAGAATCGGCGTCGAGATCGTGCCGATCGTAATGATGCCCCGGATCGCTTCCGGCTTGACCAGCGAGAAAATGTTGTCCCGCGACGGTTCGGTAAGCGTCAGGATGTCGATGCCCTTCTGGTTGAGCCGGGACGAAATGCCTTCGAACACAGGCCCCCAGTAGACCGACTCCTTGTTCTGGTACCGGATGTTCGGAAACAGAATGACAATCGTCCCCGTCCATTTGCGGTCGACTTCATCGTGCAATTCCCCGGAGAAGCGCTTGGGTTCATTGTGCTTGAAGTAACCGAGTTCTCCCGCCGCCTTCAAAATCATCTCCCGGGTCGCCGCACTGACGCCGCTTTTGCCCGTAAGCGCCCGCGATACCGCAAATTTCGAAACACCGGCGAGATCGGCAATCTCTTGGATCGTCACTCTCCGTTTCATCTTCCCTCATCCATTCCCCGAGTTTTCGTGTCGAAAATCTGGATTGCTCCTATCATTATACCAATTTTCGTCTCAATGTTCCCTATATCCCGCATCCGCGCAGCGCCCGCACCCGGTTAGCCCTTGCCGGACACCCGCGCGACGCCGCGGTCTCCGTTTCGTGAAAACCGCCTCTCCCGTCATCAGCCGTTTCCGCCATGCATGCGCTTACATCATTATCATAACAAATTGCTTGTCTTAAGCAAATTGAAAATCAATATCATTCAAAATTTTGTTATGATAACGTTATGTTGTTTGCGTTAATGTGATGCCGGGCACTCCCCCTATTCGCGCAAAAAATGGCAGCCTCCGAACCGTCATCGGTTCGGGAGACTGCCCACGGATTCGCCCGGGATCAGTTTGACGTATATCCTTTCGTGCTCCACGCTTTTGCCGCCCAGCATTTTCAGAAGCTGCTCGGATGCCAGGGCGCCCCATTTCCGCTTCGAATAATCGATGGTCGCAAGCCGCGGACTGACGTATTCCGCAAGCTCGATGTTGTCAAAACCGATGATGTGGATGTGGCGTCCGATCACCAGATCCGTTTTGCGAAAAAAATTGTACAACCCCACGGCCATCTCGTCATTGAGGCAAAACACCGCCGTCGGTTCCTCGTACTCGCGAAAAATCCGTTCCGCCGCCAGCTCTCCGGACTCCTTCGTGAACAGCCCTTCGAACTCCTTCACTTCCAATTCATGCCGCTCGGCGAATTGCCGGACCGCTTTCAGCCGCTGGTTGGAGTCGTAGGACGCCTTCGGCCCGGTGACGACGAAAATCCGGCGATGGCCGTTCTCCCACAAATACTCCATCGCCAGCGTCGCTCCCGCTTTGTTGTCCAGGAAGACGTGATTGATGTTCGGATGATCGAGCTCCCGGTCCAGAACGACGATTTTCTTCCCCATTTCCGCATATTTCAGCAGCTCTTTGTCCGAAAACGTCGCGTCGAGCACGATCGCGCCGTCGATCGTCCGCTCGGGCAGAAACCGGTGGGACCGTTTGCCGCTGCAGACGATCAGATCGTAGCCCTTCTGGTTCAGGACCTCTTTCACTCCCTGTAGCAAGTCGCCGTAGAATGCCCCGCCGAAATCGGTCAAATAGAGCCCGATCACCTTCGTCTCCCGCGTCTTGAGCGTCCGCGCGGCCGCGTTCGGCACATATTTCAGCTCTTCGGCGACGGCGAGAATCCGCTGCCGCGTCTCCTCCGTCACCTTCGGGCTGCCGTTGAGCGCATAGGAAACCGTAGAGATCGAAACACCCGCTTTTTTCGCAATGTCTTTTATGCTCACCAAGGCATTCGCGCTCCTTGTCATTCCGCCTCCATGGTCAGATGAAGATCTCGACGATATTCCATTGATTCGATCGGACTTTGGCAAATTCCTCCTTGGCGACGCGAAGGCCGCCCTGCCGATACATCCCGGGAAGCGGATGCGCGGGAATTTCGCGGCCGTTCACGACCACCCTGCGGCTCTCCGAATTCAGATGGTAGACGAACCGGACCGGCGCCTCCGTCCAGACGAAGTCGAACTCCAGCCCGTCCAGATGGCCGGGCAGCACCGGATCGATCACGAGATCGCCCCCGAGCTGCCGGATGCCGAGACAGTTCGCGATGAGCTGGTTGAGGTAAATGCCGGGACCGCTGGAGTAGATCCGCCATCCGCCCTTCACCGCCGCCCGGCCCGCGCGCAGCTCTTCGAACCGCCGCTCGGCTTCGTAGCGGGTGTTGAACTTCCCGTCGGAACTGCTGAAGTACACGTTGCTTTGCCGGAGCTCCGCGTTCGGCACGGCGCTTCGCAGTCCGACCGGGTTGACCTTCATCAGCCCGTTCCACGCTTCCTCCGCCATTCCGAGCTTCGCCATGGCCTCGACGAACCGGATATGCGCGTGCACATATTGCAGTCCGATCTCCCGGCCGAAGTTCGCCGCCTGTTCGGCCCGTCTGAAATGTTTGCAGTTGCCGCCGTCATAATGCGCCGGGCGATCCATCAGCCGCACCCCGTCCGGGTGGTACAGCTTCTCCTTGATGACGGCGCAGTGGTATTCCGCCTGCTCGCGGGTGAAGAGCTCCGAGATGATGCTTTGCTGCATCGGCAGGAGGCGGTACCGGATGCCGGTTTTCCGGTCTTCCGGATGCAGCATCATTTCCGCTTCATCCGGCCGTTCCATGTAGATGAAGCCGGGCACGACATCCGTCCGCATGATCATCCGATGGAAATCTTCGCGGATGCCGTCGGCCAGGGCGGCGAGCTCCTCCGCCCATTCCCGCTCGTCCGCGGGCAGCCCCCCGGACAGTTGGCGGACCGCTTGGTAAGTGAGCGCCACCGTCCAACTGCTGACCATGAACCGCTTGAGCTGCCGGTTCGCCGGCTGCAGCGTGTCGTCCCAGTCGCCGCCGCCGTAAGCGGACAGCCGCGTCCCGTGCAGAAAATGGCGATGCAGATGTTCGACCGCTTTGCGCACATGGTCCCGGATCGAAACTGTCTCCCCGGTAAACGCGAACATCCCCCGCACGGTGTACGGAACCCGCTCGTCCAGAATCGAGGCGTCGCCGGTCGCGAGCAGGTAGTCGCCGAGCACCTTCAGCGGCCAGACGATGATGTCGCCGTGGCTTTCCTCCTGCTGGATCGCCGCATACCGGTCGAACATGAACCATTGCGGCCAGTTGCCGTCGTCTTCGTACTGGTGGGAGAAGACGATTTTCAGGATGTCCCGCACGACGCCGAAATGCTGCGTGACGGTGAAATATTCCGCCGGCCCCTGGCACACGTCCCGGGTTCCCCAGGCGGCGCCGCCGTATTGTTCCAGCCCGTGCGGCACCGAGAAGTGAACCAGCATGTTGTGCGTGTACCACCAGGCGACGGCGTTCATTTTCTGCAGCTCCGGCGTTTCTTCGCCGCGCATCGCAAGGCGGAACCCCCGCATGACGGACGAGAGAAACGCGCGGTACCGCTCCGCCTCCCGCTCCAGGCTGCGCTTCGTCTCCGGCAGCTCCCCGCCGTGCAGCAGCCCTTGCATCGTCAGCGTCCAGTCATCCGACTCTCCGACGGACAGCACGATCAGAGACGCGCTGTCCGCCGCCTCGTCGGACACCTCGAACTCCGCGCCGTCCAGGCGCAGCCGGAACGCCAGATCCGGATAATGGCGCGCGCTGAGCGCACGCGGATCGGCGCGGAACGTCAGCCGGCGGCCGTCCCGCTCCATCCGGAACGGAAGGTCGTACTCGTGATCGTTCATGACGACCTGGTGCGTCACCAGGAAGCGGTATTTCTTCCCTTGCGCCGACGCAACCCGCAGCACCGCTTCAGGCGCGTCTGCCGCCGTGAAATTCTCCACGACGATCGTGTCCGACCCGAGCTTGTACGTCCAACGGGCGGAATTGAAGCCCATCTCGAACATCGACGGCAGCCCGAGCATGCGCCAGACGCCGTCCATCTCCACGAAGATCCGCTGGCCCGAAAGCTTCGTCACATTGAGCGCGTTGCGCGTGTTCGAGAGAAACTTGTGGAACGTCGTGTTGCCGACCGTCATCTGCGAATTGAACACGCCGTACATGTACGACGTCGTCGACAGCACCTGCTCCGTGACCCGGTCGTTGCCGCCGCTCATCAGAATGATGCCGTGAGGCCGCTCGACCTTCAGTTCCTTCTCCCTCAGCACGACATGTTCATACTTCTCCGTGAAAAATGACAGCAACCGTCCGTTCTCCCGCTCCTCCTGCACGCGCTTCGGGAACAAGGACGCGATCTCTTCCTCCGTCATCGGCAGCGGCTGCAGCGGCTCGCCGAGCGGAAACAGCGGCGGAACGGGCGCCGCCGGCGCGTACGTTTCCTCTTCCCTTGCTTCGTGCCGCCGCCATGCCGCTTCCACCGCGTCTCCGTATTCCGGCGCCGCGACCGGCTCAGGATGATCCTCGCGGAACAGGCCGTAAAACACGATGCGCGCTTCGCCGACCAGCTTCACCCGCTCCGATTGCAGCGCCGTATAGGCAAATTCATATTGATAAATTTCATTCGCCAGACTCTCCCGACCGAGCGCTTCCGGTTCGTTCGTCGCCTTGTAGGACAGGCCGAAAAATTGAAAGCCGTCCGTCGCGTAACCCCGGCATCCCGTGAGGCTCCCCTGCTGCACATACGGAAGCTTTCCGCCCTGCGGCTGATTTTGCCGGGAGCAGACGATGTATCCCTTTCGTCCGTCCCGGAACGCCTTGTGGTCGACGTATTGGGACATGTACGCTTCGTTGCTGCGGACGGCGCCCTTCGCCGCAAGCCCCAGATCCTGCCCGCAGACGACATCGACCTCTTCGCCATGGCCTTGAAGCCGGATATCCCAGAACCAGATGCCCGCTTCATCCGCGGCGAAGACGACCCGGTAATCGACCTTGCCGAACGCTCTCCCTTCGAACGCGATGCCCCGGCCGCTCACGCTGACCCGGCTGTCCGACCGCGCGCCGACGAGCGGCTGCCACGCGATGCCTTCCGGACGATGAAGACGAAGATACAGATTGTTCAGCGATCCGTCCACCGGCGACGACAACAATTGGTTGATCATGATGTCCCGGCACGAAATTTCGTGAACATCCCCGCTGTTCCAGAACGTGAAGCGGACGTCGCCGGCATGCACCGTATATTTGACATGTGCTGGTTTCAAACGTGCATCTCTCCTTGCGCAGGTGTGAAGTCTGGCGATGCAAACCGACAATTTTGGGTGAAACGTTTCGTAAATCGCCATTTTTCAAGCCAATTCATCCTCAAACCAGCTCGTTTTCTCGAAACGTTTCACCGGCCATTATACTTGATCTTTTTTAAAAAATAAAGTGTTGAATACGATTTCAGTGTGCGCTATAATGTGGCTCGAAACGTTTCGACGAATTCGTTTCACGATGGGTCTGAAATGCCGGTTGGATAAAAGGGGGGAGCCGGGGACACGACAACCGTCTGGTTCAGAAACAGATTTCGACTCGAGCGACTTGCACCTTTCTGAATTGGGGAGGATATGGAACATGAAAAGAAACAAACGCATCGCATTCTTCGCCGGCTTGCTCGCCTTGATGCTGATTCTGGCCGGCTGCGGCGGTTCGAGCAATGGCAAAAACGGCAATGGCGGCAACAGCGGCAACACGTCCGGAAACACGGCGCCGTCCGGCGATAAAGTGAAGATCAGCGTCTGGGCGATGGGCGATGAAGCGAAGTCGCTCCCGACCGTCGCCGAAGAATTCATGAAGGAACATCCGAACATCGTCGTTGACGTTCAAGCTTTGCCCTGGTCGAACGCCCATGACAAGCTGCTGACCGCCGTCGCTTCGAAGAGCGGCCCCGACGTCGTCCAGATGGGAACGACCTGGATGGCGGAATTTGCAAGCGCCGGCGCGCTCAAAGATTTGACGCCTTACGTCGACCAATATCCGGAATTCGCTTCTGATCAATTCTACGAAGGCGCCGTGGGCACGACGAAATTCGGCGACAAAATCTACGGCATTCCGTGGTATACGGAAACCCGCTTCCTCTATTACCGTTCGGATCTGCTTGCGGAAGCCGGCTATCCGGAAGCGCCGAAGACCTGGGAGGAACTCCGCGACGCCGCGAAGAAGCTGGCCGATCGGGGCGAAGGCAAATACGGCCTGAGCATCGACATGAACGAACAGTCGCTGACCTTCATGTTCGCCCGTCAGAACGGTTCCGCGCTGCTCGGCGAAGACGGCAAGCCGCTGTTCAACCAGCCGGAATTCAAGGAAGCCGTCGAATACCTGAAGGGCTTCTTCGAAGACGGCTCCGCGCCGCTCGACCTCGGTCTGGATACGGTTCAAGGCTTCGCGGGCGAAGGCATCGTGCCGATGTTCATCAGCGGTCCGTGGATGATCAACGCGATCCAATCGCAGGCGCCGGATCTTGAAGGCAAATGGGCGGTCGCTCCGCTTCCGGCGAAGAAGAACAACATGTCGGTTCTCGGCGGATCAAACCTGGCGGTCTTCGAATATACGAAACATCCGGAGGAAGCGCTGGCCTTCATCCAATACATGAGCAAGAAGGAAACGCAGATGAAGTGGAACGAGCTGACCAAGTCGCTGCCGTCCAACATCGCGGCCTGGGAGGCTCCGCTGCTCAAGGAAGATCCGAAATACCAAGCGATCCAGGAGCAGCTTCGCCATTCGGAGCATATGCCGATGCTCGTCCAATGGGAGAAAATCGCGCAGACGTACCTGGAATCGTTCGAACGAATCGTCCGCGCCGACGCCGACATCCAGGCGGAGCTGGATGCGTTCAACGCGAAAGCCGAGCAAATCTTGAGCGAATAAGCGTGGACCGAGGCCTGCCGGCAGCCTTGTTTGCCGGCAGGCTTTCGCTTATACGTCCGGCAAAGGAAGTGCTCACGCATGAAAATGTTTACACCGAGAAGCGCGCCCTGGTTCTTCATCGCTCCGGCGCTGATTCTGCTCTTTCTGTTCTCGATCTTGCCGATCCTGATCGCGCTCGTCATCAGCTTTACCGACATGGATCTGGCGGGTCTTGCGGACTATTCCGGCATCCGTTTTGTCGGATTGGACAATTACATGGAAATTTTGCGGGACGCGTCTTTCCTGAAAGCGATCGGCAACACAATCTTTTACGTCGCGTTCGGCGTGCCGTTCGTCATTCTGCTTTCCCTGTCGGTCGCGCTGCTCATCAACTTCGGCAAATCCCGCGTGTTTGAAATATTCCGCGCCGCGTTTTACATGCCGTCCGTCACGAACGTGGTTGCGGTCGCCGTCGTCTGGAGCTATCTGTACAACCCGTCGCTCGGCCTGTTCAACACCATCCTGAACGCTGTCGGGCTGCCCGATGTCCGTTGGCTGCAAGACCCGGTAACGGCGAAAATCTCGCTCATTCTGCTGGCGCTGTGGCGGGCCGTCGGCCTGAACATGCTCATCTTCCTCGCCGCGATCAAGGGCATTCCGAAATCGTACTACGAAGCGGCCGAGCTGGACGGCGCCGGTTCGTGGAAACAAATCTTGCACATCACCATTCCGTTGCTCCGGTTTGCGATTTTCTTCGTCTCGGTCACGACGCTGATCGGCTGGCTGCAATTTTTCGAAGAGCCGTTCGTCATGACCGACGGCGGCCCGCTGGAAGGCACGATGTCCGTCGCGCTGTTCGTCTACAAGAACGGCTTCCAGTTCAGCGAATTCGGGTACGCGGCGGCCGGTTCGTTCATTCTGTTCTTCGCCATCATCACGCTGACGCTGCTGCAATTCAGGCTGCAGCGCAGGGAAGATTGAATCCGGAGGTGACAAGATGGGGGCCATGACCACGAAACAGAAAGCGATGCAATGGCTGGCGGGCGTTTTGCTGGCCGTCGGAGGGTTTCTGATGGCGCTGCCGTTCCTGTGGATGATCCTGTCCGCATTCAAGCCCGAACCGGAGTTTGCCCGAATTCCACCGACGCTGTGGCCGAAGACGTTTACCCTGAAGCACTACGTTGAACTGTTCGAGCGGATGAACTTCGGCATTTACCTGCGAAATACGCTTATCATCGTGTTCTTCTCGTTCCTCGGGATGCTGCTCAACGCGATGGCCGGATACGGGTTCGCGAAGTACAGATTCAAGGGCCGGGATACGCTGTTTTACCTCGTGCTCGCCACACTGATGATTCCGGGCCAGGTGACGATGATTCCGGTCTACCTCATCCTGAACAAAATGGGGCTGACGAATACGATGGCCGGCATCGTGCTCCCGTCGCTGGTCGGCGCGTTCGCGATTTTCCTGTTCCGCCAGTTCATGTCGACGATTCCCGACGAACTGCTGGAAGCGACGCGGCTGGACGGGGCGGGCGAGTTCCGCATCTTCCTGCAGATCGCGCTGCCGATTTCCGTCTCGGTGCTGGCCGTGCAGGGCATTCTGACGTTCATCGCCGGATGGAACAGCTTCCTCTGGCCGCTTATCATCGCCAACGACGAGAAATTTTACACGCTGTCCGTCGGCCTGCAGCTCCTCAAGGGACAGTACAGCAGCAACTACGGCTTGCAGATGGCCGGCTCCGCCTTCATGGTCGTGCCGATCATTCTCGTGTTCCTGCTCTTCCAGCGGTATATCATGGACAACTACACGATCTCGGGCATCAAATGATATCCGCCGCCGCGAAAACGATGCGCACCGGCAGCCGGCTTCCTTCCGCCATCCTCCCGTTTGCGACAAAAAACCCAGCGCCTCAAGCGCCGGGCTTTTCGTTTTTGTGCCGGTTTTTCCGCGTTATGCGAATCGTCTGCCGTAGCCTTCCGGGTCGTTCTTCCAGCCGCGGAGCAGTTCGGCATCCTGCTCCGTGATCTTTCCGGCTTCCTGCGCCGCCTCCAGCAGCACGCTGTACGAAGACAGCGTCGCCAGCGGAATGCCCTGCCCGGCGAACGCCGCCCCCGCCTGCGGGAACTCGTACGTGAAAATCGCGATCGTGCCGAGCACCTCGCAGCCGGCGTCGCGCACCGCCACGGCCGCCCGCAGCGAGCTGCCGCCGGTCGACACCAGGTCCTCGATCAGCACGACCTTCTGGCCGGGCTTGAACGCGCCCTCGATCTGGTTCGTCTTGCCGTGGCCCTTCGGCTTCTCGCGCACGTAGAGCATCGGCAGCCCGAGCCGCTCCGCCGTCCATGCGGCGTGCGGAATGCCGCCGGTCGCGATGCCGGCGACCGCTTCGCATCCGGGAAAGCGGTCCCGGATGACCGCGGCGAATCCGTCCGCGATGAGGCTCCGCACCTCGGGATAGGACATCGTCAGCCGGTTGTCGCAGTAGATCGGCGACTTCAGCCCCGACGACCAGGTGAACGGCTCGTTCGGGCGCAGCTCGACCGCGCCGATGCGCAGCAAATGGCGGGCGATGTCGCGGGACAGCTCCGGGCTGTGGGCCGATTGTGCTTCGGTCATTCGTGCGTCAACTCCTTCACGATCGATTCGAACGCTTCCCGCGGATCGGGCGCCGCCGTGATCGGCCGGCCGATGACCAGATAGTCCGTTCCGGCGGCGAGCGCTTCCCGCGGCGTCATGATCCGCTCCTGGTCGTCGGCCGAAGCGGACGCCGGGCGGATGCCCGGCGTGACGGCGAGGAAATCGCTGCCGCACGCCGCCTTCACCGCGCTTGTCTCCCGCGCGGACGCGACGACGCCGTCGAGCCCCGCCCGCTTCGCCAGCCGCGCGTAGCGGACGACCGCCTCTTCCGCCGTGCCCGGAATGCCGATCTCATCGTTCAGCACCGCCTGGCTCGTGCTCGTAAGCTGCGTCACCGCGATGACCCGCGGCCGCGGCCGGCCGCCGGACGCAGCTTCGGCGCCTTCCAGCGCCGCCTCCATCATCCGGACGCCGCCCGCCGCGTGGACGTTGAACAGGTCGACGCCGAGCCGGGTGACGCTGGCCGCGCCGCCTTTCACCGTATTCGGGATATCGTGCATCTTCACGTCGAGGAAGACGCGGTACCCCCGGTCTTTCAGCCCGGCGACGAACGCCGGGCCGGCCGCGTAGAACAGTTCCATGCCGACCTTCAGCCAGCACGGAACCCCTTCAAGCGCCCGGATCAGCGATTCCGCGGCCGCTGCGTCCGGGCGGTCCAGCGCCACCATGATGCGGCCCGCCGCTTCATCCCGCGTGAGTGTCAAACGTACCGCCTCCCGTTCGGACGTGTTACTGCTCCTGGAGCACCGGCATCGGCCGGGACGCGAAGCTGATCGCTTGCAGCATTTCGAGCAGCGCCCGCACCGTGTCGAGCGACGTCATGCAGACGATGCCGTTCTCGACCGCCTCGCGCCGGATGCGGAAGCCGTCGCGCTCCGGCGTGCGGCCCTTCGTCAGCGTGTTGACGACAAACTGGGCCTTGCCGGTGCGGATCAGGTCGAGGATGTTCGGCGATCCCTCGCTCAGCTTCTTCACCCGCGTCACATACAGGCCGGCGCGCTCAAGCGCGTCGGCGGTGCCGCCCGTCGCGATGATGCTGTAGCCGAGATCGTAGAAGCCGCGCAGAATTTGGGTCGCTTCTTCCTTGTCCTTGTCGGCGACCGTCGCGATGATCGCCCCGGTCGGCGGGATGCGCATGCCCGCGCCGATCAGCCCTTTGTACAGCGCCTTCGCGTACAGCTCGTCGCGGCCCATCACTTCGCCCGTCGATTTCATCTCCGGCGTCAGCGTCGGGTCGACGCGCCGCAGCTTGGCGAAGGAGAACACCGGCACCTTCACCGAGACGTGCCGGTCTTCGGGCCACAGCCCTTCCTTGTAGCCGAGATCGGCGAGCTTCTTGCCGAGAATCGCCTGCGTCGCGAGATTCGCCATCGGCACGTTCGTCACTTTGCTGAGGAAAGGCACCGTCCGCGACGAGCGCGGGTTGACCTCAATGACGTACACCTGATCCTGGTGGATGACGAACTGGATGTTGATCGTGCCGACGACCTTCAATTCCTTGGCGATGCGGATCGTGATGTCGACGATCTGCTTCTTGACTTCTTCAGACAGCGATTGAGGCGGATAGACCGCGATCGAGTCGCCCGAGTGGACGCCGGCCCGCTCGACGTGCTCCATGATGCCGGGAATGAGCACCGTGTCGCCGTCGCTGATCGCGTCGACTTCCGCTTCCTTGCCCAGCATATACCGGTCGATCAGCACCGGATGCTCCGGATTGATCTTGACGGCCTGCTCCATGTAACCGAGCAGTTCCTCGTCGGAGTAGACGATCTCCATCGCCCGGCCGCCGAGCACGTAGGACGGGCGGACGAGCACCGGATAGCCGAGGCTGCGCGCCGTCTCGACCGCTTCTTCGACCGACGTGACCGTGCTGCCTTTCGGCTGGGCGATGTTCAGACGGCGGAGCAGCGCTTCGAACTTTTTCCGGTCCTCCGCCTGGTCGATGCTCTCGAGATCCGAGCCGAGGATGCGCACGCCGGCCTTCGCGAGCGGCGCGGCCAGATTGATCGCCGTCTGCCCGCCGAACTGGACGATGACGCCGACCGGCTGCTCCTGCTCGATGACGTTCATGACATCCTCGAAGAACAGCGGTTCGAAGTAGAGCCGGTCGGAGGTCGAGAAGTCGGTCGACACCGTCTCCGGATTGTTGTTGATGATGACCGCTTCATACCCGGCCTTGCGGATCGCCCAGACCGCGTGGACGGTCGAATAGTCGAACTCGATGCCTTGCCCGATCCGGATCGGGCCGGAGCCGAGCACGACGACCTTCGGCTTGTCCGTCTGCACCGATTCGTTCTCGGTCTCGTAGGTCGAATAGTAGTACGGCGTCGTCGCCTCGAATTCGGCCGCGCACGTGTCGACCATTTTGTACACCGGCTTGATGCCGAGTTCGAGTCTGAACGCCCTGACCGCCGCTTCGTCCGCGTGCGGGTCCGACGGATTCGCCTCGCGCCGGAGCTCCGCGATCGACCGGTCGGCGAAGCCGAGCCGCTTCGCTTCATACAGCGTCTCCTTCGTCAGCTTCGGCTCGGACTTGATCCGCGCTTCGAACCGGGCGATGCCCTCGATCTTGTCCAGGAACCACCAGTCGATCTTCGTCAAGTCCTGGATCTCCTGCAGCTTCCAGCCGCGGCGGAACGCTTCGGCCACGAGGAAGATGCGCTCGTCGTCCGGTGTGACGAGCCGCTTGCGCAGCGTCTCGTCGTCGACCTGTTCGATGCCCTTCAGATGGAAGCGGTGCGCGCCGATCTCGAGCGAGCGGATCGCCTTGTGCATCGATTCCTCGAACGTGCGGCCGATCGCCATCACTTCGCCGGTCGCCTTCATCTGCGTGCCGAGCTTCCGGTTCGCGGTCGTGAATTTGTCGAACGGCCAGCGCGGAATTTTCGTCACGATGTAGTCGATCGTCGGCTCGAACATCGCGTACGTCTGGCCCGTCACCGGGTTGATGATCTCGTCGAGCGTGTAGCCGACCGCGATCTTCGCCGCCATCTTGGCGATCGGATAGCCGGTCGCCTTCGACGCGAGCGCCGACGAGCGGCTGACCCGCGGGTTCACCTCGATGACATAGTATTGATAGCTGTACGGATCAAGCGCGAACTGCACGTTGCAGCCGCCCTCGATTTTGAGCGCGCGGATGATGCTCAGCGCCGCCGAGCGCAGCATCTGGTACTCGCGATCGGACAGCGTCTGGCTCGGCGCCACGACGATGCTGTCGCCGGTGTGGACGCCGACCGGATCGACGTTCTCCATGTTGCAGACGACGATGCAGTTGTCGTTCGAGTCGCGCATGACCTCGTACTCGATCTCTTTCATGCCGGCGATGCTCTTCTCGATGAGGCACTGGCCGATCGGGCTGTAGCGGATGCCCGCCGCGACCGTCTCGCGCAGCTCCTCCTCATTCGCGCAGATGCCGCCGCCGGTGCCGCCGAGCGTGTAGGCCGGACGGACGATGATCGGGTAGCCGATGCTGTTCGCGAAATCAATCGCTTCCTCGACGCTCGTCACGATCGTGCTCTCGGGAACCGGCTGGTTCAGCTCGCGCATCAGCTCGCGGAACAGGTCGCGGTCTTCCGCCTTCTCGATCGACGAAAGCTGCGTGCCGAGGAGCTTCACGCCTTCGCGCTCGAGCACGCCCGCGCGCGCCAGCTCGACCGCCATGTTCAGCCCGGTCTGCCCGCCGAGCGTCGGCAGGAGGCCGTCCGGACGCTCCCGGCGGATGACTTGCGTGACGAAATCGAGCGTGATCGGTTCGATGTAAACCTTGTCGGCCATGTTCGTATCCGTCATGATCGTGGCCGGGTTGCTGTTGATCAGGACGACTTCGTAGCCTTCTTCCCGGAGCGCCTGGCAAGCCTGCGTGCCGGCGTAATCGAATTCCGCCGCCTGGCCGATGACGATCGGGCCGGAGCCGATGACGAGAATTTTTTTCAGCTCGTTATTTCTGGGCATGCAGCAGTTCTCCTTTCAGCGTCTCCGAAAGAATGATCTGGCGCGGCTTGCGCGGGTTGAGACGCTTGTGCTCGCGGATCAGCGCGAGGAAGTCGTCGAACAGGTAGCTCGAATCGAACGGCCCCGGCGACGCCTCCGGATGGTACTGGACGGAGAACGCCGGAACTTTCGTATGGCGCAGGCCTTCGATCGTCTTGTCGTTGTTGTTGATGTGCGTAATCTCGAGGCCGGTGCCGGCGATGGAGTCTTCGCGCACGGTGTAGCCGTGGTTTTGCGACGTGATGTAGCATCGGCCGCTCACGAGATCTTTCACCGGGTGGTTGCCGCCGCGGTGGCCGAACTTCAGCTTCTCCGTGTCGGCGCCGCAGGCGAGCGCGAGCAGTTGATGGCCGAGGCAGATGCCGAAGATCGGATATTCGCCGAGCAGCTCGCGGATCGTCTTCACGGCAACGGCGACATCCTTCGGATCGCCCGGTCCGTTCGAGAGCTGGATGCCGTCCGGACCCAAGCGGCGGATCTGTTCGGCCGATGTGTCGTAAGGCACGACCATGACGTCGCAGCCGCGCCGGGTCAGTTCGCGCAAAATCCCGCTCTTCGCGCCGAAGTCCATCAGCACGATCCGTTCCCCGCCGCCCGGCACATGGATGAAGCTCTTCGTCGATGTGCGCGCCACCTGATCGCGCAGGAGCGGCGTCGCCTGGAGACGCTCCATCAGTTCCTCGACGCGCTCGCCCCCGGTCGTGATGATCCCTTTCATCGTCCCGTGATGACGGATGATGCGGGTCAGCATCCGGGTGTCGACTTCGGAGATGCCCGGGATGCCCGCTTCCTTGAGCAAGACGTCGAGCGGGGTTTCGGCGCGCCAGTTGCTCGGAATCGGCTCGTGCCGGCGCACGACAAAGCCGTGGACGTAAGGGACGATGCTTTCAAAGTCGTTGCGCGTGACGCCGTAGTTGCCGATGAGCGGGTATGTCATCGTCACGATCTGCCCGCAATAGGACGGGTCGGACAACACTTCCTGATAACCGGTGATGCCGGTGTTGAACACCACTTCTCCGATGACGGCCCCTTCCGCCCCGAACGAACGGCCGGTGAACAGCGTGCCGTCCTCGAGCAACAATCTTGCCTGCATCCGTATCACTCCCTGAATGACGATGTATGTAATCCGTGCGATATGCCGTCAGTCCGCCTGCCATACCGTGCGGCCGGCGACGATCGTGCGGACCGGCCAGCCCTGCAGGCGCCGTCCGGCAAACGGCGTGTTGCGGCTCTTCGACTGAAAATTAGCCGGATCGACCATCTGCTCGCTGTCCAGATCGATCAGCGTCAGATCGGCGGGCGCGCCTGCTTCCAGCCGGCCGGCCTTCAGGCCGAACACCCGGGCCGGATCGCTCGTCATCCGGCGCAGCAGGAAGCCGAGGCTCCATCTGCCGGTCTTGACGAACGTCGTGTAGAGCAGCGGGAACGCCGTCTCGAAGCCGACGATGCCGAACGGCGCGAGCTCGACGCCTTTCGCCTTCTCCTCTTCGGCGTGCGGCGCGTGGTCGGTGACGATGATGTCGATCGTGCCGTCCTCGAGCGCCTCGATGACCGCCTGCACGTCGCGGGGCGTCCTGAGCGGCGGGTTCATTTTCCAGTTCGGGTCCATGCCGGGGATGTCCTCGTCCGACAGCACCAGATGGTGCGGGCACACTTCCGCCGTCACGCGGACGCCGACCGATTTTGCCAGCCGGATGAGCCGCACCGACTGTTCCGTGCTGACGTGGCAGACGTGGTAGTGCGCGCCGGTCGCTTCGGCCAGCAGCACGTCCCGTCCGACGTGAATCGCTTCGGACTCGTTCGGGATGCCTTTCAGACCGTGCTTGCGGCTGAACGCGCCTTCGCTCGCCCAGGCGCCTTCCACGAGCGAATCGTCCTCGCAGTGCGCGATGATCGGCAGCCCCAGCTCGCGGGCGCGCTGCATCGCTTCCTTCATGATCCGCGCGTTCTGCACGCCGACGCCGTCGTCCGAGAATCCGATCGCGCCCGCTTCTTTCAGCGCGGCGAAATCGGTCAGCTCGCGGCCGAGCTCTTGCTTCGTAATCGCGGCGATCGGCAGCACGTTGACGACGCCTTCGCGGGCCGCCTTGTCCAGGATGTACCGCACCGTCTCCGGCGTGTCCGTGACGGGGCGGGTGTTCGGCATGCAGGCGATCGTCGTGAAACCGCCGCGCGCCGCCGAGCGCGTGCCGCTCGCGATGTCCTCCTTGTGCGTAAAGCCCGGATCGCGCAGATGGACGTGCATATCGATAAATCCGGCCGACACGAGCAGTCCGGAAGCGTCGATCACTTCGGCGCCGGCAGTGTCCGGATCGCCGCCCCGTTCAATCGCGGCGATCGCCCCGTCCTCGACGCGGATGTGGGCCGTCGCGAGTTCGCCGGCCTCATCGTCCCATATCTTGCCGTTCACAATCCATAACGTCATGGCTCAAGATCGCTCTCCCTTCGCTGGTTCGCCCGGCCGTGGGCATCGGAGCGCCCCGGATGCGCGCGGGCGGAATGCCGCATCGCCTGATGCCTGAAGTTTGAATCCTGAAGCGCGTCCTCGTGCGCAATGAGACCGTTTCTACCGCGTTTCTATTCGCGTTTCTATTCGCGTTTCTATCCGCGATTGATTCTATCCGCGCAGCGCCCGCTCGATGACGGCCATGCGGATCGGCACGCCGTTCGCCATCTGCTGGAAAACGCGCGACTGCGGATGCTCGACCAGTTCGTCGTCGATCTCGACGCCGCGGTTGACCGGCGCCGGGTGCATGATGATCGCGTGCCTTCCGATCCGCGCGGCGCGCTCGACCGTCAGCCCGTAGTGTTCCCGGTAATCTTCCGCCGACTTGATCATGCCGGACTCGTGCCGCTCAAGCTGGACGCGCAGCATCATGATGACGTCGGCGCCCAGCGCCTCGTCCATCGTCACATACGGCGCGTCCAGCTCCGGCGCCTCGAGGTTCGGCGGCGCGCAGAAGCAGACGTCCGCGCCGAATTTGCGCAAGGCCCACAGGTTGGATCGCGCGACCCGGCTGTGCAGGATGTCGCCGATGATCGCGACGCGCAATCCCCGAAGCGAGCCGAAATGTTTCCGCATCGTGTACAGATCAAGCAGCGCCTGGGTCGGATGCTCGTTGTTGCCGTCGCCGGCGTTGATCAGCGGCACGCTGACGCGGGAGGCGATCTCCGGCAGCACGCCGATCGGCTTGAGCCTGATGATCCCGGCGTCGATGCCGATCGACTCCAGCGTGCGCACCGTGTCGTAGATCGACTCGCCCTTGTTCACGCTCGAGACGGCCGCCGAAAAATTTAGCACCTGCGCGCCGAGCCGCTTCGCCGCCATTTCGAACGAAAACCGCGTGCGCGTGCTGTTTTCGAAAAACATGTTCGCCACGATCGCGTCGGGCACGGCGTTGTGGATTTTCTTCCCGCTGGCCTCCCAGTACTGCGCCCGGTCAAGAATCGATCCGATCTCTTCCGCGGACAGATCTTTCACGCCGAGCAGGCTGCGCTCCCTGAGTCTCGCTGCCGTCGTCATCGCGTGCGCCTCCTTGATCCGTAAATGGCTACCATATCCGATCCGTCCACTTCCTTGAGCGACACGCCGATCGACTCGGAACGGGCGGTCGGCACGTTCTTGCCGACATAGTCCGGGCGGATCGGCAGTTCGCGATGGCCCCGGTCGACCAGCACCGCGAGCTGGATCGAGCGCGGCCGTCCGACATCCATGATCGCGTCCATCGCCGCCCGGATCGTCCGGCCCGTGAACAGGACGTCGTCGAACAGGATGACGTGCTTGTCGCGGATTTCCGCCGGGTCGATCTCCGGGCAGGCCGGCGTTTCCGGCGGCCCCGCGCCGTCCCGGTCGTCGCGGTACGACGTAATGTCGAGATCGAACGCGGGCACCGGCTTGCCTTCGATCTCGGCCACCCGTTCCGCCACCCGCCGCGCCAGATAGACGCCGCGGGTGCGAATGCCGGCGAACACGCAGCCGTCTATGCCTTTGTTTTTCTCCAGAATTTCATGCGCGATGCGCGTCAGCGCCCGCCGGATGCCGGTCTCGTCCATGATGACGTGTCTGATGTCGTCCAATGCCGCCACCTCCGCCTTGTTGACGCATGAAAAAACTCCTTGCGGAAAGCCGCAAGGAGTCAGGCCGCGCCACACATTGACCCGCGACAGGCGCACGGGTGGCGCCGCCGTCAGGCCTATGCCTGTCCGATATGCCGTTACCTTGTCAGCCTCACGGGACTGAATTAAAGGTTCATCCATTCATTAGCAGCATTATGCCACTTCGAGTCGGGGAAGTCAATAGCCGGGTTCATGAGAAAAACAGCCTCCGACATCCCGCCATTGCGCGAAAAACGGAGAAACAAGCCCGCACGGCGGCCGTGCTGCCCGCTTCCCCGCATGGCTTCCCGTATTCTCGTCACCAGCCGAGCTTCGTGATCCGCTCGACCGCGCGCTCGGTATTTTCCCGGCTGCCGAAGGCCGTCAGACGGAAGTAACCTTGTCCGGCCTGTCCGAACCCGACGCCCGGCGTGCCGACGATATGCGCTTCCCGGAGCAGCTTGTCGAAGAACGCCCACGAATCGATTCCCTCCGGCGTTTTCAGCCAGATGTACGGAGCGTTGACGCCGCCGTACGCTTCAATCCCGACCGATTTCAGCCCGTCGAGGATCAGCTTCGCGTTCGCCATGTAATAGTCGACCAGCGCGGCGATCTGCGCCTTCCCTTCCGGCGTGTAGAGCGCCGCCGCCCCCCGCTGCGTCACGTAGGAGACGCCGTTGAACTTCGTCGTATGCCTGCGGTTCCACAGGTCCGCGATGGCGACGTCGTTGCCTTCGTTGTCCTTCGCCTTGAGATCCCGCGGCACCACCGTGTACGCGCAGCGCACGCCGGTGAAACCGGCCGTCTTCGAGAAGCTGCGAAACTCGATCGCCACTTCCCGCGCGCCTTCGATCTCATAAATGCTGTGCGGGACGCCTTCTTCCCGGATGTATGCTTCGTACGCCGAATCGTACAGGATGACGCTGCCGTTCTTTTTCGCGTAATCGACCCACTGCTTCAGCTCGTCCCGCGTCAGCGTCATGCCCGTCGGGTTGTTCGGGTAGCAAAGATAGATCAGATCGACCTTCCGCTCGGGCAGCGCCGGCTTGAAGCCGTTCTCCCGGCCGCAGACGAGATACACGATGCCCTGATAACGGTTCGTCTCCTTGTCGTAGGCGCCCGCCCGGCCCGCCATGACGTTCGTGTCCACGTAGACCGGATAGACCGGGTCCTGCACCGCGACGACCGCGTCCTGGCTGAAAATCTCCTGAATGTTGCCCACGTCGCATTTCGATCCGTCGCTGACGAACACTTCATCCGGACGGATGTCGATGCCGCGGTCCTGATAATCGTGACGCGCGATCGCTTCGCGCAGGAAGTCGTAGCCCTGTTCGGGCCCGTAGCCGCGGAACGTCTCCGCCTTCGTCATGTCGTCGACCGCGGCGCGCATAGCGCTGGCCGCCGCCTCGGGCAGCGGGCGCGTCACGTCGCCGATGCCGAGGCTGATGATGTCCGCGTCCGGATGCTCCTTCAGGAATGCCGTGCGCCGGCGCGCGATTTCCGAGAACAGATAGCTGCCTTGCAGCTCTTTGTAATGGGGATTGATCCTGGCCATTGGTTCATCACCTTTCGGGCGGGCCGATGCTAACGCGCGTATTGCGCGCGGTCCCGGCTTATGCTGTCTATCAGCATAACGCCCAATGGCGCGGATCGTAATGGAATAATCCCTCGAAAATTTGCACTAATGCGGCAATCCCGAGGTACCGTCTACCGGCTTCTCAGCATCTCCAGAACGCGCTGAAAATCTTCGGGAATCTGCGATTCGAAGCGCAGCGCCTCGCCCGTGCGGGGATGGACGAAACCGAGCACGGCGGCGTGCAGCGCCTGCCCGTCCAGCGGCACGGTCTTCGCCCGGCCGTAGACGGGATCGCCGGCCAGCGGATGGCCGATGTATTTCATGTGGACGCGAATCTGGTGCGTGCGCCCCGTCTCGAGCCTGAGCCTGACCAGCGTGTAGTCGCCGAACCGCTCCACCGCCGTGAAATGCGTCACGGACGGCTTGCCGCCGGCCGTAACGGCGAACTTCTTGCGGTCGTGCGGATCGCGTCCGATCGGCGCGTCGATCGTCCCCTGATCGTGCGGCAGATTGCCGTGCACGAGCGCGATGTACGCCCGCTCGACCGTGTGCGCCCTGAGCTGCTCTGACAGCGACACATGCGCCAGATCGTTCTTCGCGGCCATCAGCAGCCCGGATGTGTCCTTGTCGATCCGGTGGACGATGCCGGGCCGGAGCCGCCCGTTGATGCCGGAGAGATCCCGGCAATGATGAAGCAGCGCGTTGACCAGCGTCCCCGACGTGTGGCCGTGCGCCGGATGGACGACCATGCCGCGCGGCTTGTCGATGACGATGACGTCGCCGTCTTCATGGACGACATCAAGCGGGATCGGCTCCGGCCGGATGTCCGCGTCCTCGGGCTCCGGCGGCGTCACCGCGACGACATCGCCCGTCATGAGCCGGTAATTCGGCTTGACCGCCGCTCCGTTCACGGTGACGGCGCCCGCGCGGATCCAATCCTGGACCTGCGTGCGCGAGACGCCTTCCTCTGCGGATTCGGCGACGAATTTGTCGATCCGCTCGCCCGCCTCCGCTTCCGTCGCCACCCATTCCTGGGTCCATTCATCGTGCGGGTTCGTCCGCTTCTGTTCCGCTTGTGAAGTCATGAGGGTCTCCGTTTCCGTCTCCTTCCAGAGCGCCTGCGGTTTTGCCCCGTCCCCTCCGGATATCCAGAACCGCGTCGAGCAGGATAAGGCCGACGCCGATCACAATGCCCATATCCGCAACGTTGAAGATGGGGAACGTGTAGCTGCCGAAATTGAACTGCAGAAAATCGGTCACTTCGCCATACAGTGTCCGGTCGATGAAATTGCCGAGCGCTCCGCCGAGCACAAGGGCGAACGCCGTCAGCAGGAGCGGCCTGCCATTTCGCCTGTTCCGCTCGATATACCAGATGATGCCGATGACGACGATGATCGTGATCGCGATGAACAGCGTCTGCGCGCCCGGCAGCATGCTGAACGCCGCCCCGTCGTTCAACACGTGCGTAATGAGGAAAAATTGTCCGATGACGCTGATCTGTTCTTTCAAGGGTACATTCGCGTCGATGATCTGCTTCGTCAATTGATCCAGCAGAAAAACGACGGCCGCAACGGCATAATAGCGCAAATGTTTCAACTTCGCGTCCCTCCGCCCCATGATCGAATAGGCTCTCCCGATAAGCTCTCCGCAATGCCGCTTGTCCCAATCATTGTATCACAACTGCGCCTGTCCGCTCCACATCCGGATGAGGAAGAAACTCCCTGAATTGTAACGTGTTACAATCCTTCGCCGTTATTAAAAAAGGTCCGCCGCGCGCAACCTACTGACCGACTGCCACGGTTGAAGGGAGCTGACCGCATGAAGGCGTTCGACGGCGTTTTTTGGGCGGAACGGAGACGGGAGCTTGAAGCGGAAGCGCAACGGTTGGAAGAGCGGCTCAAGGAAAACGGCAGCCGCGGCCTCGAAGAGGAAGCGCGCGGCAATACCGGCGAGCTGTCAATGTACGACAACCATCCCGCCGATATCGCCTCCGAGACGTTCGAAAGGGGAAAAGACATCGCGTTGCTCGAAAATGACGAGTTTCGTTTGCAGCGGATTCGCGCGGCCTTGCGGGCGATGGACGACGGGACATACGGCGTCTGCCGGACGTGCGGCGAACCGATTCCGCCGGAGCGGCTCGAAGCGGTGCCGGAGACGCTGTATTGCGTCCGGCATACGCCGCAGCGGCTCGTGTCGGAACGGCGCCCGGTCGAGGAAGAGCGCCTTGAGCCTCCGTTCGGGCGGACCAGTCTCGACGGCGAGGGCTCATGGACCGGCTTCGACGGCGAGGACGCCTGGCAGATCGTCGAGTCGTACGGCACGTCGGATTCGCCGGCGCTTGCCGAAGATCCGGAAGCGGACTATGAGAAGCTCACGGTCGAAGCGGACGAGCGGGAAGGTTTCATCGAGCCGATCGAAAGTTTTCTCGCCACCGACATCACGGGACGGCACGTCACGGTTGTCCGCGGCCGCGCATATGACGAGTATTTGGAGCGAGGAGAGGGCGACCCGCTGCTGGAACCGGATCCGGTGGCCGAAATCCGATTGGACGAGAATGGTTGAGCGAAGTTTGCCGGAGGTGGTTACAACCTCTGACGAAACGGGGCGCCGTGATTTTGCCGATCATGGCATCTGTTGAAACGGCAACGAAACGGAGGTTGCTTCATGGCCTGTTCAGGGCGATTTGGGCCCCGATTCGGCACGATCCGGGACGAACAGCGTGTCTGCGTTTCGCCGGATCTCCGGAAATCCACGGTTTGCGGCAAATCAAGTGTGCTGTGTCGGTCCCATCCCGGGGGCTTCTCTCGAAATTAACGGCACGGCGTGCCGTTAATTCACCCCCGCACCGCATGCGGACGGACATTAACGGCACCAAATGCCGTTATTTGCTTCCGTCAAGCCGGCCCCGCGGCTTCATGCGACCAATAACGGCACGGTGTGCCGTTAATTCACCCCCGCACCGCATGCGGACGGACATTAACGGCACCAAATGCCGTTATTTGCTTCCGTCAAGCCGGCCCCGCGGCTTCATGCGACCAATAACGGCACGGCGTGCCGTTATTTCACTCCCGCACCGCATGCGGACGGACATTAACGGCATCAAATGCCGTTATTTGCTTCCGTCAAGCCGGCCCCGCGGCTTCATGCGACCAATAACGGCACGGTGTGCCGTTAATTCACCCCCGCACCGCATGCGGACGGACATTAACGGCACCAAATGCCGTTATTTGCTTTCCTCCTTGACGCATGCCGGGGAAGGCGGCCCGGGTGCGCCGGTTCGTCCGGTGCCGCCGGCAGCATCGGAAGCGCCGTTCTCCGCCGCCCGGGTCCGCCTGACCATGGCCGCCACCAACGCAATGGCCATCAGCGCGAACAGCACATTCCCGAACCATGCGATTCGATCTTCGGGCCACTGCAGCCAGGTCACGAAGAACCCCAGCCAGGCGCAGGTGAGCAGCGTGCCGGACACGAGCGCCAGCCGGTGCCGGATGCTCCACCAGAGGCTGCGCGACCAGCGCCGCACAATGTACCAGGCCGCGGCCAGCAGCAGCGCGCCGGCGATCAATCCCGCCCAGCTTTTCTCCGGACGGGCAACAAATCCGCTGGACGCAAGGAACGCGCCCAACCCGACCATCCACGGCCGCACCCCGCCGCCGGAGGCGGAGCCCGTGACAACCCCGCCCGCTGCGATCGAGCCGGAAGACGGACTCGGAGCGCCGCCGCTTTTCCCGACCGCAAAGGCCGCAACGATCAGCAAAGCCGCGGCGACGGCGGCACCGGCAAGCTCCAGAGGCGCCGCCAGAAATTTGAATTCCGCATAAACAAACGAGAATACGATGACGCATCCAGCCAAATACAAAATGGCGGCCGCCGTCAATCCTTTTCGTCCCAGCCACGGCGCGGCGCTTCTGTCCGTCGCCATCAGTTCGACCATGGCAATCGGAACGCCGATGCTCCAGATCGCATGACCGGCGACATACCCCAGCGCATTGTTGGCGCTTGTGACGAAATCGGAGACGGAGGAACCTCCCGCCTCACCGAGAAAAGCGGGATTGAACATGGACTGATCCAGCATTCCCGCTTCGATGACCCCGTATGCGGCTCCCAGCAGCACGATGGCCGGATAGCTCCTCCCGAACCGCCTCGCGATCTCCCGGATGAGCAGCGCGCCGCCGCCATACAGCGGAACAAGCAGCACCAGAGCCGCGGGCAAATTTTGGATCGGGCTGCTCCCCAGCAGAAATTCCCCCACCCACGGAGACAAAAAAATCAGTCCGATCACCGGCGCAAAACGGCGAAGGCGACCGACACCCTTCATGTTTCCCACCGCTCTCCATCGCCGAATGGTTTGTTTCTCCATCGTAGATTAGCCCGCCGCCGGCCGTCAATACGTTCTCCCCTCAAGCTGCCGCTGCACGATGCGCACGATATCCGCGATGTAGTCGCCGATGATCGGCAGGTTGAGCTTGCCGAGCAGTTGCAGCACGTACAGAATCGTCGCGGCGAAGAACGTGAAGCCGATCGCGATGCCGATCCCCCGCGCCATTCCGCTGACGAGATTGCGCCAGATGAGCGACAGCGGACGGTTGAGCAGATCGACGTACTCCGCGATCTTCGCCCGCTCCATTCCGGCCGCCAGCCGGTCCACTTCCCGCGCGAGCCGGTCCAACCGCTGCCCTTGGGATCGGATTTCCGCCTGTTCGGACTGTCCATCCAACCGTTCGGATTGTCCGTCCGCCCGTTCTGATTGTCCGTCCGGCCGTCCGAGCCGTCGTCTCGCCTGCCCGGACCGTTCTTCCGACCGTTCCGCCATCCCGTCCGCCCCCTTCCGGTTCCGCCGCCGTAGCAACATCATTTTCCTCTCAAGCATCACCGTTCGCGCCGTCTTTTCGGAATGGCAGCCCGATTTGCGTCGATAACGAAAAACGAGCCCCGGCCCCTCCCGCCGGGGAAGAAGCCGCGCCGGCCCGTTTTCGCTTGTCTGTTTTCCAGTATGTCCTCAGACGTCAATCCGGATTCCGATCGCAAAATCGCCCGCCTGCACCGTCTCCATGCCGTCCGCGGGACCGAACGCCACTTCCCTGAGCAGCACGTTCGTCTTGAGCAGCTCATCGAACGACGCAAGCGCATCCTTGAGCTGCTGCGGCACGTCGAGCTGCAAGCGTACCCGCGCCTCGATCGGCAGATCGAGCTTCTTGCGCGTATCCTGCACGGCGCGAATCACTTCCCGCACCCAGCCTTCCTGCTCCAGCTCGGGCGTGATGTCCGTGTTGAGCGCGACCGTAAGCCCGTCGCCCGACGCCGCCTTGAAGCCCGTCTTCGCCCGCTTCTCGACCAGCAGCTCATCGAGGGAGATCCGCAGCGTCTCGCCTTCCGGCGACGTCCAGTCGAGCCCGCCGTCCTCCAGCACCGCGCGCCGCGCGTCTTCCGCGGGCAGCGACTTCAAATACGCCTGGATCGGCGCGACATGGCGGCCGTATTTCTTGCCCGCGACCTTCAGGTTCAGCTTCAGGTCGAACTCGACGAATCCGCTGTCGCTCGTCTCCACGACGATCCGCTTTACGTTGATCTCGTCCCGGATGATCGCCTCGTATTCTTCCAGCGGGAACGGTCGGCTGAGCGACACGATCAGCTCGGAGAGCGGCTGGCGCGTCTTGATGCCCGACTCGTTGCGCACGCTGCGCGCCAGCTCGACGATCCTGCGCGTTGTCTCCATGTCGCGCTCGAGCGCTTCGTCGATCAGCGAATTGTCGGCCTGCGGGTAATCCGCCAGATGGACGCTCTCCCCGCCGCCCAGATTGACGTAGACGTCTTCCGCGACGAACGGCGTGAACGGCGCAATCAGCCGCGACAGTTCGAGCAGCGCCTGATGCAGCGTCTGATAAGCCTCGATCTTGTCGTCCGTGAGCCCGCTGCCCCAGAACCGGTCGCGCGAGCGGCGGATGTACCAGTTGCTCATCTCGTCGACGAACGCTTCGATCTTCTTCGCCGGGTTCAGGAAATCGTACGCCTCAAGCCCGCGGTTCACGTCCCGGATCAGGCTGTTCAGCCGCGAGATGATCCAGCGGTCCAGCTTGCCGGCCGGCTTCCGGTACGGGTGGTCCTCCGGCCGGAACCCGTCGATCGACGCGTACAGCGCGTAGAACGCGTGCGCGTTGACGATCGTGTCGACCACCTTCGACTTCGCCTCGGCGACGATGCCGCGCGAGAACCGCTTGCTGTTCCACGGCACGCTGTCCGAAAGCAGCGCCCAGCGGAACGCGTCCGTGCCGTACGCCTCGATGATCTCCCACGGGTCGATCACGTTGCCCTTCGACTTCGACATCTTCTGGCCGTTCTCGTCGAGCACGAGGCCGGTCGAGATGACCCGCTTGTACGGCGATTTGCCATTGTACAGCGTCGAGACGGCCAGCAGGCTGAAGAACCAGCCGCGCGTCTGGTCGATCCCTTCGACGATCATGTCGGCCGGGTATTGGTCCTCGAACTTCGCGCGGTCGCCGAACGGATAATGGTATTGGGCGAATGGCATCGAGCCGCTGTCGAACCAGACGTCGATCACTTCGGGCGTGCGCGTCATGACGCCGCCTTCGCAATGCGGGCAGCGCAGCTTCACCTCGTCCACGTAAGGCTTGTGAAGCTCCAGATCCTCCGGCACCGGCCCGGCGGCCCGCTCGCGCAGATCCGCGATGCTGCCCGGCGCGTACTCGCCCCGGCAGCTTCCGCACACCCAGACGTTGAGCGGCGTGCCCCAGTAGCGGTTCCGGCTGATGTTCCAGTCGACGAGATCTTCGAGGAAGTTCCCGAACCGGCCATCGCGCAGATGGCCAGGGTACCACTCGATCTCGCGGTTGTTCGCGATCAGTTGGTCCTTCACCGCCGTCGTCCGGATGAACCAGCTTTCCGTCGCGTAGTAAAGCAACGGCGTCTTGCACCGCCAGCAGAACGGATAGCTGTGCTCGTAGCGCTCCTTCGCGAACAGCAGGCCGCGCTCGGTGAGCAGCCGCACGATGTCGATGTCGCAGTCCTTCACGAACCGGCCGGCGAAGTCGGTCACCGCGTCAATGTAGCGTCCCGCGCGATCGACGACGCTGACCATATCGATGTTGTTCGCCTGGGCCGCCTTGTAATCGTCCTCGCCGTGGGCCGGCGCAATGTGGACGATGCCCGTGCCGCTCGTGTCGCTGACGAAATCCGCCGCGATCACGACGTGCGCATTATGGACCGGCACATAGCGGAACGGCGGCTCGTACGCAAGGCCGGCCAGCTCCGAGCCCTTCACCTTCGAGACAATCTCGTAGTCTTCCTTCAGGACCGACTCGGCGAGCGCCTCGGCGACGATGTACGTCTCTCCGTCCTTGCGAACGCGGACATAAGTCATCTCCGGATTGACGGCCAGCGCCGTGTTGGCCGGCAGCGTCCACGGCGTCGTCGTCCAGGCGAGGATCGACGCGTCTTCCGACTTCAGCCGGAACTTGACCGTCGCGGACAGATCTTTCACATTCTCGTATCCCAGCGCCACCTCATGCGAACTGAGCGTCGTCTGGCAGCTCGGGCAATAGGGGCTCACGCGATGGCCGCGGTAGAGCAGCCCTTTCTCTTGGATCGTCGCGAGGATGTGCCAGACGCTTTCAATGTACCGGTTGTCGAGCGTGATGTACGGGTCGTCCAGATCGGTCCAGTAGGCGATCGCTTCGGTCAGCTCGCGCCATTGCCGCTCATACTCGAACACGCTGTCCTTGCACTTCTTCACGAACGCCTCGATGCCGTAGCGCTCGATCTCCGGCTTGCCGGAGATGCCGAGCTGCTTCTCGACGCCGAGCTCGACCGGCAGGCCGTGGGTGTCCCAGCCCGCCTTGCGCACGACGCGGTAGCCGGACATCGTCTTGTAGCGGCCGATGAAGTCCTTGATCACCCGGCCGAGCACGTGTCCGATGTGCGGCATGCCGTTCGCCGTCGGCGGCCCTTCGTAGAACACGTAGTTGGGCCGTCCGGCGCGATGTTCGATCGACCGCTTGAACGTGTTCTCCTTTTTCCACTTGTCGAGAATGCGCTGTTCGCGGGCCCTTGCCCGCTCCTTCACGTCTACGCGTTGCATGGTCAACCACTCCCGTCACACAATCAAAGTAAAAAAGCCCGTCCCGAAAGGGACGAGCCTGAACTCGCGTTACCACCCTCATTCCGCCTCCGCCAAGCACGCTTGAGCGCATGGCACAAGACGACACCTCGCCGCAGACCGCGGTCTGCGCATCCGGATAACGGCGGATTTCCGTCGCGGCTTACTGCTTGCATGAAGGTTCAGCCGCGCTTCTCGGAGATGATTTTCGGCTGCGGATCGAACGCCGGCTTTCAGCATCGCGCCGGCTCTCTGGAGAACGACCGCTGCAGCTTACTCGTTCTCGTCGGCGAATTTCAGGTCGGCATGCAGTTGTACCTATAGTTATAACGTCTGGGGCATCCGATTGTCAACCGGAAGGCGCCCTCATTCGCGCCCCGCGAGTTCGCGCGTCTCGCGGGCGGCCGCGGCGCTCTCGAGCGATTCCCAGCCGTCCTGGCTGAGCAGTTCGAGCTGCGCTTCGACAAGCGTCCGGAACCGCGTCCGGTAAATCGCCGCCTGCTTCTTCATCTCCTCAACTTCGAGCGCGATCTTGCGCGATTTCGCCAGCGCTTCGTTGATGATCCGGTCGGCGTTCTTCTCCGCTTCCTTGATGACGAGCTGGGCTTCCTTCTTCGCGTTGTTCTTCACTTCGTCCGCCGCTTCCTGCGCGATGATGATCGTCTTGCTGAGCGTCTCCTCGAGATTGGCGAAGTGATTCAGCTTCTCCTGCAGCGCCAGCACCTGGTTCTGCAGTTCCTTGTTCTCCCGGATGAGCGCTTCGTAGTCCTTGATCACCTGGTCAAGGAACTCGTTCACTTCATCCTCATCATAGCCGCGCAGGCGGCGGCCGAATTCTTTGTTATGGATATCCAGCGGCGTCAACGGCATGGTGACGCACCTCCTCCTTACATTGCCCGCACGATACCGTACCCTTTCGACAGGTTCCGATGGATTTCCTGCCTTGCCTCAAATAAATTTGCCGATCGTAACGCGCATCCGTCCGCTCTTCGTCGGCCCTTCGACCTTGAGCAGATTGAAGCGGCCGAAGCCCTTGAGTGAGACAACGTCGCCCTCCCCGAGCCGGGCGGAAGGATCTTCCTCCGTCTTCCAGTTCACCCGGCACCGGCCCGCGCGGATCGGATCCGTGATCTTCGACCGGCTGATGCGGAATGCGTCGCTCGCGACGCCGTCCAGACGCAAAGAAGCCACCGTGATGACCGCAACTTCCATCTCCGGCTGAACGACCTTGAGATCTTCCAGGGGAAGGATGTCTGTGCTTACGGGCACACGATGCACTTGCGTCAAATGCGTATGTAAAAACACGGCCATCTCCTCCGTGACGAGACAGTGGCAGCCGTCTTCGCGCACATGGAGGTCGCCGATCACGTCCCGCTTGACGCCGAGTCCGAGGAGCGCGCCGAGATAATCGCCGTGGTCGGGCTCGAGAAACTTGCCGCCCGCGGCCTCGATCGCGAGAACGGCAATGCCGGCCGGCTCGTCTTCCGGATCGCGGTAAGCCGGCACGATGACGGCGCGCTTCCGCTCGGCTTCCGGCCAGCCGCCGTCCAGCCGCAGGGCGGCGTCCGGCTCGCGGCCGGCGATCGACCGCAGGATGAACTGCTGCCGCGGATCCAGAAAGTCGGTCACGACCGTCGCATGGCGTTCGGCCGCCCGCTCCACCCACTCCAGCGCCCGGTCGACGAACGGTCGCTCTTCCGGATGGAAGTGGACATAAAGTTCCTGCTTCATCTACACGAAGAAGTCGATCACCGCAATGAGTCCCATCGCGATGAACTGAAGCGCGAAAATGGCGACGATCGGCGAGATGTCCAGCATGCCGCCGATCGGCGGGATGAGGCGCCGGAACGGCGCAAGGTACGGCTCGACCAGCTTGCCGAGCATTTCGCCGATGAAGCTGTCGCGGGCGTTCGGAATCCAGGACAGCAGCACGTAGGCGATGATGACGAACGTGTATATCCGTTGCAGTATCCCGATGAATGATTCAATTTCAGTCACGAGGTCACCTCATCGTCTTGTATTCGTGGTCATCCGTCAGCATGTCCGTGATCGTGCCCTGCACTTCCACCGTGTCCGGAGCGCACAGAAAGATGTTCGGCCCGATCTTCGTGATCGATCCGTTCAGCGCGTAGACCGTGCCGCTCAGGAAATCGACGATGCGGATCGCGTGGTCGGTGCGGATCCGCTGCAGGTTGACGACGACCGAGCGGCGGGAACGCAGATGGTCCGCGATTTCCTGCGCCTCGTCGTAGGAACGCGGTTCGCTCAGCACGACGCGGGAGTTCTTCTGCGCATGAATGCTGACGACATTGCCGCCCTTCACTGTTCTACGCGATTCGAACACCGGCGTTTCAATTTCCTGCTCCGCGTCTGCGGACAACCGGCCGCGCTCCACGACTTCCTCTTCTTCCTGAAGCCCGAGAAAACTCATGAATCGGTTCATGACACTCATCACACAGCCTCCTCTTTGCCCACCAGAATCGTCCCCAGCCGGAGCCAGGTCGCCCCTTCTTCGACCGCAACCTCGAAATCGTTCGACATGCCCATGGAAAGCCCGCCCGCTTCCTCCCGCAGGACGGCGGCTTGGTTCAGCTCGTCCCGCAGGTTTTTAAGCGCCCGGAACACCGGCCGCGCCTCTTCCGGATCGTCGACGAAAGGCGCCATCGTCATCAGGCCCGCCACGGCGATGCCGCGCATGTCCGCGATCGTCCGCGCGAAGCCGATCAGCTCTTCCGGCGCGAGGCCGTGCTTTGACGCCTCGCCGGAGACGTTCACCTGGATGAAGCAGGGAACGCGGATGCCGAGCTGCTCCGCCCGCTTGTGGATCGCCTCGGCCAGCGAAGGCCTGTCCAGCGAATGAATGTAGGCGAACTTGCCGACGACGTCCTTGACCTTGTTCGTCTGCAGCGAGCCGATGAAATGCCAGACCGGCCGCGGCTCCGAGTCCTGCAGGGCGCGCCATTTCGGCGCGGCGTCCTGCCACCGGTTTTCGCCGAGATGGACGAGTCCGGCATGAAGGGCTTCCCTCGCGGTCTGCTCGCCAACGTATTTCGTCACGGCGACGATTCCGACTTCTTCCCGCCGGCGGCCGCTGCGGGCGCAAGCATCGCGGATGCGGCGGTCGACATCGTCCAGTCTCGCCCGGATCGACACGGCGGTTCACCTCTCACGCATGCCGATGAAGCTCGCCATCCTTCCCGTCCTTCCGCCTTCCCGCCGGTGGGAGAAAAACAGATCGCGCCGGCATCCCGTGCAGAAGGACGAAAATGCGATGCTGCTCGGCATGATTCCTGATCTTATCATAATCTGTCGGTTCATTTCTTTCAAGTTAAGCCTTGCTTTGCCATCTTCCGTCATGCGGATCATCGCGTCCAGAGGCGCGCCGCCCGCCGAAGCGAGCGACTCCGCAAGCGGCAGCGCGCGCTCGATCACCGGGCCGTCCACCTCGTAGCAGCACGGGCCGATCGCCGGGCCGATCGCGGCGCGAATGTCCGCCGGACGGCTGCCGAACTCCCGCTCCATCGCCTCGACCGTACGCGCGGCGATCTCGAGCACCGTCCCCCGCCAGCCGGCGTGGGCGAGCGCCACCGCGCCGCGCGACGGATCGTGGAACAGGAGCGGCACGCAGTCCGCGTAATACGACGCGAGCAGAATGCCCGGCTCATCCGTCATGATCGCGTCCGCCCCGGGGATGGCCGACTCCGCGTCCCGGCCGCCCCGGCCGCGGTCCGCGCGGACGACGCGGTGGACGCGGCTGCCGTGCACCTGCTCCGCGCACGTCCAGGCGGCCGGATCCCAGCCGGCCGCCTCCGCCGCGAGGGCGCGGTTGCGGACGACGGCTTCCGCGTCATCGCCGACGTGCAGGCCGCAGTTCAGCGACGTCCAGGGCGGCCCGCTCGTGCCGCCTTCCCGGCCGGTGATGCCGGCCGTAAGGCCGGGCGATTCTTCCATCCAATCGCGCAGCAGATACAGCGCCGGTCCGGCGCCCTCCATCCGAACGAACGGTTCCATCGGGTTCACCTCGTGAATCAGTGTACCACAGCGGGCACCGGCATAGAAATGCGGCCGTCAGCGCTCGTTCAGTTCGACGTCCTGCCCGCTTCTCAGGCGGGTGTCGTCCAGCCGGACGAGCACGACGTCTTCGCCGACCTTGACGATGCTGCGCCACGGAATGACGACGTCGGCGCCTCCGCCGCCGAACAGTCCGAAGAACCGCCCGCTCTCCGGCACGATGATCGATTCGATCCGGCCGTTTCTGAGATCCAGTTCCAGATCGCTGACATGGCCGAGCTTTCGGCCGTCCACGATATTGATGACATCCTTCTCCTGAAACTCGGATATCCGCAATCCGCGCCACCACGCTCTCGTTTGATCTCTCCTTCTACCATAATATCGCGGCGGGCGCCGTGAAATGTCCGACCCGGGGAAAAAAGAGCCGCGCTTTGCCGCACAACAACAAAGCCGGACGCTTCCGCGCCCGGCTGCATTTTCATGCTTTCACATGTTTCTGCATCTGCTGGATGGCCGATTTCTCGAGGCGCGACACCTGCGCCTGCGAAATGCCGATCTCGTCCGCCACCTCCATCTGGGTTTTCCCTTCGAAAAAACGCATGGATAAAATCATTTTCTCCCGTTCGCCGAGTTTGGTCATCGCCTCCCTGAGCGCGATCTCCTCAATCCAGGACGCGTCCTTGTTCCGGTCGTCGCTGATCTGGTCCATCACATAGATCGGATCGCCGCCGTCGTGGAAAATCGGCTCGAACAGGGAGACCGGATCCTGGATGGCGTCCAGGGCGAATACGACGTCTTCCTTGGGCACGCCGAGCGCTTCCGAAATCTCGTAGATGGTCGGTTCGCGCGAGTGCTGGTTCGTGAGCGAGTCGCGCACCTGCAGCGCCTTGTAGGCGATGTCGCGCAAACTTCGGGAGACGCGGATCGGGTTGTTGTCCCGAAGATACCGCCGGATCTCGCCGATGATCATCGGCACGGCATAGGTGGAAAACTTCACGTTCTGGCTGAGATCAAAGTTGTCGATGGCTTTCATCAGCCCGATGCAGCCGACCTGGAACAGATCGTCGACGAATTCTCCCCGGTTGTTGAACCGCTGTATGACGCTGAGCACGAGCCGCAGGTTGCCGTTCACCAGCTTCTCCCGGGCCGCCATTTCTCCCCGGGTCTGCAGCGCCGTGAACAACTCGCGCATCTCCGCATTCGTCAGCACCGGAAGTTTCGAGGTATCCACTCCGCAGATCTCAACTTTGTTTCGGGTCAACGCGATAACCTCCCAAGGAGAAACATTACTGTACATTATCTCCTCGGGCTTTGTTTTTATTCTGGATGCGAAAGGCCCCGGAGGCGAACGCCAGGTCCGCGGTCCGAGGCCCGTCATCACACCATCTTGTTGAACTCCTTGCGCAGCCGCTTGATGATCCGCTTCTCCAGCCGGGAAATGTACGACTGCGAAATGCCGAGCAGGTCGGCGACATCCTTCTGCGTCTTCTCCTCGCCGTCCGTGAGGCCGAACCGGAGCTCCATGATCGTCCGCTCCCGCTCCGTCAATTTGTCCAGCGCCTTCTGGAGCAGCTTCCGGTCGACCTGCTCCTCGATGTTCCGGTAGATCGTGTCGCCTTCGGTGCCGAGCACGTCGGAGAGCAGGAGCTCGTTGCCGTCCCAGTCGATGTTGAGCGGCTCGTCGAACGACACCTCGGTGCGGGTTTTGCTGTTTCGCCGCAGGTACATCAGAATTTCGTTCTCGATGCAGCGGGAGGCGTAGGTGGCCAGCTTGATCTTTTTGTCCGGATCGAACGTGTTGACCGCCTTGATGAGGCCGATCGCGCCGATGGATACCAGATCCTCGATATGGATGCCGGTATTCTCGAACTTGCGGGCGATGTAGACGACGAGCCGGAGATTGCGCTCGATCAGCATCGCGCGGATCGCCGCGTCTCCGGACGGCAGGCGCTTCAGCAAATATTCCTCTTCCTCGCGGGTCAGCGGCGGCGGCAGCGCCTCGCTCCCCCCGATGTAGTAGACCTCTTCGCGCTTCAGACCGAATAAAAACAAAACGCGATAATAGAATAACTGCAGCATCAGTTTCCACTTCACGGGCATGATTCTTTGGTCCTCCCCCGTTTGCGTGTTGATGGATTTATCCGCTGCCGTCGTCCTCGAGCAGGGACGGATGAATGATCGCCCGATAGGAGCCGTCGGACGCCAACGTGCCGCCCTCCAGGCCGATCAGCACGCGGCTTGTCTCGAAACGGCGCCCGTCACGCTCGATGCGCACCCTGTCGGGTTTCACAGCCAGCATGAGCTGCGTCCTGCCTCCGATGCCCCTGAAGGGCACGAATCTGAGCCGTTCGCTCAAGGAGTGGCTGTTCCGGTCCAGCCTGGCCAGCAACCCTTCGACATTGCCGCCGCGCAGCGCTTCGATCCAGGCCGCGGGCAGCTCGCCGCTCCAAAGCGCCGCTTCCGCGACCATGACCGGCGTCCGGGTCAGCGGATCGTACAATCGGTTTCCCGTATCGATCAGACCGGTGCAGCGCGCGGTCCGGCCGCCGATCTCGACGGTCACCTCCGCCAGGCTGCCAAGCGTCCGCTCCGTGTGCTTCCGGCCGCCCAGGACGGCGCGCCAGATGAGCAGCGCGGCGCCGGCCGCGGCCAGAATCGAGGCCAGTCCGTATTGCAGTTCGATGCCGACGGCGCCCGAATCGGTCAGCCACAACCTGTCCCATATGCCGCCGCGGCTCTGCAGCAAATAATGCAGTCCGATGACGCCGCCAGCCGCGGCGAAATTGATGCCGTAGAACGCCGCCGCGTTCCGGACGAACCGCAGCAGCCCGCCGAAGCCGAACGCGATCAGCAGCATGATGAGCGACAGCGCGATTTTCGCCAGCGCCGCAAGCAGAAAGCCCGCTCCCGGAAGGAACAGCAGCGCGGCGTATCCCGCGCCGACCGCGGCCGCCGCCGCAAGCCGCCACCACTTCGGCCTTATGCCCCTCACCCAGGCCGTCGCCAGCAGCACCGCGCCGTCGATGATCAAATTCGAGAGAAACACGAGATCCAGGTATACGACCAGCAGCTTCACCCACCGCTCTATTCGTTCCCGCGGCTATGTGTCCCCGCGCGCATTGATGCGTGGCGGCCTTACGTTCAAGTATAGCGGGGGCCATGCCGGAAGTCTGTCTAAAGCCGCCGTCAGGGAGAATCTTTTTTTGTCGATGGTCCGGTATGCGAGGCGCGAACGGCGGGAAGCATGGGGACATGGCTGCGCAAGCATCCGGGCTTTCCGCTAGTGACTCTCCGTATCGACCTGCGGGACAGCCCCGGCAATGCAAAAAAGCCGCCCCGCACGGACGGCTGAAAGCCGCCGCGGGACAGCTTGACGCTGCAAGACCGGAAGAAGATCAGTCCGGGTATTATGCCTATTCGCCGCGTTCGCTGCGCGGACGGTTGCGCAGAAACGCCGGGATGTCCAACTGGTCGCTGGACGGGAGCTGGCCGAACGGCCGCAGGTTCGAGCCGCCGGACGGACGGCTCTCCTCCGCCTCCGATCCGCCGGGGCGCGCCGACGACCGGCGTCCCGAACCGCCCTTCATCTCGAAGCCGGTCGCGATGACCGTCACCTTGATGTCGTCCTTCATGTCTTCGTCGATGCTGGCGCCGAAGATCATGTTCACTTCCGGGTCGGACGCCGCGATGACGATTTCGGCCGCCTCGTTCACTTCATACAACGACAGGTTGGAGCCGCCGGTAATGTTCATGATGATGCCGCGCGCGCCGTCGATGCTCGTTTCGAGCAACGGGCTCATGATCGCCTTGCGGGCCGCTTCGGCCGCCCGGTTCTCGCCGCTCGCCACGCCGATGCCCATCAGCGCCGAGCCGCGCTCCGTCATGATCGTCTTCACGTCGGCGAAGTCGAGGTTGATGAGCCCCGGCACCGCGATCAGGTCCGAAATGCCTTGCACCGCCTGCCGCAGCACGTTGTCGGCTTCGCGGAACGCCTCGAGCATCGGCGTCTTCTTGTCGACGATCTCGAGCAGCCGGTCGTTCGGAATGACGATCAGCGTATCGACCTTCGATTTCAGCTCCTCGATGCCCATCTCGGCCTGCATCGAACGTTTGCGGCCTTCGAACGTGAACGGACGGGTGACGACGCCGACCGTCAGCGCGCCGCACTCCTTCGCGATCTCGGCGATGACCGGCGCCGCGCCGGTTCCGGTGCCGCCGCCCATGCCGGCCGTCACGAACACCATGTCCGCTCCCTTGAGCCGCTCGGCGACCATTTCGCGCGATTCTTCGGCCGCCTTCTTGCCGACCTCGGGATTGGCGCCTGCGCCGAGGCCGCGCGTCAGCTTCTCGCCGATTTGCAGCTTCTGCTCGGACTTCGCCTGCTGAAGCGCCTGCGCATCCGTATTGACCGTGATGAACTCGACGCCGCGCACGCCGGTCTCAATCATCCGGTTGACCGCGTTGCTGCCGCCGCCGCCCACGCCGATCACCTTGATCGACGCCAGCGGTTCCATTTCCATATCGAATTCCAACATGAGTGAAGTTCCCCCGATCAAATGAATTCGCTGAACATTCGCTTCAGCCGCTCGAAGATTCCCGGTCTGGCCGAAGTGGACGCAGTCGGATTCGGCTTGCGAACCGCCGCCCGCCGCGCGGAACCCGCGGAGCGGGGCCGCATGTAGCGGGAGACGTACTGGATCATGCCGACGCCGCTCGTGAACGCCGGATCCCGAACGCCAATGTAGTCCGGCACGGCTACCCGCACGCTCGTCTCGAGCTCCCGCTGCGCCAGCGCCTGCACGCACGGCATTGACGCCGTTCCGCCCGTCAGCACGCAGCCGTTCACCTTGCCGTCGTAACCGAGCCGGATGATCTCCTGCCGGACGAGCTGGAAGATCTCCTGCATGCGCGGCTCGATGATGTTCGCCAGATCGACCTGGGAGAATTCCTTCTCGACGTTGCTGCCCATGCGCACGACCTTGAACTTCTGGTCTTCCGCGGCGTCGCTGACCAACGCGCAGCCGAACTTCAGCTTGATCTTCTCCGCCTGGTCGGTCTGCGTCCTCAGGCCGTACGAGATGTCGTTCGTCACATATTCGCCGCCGACCGGCAGCGTGGACGTCGCCGCCAGGTTGCCCTGCTCGAAAATGGCGACCGTCGTGGAACCGGCGCCGATGTCGATGAGGGCGGTCCCCATGTTCCGCTCGTCCTTCGTCAGCGCCATCTGGCCTGAGGCAAGCGACATCAGGATGACGCCGGCAATCTGCAGATCCGCCTTCTCGACGCACCGCATCAGATTATGGATCGCCGTCTTCGCTCCGGTGATGACCGTCGCTTCCACTTCCAGCCGGACGCCGATCATGCCGCGCGGATCGGAGATGCCGTCCAGTCCGTCGACCAGAAACTGCCGCGGCACCAGACCGATGATCTCGCGCTCGGGCGGCAGCGCGACGACTCTCGCCGCCTGCAGCACCCTTTCAATATCCTCTTCGCCGATCTCGCGGTCCTCGTTCGAAACCGCGACGACACCGTGATTCGTCTGCAGGGCGATATGGTTGCCCTGGATTCCGACATACACTTCGGATATTTCAATCCCGACCATGCGTTCCGCGTGATCCACCGCATTGCGGATCGACTGCACGGTCTGGTCGATATCGACGATGGCTCCTTTGCGAATGCCTTCCGAGTCGGCAGATCCGACGCCGATGATATTGATCGCGCCGTTCTGGACTTCGCCGATGATGACGCGGACTTTGGATGTTCCGATGTCCAGGCTGACGATCAAGTCGCTGCTGCTCAACCCCTGGCACCTCCGTTTCTCCGATAAAAAATGTAATCTAAAGTGCGTATTTCCGACATATTGATTACCAGCGGGCCATAATCGCGTTTATCCTGTTCAACTTATTCAACGCGGCTTATATTTTCCCTCTTTTTTCTACAAAGTTTTTACGCTGGCAATTGGTGGGCGAATGCCCGGCCGCGGTTGAACTCATAAACGAAATTGTACCATTGTTCACGCGGCTTGAGTAGTGGCTATAAGTCCTGTTTACCGGGTGTTGTCCCCGTCCGGAGCTTCATCCTCGCCGGCCTCGCCGTCTTCCGCGTAAGGCACGTAGCGGTCAGCCAGGAGCAGCGTCATGCTTCCGGGTTCCTGCGTCTCGATGACGGCTCGGATCGTATCCGCTTTCTCCGCGAGCACGGAGATGGCGGTGATGATTTCGAACCGGGTGCGCGTGTAGATGCGGATCCGGTCGGGCCAGGCTTCCGACGGATAGGGCGCGATCTCCGAAAAATCGGCGAGCAGGTCGTCCGGCAGCCGGGAAAGCCTGTCGACGAGCTTGAGCTTGTCCGCTTCCCGACCGTTCCACCCGCGCAGCACCGGCCTGTTGACGACGGTGTCGGCGCCGGCCGGCAGCTCCTTGCCGTTCGACAAGATCGCCGTGATCGCGCCGTCCGCCGTCAGCCCGTAGGCGATGGCCGGATACTCCGTCACTTCGATGTGCACCTTGCCCGGAAACGTCTTGCGGACAACCGCCGACGCGATCGGATCCAGCTTCTTCACCCGCCCGGCGATCGCGTCCGCGGTCGGCCAGAAGAACGGGTCGCCCGGCCCGACGCCGGCGGCCGCCAGGATCTCGCGCTCATCCGCGAACCGGCCGCCCGATACGGTCACTTCCGAAATCTTGCTCAGACTCGAGCGGAAGAACAGGACGGCGAGCAGCACGATGAACAGCAGGTATATGACGCCGAGCAGCCGTCTGCCGCCCTTGCGCTTCGGCTTCGGCGCCGGCTCCTTGAGTACGGGCATGCGTTCCGACATTTCGATTCTCCTGACGAGAGGATTCGCTGGGCTTGTCCGCCCGCCTCCACAATGAAACCCGGCATTCCCAGCGGGGAAAGCCGGGCGGCGGTCCTTCAGCCGGGAATCACGCGGTTGCCCGACACCGCGGCATACCGCATGATCCGTGCGCCGAGACTCGCGAACATCGCTTCGATCCGCTCGTAACCTCGATCAATATGGTAGACTTGTTCGATGACCGTCTTGCCCTGCGCGGCCAGACCGGCGATGACGAGCGCCGCGCCGGCTCTCAGGTCGGTCGCTTCGACCGTCGCGCCGTAGAGCCGCGGCACGCCGCGGATAATCGCCGAATTCAGATCGACGCGGATATCGGCGCCCATGCGCACGAGCTCGTCGACATGCTTGAAACGGCCATCGAAGATCATTTCTTTCACGACGCTGACGCCGTCGGCCAGCGCGAGCAGCACCATGAGCTGCGCCTGCAGATCGGTCGGGAAGGCCGGATACGGACTCGTCACGATCCGTTCCACCGCCTTCGGGCGGATGACGCCGCCCACCTTGATTATATCACCTTCCGCGGCCACTTGAACACCGGCCCGGCGCAGCACGTGTATGAGCGATGTCAGGTGGGACGGATTCGTATTCAGCAGCGTCACCTGCCCGCGCGTCGCGGCCGCGGCGACCATCAGCGTCCCGGTGACGATCCGGTCGGGAATGATCCGGTAACGGCACGGCACGAGCCTGCCAACGCCTTCGATCCGGATCGTGCCGGTGCCGGCGCCCGAGACGCGCGCCCCCATGCCGTTCAGGAAATTTTGCAGATCCTCGATCTCCGGCTCGCGCGCCGCGTTCGTGATCGTCGTCACGCCGTCCGCCAGCACGGCCGCCATCATCAGGTTCTCGGTCGCGCCCACGCTCGGAAAATCGAGATGAATGTCGGTGCCGGTCAGCTTGCGCGCGCGGCAGACGATCCGGTTGCCGTCCTCGCGGATCTCGGCGCCGAGCATCCGGAGGCCGAGCAGATGAAGGTCGATCTTCCGCTCGCCGATCGCGCAGCCGCCGGGTTGGTACACTTCGACTTCGCCGAATCTCGCCAGCAGCGGCCCCATCAGAAAGATAGACGAACGCATCTGTCCCATGAGCGATTCCGGAATGTGCGCGGAATTCGCGGAGGTCGTGTCGAGCACGACGGACTGGCCGATCTGCTCCGCGCGGCATCCGAGAGCGCGAAGGATGTCGAGCATCACGTCGATGTCGAGCAGGTTCGGCACCTGATCGACGATGACCGTGCCTTCCACCAGCATGCCGGCCGCCAGAATCGGCAGCGCGGCGTTCTTCGCGCCCTGGATGGCGATTGCGCCGGAGAGCGGCCTGCCGCCTTCAATAACAAGAGTTTCCAAAGCTGCACCTCCGATTTACCGCTCACCCACCACCAATACCTCGGGGACCAGCTCGACGCCGAACCGCGCCTTGACGGTCCGCTGGATATGCTCCATGAGGGTGAGGACATCTTCGGCCTTCGCCTGCCCCGTATTCACGATGAAGTTGGCATGCACGTCCGAAATGGCCGCGCCGCCCGACCGGAAGCCCTTGAGCCCCGCCGCTTCGATCAGCCGCGCCGCGTAGTCGCCGGGCGGGTTGCGGAATACCGAACCCGCGGTCGGCGCCTGCAGCGGCTGCGTCCGCTGCCTGCGGTCCTTGTATGAAGCCATCGCCGCGGCGATCTCCTTCCTGTCGCCGGGCGCAAGCTCGAACGTCGCCTCGACGACGATGCCCGGCACGTCGTGCAGGATGGAATGGCGGTAGCCGAACTGCATCGCCTCGCGGCTGAAGCGCGCGATCTCACCGTTTTCCGTGACAATCTCGGCCGACTTGAAGATGCGTGACACGTCCGATCCGTGGGCGCCGGCGTTCATGTAGACGGCGCCGCCGACCGATCCCGGAATTCCCCCCGCAAATTCCAGGCCGGTCAGTCCGTGCTTGCCGGCGAGCACGGACAGTTTGATGAACGAGAACGCCGCGCCTGCGGAGACCGTATGCCCGTCGAACCGCGCGTAATCGAGTCCGGGTCCGGGCTTGATGACGACGCCGCGGATGCCTTTGTCCAATACCAGCATATTGGAGCCGCGGCCGAGATTCGTCCACGGCACGCCGTGCCGGTGAAGCAGCGCGACGGCGGCGGCCAGCTCCCGCTTGCCCCGGGGAATGATCAGAAGATCGGCGGGACCGCCGATTTTCCAGGTCGTGTACTTGGCCAGCGGTTCGTTCGGCAGCAGTTCGCCGATGTCGGCGCGCTTCAATTCGTCAATGAGCTGCTGCATGGACGATCCTCCTTCCTGTCAGCCGGTATGGACATGAGGGACACCCGCCGGGGCAGCCGGCGCCCGGCGGCCGTTCGCCGCGGCTGCCGCGGAGTCGGCGGTCACGATCATGTGACAGTCTATGCCCGGCACATGACGAGTGTGACAATCGCCCAATCGCGCCGCTACTTTCCGCAGTTCACGCGGGCGGCAAGCGTCCGGAGTTCGGCCGTGATCCGCTCGGCGGAATCCGGCGTCGCGAGCGCCTTGGCGGCTTCCGACATCGCGCGCCTTGCCGGCTCATCCCCCATGATGCGGGCAACCGTCCCCGCCAGTTTCGGGCCTGTGAGCTCGCGTTCGAGCATCATGACCGCCGCGCCCGCATCCGCCAGGCTCCGCGCGTTCGCTTCCTGATGGTTGTGCGTCACGTTGGGCGACGGCACCAGAATGGACGGAACGCCGAGCGCGGTGATTTCGGCGATCATGGAAGCGCCCGCGCGGCTGATGATGAGCGACGACGCCGCGAGCACTTCCGGCATATTGTCCAGATACGGCACGACGCGGAGCCGGCGGGTCTGATCCTCCGGCAGCCGGTCCAGCCGCGCTTTCATCTGTTCATAATGGACGTCGCCGGTAACGGCGACCAGCCATACGCCGTCCAGCCGGGAGACGGCGGCGGCGATGCCGGGGACGGCTTCATTGAGCGCCCTGGCCCCCCGGCTGCCGCCGACGACCAGGACGACGCGGCTCCCATCGGGAATGCCGAGCGAGGCGTATCCTTTCTTCTTGTCCGCGTGCAGCACGTTCGTCGCGCAAGGATTGCCGGTATGCAAGATTCGCCGTCCCCGGCGGAACCGCGCTTTCGATTCCGGGAAGCTGACCGCGATCGCGTCCGCATAGCGGCTCAAGAATGCGTTCGCCATGCCCGGCTCGACGTTCTGCTCGTGGATGAGCGTCGGAATGCCGAGCCGCGCGGCCGCGTAGACGACCGGTCCGCTCACGTAGCCGCCGGTGCCGACGACGACATCGGGCCGAAAGCCGCGAAGCAGCGCCTTCGACCGGCGGACGGCGCGCAGGAAGCGGATGACCGTGCGCACGTTGTCCAGCGACAGCTTCCGCTTGAACCCGCTGATCTCGATCGTCTCGAACGGAATGCCGAGCTTCGGCACAATCCGGCTCTCGAGTCCGCTTGCGGAGCCGATGTAGAGCAGCTCCGTGCCGGGGTTCTCCCGCTGAAGCTGCCGCCCGATCGCCACGGCCGGATAGATGTGCCCGCCCGTTCCGCCGCCGGTCAGTACCACTCGCATTTAAGCGTTCACCTCGAATATCGGGATATGTTCAGCAGGATGCCGAGCGCCGTCAGGAGCAGCGTCAGCGACGAGCCGCCGTAGCTGACGAGCGGCAGCGTGATGCCCGTGACCGGCAGCAGGCCGATGACGACGCCGATGTTGATGAACACCTGCACGGCGATGATGCCGGTGATGCCGACGGCGAGCAAGCTGCCGAACGTATCCGGCGCGGTGATCGCGGTGCGCAGTCCGCGCCAGATCAGGACGAGAAACAGCAGGATGAGGGCCGACCCGCCGATGAAGCCGAGTTCCTCCGCCCAGATGGAGAAAATGAAATCCGTCTGCGGTTCCGGCAAATAGCTGTACTTCTGGCGGCTCTCGCCGAGCCCGAGCCCGATCAGCCCGCCGGGACCGATCGCGTAAAGCGACTGGATGATCTGATAGCCGGAGCCGAGCGGATCCTGCCACGGATCGAGGAAGCCGGTAATCCGCTTCATCCGGTACGGCTCCGCGATAATGAGGCCGACAAGCCCGGCGGCGCCGATCCCGGCCAGCGCGCCGAGATGGAGCAGCCGGGCCCCGGCCGCGTAGATGACGAGCATCGTCGCGCCGACCATGACCGCGCCGCTGCCGAGGTCCGGCTGCAGCATGATCAGGCCGAACGCGCAGCCCATGATCGCGAGCGGCGGCAGCAGACCGCGCGCAAAGCCCGCGATCTCCTGTTGCCGGTCCGCAAGATGCTTCGCCATGAAAACGACCATGGCCAGCTTCATGAATTCGGACGGCTGGATGCCGAACGAGCCGATGCCGAGCCAGCTCCGCGCGCCGCCGCGCACGACGCCGACGCCGGGAATGAGCACGATGACGAGCAGCGCGAAACAGGCGACGAGGACCGCGGGCGCGTATTTCCGCAAGACCCGGTAGTCGATCCCCGCCATGAAGATCATCATGCCGATTCCGAGCGCGGCGAAGAGCAGTTGCCGCTTCAAATAATAGAACACATCTCCGTATTCGCGCAGCGCGAGCACGGCGCTGGAACTGTACACCATGACCAGACCGGCGGCCAAAATGAGCATGACGGCTCCGATCATCCACATGTCCGGGGCGGTGCGGGCTTTCGGCATGATGCGACACCTCTTGCACTCAGAATTGGGGGACAGCCCCCTTCGTTACAAGATATGCGCCGCTTTCTTAAAAATACGCCCCCGCTCCTCGTACGACCGGAACATGTCCCAGCTTGCGCAGGCGGGCGACAGCAGGACGGCGTCGCCCGGTTCGGCGAGCGCGTCCGCTTCCCGCACCGCCCGCTCGAGCGTCTCCTCCGGGCTCGCTTCGGGCTCGACGACGCGAATATGCCGGATGCCCGCCGCCTCCGCCGCCTCCGCGAGCTTCCGCCGCGTTTCGCCGAAGGCGACGAGCGCCTTCACCCGCTCGCGCATAACCGGCACCAGAGCCGCGTAATCCGATCCGCGGTCCAGTCCGCCGGCCAGCAGCACGACCGGCCCCTTCACCGAGCGGATCGCCATCGTCGTGGCGGTCGGATTCGTGTCCTTCGAGCTGTTGTAGAAGCGGATGCCCGCCTTCTCCCGCACGAATTCGAGCCGGTGCTCGACGCCGCGGAACGCGCGCAGCGGAGCCGCGAGCGCCTCGGCGGACGCGCCGGCGGCCAGCGCCGCGGCGATTGCCGCGGCCGCGTTGGCGGCGTTGTGGCGCCCGGGGATGCCCAGCTCGTCCACGTCGATAATGACGGTGGTGACGCCGCCGGTCCGATGGACGATCGACCGGGGCACGCCGTCGTCCTCCGGCGTCGCGGGATACGGCGGTTCGACGAAAACGCCTTCCTCGAGCCGCTGTCGGACGGCGAACGGCAAGATCCGCGCCCGCGTCGCTTCGGCAAGACGCCGGCATACCGGATCGTCCCAGTTGACGACCGCGACATCGTCTTCCGTCTGGTTGGCGAACAACTTCGCTTTCGAAGACGTATAGTCGTCCATGCCGCCGTGATAGTCGAGATGCGTCTCCGCCACGTTGGTCAGCACGCTGATGCGCGGCCTGAAGCGGTCCGTTCCTTTCAATTGGAAGCTGCTCAATTCGGCGACGAGCCAGCTTTCGGCGCCTGCTTCCCGCGCCGCGTCGGTGAGCGGACGTCCGATGTTGCCCGCGACGATCGCCTTCCATCCCGCCGCCTCGAGGAGCCTCCCGATCAGCGTCGTCGTCGTCGTTTTGCCGTTCGAACCCGTGATGCCGATGATCGGCGCGTCCGTCAGCCACCAGGCGACTTCGACTTCCGTCACAATCTCGATTCCCAATTCCGTCGCTTCGCGCACGGGCGGCGACGAGTAGGGGATGCCCGGATTTTTCACCACCAGGGCGGTGTCCGGCGTCACGAGTCCCTCCGGATGGCCGCCGCAGAGAACGGAAATGCCCAAAGCGATGAGTTCGGACGCTTCGGGGCATTGTTCAAGCGGTTTGACGTCGCTCGCGATCGTCTCCGCACCCAGCGCGTGAAACACTTTGGCGACGCTGACGCCGCTGCGCGCGAGTCCCAGCACGACGACCCGGCGGTTCCGGTAAGTCGAGGGATGTTGCATGTTGCCACTCCTTTGGATGTCGGGCCGTGACGCCGGACGGCTACACCGTGCCGCTCAGCATCAGGCCGGCGGCGGCGAACAGGAATCCGGCCGCCCAGAACATCGTGACGACCTTCCATTCCGACCAGCCGCCCACTTCAAAATGGTGATGAATCGGACTCATGCGGAAAATGCGCTTGCCGCGCAATTTGAACGAAGCGACCTGCAGGATGACGGACAAAATTTCGATGACGAAAATGCCGCCGATCACGATGAACAGCAGTTCGGTCTTCGTCAGGATCGCAACGGCCGCAAGCCCCCCGCCGATGCCGAGGGAGCCGGAATCGCCCATAAACACTTTCGCGGGATGGGCGTTGTAGACAAGAAAGCCGAGCACTGCGCCGATCATCGCGGCGGACAAGACGGCCGATTCCGGCTCGGCGGCCTTCAGCGCCACGATCGCAAACGCGGCGAACGCGATCGCGCTTGTCCCGGACAGAAGGCCGTCGACGCCGTCCGTGAAGTTGACGGCGTTGCCGACCGCCATGAACATCAGAATGATGAACGGATAGTAAAAAAGATGCAGATCGAAGCTGAAGTCCGTCCCCGGCACCGCTACCCGCGTGTCGTGACCGCTGCGGTACAGGATGACGCAGATGACGGCCCCGAACAGAAGCTGGCCCAGCAGCTTCTGCCGCGCGGTCAGGCCGAGCGAGCGCTTCAGCGCGATCTTGATGTAGTCGTCCAGAAAACCGACAAGGCCGAACCCGAGCGTCGCGACAATGAGCACCCAGAATTCCGCCGTATATTCGGCGTATCGCAGAAAGGAGACGGCGGCGGCAAGCAGGATGATGATGCCGCCCATCGTCGGCGTGCCCGTCTTCTTCAGATGGGTCTGCGGCCCGTCGGACCGCACCTGCTGGCCGAACTTGAGCCGCTTGAGCAGCGGGATGGCCAGGGGACCCAGGAGCACGGCGAGCAGGAAGGATACGCCGAGCGGGAGCAACAGTACAGGTATATCCAAAAATGGTCTCCTCCTAACCCCGGACAAGCGCGTGCACGACTTCTTCCATCCGCATGCCGCGCGATCCCTTGACCAGGACAAGATCGTCCGGCGCAAGTTCGCCGAGCAGCCGGCGGACGAGGGCGTCCTTGTCCGCGAAATGGATCGCCCGCTCCTGCCCGAGCCGCTCCGCCGCGCCGCGGACCGTATGCTTCGACCGTTCGCCCACGGCCAGCACGGCGTGGATTTGACCAGGGGCTACGGCCGCGCCGGTCTCATAATGAAGCCGGTCTTCCTCCGGCCCGAGCTCCAGCATGTCGCCGAGGACGAGCCATTTGCGCCGGTAGCCCTTCAGCTCGCCGACGAAGGCGATCATCGCCTTCACGGATGCCGGGCTGGCGTTGTAGGCGTCGTTCAATACGACCGCCCCGTTCGCGGCGTAAGCCGTCTCGAGCCGCATGGCCGACAGCCTGACCGCGGCGAGGCCCTTCCGGATGCTCTCGGGCTCCAGTCCGAGCAGCGCGCCGACGGCCGCGGCGGCCAGCGCGTTCGCCACGTTGTGCCGCCCCGGCACCGGCACCCGGAATTCGCCCGGCCACGCCGGACCTCCGGGCGGCCGGATCGTGAACACCGATTCCTTCGCCGTGACGGCGATCGGCTCCGCCGACCAGCCGTCCTCCCGGCAGGACGCGAACGTCTCGAGCCGCCACTTGCCGAATCCCGGCGCCCGCTTCGCGCCCTCCAGGAGGAGCGGCTCATCCCCGCGGACGAACAGGACGCCGCCTTCGGCAAGGCCGGCGGCGATTTCAAGCTTCGCCTTGGCGATTGCCTCCCGCGAGCCGAGCTGCAGCAGGTGGGCGTCGCCGATATTCGTAATGACGGCGGCATCGGGCCGGGCGATGCGGGTGAGGCGCTCGATCTCGCCGAAGCCGCTCATCCCCATCTCGAGCACGGCCGCTTCCGTGTTCTCGTCCATCGCGAGAATCGTCAGCGGCAGACCGATGTGATTGTTCAGATTGCCTTCCGTCTTGTGGACGCGCAGCCGCTGCGCGAGGACGGACGCCGTCATGTCCTTCGTCGTCGTCTTGCCGTTGCTGCCGGTGATGCCGATGACCGTGACGGCGAGCTGGCTGCGGTAGGCGGCGGCGAGCCGCTGCAGCGCGGCCAGCGTGTCGTCCACCATCAGCAGCGGACGGCCGGCCAGCGCCTCCGGAACGGGGCGGCCGGCCTGCCAGAGCGAGGCCGCCGCGCCGCCGGCGAACGCGCCCTCCACGTAGTCGTGCGCGTCGAACCGTTCGCCGCTGAGCGGCACGAACAGCCGTCCTTCCGCCGGACGCCGGGAATCGGTCGACACGCCGCAGACCATGTCGTCCGCGCGCCGCGCCGCGGCTTCGTTCATCTCCGCGCTGCACATGGCGGCGAGCTGCGCCGTCGTTCGTCTGATCACGGCCGTCTTCTCCTTATCGCTTCGCCGGCGACGAGCCGGTCGTCGAAATCGATCTTGCGATCTCCGATAATCTGATAGGTTTCATGACCTTTGCCCGCAATCAATACTACATCTCCGGGGCTTGCCATTTCAACCGCTTTTTCGATCGCCGCGCGCCGGTCCGCGATCCGTTCGTATCGCTCCGCGGGCACGCCGTCCGCCCGGAGTCCGGCCTCGATGTCGTCCAGAATCGCCTCGGGGTTCTCGGTGCGCGGATTGTCCGAAGTGAGCAAAACGTAGTCGGCGTAGCGGGCGCCGATGCTGCCCATGATCGGCCGTTTTCCGCGGTCGCGGTCGCCGCCGCAGCCGAAGACGAGGATGAGCCGGCGCTCCGCGATCTCCTTCACCGCCTTGAGCACGTTCTCGAGCCCGTCCGGCGTATGGGCGTAATCGACGATCACCGCGAACGGCTGCCCGGCGTCGACCGCCTCGACCCTTCCCGGCACGCCCGGCACGCGCTCCAGCCCGGCTTTCACGTCCTCGAGCGAGACATCCTCGACGAGCGCCGCGGCGATCGCCGCCAGCGCGTTGTACACGTTGAACTTGCCGACCAGGCGCAGCGCGACGGACGTCTCGCCGCGGAACGTGACGACCCTGAACGACGTTCCCCGGGCCGTGATGCGGATGTCCTCGGCGCGGACATCCGCCGGATGGTCGATGCCGTAGGTGATCGTCTCCGCCGCCGTCGCGCGCGCGAAGACGGCGGACGCCGGGTCGTCGGCGTTCAGCACGGCGTATGTCCGCTCGTCCGGCTGCGCCGGATAGACGTTGCCGAGCCGGGCGAACAAGAGCTCCTTCGCCGCGGCGTACCGCTCCATCGTGCCGTGGTAGTCGAGATGATCCTGGGTCAGATTGGTGAAGATCGCCGTGCGGAACTTCGCGCCCTTGACCCGGCCCTGCTCGAGCGCGTGCGACGACACTTCCATCGCGCAGTAGGACGTGCCCCCGGCCGCCATGCCGGCGAGCAGCCGCTGCAGTTCGAGCGCGTCGGGCGTCGTGCCGGTCATCGGAATGGACCGGCCGCCGAAGCGCGCCTCGATGGTGCCGATGACGCCGCACGTCCGGCCGGACGTCTGCAGGATGCTCTCGATGAGATGCGTCGTCGTCGTTTTGCCGTTCGTGCCGGTGACGCCGATCAGCCTCACCCGCGCGCTCGGGGAACCGTAGAACCGGTCGGCCATGACCGCGAGCGCCAGCCGGCTGTCCTTCACGACGATCTGCGGCACGTCAAGGGGCAGCCGGCGCTCGACGACGAGCGCCGCGGCGCCGCGCTCCACGGCGCCCGCCGCATAGTCGTGGCCGTCCACCGTGTATCCGGGCAGGCAGAAGAACAGATCGCCCGGCTTCACCTTGCGGGAATCCGTGCACAGCCCCCCGGGCCTGAGATCCGCGCCTTCCAGTCTTGCCGTGGCGAGCAGGCCCGCCAATTCGCTGAGCAGCATGCGCCGTACCTCCTTGCAAGCAGCCTGATATTTTCCATTATGGACGGGCCAAGCCGAATCTAGGCGTCGTCCTTGCCCAGGTAGATGCGGATCGTCGATCCCCGCTCCACCCGTTCGCCCGCCGCCGGCGCCTGCCGGATGACCACCGTGCCGGAGCCGGAGGCGGCCAGGTTGAAGTTCATGTTCAGATCCTCGTACAGATCGGACACCGTCTTGCCGACCAGATTCGGAACGGTGACGATCGGCGTGTCGCCGTAATTCATTTTTTTCGGAAGCTGTTCCTTGCGCGGCGCAACGCCCAGCTCCGGCAATGCGCTTTCGAGAATGTTCCGCACGATCGGCGCGGAGACGACGCCGCCGAACTGGATGCCCTGCGGATTGTCGACGGCGACATAGACGACGATCTGCGGATCGTCCGCCGGCGCGAAGCCGATGAACGAGACGATGTGCTCGGACGGCGAATACCGGCCGTTCACCACTTTCTGCGCCGTGCCCGTCTTGCCGCCGACGCGGTAGCCGTCGATGAAGGCGTTGCGCCCCGTCCCGCGCGCCACGACGCTCTCGAGCGCTTCCCGGATCTTGTCCGAAGTCTCCGGCGAGATGACCCGGCGCACCGCCTCCGGCTCGAATTGCCGCACGATCTCGCCGGTATCGGGGCGGATGAGCGCCTTCGCGACGTGCGGCCGGTACAGCGTGCCGCCGTTGATCGCCGCCGAGATGGCCGCGACTTGCTGGATCGGCGTCACCGACACCCCCTGGCCGAACGACGTCGTCGCGAGTTCGACCGGACCGACCCGTTCCGGCTTGAACAGGATGCCGTTCTCCTCGCCCCTCAGGTCAATGCCGGTTTTCGCCCCGAAGCCGAAATTGCGGATATATTGAAAAAGCACATCCTTGCCGAGCCGCTGTCCGAGCGTCACGAAGCCGGGGTTGCACGAATTTTCCACCACTTCGAGGAACGTCTGGCTGCCGTGGCCGCCTTTTTTCCAGCAGCGGAGCCGCGCGCCTCCGACTTCGATCGCGCCCGGGTCGTGGAACCGCTCATGGTGCAAATCGACTTTCCCTTCCTCGAGCGCGGCGGCCAGCGTGATGATTTTGAACGTCGAGCCGGGCTCGTAGGTCATCCAGATCGGCAAATTCCGGTTGTACACCTCGGACGGCACTTCCCGGAAGCGGTCCGGCTCGTAGGTCGGCCGGCTCGCCATGCCGAGAATTTCGCCCGTGTTCGGATTCATCGCGATCGCGATCGCGGCGTTCGGCTGGAGCCGGATCATCGCGTCGTCCAGCTCGCGCTCGATGATCGTCTGGATCATGTAGTCGATCGTCAGCTGCAGATGGAGTCCGTCCTTCGGCTCGCTGTACGTGTCCGAGGACCCCGGCATCCTGCGGCCGCCCGCGTCCGACAGGAACGACACGCTGCCGGAAATGCCGCTCAGCATCTTGTCGTAGGACAATTCGACGCCGGTCAGCCCCTGGTTGTCGATGCCGGTGAAGCCGAGCACATGCGCCGCGAGGCTGCCGTAAGGGTAGTACCGCTTGTTGTCCTCGGCGACGACGATGCCCGGCAGGTTCATGGCGCGGATTGCCGCCGCCTTCTCCGCCGATATTTTCCGGCCGCCCGGCTGGATGCGGACGATCAGTTCCCGCTTCGTCACGAGGCGGTAGACGTCCTCCTTCTTCATGTCCAGCGCGAGCGCCAGCCGCTCGGCCGTCTCGCCGGGATTTTCGATCTGCGCCGGGATGGCCATGATCGTCGGCGAGCTGATGTTGTAGGCGAGCCGGACGCCGTTACGGTCCAGAATCTCGCCGCGCTTCGCCGTGACGGGAATGTTCCGCCGCCACGACTCTTCCGCGCGGCCGGCCAGTTCGTCGCCTTCCCAAAGCTGCACGTAGCCGAGCCGGACGATGAGCGCCAGGAACAGGGCGATTCCGCCGAGCAGAATCTGGAACAGCCGCCGCCTGACCGTAAGGCCCGATATCCGGTTGCGCATGCCGATCTCCTCCGAACGGGCGGGATTGGGAGCGCGAGGCTCCGCTTCTCTCACAGCCTATTCGGACGAGTCCGCGAGTAGAACAGGCCTCATCCCCCTTCGCCACTTCCGCCGGTCTCTTCCGCTTCGCCCTGCCGCGCGCGCGTCTCGCCGGACGGTTCGTCCCCCTCGCCGGAGGATGCGCCTGCCTTGAGTGAGGCTTCACCTTCTGCTCCGGAGAGTTCACCTTCCTCTCCGGCGGGACCGCCTTCCGCGCCTGAGGATTCGCCGCCTTCGGGTGCGCCGTCGGGCGGTACGGCGGGCGTGCCCGGCGGCTCGAGGACGAGCCGCAGCACCCGACCGCCCGCTTCTTCCGACAGCGACTGCGAGGCGACGAATCCTTCGCCTTCGACGAAGCACCGCAGCTCGAGCAGCGAGCATATCTCGAGCGCGTCGCGGAGCGGCAGCCCGGTCAGGTCGGGCACCTGCAGCTTGCTCCGCTCCTCCGTGATGAGATAGATCCGCTGCGACGGCGACACGCTCGCGCCCGCCTTCGGAATTTGCTGCAGCACCGTCGCGCCCTGGCCCACCACTTCGAGATTGAGCGAGCGCGCCCGCAGTTCCTCGCGGGCTTGCGAGACGGTGAGCTCCGTCACTTCGGGCACCGTCACCACGCGCTCTTTGCGCGCGCCGGTATTCAGCGCCTTCACCGCGTTGGACGGCCCGATGCCGAGATGTCTGAGGCTTTGCAGCATGATTTCCTTGAACACCGGCGCCGCGACCGAGCCGCCGCCCGCATACGGGTCGTTCGGCTCGTCGACGACGACGTATACGACGATCTTCGGATCTTCGACCGGCGCATACCCGATGAAGGAGACGATGTACTTGCCTTCCTCGTACCCGCCGTTCACGACTTTCTGCGCCGTGCCGGTCTTGCCCGCGATGCGGTATCCTTCGATGTACGCGTTTTTCCCCGTTCCGTCGGCGACGACCTGCTCCAGGTATTCGCCGACCTTCCGCGCCGTCTCCTCGGAGATGACCCGGCGCACGGCCTTCGGCTCGACGCGCCGCACGCTGCCGTCCGACGGATCTTCGATCGCCTCCACGAGCTGCGGCTGCATCAGCACGCCGCCGTTCGCGATGGCCGCGACCGCCGCGATCTGCTGGATCGGCGTCACTTGCACCCGGCCCTGGCCGAAGGTGAGCGTCGCCCATTCCGTCGCGTAGCGCGGCGCGACCATGCCGGCCAGCTCGCCCTTGAGCGGGATGCCCGTCGGCTGGCCGAAGCCGAACGCGTCGATGTACCGTTTCAGCGTGGACGTGTCCATTTTCTCGTATCCGAGTTTGACGAACGCGACGTTGCTGGATTTTTTGAGCCCCTCCAGCATCGTGATCTCGCCCCAGCCCTCGCGCCTGTGGTCGCGGATCGTCTGGTCGGCCACGCGGATGCTGCCGGACATGTACGTCTCGTCCGGGTCGAACACGCCTTCCTCGACCGCCGCGGCGAGCGTCACGATCTTGAACGTCGAACCCGGCTCGTACAGCCCTTTGATCGCGTAGTCGAAATCGGCGCCCGGTTCCGTCTCCCAGTAGACGTTCGGGTTGTAAGACGGCAGCGACGCCATCCCGAGAATTTTCATCGTCTTCGGGTCGGCCGCGATCGCCGTGATGCTCTTCGGCTCGTACTTGTCGTAGGTTTCCTTGATCGCTTTCTCGATGTAATACTGGATGTCCGAATCGATCGTCAGCCGGACGTTCTTCCCGTGCACGACCGGATCGTATTCGACGTGGCCGTTCTGGAGCTGCACGCGGTTGCCGTCGCGCTCGTATTTGATGCGGCCGTCCTTGCCGCGCAGCAGTTCGTCCAGCGACAGCTCGATCCCGTTCATCGCTTCGCCGGCCTTGTTGATGTAGCCGATCAGGTGCGCCGCCAGCGAATTTTTCGGATAGAAGCGCTTCTGCTCCTCGAGCAGGTAGAGGCCGACTTCCTTCTCCCCGACCCTGTTCCGCAGCTCCTCGCGGTAATCCGCGATCCGGTCGGCCAGCTCCTTGTCGATCTTCCAGCCTTCGTTGCGCACTTCGCGCTGGCGGTAGAACTTGCCTTCGGCCGTCCGCTTCGTCGCGATGTCGTACAGCTCGTCCTTCGGCTTGCCGAGCAGCTCGTGCAGCTTGTTCACGACCTCGTCGACAAGGCCGAGCTCGTTCAGAAACTGCGGGCTGACCGCCACGGTGTAGCCGGCGACGTCCATCGCCAGCACGTTGCCGTCCCGGTCGACAATCTTGCCGCGCACCGCCGGGATCGTCTCGGAAGCCGACCACGTCTCCTTCGCTTTCGCGAGCCAGAATTCGGCATGCACGACCTGGACGACATAGATGCGGACAACCAGAACGACAAACAGGAGGGTCATTACCCCCCCGATCGCCAGGGATCTCAGCTTGATGCGCCTGATCACGTGACCACCCTAATCTTTCATCGCCGTGCGCGTCGACGATTGGCCGACTTCCAGCGAAATGACGTCATCGAACTCCGGATACACCATCCCGAGCTCGATCGCCTTCTCCGTAATTTCATTCGGGTCGCTGAGCATCTCCACTTTCCGCTCCAGTTCCTTGATCTGCACGTTGAGCTGCTCGTATCGCTGTGTCAGCTCGCGGATATCGAGATTCATCCGGTAAATTTCCGCATATCGGAAAATGATGACGCTGGCCGTGACGACGCAGACGACCACGGTGAACAGATAGAGCAGCTTCTCCTGAACGGGCAGCGGCTTGCGCCGGATGACCGTCTTCCGGCTCTCCTGGGCGGAAGCGTTCTGCTCCGGCCGCTTGTTCGGCTTCATGGCCAGATTGCCGTGCATGTAGGCCATTGTCGTTCCCCCTTGCTTGATCAGTTGCCGGAAGTTTCCGGCCGCTTCGTATTCAAGGCGCGGGCGGCAGCTTCTCCGCGATTCTGAGCTTCGCCGAGCGTGCCCGCGGATTCGCCGCGACTTCTTTCGCGCCGGGTTCGATCGGTTTCCGGTTGACCAGCCGCAGGACGCCGCGCGCGCCGCAGACGCACATCGGGAAGTCCGGCGGGCAGGTGCAGGATTTGACATATCCGGTGAAAATCTGCTTGCAGATCCGGTCCTCCAGCGAATGGAACGTGATGACCGCGACCCGTCCGCCGGGCTTCAGGCAGGCGACCGCCTGATGGAGCGCGTCTTCCTCCGCGCCCAGCTCGTCGTTCACCGCGATCCGGAGCGCCTGGAACGAGCGCCGCGCCGGATGGCCGCCCGTCCGCCGCGCCGCCGCGGGGATCGCTTCCTTCACGAGTTCGGCCAGCTCGCCGGTCGTGGCGATCGGGCGGCGACTGCGCGCTTCGACGATCGCCTTCGCGATTCTCCGGGCGAACCGCTCCTCGCCGTAGCGGTCAAGGATGTCCGCGATCTTGCGCTCGTCCCATCCGTTGACGATGTCCGACGCCGTCAGCTCCGCCGAGCGGTCCATCCGCATGTCGAGCGGCGCGTCGTGCCGGTAGCCGAATCCCCGCTCGGCTTCATCCAGTTGCGGGCTGGAGACGCCGAGATCGAACAGGATGCCGTCCACCTGCGGCACGCCTTCATGCGTCGAAACGCCGGCTTCCAGGAGCCTCGCCATGAGATGGCGGAAATTGCTCCGGACCAACGTGACGCGGTCCATGTAGGGCGAGAGCCGTTTGCGGGCGTTCTCGATCGCCGCCTCGTCCTGATCGAAGGCGATCAGGCGGCCGCTTGGGCCAAGCTGCGCGGCGATCCGCTCGCTGTGGCCGGCTCCGCCGAGCGTGCAGTCGACGTATATGCCGTCCGGCTTCACGCTCAGACCGTCCACGGCTTCCTCAAGCAGCACCGTCACATGATGAAACAAAGGTCTTTCCTCCCGGGGCATGTTGATCGTCGGCCGGCCGGCTACAGATTGAAGTCGAAGTCGACCAGCTTCTCGGCGATATCGTTGAACGTCTCTTCAGACTGCCGGTAGTAGCCTTCCCAAGCCGCCTTGCTCCAGATTTCCACGCGATTGGATACGCCGATCACGACGCATTCTTTCTCGAGCTTGGCGTAGTCGATCAGATGATTCGGCAGATTTACCCTGCCCTGTCTGTCCAGTTCGCATTCGACCGCCCCGGAGAAAAAGAACCGGGAGAACGCGCGGGCGTCCGACTTCATGAGCGGCAGCGACTTGAGCTTCTGCTCGAGCACGCTCCATTCGGCGGACGGGTAGACGAAAAGGCAGTTGTCGAGACCGCGGGTGACGATGAATTTCACGCCGAGATGTTCGCGGAATTTGGACGGAATCGTGAGACGGCCTTTGTCGTCTATGGAATGCTGGTATTCACCCATGAACATTCGGCCGCTCCACTCCTTCCCCCAAATCTCCCACTATGCCCCACTTTCCACCACTTAGCATGTTCTATTCGCCACCTGTCAGCAGATTCCTGCTGACGTTAGCCATTTTCGAAATAAATATTTTATGGGGTTAAGGAAGCAGGACGGTTGAAACTGTCTGTTTGGGCGTTCGGGCGGTTCGGGGGCGGCGATTATGGTGCGGATGCCACGCTGCGGAGGTGTATGCCGGGGGCGTCGGGAGGTTGCGGTGCCGGGTCGGGGCGTCGACGTGATTTGGACGGGAGAGATATGGAGCCGTTCGTGAAAAAGGCGCGGGGGGAAGATGCGGGGCGCGGGCGGGCACATGGTTGGGTTCGACACCTGGAGAAAAATATGCGAAATTTTTTCCTCTTTTTCGGAAAATCCGGTCGTTTCCGGCGAAATAGAGGAAATTTCTTCGCTTAATCTGGTGATTTCTTTTGATTTCCCATGATTTCAGAGTATTAAACGAATTTTTTTCTTCTATTTCGTCTGTCTTGGCCGAATTCGACAAACTAGAGGAAAAGATTTCGTTTATTCACGATCAGCAGACACGTCCCATGGCAGATCACCTTTAAATGGCAGACTGTCATCGGTGTTTCGGCTTCAGAGTGGGGGTCCTCCAGCTTTCGGCTCCCATGTGGGGGTATATCTGGCACCTCACCTCCCACCGACACCCCACGTGGAAGCTTGTCCGGCAGCCCTTCACCCGCCAGCCTTGCGCCTGCCACACTGCGGTGATTGTGCGTGCCGCATCCCGCGTGGCCGCGGGTGCTGCCGCATTCCAGCCAACAAAAAACGGCCCGTCAGGAACGATGTCCTGACAAGCCGTCTTGTAGCGTCATTCTTCAATGCTCCTTCCAGCTCTCCAGATACCGCTTCTGGTCGTCGCTGAGCCGGTCGATCGCCGTGCCCAGCGATTCGAGCTTCAGCCTTGCCACCTGCTCGTCGATCTCGTACGGCACGTTCACGACCCGGCGGCCGATCGACTCGTGCGCCTCGTTCACATACTTCAGCGCCATCGCCTGCAGGGCGAACGTCATGTCCATGATCTCGGCCGGATGGCCGTCGCCCGCCGCCAGGTTGACGAGCCGCCCTTCCGCCAGCAGGTACAGCCGGCGGCCGTCCTTGAGCCGGAACTCCTCGATATTCTTGCGCACCGTGCGCTTGCTCACGGACAGCGTCTCGAGATCCGGCTTGTTCACTTCGACATCGAAATGGCCGGCGTTCGCCAGCAGGGCGCCATCCTTCATCACTTCATAATGCTCGCGGCGGATGATGTCGCGGTTCCCCGTCACAGTGATGAAAATATCGCCGATTTTCGCCGCTTCCAGCATCGGCATGACCGCGAAGCCGTCCATGTAGGCCTCGACCGCGCGGATCGCATCGACTTCGGTCACGACGACGTTCGCGCCGAGCCCCTTCGCCCGCATCGCGACGCCTTTGCCGCACCAGCCGTAGCCGGAGACGACGACCGTCTTGCCCGCCACGACGAGGTTCGTCGTCCGGTTGATGCCGTCGAACACGGACTGGCCGGTGCCGTACCGGTTGTCGAACAGATATTTGCAATAGGCGTCGTTGACAGCCACCATCGGGAACCGGAGAGCGCCGTCCCGCTCCATCGCCTTCAGGCGCAGGATGCCGGTCGTTGTCTCTTCCGCGCCGCCGCGCACGTTCGCGAGCAGGTCCTGCCGCTCGGCGTGCAGGATGGCGACGAGGTCGCCGCCGTCGTCGATGATGAGGTCCGGCTTCGTCTCCAGCGTCTTGACCAGCAGATCTTTGTACTCTTCCGGAGTCGGGTTGTATTTCGCGAACACCGCGATGCCGTCTTCAACCAGCGCGGCGCAGACATCGTCCTGCGTCGACAGCGGGTTGCTGCCCGTAATCGCCACTTCCGCGCCGCCGGCGGCGATCACCTTCGCGAGATAGGCCGTCTTCGCCTCGAGGTGAAGCGAAATCGCCACTTTCAAACCCGCGAACGGCTTCTCCCGCTCGAACCGCTCCCTGATGCGGTTCAGCACCGGCATATGCGCCGCCGCCCAGTCGATCTTCAAATGGCCATCCGGCGCAAGCCCAATATCGGTGATTATGCTTCTCTCCACAACGCCCATCGGGGCAACCTCCCTCACGGAACCGGATGATTCCCGGCTCCTGTAAGATAACAATCACAAATCGACTTGATAATGGCCGCCGAGCGGATGGAACGGCACCGATCGCAGCGCATCCAGCCAGCCGCGGCCCCAGGCGTTCCACATCGCCGCCATGTTGAGCACCCGTTCCTGCTGCCGTCCGCCCGGCGCCAGCCAGTCGCCGATCCGGTCGAACCGTCTGACATCGGCTTCGAACCGCCGGTTGCGCGATTCCAGCGCCTTCTGCTCGAGCCAGCGGATCTGTTCGCGAATCTTCTCCTTGTTCTTGCGGCCGAGAGGGCCGAGTCCGCTGTCGGCGGCGGCGAGTTCCGCAAGCAGCGGGTCGTACAGCGTATCGAACCGCTGCGCCGCCTCCGCGAACAGCCGCTCCACGGGCAGGCTGTCATGCCGCGCGAGCCATGCGCGCTTCCGCTCCTCCAGCCGCGCGCTCACGTCTTCCATGGACAGGCCGAACATTTCCATCCGCTTGCGGATCGCGCAGTCCGTCACCGTGACCGACATCCGCGGGACGATGACCGGCATCTCCATGCCGAACGCCCGGAACGCCTCGCCAACCTGCGCCCAATACGCGATCTCGCTCTGGCCGAGCACCGTCGCCAGCACCGGCAACACGTAATCCTGCATGAGCGGCCGCGTCATCACGTTGTTGCTGAACAGATCCGGCGCTTCCAGCGCGAGCCGCTCCAGCTCGCGGCGATCCAGCCTGAAGGTGCGCCGCTTGTCGACGAAGTTCCCGCCGTCCCGGTAAAGCATGACCCGTTCGCCTGCCGGGGCGCCCGGTCCGATGCCGCCGAACCGCTCGTCGCGGAACATGAACAGGTTCGCGCCGTCAGGCTGCAGCTCCGCCTGCGCGGTGTAGCCGAGCCGCCCAAGCTTCGCCTCGGCCGAGGCGAACGACGACGCGAGCGTTTCGTTCTCGGCGACCATCCGCCGGAACATCGGCGCCTCGACCGCCCGGATCGCCGGATCGTCCGCGTCCATCAGGATGAGCCCGTCTTCGGCGAACAGGTCCGCCATCAGCGCGCCGAACCAGTCGGACAGCGTCTCCGCGCGAGCGGCCGCCGCTTCGATCCGGTCGAGCAGAGCGGGCTTGTGTTCGGAATCGGGCAGCGCCGCGGCCAGCTCCCGCATCGCGCCTTCGATCCGGCCGCGGCCGAGCTTCGTCCGGCTGACCGATGTGCGCGGGTGCTCGTCCCGTTCGACCGCGATCCGCACAAGCCCCGTCTCGCGCGAAACGATGAACGCGTGATTCGCTTCCTGCCAGTCGTGGTCTTCGCCGGCGATCCAGAACACGGGCACAACCGGGCGCCCCGTCTTCTGTTCCGCCCATCGCGCCGCGCGGATGACGGACAGCGCCTTGTGGATGACCAGCACGGGACCCGTGAACAGACCGGCCTGCTGGCCGCCGACGACGGCCAGCGCCCCGGCCGCCAGCCGGTCGATGTTCGCCAGCGCCGCGCCCGAAGCTCCGATGCGTTTGTTGTATGCCGCAAGCGCCTCCGCGACCCGCATCGCGTCGGCGCGATCATGACGGTGCCTTTCAAGACGATCCGCCCTGCGCAGCCAGATGTCGGGATCGCCGGCATGGCCGCCGAAAAGGGCGGCGAGCTCGGGATCGTTTCCCCGGACGTAGGCTTCGCTGACGGGCGGACTGATCGAATTCGTCAAACCGTGAACGTGCATGGATGCGTCCGTTCCTCCTCGCGCACACTCCACTAGTTGATGCTACATCTGATTGTACCAACGCATGCCACAACCGTCAAAACCATAACCCGCGACCAGAAGGCAAAATCAAAAAAACCTCCGCATCCGGAGGTTTCACACTTCGACGACCGAACGAATGAGTCCGATGATCAAAAAGACAACGTACAGGACGGCCAGGACGAAGAAGCCGATCCGCCAGACGACCCGGACAATGCGGACGGGGTCGAATTTCCCCTTTGTCCGGTATTGCAGGTTGCCGAGCAGTCCGGCGCCGATCAGCATGACCAGCAGAATGCCGTAAAATCCGAACGAACCGCCGATCAGTTGGTTGAACAGTCCGGAGACGCTGCCGATCAGAAACACCATCGTCACGTCCATCGCCAGCCGGATCGACTGCTTCCGGTCCTTCGAATAGAGGTACGTTCCGATATAGACGGCAACGAACGGTATGATGGGCAGAACGGACAAATAGCCGTAAGCCTGCTTCACGACTTCCCACAAAGCTCCACGCCTCCCCCCGGCTCATCCGGTCCGATCGCACCGATCAGCGCCGCGGCCGCCTCGTTGAGCGGCGCGGCGACGCCGGCTCTTCGGGCCAGCCGGACGACTCCGCCGTTGATTGCGTCAATTTCCGTCGGCCTGCCCGCCTCGACATCCACGAGCATGGAGGAGCGGTTGTCCGCCGTTCGCCGGATGACATCGAGCAGCCGGTCCCATTCTCCGCCGTCCGTCCGCATCCCGGATGCCGCGAGCACCGCGAGCGTCTCGTGAAAGAGCGCTTTCATGAGCCTGAACCGGACGGGATCTTCGGGCAGCTCTCCGTTCCTCACGCGGAAGAGCGCGGTAAGCGGATTGACGACCGCATTCACGAGCAGTTTGCCGTACACATGTTCCATGATGTTGTTCGACAAGACTGCCGCAATTCCTGCCGCGTTAAGTGTTTCAACCAACAAAATTTGGCGGTTTCTCCCGATCGAGGAATGCGCGCCGATCACGGTTCTCCCCTCGCCGGTCAGGCGGACGGAAGACGCCCCTTCGCGCAGCGCGCCTTCCGTCGTGACGGCGCGCATGAACGGCACCTCCGGCATGCGGGCGGCGAGCCGCTCCACGTGTCCGATGCCGTTGGCCAGGCAGACGACCGGAGCGCGTTCCGCGCCGGCGAGCGCCCCAAGGAAGCGGACGGCCGGCTCCGCCGTGAGCTGATGCGATTTCATCGCCGCGATGATCCACCGCTCCCGGCCGGCGGCAGCGGCCGCTTCCGCGGCGGCTTCCGGTTCGGCCGGACGCGCTTCCAGCTCCGCGCGCACCGTTCCGTCTCCCGCGGCCAGCACCGCGCCTTCCGCGCGGATTCGCTCGGCCTGCTCCGGCGTCCGCGTCCACAGCCGCGTCCCGACGCCCGCGGCGGCCAGCCGCACCGCCCAGGACAGCCCGATGGCGCCGCCGCCCGCGATTTCGACCAGCATCCCGATCCCTCCCGTCCGTATGGGATTATTGTAGCATCCGCCCATTAACGACGAAAAGGCATGTCCCGGCCCGGTCGCCGTCATGCCTCGGGATGCGTCCGGTAAGGCTCGCTCGCGGACGCCTGACTATTCGATGCGCTCGAGATTGCCGTTCGCATCCATTTTGAACCGCGGCTTCGCTTCCTCCTCTTCCTCCAGCACCGCCAGCCTCCTCGCCCGGTCCATGATCTGGATCAGTGTCTTGTAGTCGTCGTTGACCGCGCGGTAATCGCTCCTCGCGTTCGTGATGTCGCGAATCAACTGTTCGTTTTTGGCGCGCAGCTCCTGGATTTCCTCGTCCCGCTCCTTCAACTCTTTCTCGAGCGTCTTGATCTGGCGCACCGCGTCCTGATAGGCGTTGCGCCAACCGCGCAGATGCCGGATGATCGCGTCGAATGACAGCGGTTCCTCGCCGCCCGCCGCGATCCGTCCGGCCTGTTCGCCCTGATCGCCCTGAGGCGGCGGCAGTTGCTGCCCGGAGCCGGCCTTTTTCATCTGGTTCCGCTTCTGCCGCTGCTGCTTGGCGAGCTGAATCGCTTCCTCATAGCGCTTGCGCACGCAACTGTTCCAACGGAATCCGCATGCCGCGCTCGTCCGCCCGATCCGCTCGCCCACTTCCTCGAACGCCGCAAGCTGCGTGCTTCCTTCCCGGATATGGCGAAGCGTCACTTCGGCCAAAATGAGATCGTCGTCCGGTGTCCATGCGTCTTGTCTGACTGCCGCCATAAAGCCACAACCTCCCAACAAATAGTCGCTTGTTTTATCTCTATGCCCTTGGTAGAGTTCATAGAATCTATCGCATACTCAAATGTATTGCCAATAACGTCGGGGCGCATACATGACGGCGCCGGGAGGGCATGCTAACCGGGGGGCCGGCGCAAGAACGCGCGAAAAGTTCGTCGATTCGTCACGGTTGCCGGTTTACTCCGGCGTCAAGCGACGCTATAATGGACGTTAGGTATCGGGATCCGTGGCAACGAGAGGGGGATATTCGATATGGCACGCATGTTCCGGGTGCTCGGCGTGTTAACGCTCGCGATCGGGCTCATGGCATTCGCCGGCGGCTTGATCGAGATGGCGCTGCTCTTCTTCTTCCAGACCGCGTTCTTCGTCCTGCTGGGTTACCTGAACCTGTCGGAACGCAGCTACATATTGACGTTCTGGGGATATATGATCGTCGCATTTCTCGGATTCACGTATTATTCCGTCTTCGTGATGGAAATCCCGTATTGAGCCTGCGGCGAACGAAAACAGCCTCGCGCGGATGCGAGGCTGTTTTCGTTTCTTACGGCCGCTCGAGCACGATCACCTTGAACAATTCGCTCATCCCGTCGCCGAGCAGCATTTGGCGCACCGCCCGGTTGCGGCGCGCTTCCGGGGAGAACGGATCCGTCCCGGCATGCTCGACGAGCAGCTCCAGCACGCCGCCCTCGAGCAGAAACCGCGTCTGCGTGCCGTACCAGACGGTCCGCCAACCGCCGCTCTCGGCCGTCCGCCGGACCGCGGTGAAATTGACGTGCGCGGTCATGTCCTGTTCGCCGGGATACCGATACGGGTCGTCGTGGACGACATGCCGCCGGTAGCAGCGCATCGTCCCTTTCATGCGGTACGGCGCGAGCAGCTCTTCCTGCACGTCGCCGTAGTCGATCAGCACGATCCGGCCTTCCCGCGCGATGCCCAGCATCCGCTCCAGCCATTCGAGCGCATCCGTCATCCACTCGAACTCCTGCCCTTCGAGCGGGCTCAGCCCTTCCGCTTCCAGCCGGTCCAGCGACTGCCCGTCAAGCGGCATCAGCGCGTCGCGCAGCCGCCCTTCGCGCTCGTCGTACGCCGCCCCGATCTCCCAGAGCTTTCCGCCTTCCCGCTTGATGCGCCGAAAAGGGAAAGCGTCGAGCAGCTCGTTCGCGAGGATGAGCGGCCCCGACGCATCGGCGAGACGCTTCTCCGCTTCGTCCGGCGCGAGCGCTTCGACGGACGCGGCAAGACCGGCTTCCGCGGCGCCGCGGCGGGCCGCCTCCCGATGGCCGGCGTGGCTGTCCGCCATCACGTACCGGACGGCGGCCGCCCGGGCGGGGTCGACGTTCCGCCATTCCTCAAGCAGCCGGATGCCGAGGCGTCCCGTGCCGGCACCCCATTCGAAGATGACCGGCGGCCGGCCGCTTTCCGAGAACGTCCGGTTTGCGAAGCGCGCCAGGACGGCGGACATGACGCCGCCGATGTCGGCGCTCGTGTAGAAATCGCCTTCCCTGCCGACCCGGTTCGGACCTGCGGTGTAGTAGCCGTGCTGCTCGTCGTACAGGCAGACGGCCATATAGTCGCGGAAAGGGATGGCCGGCAGACTGCGGCGCCTCCCGTCCGCATCGGTGACAACCCCCGTCCGCCCGTCTTCCCGGATGCGCCGGATCAGAAGCCTGGTCAGTTCCGTGTTTCGCGTATCTTCCCGTTCCGTCATGATTCGTGTCCTTTCCCGGACGGCGTTTTTCCCACCCTTGAAGCCGGGTGAAGGACAAAACCGCGCCTTCCGATTATAATGGGATCAAGTCCGGCATACGTATGGTGTTATCCGGCTGCGAGAGGAGGACCAGCGCTTGCATCGTCCGCGTGGAACATGGCTCGCCGCCTTGCTGGCAGCCGTCATCTTCATCCGGGCAGCGGCTCCCGGGCAGGCGCTCGCCGTGGACGAAAGCGCCATGAGCGACGAGGAAATCCGCGAGCTGCTCGAGAAAAGCCTGAACATCGCCGAGCTCGACAAGGAGATCGGGCGGATCGCCGGCCAGCGCCGGGAGACGGCCGGACAGGTCCGGGCGCTGTCAGACCGCATCGCCGGGCTGGAGACCGAGCTTGACATGCGCCGCGAACGCGTCGGAGACGTGCTGAGATCCTGGTACACGGGCGAACGGGATGCGCTGCTTGCGGCCATCCTCTCGTCCGACAGCCTGTCGGATTTGCTCGCCATGCTCGATTATTTGGGCGAAATGCTGTCCCATGACAAGTTTACGATCAACGCCTACCGGAAGCAACGGGAAGACTGGCTCAAGGAGCGCGAGCGGCTGATCGCCGAGGAGCGGCGGCTGGCAGAGATTGAGGAGAACCTGCGCCGGCAGCGCGAGCGGGTGATCCGGCTCCGGGCCGAAGTGGACGGCATCATCGCGTCCAGCGGGGACGGCGAGCGGCTGCGGCTGCTCATCGCCGAATGGATCGCCTGGTGGGAGAACACCGGCTTGCCCGAGGTCGAACGCCATTTCCGGGCGCTGGCGGACGCGATGGTGAATCTCCCCGCCTGGCTCGCCGAGCGGAAAGATCTCGTGAAGCAATCGGGTTTCACCTACACGGTGCGGCTGCCGGAAGACGACCTCAACGAATTTCTGAGGGATCAGAATCCGCTGTTTGAATCTTTCGCCTTCCGATTCGAGGACGGCGTCGTGTCGGCGTACGGCCGGCGCGACGACCTAGAAGTGGAGATCGCCGGCCGGTATGCCATCGAGGACGAGCCCGAGCATGCCGTCCGCTTCCATACCGGGAAAATCGTGTTCAACGGCTTCGCCCTGCCCGACACGACGATCCGCGATCTGGAGCGCAAATTCGATCTCGGATTTTATCCGCAGCTTCTCGTGCCGCTGGTGCGCGCCACCCGCGTCGAAGCCGACGACGGCGCGCTGACCGTCGAGCTGCGCATCGGGCTCCGCCGCCGGGAGAACGGCGAAGCGGAATGACGCATTCAAGCCCCGCCTCGGGCGACAGCCTGCGGCGGGGCTTGAAACATTCATGCGGACCGGAACCTCCGCCCGGCCCGCAACCCGGCCCGCAGCCCCCGGCCTACAGCTTCTCGGCCGCAAGCTGCGCCAGCTTCGAGCGCTCCCCTTTCTCGAGCGTCACATGGCCGCTGATGGACTCCGATTTGAAACTTTCGACGACCATCGTCAGCCCGTTGCTCACCGAATCGAGGTACGGATGGTCGATCTGCTCCGGATCGCCGATCAGCACGATCTTGCTCCCTTCGCCGACGCGGGTGACGATCGTCTTCACCTCGTGCCTGGACAAGTTTTGCGCCTCGTCGATGATGATGAACTGCCCCGGTATCGATCTGCCGCGAATGTAGGTGAGCGCCTCGACCTGTATGCTCCCCAGCCCCATCAAAATTTTGTCGAGATCGCCCGACTTCTTCGCATCGAACAGAAACTCGAGATTGTCGTAGATCGGCTGCATCCACGGGCGCAGCTTCTCGTCCTTCTCGCCCGGGAGGTAGCCGATGTCCTTGCCCATCGGCACGATCGGCCGCGCGATCAGCAGCTTCTTGTAGCGCCGCTCGTCTTCCACCTTGTGCAAAGCCGCGGCGAGCGCCAGCAGCGTCTTGCCCGTGCCGGCCCGCCCGGTCAGCGTGACGAGCGGGATGTCGTCGCTGAGCAAGAGCTCCAGCGCCATCCGCTGCTGCGCGTTGCGGGCGGTGATGCCCCATACGGGATCGCCGGCGAGGCGAAGCGGCTCAAGCCGCATCCCGTCGGTCGACACTTTGACGAGCGCCGATTTCGAAGTGCCGGTCTCGTCGCGCAGAATGACGAATTCGTTCGGATGGACGGCCTTCCCGATCTCGGAAGCGGCGAGCGAACGGTCCGAATAGAACGCGTCGATGATGCCCGGATGGACATACACCTGCGAATAGCCGGTGTAGAACGCGTCGGGCGACACGGTCCGGTCGGACAGGTAATCCTGCGCCGCAAGGCCGAGCACGTCCGCCTTCACCCGGACGAGCACATCTTTGCTGACGACGATGACCGGCCGGGGAAGGTCGCTCTCTTGTTCCTCGAGGTGATAGTTCAACGCCACGGCGAGCATCCGGTTATCGCTCGTCATCTCGCCGAACTGGGCTTTGAGCCGGACGAAGCTGCGGTGATTGAGCTCGACCTTGAGCAGCCCGCCCTGATCGAGCGGGATGCCTTCATGCAAGCGGCCCCTTTCCCTCAGCCCGTCGAGCATGCGCGAGACTTGCCGGGCATTGCGGCCGATCTCGTCCTGCAGCCGCTTCTTCGCGTCGATTTCCTCCAGCACGACGGCGGGGATGACGACCACATTGTCCTCGAATTTCAGCGGTGCCTGCGGATCGTGAAGCAGCACATTCGTGTCGAGCACGTAGATTTTTCGCATCGCGGATACCTCCCGGCGTCGGTTTGGGTGCGGAGCGCAGAAAATACATAACAGCGGATGATCGGGGCAACGCTAAGGACTGACGTCGAATGATAGCGATGAAAGGATGCGGAGCGATGACGAAACGTTTCGTCTGGTGTCTGGCCATCAGTCTGTGCATCATCGCGGCTGCCGCCGGCTGCGGCAGGCAGACGGGGAACGATCGAAACTCACCTCCTCCCGGAGACGAGGACGGCGGGGTGCGGACGCAGGGCGCGCAGGAGATGCGGAAACTCGAAATCGACGATCCGGCGGCCGTCGCGCGCCATCTCGAAACGCTGGCGAAAAACATTCCGGGCGTGAAAGACGCGCGCTGCGTCGTGTTCGGCAACACGGCCGTCGTCGGCATCGACGTGGACGAGAAGCTCGAACGCTCGCGGGTCGGGACGCTCAAATATTCCGTCGCCGAAGCGTTCCGCAAGGATCCGTACGGCATCGACGCCTTCGTCACGGCCGACATGGACCTGAACGAACGGATACGCGAAATCCGCGCCGACATCGAGGCCGGACATCCGGTCGCCGGGTTCGTCGAAGAGCTGACCGACATCATCGGCCGGATCATGCCGCAGCTTCCGCGCGACATCGAGCTGAAAGACCCGCCGGAGGCGGAAGCGCCGAAGACGAACGGACGGCTGTAGAGCCGCAAAAAACAAAGAAAGCCTGACGGCCCGCATGGCCGCTAGGCTTTCTTCATGGCATCGAATACTTGTCCGTCGAGCTTGTCGGCGGCGCGCTTGTCGTACGTCTTCTCGTACTCGGGCAGCGCCGTGAGCCGCGCGCCGTAGAACATCGCGTCGCGCACCGCGGAAATCGCGATGTCGAAGCAGACGAGCTTGAACGGCACGCCTTCCAGCGCGTCCGTCACGACCGAAGCCGTTCCGTAGACGGCCTGCACCGACCCGCCGGCGAACAAGGTCACCGCGACGGACGGATTGCTCTTCAGATTGTTCACAAGGCGTGAACGCCCGTCGACGGCGAAGCGGAGCACGGAAGGGCTCGGCGCGAAAATCCACGACATCGCGTTCGTCGTCGGGGACCCGGTCTCGGCGTCGATGGTGTGCAGCAGTACGAACGTCTCACCCTGCATGGCGGCGAACTGCGCGTCGGACAGCGCTGTCATCGTTTCGGCCACCCGCATGACCTCCTTGGCTACGAAGCATGGTCTGTCATGGAACCTTGCAATCTTGCCTTCATTATACCACAGCGGAAACCGTCCTACTACCGGCCCTCCGCCTCTTGCCGATCCAGGCGCGGCGCCATGATCCCGCGCAGCGCGGCCTTCGCTTCATCCAACTTCGCTTCGTCCAGATGGATGTAGGGGCTGCGCCATACGCCGCCAAGCTGAATGAACGTGATATCGGAACGGCGGATGCCAAAATAAACTTTGATCATCCGCTCGATCTCCGACGCCGGCATGTCGATCGACAAATTGTTGCCGACCGCCTTGATGACATCGTCCAGCTTCGTGAGGCTGCCGAGCGACATCAGACGGTCCGTCAGCGCGCCGAGCACTTCGCTCTGCCGTCTGTTGCGCTCGAGGTCGCTCGAATCACGCGTGCCGCCGTTCGACTGCCGGTACCGGACGAAACCGAGCGCCTGATCGCCGTTCAGCACCTGCTGTCCCTTTTTCAGATTAATGTAGGTGTCGCCGGCAACGTCCGTGTACTTCATGTCCTGGTCGACGTACACCTCGATGCCGCCGAGCGCGTCCACGACATCGGAAAATCCCCTGAAATTGATCTTCGCCGAAAAGTCGATCGGAATGCCGAAAAATTTGCCGAACAGCTCCTTCATCTCGTTCCGCGCCTTCAGGTCGGCTTCCTTCGCGTCCAGCTCCTTGCGGGCGGCCGTATAGAAATTCGCGTAGTAGGCGTTCGCCTTCCGCTCCTTGTAGCCTTCGACGTCGAGCCGGGAATCGCGCGGAATCGTGACGACCACCGCGCGCTTCTCCTCCGGATCCAGCGCGGCCGCCATCAGGACGTCCGTGTTCAGACCGCCGATTTTGTCCCGCGTGTCGAGCCCCATCACCAGCATCGCGATCGGCTGCTTCCGCACCGACACCGACACCGGCTCCGGCTGATTCGTCGGCGTGACCGCGTCTTCGCCTTGCTCGACCTCTTCCGTGCTGATGTTCCGGATCGCGTCCTTCGCCGTATCGTACAGGCTGCCGAGATACCAGGCAGCCCCTCCCGCGATCAGGAGCAGCGGAAGCAGCAGCCAGAGCAGCCATCTCCTCCGCGGCTTGCGTCCTTCCCTTTTCTTCGCCCGGCGGGATTCGCTGCGGGGCGGCAGCGGATTTTGCGTGCTCATGCGCTCACCTATTGCTCGTTGTATTTTGGATTGGCGTTGATGTCGATCAGAAGCTGTTCGGCCGCCTGCCGGGGCGCCCGCCAACGGCCGGGGCGGCCATCCCGGACGTAGGCGACGGTGATGAAGTCCTCATCCGTCTCCGCGATGCCGACCTCGGTCACGCCATGATCTTCCGTCAGAATCTGCAGGAAGAAATCCCTCGTCTCTCCAGCCGCCCGGTCATCCGGTCTTCCGGCGGCCACAATCTCCATCTGCAGCCAGTTGAAAAGCGCGTCATCAAACTTCATCCGCCGCATCCCGTCCCTTGCCGCTTCCGGACCCGCGGTCTTTCCGCCACCGGTCGTAGAGCTGCCGCAGCCTCAAAATAACCATCAGCGCGACCGCCACGGCCATGCATTGAATGATCGGCAGCTTGTCAACCTGGAGAACGAGCAGCACCAGGCTGCCAAGCGCGATCGTGACATAGACGGCGATTTCCTTCAGCATCGGCAGCTTCCGGACCGGACGGAAGACACTGTTGAAAATGAAAACGGTGAACCCGACGATCAGCAAGTAGGAGACCAGCATGTGCTCCGCCAGCCAATCCTGCATCTTCACTCCTCCTTCGCGGCGGCCGCCGGCTCAGACGCCGGCCTGCGCCGACTTGCGGTGCTTCTCCGCCCGCTCGCGCTCGCTCTTGTTCAAAATTTTCTTCCGCAGACGGATCGATTTCGGCGTCACTTCACAGTATTCGTCGTCGTTCAAATATTCGAGCGCCGCCTCGAGAGTGAGCAGCCGAGGCGTCTTCAGCTTGACGGTCTCCTCCTTCGTCGAGGAGCGAATGTTCGTGAGCTGCTTCGTCTTGCAAATATTGACGACTATATCGTTGTCCCGGTTGTGCTCGCCGACGATCATCCCTTCGTACACTTCCGTCCCGGGTTCAAGGAACAGCACGCCGCGGTCTTCCACCGACAGCATGCCGTAAACGCTGGCCGTGCCGGTTTCGCTGGCGACCAGCACGCCCTGCCTCCGCCCGAATCCGTCGCCCGGGGTGAGCGGGCCGTACTTTTCGAAGGCGTGGTTCATGACGCCGTATCCGCGCGTCAGCGTCAGGAACGTTGTCCGGTAACCGATCAGGCCGCGCGAAGGGATCACATATTCGAGCCGCGTCTGGCCGCCTTCACCCTGCGTCATGGAGACGAGTTCGGCCTTGCGCGGTCCCAGGCTTTCCATGACGGCGCCGACGGTCTCGTCCGGCGCGTCGATCACGAGCCGCTCGTACGGCTCGAGGCGGACGCCATTCTCCTCCCGCACGATCACTTCCGGCTTCGACACTTGAAGCTCGTAGCCTTCCCGGCGCATATGCTCGATCAGAATGCCGAGATGCAGCTCCCCGCGCCCGGACACGATGAAGGCGTCGGGGCTGTCCGTCTCCTCCACGCGCAGCGCGACGTCGGTCTCCAGCTCTTTCATCAGCCGCTCGCGCAGGCGGCGCGACGTCACAAACTTGCCTTCCCGCCCGGCGAACGGGCTGTTGTTCACGAGGAACGTCATCTTGAGCGTCGGCTCCTCGATCTTCGGCGCGGGGAGCGGCTCCGGCAGGGCCGGATCCGCGATTGTCTCGCCGATGCCGACGTCGCGGATCCCGGCGACGGCGACGATGTCGCCGGCGCCCGCTTCGCCGATCTCGATCCGGCCGAGGCCCTGAAAGCCGAACAGCTTCTCGATCCGCGCCTGCCGCTTGCCGCCGTCCCGGTCGAGGACCGCGACGGCTTGTCCCGGCTTCAGGCAGCCGCGGTGAATCCGCCCGATCGCGATCCGGCCGAGGTAGTCGCTGTAGTCGAGCAGCGAGACGAGAAACTGCGCCGGCTCTTCAGGATCGCCGGAGGGCGCGGGGATATGGTCGACGATCGCGTCGAACAGCGGCTTCATATCGGTTCCCCGCGCGTTCGGATCGAGGCTGGCGAACCCCTCGAGACCCGATGCGTAGACGACCGGGAAATCAAGCTGCGCGTCGTCCGCGCCGAGCTCGATGAACAGATCCAGCACCTCGTCGACCACATCCGCCGGCCGCGCGTTCGGGCGGTCGATCTTGTTGACGACGACGATCGGGACAAGCCGGTGCTCAAGCGCCTTGCGGAGGACGAATTTCGTCTGCGGCATGCAGCCTTCGAACGCGTCGACGACGAGCAGCGCGCCGTCCACCATGCGCAGAATGCGCTCCACTTCTCCGCCGAAGTCGGCATGCCCCGGCGTATCGACGATGTTGATGCGATAGTCGCCGTAGGTGACAGCCGTATTTTTCGCCAGAATCGTAATGCCCCGCTCCCGCTCGAGATCGTTCGAATCGAGCATCCGGTCCTGCAGCGCCGCGCCTTCGCGGAACAGTCCGGATTGCTGGAGCAGCCGGTCCACGAGCGTTGTTTTGCCGTGGTCGACGTGGGCGATGATCGCGATGTTGCGAATGTGGTTTCTCGGTTGCACAACAGTATTCCTTTCCGTCTGTCAGATTCCCGCCGGCCGCGGCGTCACCAGCGGATGCGCCGGCCGTATGCGATCCAGGCGCCGGCCAGGATGAGTGCGGCGGCCAGCAAATAGATGAACGCCGAGCGGAACAGTCCGATCAGGAGCAGAAGCGCGGACAGGGCGAGCAGCCCGATCGCGATCAGCCGGATCGTCCGGTCCCGGTTCGGTCCGAAGACGCTGTACTCGTACATGCCGATCGCCGGCCCGGCGATGAAGAACGGCCACAGTCCCGCGAGCAATTTCCAGCCGCCCAGATTGCAGATGAAAAAGAGCAGGCCGTACACGGTGAGCACTCCGGCCGGAATGAGCACTGCGGCATTGCCCAGCATGCGCCCGAAATAGAGCATGTGGAGCAGCACGCCCGGCACAAGGACCAGCAACGGCCAGAAAATGTTCCCGATGAATGCGAATACGCCGAGCTTGCCGAGCAGAATGACGATGCCGGCCGCCAGTATGGCGAGACCGACGGTGTATTGTTTGTTGGACATATGGCCCACCCCCCGGAGCAACCCTGGTCATCTTCTCTAGTGTAATGGAACCGGAGACAAAAAAAAAGACCGGGGCATGATGTCCGCTCCGGCTTAACCGTTGACCGCGTTCGATTCATCCGGCCCGATCCGGTCGCCCCTCTTGGGCAGGAAATATACAATGAACGCCAGCTTCGCATATTTGTAATTTTTCCTCGACGACAAGCTCCATCAGCAGCAGCGCGATCAAGACGAGGACAAGACTGCTCCATTCCGGCATGAACGACGGCTTCCTCCGACCCATCCTGGTATGGTATGTTTGCATTGTAGATCGATCAAGCATGTTTGTGCAAAATGCCGGGTATCCCGCTTATGTCGTCCGGCGCATCAGAAGATAAAGAATGATGACCAGCGGAACGGACAACACGGGCAGCGCCTCGGCGGCCGTCCGGCTGCCGTGGAACAGGAGCCCGTCCAGACCGGGGTCGTGGACGAGCATCCGGCCGGCCTCATAACCGAGCAGCGCGGCGCCGATATAGACGAGCTGGGGAATGCGGGCCAGCAGCGCCCCGACGAACCGGCTTCCCCAGATGACGATCGGGATGCTGAGCGCGATGCCGATCATCATGAGCACGATTTCCCCGTCGGCGATCGCGGCGATCGCGAGCACGTTGTCGAGGCTCATGACGAAGTCGGCGGCGATGATCGTGCGGATCGCGCCCGCGACCGATGCGCCGCCGCGCACATCGTGCGGCTTGCCACTCCCGCCGCTGTCGAGCATGAGCCGGACCGCGATGACGTACAAGAGCAGCGCGCCGGCCGCCCGCAGATACGGAATCGCAAGCAGCGCGGCGGCCGACACGGTGAGCGCGCAGCGCAGCGCGACCGCGGCGCCGGTTCCCCAGAGCATGGCCCGCTCCCGGAGTCCGGGCGGCAGGTTTCGGCAGGCCATCGCGATGACGACGGCGTTGTCGCCGCTGAGCAGCAGATTGACCAGCATAATTTGCGCGAATATCAGCAGACTATCCAACGGCCTCCGCCCCCTTGCCACCCACTGTATGTGCGCATGGGACAGGATATGCCCGAAAAAGCCGCATCCGGCGGCGCAAGCGGCGCTAAAAATTTTTTTGAATCCGCATGTCCGCAGACGACGTATAACCATTTGTTGCGGGTATGTGACTGTGCGCGCTTTCGCAGACGGGAAAGGAGGGGACAGACAACATGATGGATCCGTTGACACTGGATTTCTGGTCTGCTCTGATCACCATCGTCTTCCTTGATCTGGTGCTGGCCGGGGACAATGCGATTGTCATCGGCATGGCGGCGCGCAACCTGCCCAAACATCAGCAGAAAGCGGCCATTCTGTGGGGCATGGCGGGAGCGGTCGCGATCCGGATCGCCGCCACCCTGCTGGTCGTCTATCTGCTCGAGGTGCCGTGGCTGCAGCTCGCCGGCGGGCTCTTGCTCGTCTGGATCGCCTGCAAGCTGCTCGTGCAGGAAGAAGGCGGCCACGAGGTCAAAGCCGGCAACACGCTCTGGCAGTCGATCTGGACGATCATCGCCGCGGACGCCGCGATGGGGCTCGACAATGTCATCGCCATCGCCGGAGCGTCGGAAGGACATCAGATTCTCGTCGTGATCGGACTTTTCATCAGCATTCCGATTGTCATATGGGGGAGCTCCCTGTTCATCCGCCTGATGGGCCGTTTCCCCTGGATCATCTATCTCGGCGGCGGCGTGCTCGCTTATACGGCCGCCAAGATGATTGCGCACGAAAAGGCGATCGAGGCATGGATCGGCGAACGAGACTGGATCGCCTGGACTTTTTATACGGTCGTCATCATCTGCGTGCTGGCCGCCGGCTACGCCGTGAACACCGCCAGGGCAAAAAGAATCGCGCCGCATGAATCGAGCAGGCCCATGAAATAATCATGGGCCCGCGATTATCCCTCATCCACGCCAGGCGCTCCTCAACTCGCCTTCCCCTCTTGAAAGTCTCCGCCAAGTCGGGCATTGCCCCTATTATGTCGATCAGGTTGCACCATATGCGCTTCATCGGTTCATGTACTCCCGCACGAAAGCTCCTCATAAAAAACACCTATGGTTGTTTTTTGCAATGGTTCTATCACTTTTAACGTTACAGGAAGCCGTAACCTTGCGTCGACGGGACAGGCGCAAGGTGAAGTCCCATTCCTGAAAGCAAAGAGCGATCCCAAAGGAGAGGAGATTTCTGAAATGGCCGTTGCGAAACTTACCCAAACCATGATAAGCGGGAAAACCGTCTATTATATTGAAGCAGATCAGAGTGCCATTTCGGTTGAGGACCTCGGAGGGAAGGAATTAACCACCTCAACCAAATTCGGGATCAGCGGCACATTCTTTGATAGTTACACTGGTACTGTTGTTGGCATTGCTTGCGGTTACCGCGGCAAGGAAGTCCGCGATGACGGCGAACGTCACGCAAACGGATATACGCGCGGCACACTTGTCGCTTTTCGGCCTCTGGGAACACAATCACAAGTCGTTTCCCGTTATGTCATAAATCATATCAAAGATTCCGTGCCGCTTGATTGGATTGATTGGGCGATCGGTGGTCTTAGTCTTTATTTGAATGATTCCTCGATCACTCAAGATTCCGATTTGGAATCCAAGCTTGTTGAAGTCGAGCATGGCCAAAGTGTTAACGGGGTATCCCCGGCCTACAACACCGACCGTGCGGCCATTGGCTACAAAAGCGGTAAAATCGTGCTTGCCTGCATTAAAAATGCAAAACCGTGGGATTGTCGCACAATCATGGCATCCCTTGGCTGCTACGATGCTGTGATGCTTGATGGAAGCAACGCTGCTCAAATACGTGCAAAAAACTCTTCCGGCGAGATCATTACGGCGGGGGGGCCGCGCAGCATTTACAGCATCGTGACGGTTGATCCCATGACAACGTGGCTGTAACCGAAAGCAATCGAATACCAGGGGGGCGGCCGGCCCCCTTTTTCCTTAGGCCTCACCTCGCCCTCTCGAACCGCCTCCAAATATCCTTGAGACTTGTTCAACGGACTTGACAACGGGCAAAGCTGAAGGTTACAATGAGAATCGGGATAACCTATAACTGGGATTAATGGTTTATTTAACCAATCATTGCTTATCCTGTGACTACCTCGTCAGCGTGTTTGCAGTACAATGATTTGTGTGTGCCACCTCTTGATTTGTTGGATGCCGAAATCTCGTTGCACCAAGGTTGACGGGCTCCATTCGTTTTATGTATGGAGTGAAGCGAAAGGGATGGGAGTCACGATGAAAAGGTATCTCCTGTTGTTTGCGGTTTTCCTGACGTTGGCGGGGTGCTCGCAATCAGCTTCGCCTTCCGCCCATTCAACCCATGCGGAAGACGAATTTTCACCCGGGATCTTCATAGACTTCACACAAGCCAGAAACGATTTTATTACCGATGAGATTCTAAATACTCTCAAAACGAACCTGCAAGCGATAATTGAAAAAAATAAAGAGATTTTTGTTCAGGGTTTCATCCCGGGCATGGAAAAATCCAATTTGTTCTGGATCGAAGGGGACAGACAATATCGTTTCTATGAAATTGCGGCTGCACAGAAAGAAGGCGATCGCATAAACATAGCTATTTATTACCAAATGGAAGAGGGAGGTACGATTGAAGACTCCGGTATGACTTACACCTTCTTGAAGGACAAGGACGGCGTTTGGAAGATCGCGCTCATTGACTGATAATAAGAAAATCTCGCTGCGATGAATTGCATGCGAGACTTCGAAATGCAGTTTGAAGCAGGGAGCCGCATTCGCGGTCCCTGCTTGTTCTGTTTCGTTCGACCGGGTCAGAACCAGTCGTCCGCCGCCGCGCCGGTCTGTCCGGCGGGCGCCGGCGCGTCGGGGCTGAGCTCGATCGTCTCCGTCCCCTCCACCGCCTGCGCGATCATCTCGGACAGATTCGGCACGCCGCGCTCGATATGCTCGACGACGCGCAGGTTCGGATTCGTGGCCGGCGACTTCGGCACGAACAGCGTGCAGCAGTCCTCGTACGGCAGAATCGACGTCTCGTAGGTGCCGATCCGCTTCGCCATCGCGATGATCTCGAGCTTGTCCATCGCGATGAGCGGCCGGAGCAGCGGCAGATCGCTCGTGCGCCCGATGACGTTCAGGCTGCCGAGCGTCTGGCTCGCCACCTGTCCCAGACTGTCGCCGGTGACGATCGCGAGCGCGCCGCTCTTCTCGGCGATCCGCTGCGCGATGCGGAGCATCGACCGGCGCATGAGCGTGATGATCAGATGATCCTGCTTCGACTGCGCCAGGCGGGTCTGGATGTCCGTGAACGGGACGAGGTGCAGCTTGAACGGTTTGCCGGCGTAGGTTGACAGCCTTTTCGCGAGAGCGACGACCTTGTCCTGCGCTTCCTTGCTTGTGAACGGATAGCTGTGAAAATGGACCGCCTCGACCTCCAGCCCCTTGCGCATCGCCATCCAGACGGCGACGGGGCTGTCGATGCCGCCGGACAGCAGCGCGACGGCCTTGCCGTTCGACCCGTAGGGAAAGCCGCCCGCCCCCTGCACCACTTCGCAGTACACGTACGCATGGTGCTCCTGGATCTCGACGTTCAGCTCGATGTCGGGCTGGCGGACGTCCACCGTAATGTTCGGCATGTTGCGCAGCACATGCGCGCCGACGAGATGATTCATGGCCATCGTGTCGTGCGGAAAACCTTTCCAGCGGCGGCTCACCTTGACCTTGAATGTCGCCTGGCGCTGCGGAAAAGACCGCATGACCGCCAGCGCGCCTTCCCGGATCGCCTGCAGTTCGGGCTCCACCCGCTTCACCGGGCTGAACGACGAAATGCCGAAGACGTCCTTCAGCCGATCGGCCACCGGCTCGTACGGCTCGTTGCCGAGGGCGATGTAGAGGCGGCCGTACGTCCGGATGAAGGTGAGGCCGGGGAACCCGCGGAGGGCATGCTGCACCTGCTTCAGCATTTCCGTCTCGAAGCGGCCGCGGTTGCGCCCCTTCACCGTAATTTCCCCGAGCCGGATCAAAATATGGTCGAATGTCAATGACGGTCTTCCTTTCTTCGCAGCGGCGCCAACTTGCGCAGCACGGTCTCCAGCCGCTCGAGCAGCGCGTCGATGCTCGCCTCGTCGTGCTCGTCTCCCATGCTGACGCGGATGCCGCTTGAAGCGCAGGCGGCGTCGCGGCCCATGGCCGTGAGCACGGCGCTCGGTTTGTCGTCTTTCGAGGAACAGGCCGACTTCGTCGAGACGAGGACGCCCAGCTCCTCCAGCGAATGGACGATCACTTCCGGCTTGAGGCCGGGACAGCAGAAGTGGACGATGTGCGGCGCCATCGGCCTTAGCGGATCGTCCTCCGCCGGGCCGCTGAGCATGACGCCGGGCATGGTCAGGACGCCCCGGACGAGCCGCCGGCGCAGCCGGCCGAGCCGCTCCGCCCGCTCCGGCTGCGATTCGACCGCGAGGCGCAGCGCCTTCGCGGCGCCGACGATCGCCGGCACGTTCTCGGTCCCGGATCGAAGGCCGTCTTCCTGGCCGCCGCCGAAGATGAGCGGCTCGAGCTCGACGCCATCGCGGACATACAGCCAGCCGGCACCGCGCGGCCCGCCGAACTTGTGCGCCGATACCGTGAACAGATCGACGCCCCATTCGCGTATCAGGGCGGGCAGCTTGCCGACGCTCTGCACGCCGTCGACATGAAGCAGCGTGCGCGGGCGGTCTTTGAGCAGCCGCCCGATCGCCTCGATCGGCTGGACCGCGCCGACTTCGTTGTTGACGTGCATGACGCTGACGAGAATCGTCTCATCCGTCAACGCCGCCTCGACGTCCGCCGGGTCGACATGGCCCGTCCCGCTTACCGGCAGCACCGTCACCCGGAAACCTTCGCGCTCCAGGGCGCGGAACGGCTCGGCGACGGACGGATGCTCGACGCCGGATACGATCAGGTGCCGGCCGCGGTTCCGGTAGCGCCGCGCGGCGCCGAAGACGGCCAGATTGTTGCTCTCCGTGCCGCCGGACGTGAAACGCCATTCCGCCGGGCTCGTGCCGAACAGCCGCCCGGCCTGCTCGCGCGCGCGCTCCAGCAGCTTGCGCGCCTCCGCGCCGCCCTGGTGAAGCGACGAAGGATTGGCGTAGATTTGCGCCATCACTTCGGACACCGTGCGGATGACTTCCTCGCGCGGCGGCGACGAGGCGCTGTGGTCGAAATAGAGCATGCTTGCGTTCCCTTCCTCAGGTCAAATCCGGAAGCCCTGCCCTCCGCCTCCGGCTCCCGGCCCACGAGCAAAAACGGCCGACGCCGTTCTCCCCGGAAGGCGCGCCCGTTTGCGGTGAAAGACAGGCCGGTTTTTAATCTTTTTAAAAAAGGAAAGACCCCTCTCGGAGTCGGTGCTTTCGGCCATCGTCAGTGAAGCCGGCGTAGAATCGTCGCGGATGTCACCGTTTAGGCACAGCCGCGCGGTAGCGCTCGAACGTTTCGAGCACCTTGGCCACGTAGTCCTGCGTCTCCTCGGGCAGAAGCGACCGCTTCTCGTCGAACGCTTCGTCCGTCAGGATGCCGAGCCGCTCGATACGGCCCGGGCCGGCATTGTACGCCGCGAGCGCGGCTTTCACGTTGCCGTCGTACTTTCCGAGCAGCCAGGCGAGATACCGCGTGCCGCCCGCCACGTTCTGCGCGGGATCGAACGGATCGTCGACGCCGAGCGACCGAGCCGTCGCGTCCATGAGCTGCATGAGCCCCTTCGCGCCCGCGCGCGACACGGCGTAAGGGTTGAACGCCGATTCCGTCCGGACGACCGCCTTCACGAAAGCGGGATCGAGGCCGTACCGTTCGGCGGACTGCCGGATCAGCGCGTCGTAGAGCGTCTCGGCTCCCTCGACGGAGCCGGCGGAGGATGCGCTCTCAAGCCCGATGAGCAGCGGCAGCAGATTGCTCGAATAGAGCGCCCCGGCTCGGAGGGCGTCGGCATAAGGCGGCAATGGGTAACCGTACAGACTTTCGCCGAATCCGTAGCCGGCGGCGGACGTCGCCGCGGTTCCGCCGGTCAGCAGTCCGCCGAGCAGCGTTTCGAACAGCGCGCCGTATCCGGCGTCCGTTCTTCCGGACGAATCGGTGTAGGATGTGAGTTGCAGCCGCAGAAGCGCGCTGATCGTTCGCGGGTCGATGCCGGTGCTCACGACGTCCCCTCCTTCCACGAGCCTGCACGGCGTTGTCTCATGTTACCATTGTACACGTTTTGGCGCGACGTTGCCAGAGTCTGTTGACCGCCCGGCGCGTGGCGCATGCGGCGGATATCCGACGCGATGCGCAGCAAAACCGGCGGAAGCGCCGGGCTCCCGCCGGATGCGCCGCGTCATGTCAAAGCGGCATAGATCGGGATGAGGACAAGTTGCGACAGCGCCGCCGTGAGGCCGATGATGGCGGACCAGACGCCCAGTCCGCGCGCCCTTTCGCGGAAGCTATACCAGCCGAGAACCGCGGCGGTCAGCCCGAGCGGCAGCGGCCATACGAACAGCGAGGCGATCGCGATCGCGAGCGCGAACAGCCCGGTCGCGCGGCCAGCGTCGGTTGCCGCGCCCTGATCGGACCGATCCGCCTGCCGCCGCCCGCGCGGCTTCCGCGGCTTCGCGTCCGGCGAGGCAAGCTCCGCGGCCAATTCCGCGTCGGATCGCCGAGCCTTCGCCGCCCGCCGGCCGACCGCGCCATCGCCGTTCGCCGCGGCCAGTTCCGGGTTCAGCCCGGGAAAACCTTCGCCCCGCTTCCGCTTCCCCGCGCCGTTCCCGCCACTTTCAGAATGGCCGCCCATCCGGATCAGCCTTCCTTCGGACGGAACGTTTGGCAGCATGTGACGGAGGAATCGTCGGCCGTTTCCCGACGGTGCGTGTCGAAGCTCTCCGCGAATTCCGAATCAAAGTCGGTCCGGGCGTTGCGGTCGATATCGACCATGATCTTCTCGGCCGCGCAGCGGTTGCCCTTCGCCCAATAGGTGCAGTTGCTCACGCTGCAGATGACGCCTTCAGGCATGCGATCACCCCCGCTATCAAGTTATAGCCTCTCGGAATTAAAAACTCCGCACCGGCTTTGGCCCTTTGGCCAAGGTCTTTTATTGTTTCACCCCCAAAACGGGGATGCGAACAAATTTTCCTCTTGACATTTCCGAAACGCCCCAATAA
>Ga0310837_100100_pt1 | contig 112882 bp, 112 predicted proteins | sample SM_ome_5_FD_201315 | JGI IMG/M metagenome (GOLD analysis project Ga0310837, IMG submission 201315) | Sorghum-adapted microbial communities enriched on stacked mutant (SM) sorghum from Joint BioEnergy Institute, Emeryville, California... ...
CCATCGATCCATTTTTCAATGACCATAACGCGTTTCAGTTCGTTCTTTGTCAAGGTGATCTGCTCCTTGCTCATACTGACATTTTCTCGGATCAGTTACACCCTGACAATATCACAGAACAACGACACGGCTCTGCCGTTCGCCTTGCACCCCTGCACAAGATATGGTATAGTAATTGACGGTGTTCAGAACACACGCCGGTCAATTTCGCCAAGGGTGCTCCCCGGACGGGGAGTTTTGGCGGAAAATGCGACGGGCGGAGGACCATAACCAAAGAGGAGGTGTTGTGAAGATGGCGGTTATCTCCATGAAGCAGCTTCTGGAAGCCGGGGTTCACTTCGGCCATCAGACGCGCCGGTGGAACCCGAAGATGGAGAAGTACATCTTCACGGAACGGAACGGGATCTACATCATTGACCTGCAGAAGACGGTCAAGAAAGTCGAGGAAGCCTACAACTTCATTCGCGAAGTCGCGGCAAGCGGCGGCAAGATCCTGTTCGTCGGCACGAAGAAGCAGGCGCAGGACTCGGTACGGGAAGAAGCGGAACGCTGCGGCCATTTCTACGTCAACCAACGTTGGCTCGGCGGCACGCTGACGAACTTCCAGACGATCCAGAAGCGGATCGACCGTCTGCGCGAGCTCGAGAAGATGGAGGAAGACGGCACGTTCGACGTGTTGCCGAAGAAGGAAGTCATCCTGCTCCGCAAGGAGAAGGAACGGCTCGAGAAGTTCCTCGGCGGGATCAAGGGCATGCGCAGCCTTCCGAGCGCGCTGTTCGTCATCGACCCGCGAAAGGAGCGCATCGCGGTGGCCGAAGCGCGCAAGCTCGGCATTCCGATCGTCGGCATCGTCGACACGAACTGCGATCCGGATGAGATTGATTACGTCATTCCGGGCAACGACGACGCGATCCGCGCGGTCAAGCTGCTGACCTCGAAGATGGCGGACGCGATCGTGGAAGCGAATCAAGGGGAAGAGACGTCCGCTTGACGTCGAGGCCATGGACCCGGCAGCAGGGGCGGTTGGAAGGTGCAAACCTCTCGCCGCCCTTTTTTTAAGAACATAAGCTTGTTTTCGCGCGCGCAGGCATCGGCGGATTCCGACCGTTCCCGCGCGCCGGCATGAACGAATCGCAATATCGGGAGGTACCAACATATGGCAGTATCTGCGGCGGCAGTGAAAGAACTGCGCGAGAAGACGGGCGCAGGCATGCTGGATTGCAAGAAGGCGCTTGAAGAAGCGAACGGCGACATGACGCGCGCGGCGGAAATTCTGCGCGAGAAAGGTCTGGCTGCGGCGGCGAAGAAGGCCGGCCGCATCGCGACGGAAGGCATCGTCGAATCGTACATTCACGGCGGCGGCCGGATCGGCGTGCTTGTCGAAGTGAACTGCGAGACGGACTTCGTCGGCAAGACGGACCAGTTCCGCGAATTCGTCCGCGACATCGCGATGCACATCGCGGCTTCGAATCCGAAGTACATCCGCCGCGAGGAAGTGCCGCAGGAAGAACTGGACAAGGAGCGCGAAATCCTGCGCACGCAGGCGCTCAACGAAGGCAAGCCGGAGAAGGTTGTCGAGAAAATCGTTGAAGGCCGCATCAGCAAGTATTTCGAAGAAAACTGCCTGCTGGAGCAGCCGTTCGTGAAGGATCCCGACAAGACGGTGCAGGAACTGCTGAACGAGAAAATCAGCACGATCGGCGAAAATATTTCGATCCGCCGCTTCGCCCGCTTCGAACTCGGCGAAGGCCTCGAGAAAAAACAGGACAACTTCGTCGAAGAAGTCATGGCTCAGGTGAAGAAATAATCCGTTGAAAGCGACGGCGGGGCGGACGTGACCGCTCCGCCGTCGCTCTGTTCACAACCCAGACAGCCTCGGCCAGAGGTGCAAGATGGAGGTAATCCGATTGGAGCGACCGAGATTTAAACGGATCGTGCTGAAGGTCAGCGGTGAATCGCTCGCCGGGCAGACGGGGTACGGCATCGATGCCGAAATGGTCTCATCGATCGCGGAACAGGTCAAGGAAGTCGTCGAGATGAACGTGGAGGTCGCCATCGTCGTCGGAGGAGGCAATATCTGGCGCGGCATCGCGGGATCGGCGAAGGGCATCGACCGCGCGACCGCGGACTACATGGGCATGCTCGCGACCGTGATGAACTCGCTTGCCCTTCAGGATGCGCTCGAGCAGATCGGCGTCCCGACGCGCGTGCAGACTTCGATCGCGATGCAGCAGATCGCGGAGCCTTACATCCGCCGCCGGGCGATCCGCCACCTGGAGAAGGGCCGCGTCGTCATCTTCGCGGCCGGAACGGGCAACCCGTTCTTCTCCACCGACACGACGGCTGCGCTGCGCGCCGCGGAGATCGAAGCGGAAGTCATCCTGATGGCCAAGAACAAGGTCGACGGCGTCTACTCGGCCGATCCGTTCAAGGACGCGAACGCCCGGAAATACGATGAGCTTACCTATCTTGACGTGCTGAACCAGAATCTGGGCGTCATGGATTCGACCGCTTCGTCGCTCTGTATGGACAACAACATCCCGCTCATCGTCTTCTCGATCACGGAGAAAGGCAACATCAAACGGGTGGTCATGGGCGAGAAAATAGGAACGATCGTCAAAGGGAGTGTGAAATGATGCCGCAAACGATCAAGAAGAACGCCGAGGAACGGATGGACAAGGCGCTCGCTGCGCTGCGCCGTGACCTTGCGACGCTGCGCGCGGGGCGGGCGACGCCCGCCATGCTCGATCGCATTCTGGTGGATTACTACGGGGCTCCCACTCCGATCAACCAGCTGGCCACGATCAACACGCCCGATGTGCGGACGCTCGTCATCCAGCCCTGGGACAAGTCGGTGCTGAACGATATCGAGAAGGCGATCCTGAAGTCCGAGCTCGGGCTGACGCCGGCGAACGACGGTTCGGTCATCCGGCTGAACATCCCGCCGCTCACGGAAGAGCGCCGGAACGAACTCGTGAAGCAGACGAGGAAGTTCGGCGAAGAGGCGAAGGTGGCGATCCGCAACGTCCGCCGGGACGCGAACGACGACATCAAGAAGCTCGAGAAGGGCGAGCTGTCCGAAGACGAATCGCGCCGTCACCAGGACGACATCCAGAAGCTGACGGACCGGTTCATCGCGGAAGTGGATCGCATCATCGCGGCCAAAGAGAAGGAAATCATGGAAGTGTAGCGACAATCCAGCAGCCCCTCCGGCAGGCGGGGCTGCTGAAGTTATGGGCGGTCTGCCGGCGGGCCGCAGAGCGCCTGTGGGGAGGGTGCGCATGTTCGAGCGAATTCGCGGACGGATTGGTCCGCGTCCGACGGGGCCGGAAGCGCTGTCGCCGGACAATCTGCCGCAGCATGTGGCGATTATCATGGACGGGAACGGCCGATGGGCCAAGGAGCGGGGACTTCCTCGCGCGGCGGGGCATCGCTCCGGCATGAAAGCGGTCAAGCGGGCGGTGCGCGCGGCGAACCGGCTCGGCATACGCTATTTGACGCTGTACGCGTTCTCCACCGAAAACTGGAAGCGCCCGAAGGCGGAGGTCGATTTCCTGATGCGTCTTCCGCAGGAATTTCTCGCGATCGAACTGGATGAGTTGATCGAGAACAACGTCCAGGTCCGAATGATCGGCCAGCGCGAGGGGCTTCCCAACCATACGCTCGAGGCGATCGACGAAGCGATCCGTCGCACGGCGGCCAACAGCGGGCTCGTGCTCAGTTTCGCGCTCAATTACGGCAGCCGCAAGGAGATGCTGGAAGCCGTGCGCGCGCTCGCCCGCGAGGCGGCGGCCGGCCGCATTGATCCCGAGTCCATCACCGAATCCGACTTCGAGGCGCGCCTGCAGACGAGCGGGATGCCGGAGCCGGATCTGCTCATCCGGACGAGCGGGGAACTGCGGATCAGCAATTTCATGATGTGGCAACTCGCTTACAGCGAACTGTGGTTCACCGACGTTTACTGGCCCGAGTTTACGGAAGATCATTTCTACGAAGCGGTCGGCGAATACCAGCGCCGCACGAGACGCTACGGCGGACTGTAGGAGTGGGATGGAGGCGATGGCGGCATGAAACAACGGATCGCCACCGGCGTCGGCGCCGGTCTGCTGTTCGCCGCGGCGGCCGCGCTCGGCGGATGGTATTACAATGTCCTGCTTATGCTGCTTGCAATCATCGGATTTTATGAATATGTCCGTCTGAACGGCATGACACTCGGCCATCCGCTCGTCCTGTGCGGCTATGCCGGCCTGGCCGCGATCGTCTTTCCGTGGGAGCAGGCCGGACTCGCGGGTTTTCCGGTTCATGAGGCCATCTGGCCGCTTGCGGCGCTGCTCCTTGCGGTCACCGTGCTGACGAAAAACCGGGCGACGCTCGACGGCGCGGCGCTGGTTCTGATGGGCGCCGTTTACATCGGGTTCGGCTTCGGCGCCATGATCGACGTGCGGGACGTCGAGCCGAACGGTCTGTTTTGGACGGCGCTGGCGTTCGGCAGCATCTGGGCGTCGGACACCGGCGCCTATTTCGCGGGCGGCCGGTTCGGCCGGACGAAGCTGTGGCCGGCCATCAGTCCGAACAAGACCGTGGAAGGCGCCATCGGCGGCGTGCTCGCCGCCGTCGCCGTAGCGGTCGTCTTTGCGCTGGCCGCGCCGGAATGGCTGTCCGTCGGCAGGGCTGTCGCGATCGGACTCGCCGCATCCGTCGCGGGGCAGATCGGCGATCTGATCCAGTCGGCGTACAAGCGGTTGCGCGGGGTGAAGGACACCGGCCGGCTGCTGCCCGGACACGGCGGCGTGCTTGACCGGTGCGACAGCTGGCTGATCGTCTTCCCGCTGCTCGTGCTGACCGGGCTTATCCCTTAGCATTTCCGGCTTTGCGGCATCCCTATTTCCCATCGGCACCAGGAGGTCAGGATGAAGACGATCTCGATACTCGGATCAACCGGCTCGATCGGCACCCAGACGCTCGACGTCATTCGCCATGACTGCGAACGCTACCGCGTGACGGCGCTTGCCGCGGGCATGAACGTCGATTTGCTCGTCGAGCAGGCGCTCGAATTTCGTCCGGCGGTCGTCAGCCTCGCGACGAAAGGGGGGGCGGAGCGGGCCAGGTCGATGCTGCCCGGTGACATCCGCGTTCTGTACGGCGATGAAGGGCTGATCGAAGCGGCCGCCGGCGCAGGCGCGGAGTTGGTCGTGACGGCGCTGGTCGGCAGCCGGGGCATCCGCTCGACGATTGCCGCGATCGAAGCGGGGGCCGCCATCGGCCTCGCCAACAAGGAGACGCTCGTCGCGGCCGGGCATCTTGTCATGCGACTGGCCGAGGCGCGCGGAGTGCCGATCCTGCCGGTGGACAGCGAGCATTCCGCGATCTTCCAATGTCTGAACGGCGAACGTCGGGAGGACGTGAAGAAAATCACACTCACCGCGTCCGGCGGCGCGTTCCGCGACCGGACACGCGAACAGTTGAAGGACGTGACGGTCGAGCAGGCGCTCGCCCATCCGAACTGGGCGATGGGGGCGAAGATCACGATCGATTCGGCGACGATGGCGAACAAGGGGCTGGAAGTCATCGAAGCCCACTGGCTGTACGCGATGCCCTACGACCGGATCGATGTCCTGCTCCATCCGGAGAGCATCGTCCATTCCATGGTGGAGTTCGCGGACAACAGCGTGATCGCCCAGCTGGGCGTGCCGGACATGCGCATCCCGATCCAGTATGCGCTGAGCTACCCGGAGCGGCGGCCTTCCCCCGCTCCCGCGCTCGATCTGGCGGCAATCGGCCGGCTGCATTTCAGACCGATGGATTTCGAACGCTATCCGTGTCTGCGGATGGCCTATGAGGCGGGGCGCGCGGGAGGCTCGGCGCCGGTTGTCTTCAACGCCGCGAACGAGGCGGCGGTCGAGCGATTTCTGCGCGGCGAGATCCCGTTCCTCGGGATCGAGGACACGATCGCGGCGATGCTCGACCGCTTCGCGCCGGAGCCCGTGGAAACGTACGAAGCGATCGCGGAACTGGATGCGCGCGTCCGCAGGGAAGCGGCGGCGCTCCGATAGCGGCAATCTTCGTGTAGCGAGGATACCACGTTACAGCAGCCCGCGGCGCCCATTGAACGCGTCTGTAACGAGGATACCGCGTAACAGGGGCAAGGCACCGGTCTACCGCCTTCTCGCTTCTGTGCGCGACCTGTTGCGCTGTGTCGTTGGGGCATTTCGCCACAGCGCCCCGGTCGAGCGCACTTTCGCTCTTACGGGCGCGATCTGAACCGTTGAGGAACCGGAGGTTCCGTTTCAACGGTTCAGATCGAACGCCTTCTCGCTTCTGTGCGCGACCTGTTGCGCTGAGTCGTTGGGGCATTTCGCCACAGCGCCCCGGTCGAGCGCACTTTCGCTCTTACGGGCGCGATCTGAACCGTTGAGGAACCGGAGGTTCCGTTTCAACGGTTCAGATCGAACACCCTTAGGTTCTCTTGTTTCGTGCGGCGGAATAATGATAATCTATGTACAGGCCGTTACGAACGGAGGCTCCTTGCATGCAAATGGTTCAGGTCGTTTTCATGACCGTTCTCGTCTTCTTCGTGATCATTTCGATCCACGAATGGGGACACTTTTTTTTCGCCAAGCGGGCGGGCATTCTCGTGCGCGAGTTCGCGATCGGCTTCGGACCGAAGCTGCTTTCATACAAGCGGGGCGAAACCCGCTACACGCTGCGGTTGATTCCGGTGGGGGGATTCGTCCGCATGGCGGGCGAGGACCCCGAGGTTGTCGAGGCCAAGCCCGGCCAGACGATCGCGGTCCGATTGAAGCTCGGCGTCGTCGACCGCATCTACCTCGACCGGCTTGATGAGCGGACGAACGTCGTGCGCGGCGAAGTCGTGTCGATCGATCTCGAGCGAAATCTGAAGCTCGTGCTGGACGTGGACGGCGAACGCGAGACGTACGCGGTGGATCCGATGGCGCTCGTCATCGCGCGCGGACAGGAGACGCAGATCGCGCCGCTCGACCGGCAGTTCGGCGGCAAGACGGTCGGCCAGCGGGCGATGGCGATTTTCGCCGGGCCGATGATGAACATCATCCTCGCTTTCGTGCTGTTCATGGCGTACGTGCAGATGGCCGGCGTTCCGGATACGGAAGCCGGACGGCTCGTGGTCAGCGACGTGATCGGCAAGGACGTCCCGGCCGCGAAGGCTGGCCTCAAGCCCGGCGACCGCATCGTGCGGATCAACGGCGAGACGATCGGCACCGATTCGGAAAAGCTGCTGCGGCTCATCGGCTCGTCCGTGGACAAACCGATGACCTGGGAAATCGAGCGCGACGGCAAGCCGATGACGATCGAGGTCACGCCGGCCTACGACGAGGAGAGCGGAACGGGCAAGGTCGGCATCATGACCGGCTATCCGACGCGGCGCGCGACGGCGGTCGAGACGGTGGAGTTCGGACTGTCCGCGATGAAGAATATGACGGTGAACATCCTGGCCGGATTCAAGATGCTCGTGACCAATTTCAACCCGGACGATGTCGGCGGCGTCGTCCGCACCGCGCAGGTGACGGGCCAGATCGCGGCGCGGGGCATCGAGCAGCTGACGAGCTGGACGGCGATCTTGAGCCTCTATCTCGGCATCTTCAACCTGCTGCCGATTCCGGCGCTGGACGGGAGCCGGCTCATATTCCTCGGGCTCGAGGCGCTGCGCGGCAGACCGGTCGATCCGAACCGGGAGAGCATGGTCCATTTCATCGGCTTCGCCATGCTCATGCTGATCATGCTGGCCGTCACGTACAACGACATTCTGTACCTGATCCGCGGCAACGACGGGTCGGGCTAATGGCAGGAGGCGCTTATGTCGAAGGAGAAAGGATTCGTAACCGAAATCACGCCGCAGAGCGAAGACTTCTCGCGCTGGTACATCGACGTGATCCGGAAAGCGGAGCTGATGGATTATTCCCCGGTCAGGGGCTGCATCGTCTTCCGGCCGGACGGCTATGAGCTGTGGGAGAACATCCAGCGCGAGCTCGACCGCCGGTTCAAGGAGACGGGGCACCGGAACGCGTATTTTCCGGTATTCATTCCGGAGAGCTTCTTCCAGAAGGAGAAGGAGCACGTCGAAGGCTTCAACCCCGAGCTGCCCTGGGTGACGGAAGCGGGCGGCGAGAAGCTGGAGGAACGCCTCGCGATCCGGCCGACGTCGGAGACGATGTTCGGGCACATGTACGCGAAGTGGATCAAGTCGTACCGCGACTTGCCGGTGTTGATCAACCAGTGGGCCAACGTCGTCCGCTGGGAGAAAAGAACGCTGCCCTTCCTCCGCACGAGCGAGTTCCTGTGGCAGGAGGGCCATACGGCGCACGAAAATGAAGAGGATGCGCGCGCCGAGACGATGCGCATGCTCGAGATCTACCGCGACTTCATCGAGAACTTCCTGGCGATTCCGGTCATCGCCGGACAGAAGACGCCGTCCGAGAAGTTCGCCGGCGCGGTCGACACCTATTCGGTCGAGGCGATGACGAAGGACGGACGCGCGGTGCAGGCCGGCACGTCCCACTATCTCGGCACGAAGTTCGCGGAAGCGTTCGAAATCCAATACCTGGACAGGAACAACCAGCTGCAATATGTCCATACGACATCGTGGGGCGTATCGACGCGGCTCATCGGCAGCCTGATCATGGTGCACGGCGACGACCGCGGGCTCGTCCTGCCGCCGAAGGTCGCGCCGACGCAGGTCATCATGGTGCCGGTCGGACCGCCGAAGACGCGCGAGCAAGTCATCGCGAAGGTGGACGAGCTCCATGGGCAGCTCAAGGCCGCGGGCATCCGCGTCCGCGTCGACGACCGCGACGACGTCAGCCCGGGCTGGAAGTTCAACGAATACGAGATGCGCGGCGTGCCGCTCCGCATCGAGCTGGGGCCGCGGGATCTCGAGAACGGAGTCGCCGTGCTTGCGCCGCGGGTCGGCGGCGAGAAGCGCCAGGTGCCGCTGGAGCAGGTTGTCGAGGAAGTCGTCAGGGCGCTTGACGAGATCCATAACGCGATGTTCGAACTGGCGAAGAAGTTCCGGGAAGAGCACTCGACCTCGGTTGACACGCTGGACGAGCTCAAGGCCTATCTGGAAGAAACCCGCGGTTTCGTCGAAGCCGGCTGGTGCGGCTCCGATGATTGCGAACGGAAGGTGAAGGACGAGACGGGCGCGACGAGCCGAAACATTCCGTTCGAGCCGACGGCCCGCAAGACGAAGTGTCTGGTGTGCGGCGAAGAGGCGGCCCACACCGTCGTGTTCGCCCGCGCGTACTGACGGAGGACCGCCCGAACCGGGAGGCCGGACAAGCCTTGGGCCTGGACCGGCTTGTCGGCTGACGCATGACGGACGCGCAACGGATGCAATCCGTACGTGGTACGGCACAAGCCGTTTTACTCGTAACCGGGAGAGGATAGAGCGGAATGAACCGTGCCGATATCAGACGCGAACGATTCGGGCTGCTGCTCGAGAAAATCGGAATCGGCGGGGAGGCCGCGGCGGATTTCGCCGACGGCCTGCTCGACCGCGTGGAAGTGTCCGCCGCGCACAAACGGTGGACATTCTTCATTCGGAAAGCTTCCGTGCTGCCGGGCCGACAGTACAGCCTGCTGCTCGGCCGCGCGCGGGAGACGTTCGGCCAGGTCGCCGACGTCGAGATCGTGCTCGAATACGAACCGCAGACGCCGACGGATGAGGTGCTCCGCGCGCATTGGGACAATTTTGTCGAGTGGGCGGCGAGCGAGATCGTGTCGGTCAACGGTTGGCTCGGCAAGGCGAGCGTCGAGGCGGAGGGCGACAGGCTCACGATCACCCTGCTCGACGAGATGGGCCTCGAGCTCGCGCGCAAAAAGAGAATCGACGAAGCGGCCGCCCGCTTCTTCGAGCGCCGGTTCAGGCGTCCGTGCCGGGTGAAGCTCGCGGCCGGCGACGCGGGCCGCGGCGAGTACGAGAAGTTCCTGCAGGAGCGCGAGCAGGCCGACCGCGAGATCGCGCAGGCGATCATGCAGAGCGCCGCGGCGGCCGCGCCGGCCGAGCGGCCCCAGGCGGAGCGGCTCGTGTTCGGCTATGAGATCCGCGACGAGCCGGTTCCCCTCTCGAGCATCACGGAAGAAGAGAAGAAGATCACGATCCAGGGGACCGTCTTCGGACTGGAATCGAAGGAACTGCGCAACGGCAGCACGCTGTACACGTTCAACGTCACGGACTACACCGACTCGATCATGGTGAAGGTGTTCGCGAAGACGAAGGACGATGTCGCCGTGCTCAGCCTGCTCAAGGACGGGATGTGGGTCCGCGCCCGCGGCCGCGTCGAGTACGACCGGTTCATGGCCGAGCCGGAGCTCGTCCTGATCCCGAACGACCTGCACGAAGTGCCGGCGCCTCCGGAACGGATGGACACGGCCGAACAGAAGCGGGTCGAGTTTCACCTGCACACGACGATGAGCCAGATGGACGCCGTCACGCCGGTCGACGCCTACATCAAGACGGCGGCGAAATGGGGACATCCCGCGATCGCGATCTCCGACCATGCGAACGTGCACTGTTATCCGGAAGCGTTCAAGGCGGCGAAGAAGCACAACATGAAGGTGATCTTCGGCGTCGAGGCGAACGTCGTGGACGACGCGGTGGAGATCGTCCTGAACCCGCGCGAGGAGCTGCTGGCCGAAGCGGAATACGTCGTGTTCGACATCGAGACGACCGGCCTTTCGATCCTGAGCAGCAAGATCATCGAACTGGCCGGGGTCAAGATGCGGAATGGAAAAGTCATCGACAAATTCGAGACGTTCATCAACCCGCATGAGCCGATTCCGTACAACATCCAGCAGCTCACGAACATCACGGACGACATGGTGAAGGACGCGCCGGAGCTCGAGCCGAAGCTGCGCGAGTTCGTCGGGTTCGTCGGCGACGCGGTGCTCGTGGCCCACAACGCCCGGTTCGACATCGGCTTCATCCAGGCGAACCTGAAGAACCTCGGCATGCCGGAGCTGACCAACCCGGTGCTCGACACGCTGGAGTTTGCGCGGATGCTCCATCCGACGCTGAAGAACCACCGGCTGAACACGCTGGCCGAGAAATACCGGGTCAGCCTCGAGAACCATCACCGCGCGGTGGACGACGCGGCGGCGCTCGGCGGCATCCTGTTCGGCCTGATCGCCGACGCGAAGCAGAAGGGCATCGAGGGGCTCCATCAACTGAACGAGCACGCCGGGAAGGACCTGTCGAACGCCCGCCCGTTCCATTGCGGCGTCTACGCGCTCAACGCGAAAGGCAAGAAGAACCTGTTCAAGCTGATCTCCCTCTCGCACACCCAATATTTCAACAAGGTCGCCTGCATGCCGAAGTCGAAGCTGAGCGAGATGCGGGACGGTCTGCTCATCCTGTCGGGATGCGAGAAGGGCGAGTTTTTCGAGACGGTGCTGAACAAGACGGTGGAGGAAGCGGAGGAAGTCGCGCGGTTCTACGACGTGCTCGAGATCCAGCCGATCGATTTCTACATGCATCTGGTCGACAAGGGGCTCGTGCAGAGCCGCGCGGAGATCGAACAGGCGCTCCGCCGGATCTGCGAGATCGGGGAGCGGCTCGGCAAGCCGGTCATCGCGACGGGCAACGTCCACTATCTCCACCCGCGCGACAAAATTTTCCGCGACATCACGATCCACGGCATCACCGGCTACAGCCCGCTCAAGGAGCAGCGCAAGCCGGACGCCCATTTCCGCACGACGGACGAGATGCTGCAGGAATTCGCGTTCCTCGGCGAGGAGAAGGCGTTCGAGGTCGTCGTGAAGAATACGGTGGAGCTCGCGGAGCGGTTCGAAGTGTACGACATGTTCCCGGACAAGCTGTTCACGCCGGTCATCGAGGGCGCCGACGAGGAGATCCGGGAAAAATGCTACACCGCGGCGAAGGACATGTACGGCGATCCGCTCCCCGAGGTCGTCGTCCAGCGGCTCGAGAAGGAACTGACGCCGATCATCAAGTACGGCTTCTCGGCGAACTACCTGATCTCGGCCGCGCTCGTGAAGAAGTCGAACGAGGACGGGTACCTCGTCGGTTCCCGGGGTTCGGTCGGCTCGTCGGTCGTCGCGACGTTCCTCGGCATCTCCGAGGTCAACCCGCTGCCGGCGCACTACATCTGCAGGAACAAAGCGTGCAAGCACAGCGAATGGTTCCTCGACGGCAGCGTGCCGAGCGGCTTCGACCTGCCGGACAAGGACTGCCCGAAATGCGGCCAGCCGATGAAGGGCGAGGGGCAGGATATTCCGTTCGAAACGTTCCTCGGCTTCAAGGGCGACAAGGTGCCGGATATCGACCTGAACTTCTCGGGCGAATACCAGCCGCACGCCCATAACTTCACGAAGGTCATGTTCGGCGAGAAGAACGTGTTCCGCGCCGGCACGATCAGCACCGTGGCGGAGAAGACGGCGTACGGCTTCGCGAAGAAGTACGAGGAAGACCACGGGAAGAAATGGCGCAGCGCCGAGCTGAAGCGGCTCGCGATGGGCTGTACGGGCGTCAAGCGGTCGACCGGCCAGCACCCCGGCGGCATCGTCGTCGTCCCGGACTACATCGAGGTGGAGGATGTGACGCCGGTCCAGTATCCGGCGGACGACACGAGCGCGGAATGGCAGACGACCCATTTCGACTATCACGCCTTCGAGGCGAACCTGCTCAAGCTCGACATTCTCGGCCACGACGATCCGACGATGATGCGGATGCTGCAGGATCTGACGGGCGTCGATCCGACGACGATCCCGATGAACGATCCGAAGGTGATGAGCCTGTTCAGCTCGACCGAAGCGCTCGGCGTCACGCCGGAGCAGATCAAGACGCCGGTCGCGACCTACGGCGTGCCCGAGATGGGCACGAAGTTCGTCCGGCAGATGCTGAGCGAGGCGAAGCCGACGTCGTTCGCCGACCTGCTGCAGATTTCCGGTCTGTCCCACGGCACCGGCGTCTGGCTCGGCAACGCGCAGGAACTTATCCGAAGCGGCACCTGCACGATCAAGACGGTCATCGGCTGCCGCGACGACATCATGCTGTATCTGATCTACAAGGCGGGCATGGACGCGGGGCTCGCGTTCAAGATCACCGAGAGCGTGCGGAAGGGCAAGGGGCTCACGCCGGAATGGATCGAGGAGATGCGCAAGTGCGGCGTTCCGGAATGGTACATCGACTCCTGCCTCAAGATCGAGTACATGTTCCCGAAGGCGCACGCCGCCGCGTACGTTATTTCGGCCGTGCGAACCGCCTACTTCAAGCTGTATTATCCGATCGAATTCTACGCCGCGTATTTCTCGGTCCGGGCCGAAGACTTCGATCTCGAGCTGCTGTGCCAGGGGTACGACGCGATTCTGCGCCGCCTGAACGAGATCGAGGAGAAGGGCATGAACGCGACGACGAAGGAGAAGAACAGTGTCTCGATCCTCGAGATGGCGCTCGAGATGACGGCCCGCGGCTTCGTGTTCAAGCCGATCGATCTGTACCGTTCGGACGCGGTGAGGTTCAAGATCGACGGAAACGCCCTCATTCCGCCGTTCGCGGCGATCAGCGGCATCGGCGAGAACGCGGCGCGCAACATCGCGGCCGCGCGCGACGAGGGGCCGTTCCTCTCGATCGAGGACTTCCAGACCCGTTCGCGCGCGTCGAAGACGATCGTCGAGCAGCTCGCCGCGATGGGCTGCTTCCGCGGGCTGCCGGAGACGAACCAACTCTCGCTGTTCTGAGGCGAATCTTTCGGAGACAGTTGTCATGCTCATCCGACTGTGCTATAATTTTTCCGGTAATGTTGTAACTGAAGGTTCGCCGACGACGAAGAGTGGGGAAACCCACTCTTTACGTTTTGTCTGCGAGATTGATGCGTACCGGGAGGAATCGAGAGGTGGCGGCTAATCGTGCCCAGATTGAATCCGTAGTCGAGAAACTGGTGAGGCCGTATCTGGAGGAGAACGGCTTCGAGCTCGTCGACATCGAATATGTGAAGGAAGGCGGCAGCCGGTTTCTGCGCGTATTCGCGGACAAGGAAGGCGGCATCGACATCGACGATTGCGGGCGGATCAGCGAATGGCTCAGCGCGAAGCTCGACGAAATCGATCCGATTCCGGAAGCCTATTTCCTCGAGGTGTCGTCGCCCGGAGCCGAACGGCCGCTGAAGAAGCCGGAGGAGATGGCGAAGGCGGTCGGCCGGCACGTGTTCGTGACGACGTACGAGCCGATCGACGGGCTGAAGGAATTCGAAGGCCGGCTCGTTTCGTTCGAGGACGAAACGGCCGTCATCGAGGTCGGCAGGAAGCGCCACGCGCTGCCCTGGGCGAAGATCGCTTCGGCACGCCTGGCCATCGTATTCGAATAAACCCCGCATCCAGTCGAGAGGAGGAATTCATTTGCCATGAACATCGATTTTATCGAAGCGTTGGCGGAGATCGAGCGGGAGAAGGGCATCTCGAAGGATGTGCTGATCGAGGCGATCGAGGCGGCGCTCATCTCGAGCTACAAGCGCAACTTCAACACGGCGCAGAACGTGCGCGTCGACATTAACCGGAACACCGGCGTCATCAAGGTGTACGCGCGCAAGACGGTCGTCGAGGAAGTGCTGGACCCGCGGCTCGAGATTTCGCTCGACGCGGCGCGGGAGATCAACCCGCACTACCAGCTCGACGACATCGCGGAGATCGAGGTGACGCCGCGGGACTTCGGCCGCATCGCGGCCCAGACGGCGAAGCAGGTTGTCACGCAGCGCATTCGCGAGGCTGAGCGCGGTCTTATCTATGATGCGTACATCGACAAGGAAGAGGACATCGTCAACGGCATCGTGCAGCGCCAGGACGCGCGCAACCTGTACGTCGACCTCGGCAAGGTGGAGGCGGTGCTGCCGCTGACCGAGCTGATGCCGAACGACAAGTTCAAGCACGGCGACCGGGTCAAGTCGTACATCACGAAGGTGGAAAACACGTCGAAGGGGCCGCAGATCATCCTGTCCCGGACGCATCCCGGCCTGCTGAAGCGGCTGTTCGAGCTGGAGGTGCCCGAAATCTACGACGGCATCGTCGAGATCCGCTCCGTCGCGCGGGAAGCGGGCTTCCGCTCGAAAATCGCGGTCCATTCGCGCAATCCGGAGGTCGATCCGGTCGGCGCGTGCGTCGGGCCGAAGGGCATGCGCGTGCAGACGATCGTAAACGAGCTGAAAGGCGAGAAGATCGACATCGTCCGCTGGTCGGAGAATGTGGAGGAATTCGTCGCCAACGCGCTGAGTCCGTCCAAGGTGCTCGAAGTGATCGTGTTCGAGCAGGAGCGGATCGCGCGGGTCATCGTGCCGGATTACCAGCTGTCGCTCGCGATCGGCATCAAGGGCCAGAACGCGCGGCTGGCCGCGAAGCTGACCGGCTGGAAAATCGACATCAAGAGCGAATCGCAGGCCGAGGCGGAATTCGATCGTCCGCGTTCGCAGGGCGAGGCGATGCACCAGGATTCCGTCTCCTTCGACGGCTAGCGGCCGCTCCAGGGGTCAGAAGGGGGTACCGGTCATGAAGCAGCGCAAGACTCCGCTTCGCAAATGCGTCGCCTGCCAGGAAATGAAGCCGAAGCGGACCCTGATCCGCATCGTGCGTTCGCCGGACGGCGAAGTGTCGATCGATCTGACCGGCAAGAAATCGGGGCGCGGCGCGTACCTGTGCGGGCAGGTGTCCTGTTTCAAACTGGCCAAGAAGAGCAAGGCGTTCGACCGGGCGCTCGCCGTTCCGGTGGACCCGGCGATCTACGACCGACTCGAGCAGGAGTTCATCAAGGTGGAAGACGAGTTCCGGGCGGCGAGCGCCCGTGAAGAAGATGCGTGATCCCGCGCGCGCGCTGTCCGCGCTCGGCATGGCCGCGCGGGCGGGCCGGCTGGCGTCGGGCGACGAGCCGGTGCTGCGCGCGATCCGCAGCGGCAAGGCGAAACTCGTCGTCGTGGCCGTCGACGCGTCGGACAACGCGAAGAAGAAATACGGAGACAAATGCAGGGCGTACGGTGTCAAGCGGGTCGAGGCGTTCGACCGCCGGACGCTGGGCGCCGCCATCGGCAAGGCGGAACGGGTCGTCGCTGCCGTGCTGGACGCCGGACTGGCGGCGCTCGTCGCGGACCGGCTCGGCGAACTTTCGGAGGTGGAGAATATTGAGCAAACAGGAGAACAAGGAAGGCAAGGAAAAGCTTCGCGTATATGAATATGCCAAATCGCAGAACATGAGCAGCAAGGAGATTCTGACCATATTGAAACGGCTCGGCCTGCAGGTCAACAACCACATGAGCGTCATGGAAGATCATATGGTGGAGAAGGTGGAAGGCTTTTTCCGCAGCATCAAGGAAAACGCGGCGGCGAAGCGGCAGCAGGAGCTGCTCGCGCAGCAGCAGCGGCAGGCGGCGAAGGCGCAGGAAGCCGCTCGCCAGCAGGCCGCGGGCCGGCCGGCGACCGTGAACGCGTCGCCGCAGCAAACGGGTCAGGCCCGTCCGCAGTCCGGGCAGGCCGGGCAGGGTTCGCGGCCGCAGCAGGTCGGCCAGGGCGAGCGGCGCGGCGATCGTCCGCAGGGCGGCGGTCAGGGCGAGCGGCGCGGCGACCGTCCGCATGGCGGCGGCCAGGGCGATCGGCGCGGCGACCGTCCGCAGGGCGGCGGCCAGGGCGATCGGCGCGGCGACCGTCCGCAGGGCGGTCAGGGCGAGCGGCGCGGCGACCGTCCGCAGGGCGGCGGTCAGGGCGGACCGCGCGGCGATCGTCCGCAGGGCGGCGGTCAGGGCGGACCACGCGGCGATCGTCCGCAGGGCGGTCAGGGCGGTCAGGGCGGACCGCGCGGCGGCCGTCCGCAGGGCGGCCCGGGCGGACCGCGCGGCGGAGCCGGCGGAGGTTTCCGCGGCCCGGGCGGAGGCTTCCGCGGCGCGGCGCTGGCTCCCTCGGCGCCGCCGCAACCCGACCGGAAGAAGGGCGGCGGCAAGGACAAGGACCGCCGCAACAAGAACGGCGAGCACAGCCGGAAGTTCGATGAACCGCGCGGCGGGCTCAAGGGCAAGCTCGCTCCCGGCAAGGGCGGCAAGAAGGGCCAGGAGCGCCGCGAGAAGATCGACAACACGCCGAAGAAGATCATCGTCCGCGGCGAGATGACCGTCGGCGAGCTCGCGAAGCTGCTGCACAAGGACGTCTCCGACGTCATCAAGAAGCTGATGTTCCTCGGCGTGCTCGCGACGATCAACCAGGTGCTCGATCTCGACGCGATCCAGCTCGTCGCCGGCGAATACGGCGTCGAGGTCGAGATCAAGCTTCCGGTGGACGAGGACGCGTTCGAGACGATCGAGGAGCAGGACGATCCGGCCGATCTGAAGCCGCGTCCGCCCGTCGTCACGATCATGGGCCACGTCGACCACGGGAAGACGACGCTGCTTGACGCGATCCGCCACACGAACGTGACGAGCGGCGAAGCGGGCGGCATCACGCAGCACATCGGCGCCTATCAGGTCGAGGTCAACGGCAAGAAGATCACCTTCCTCGACACGCCGGGCCACGAGGCGTTCACGACGATGCGCGCGCGCGGCGCGCAGGTGACCGACATCACCGTGCTCGTCGTCGCGGCGGACGACGGCGTCATGCCGCAGACGATCGAAGCGATCAACCACGCGAAGGCGGCCAATGTGCCGATCATCGTCGCGGTGAACAAGATCGACAAGCCGGAAGCCAAGCCGGACCGGATCATGCAGGAACTGACCGAGTACGGCCTGGTGCCGGAGGCGTGGGGCGGCGACACGATCTACGTCAACATCTCGGCGAAGATGCGGATTAATCTCGAGGAGCTGCTCGAGATGATCCTGCTCGTCGCGGAAGTGAACGATTACCGGGCCAATCCGGACAAACGGGCGCGCGGCACCGTCATCGAGGCGGAGCTCGACAAGGGCAAGGGACCGGTGGCGCGGGTGCTTGTCCAGCACGGCACGCTCCGCGTCGGCGACGCCTTCGTGGCCGGCCACTGCTTCGGCCGCGTCCGGGCGATGGTGAACGACCGCGGCCGCCGGCTCAAGGAAGCGGGCCCGTCCACGCCGGTCGAGATCACGGGTCTGACGGAAGTGCCGCAGGCCGGCGATCCGTTCATGGTGTTCGAGGACGAGCGGAAGGCGCGCTCGATCGCCGAGCGCCGCGCCGCGAAGGCGCGCGAGTCCGAACGCGTCGCGACCGCCCGCGTGACGCTGGATGATCTGTACAAGCAGATCAAGGAAGGCGAGATCAAGGACCTGAACGTCATCATCAAGGCGGACGTGCAGGGCTCCGTCGAAGCGCTCAGGGGCTCGCTGCTCAAGATCGACGTCGAGGGCGTTCGCGTGAAGATCATCCACGCCGGCGTCGGCGCGATCACCGAATCGGATGTCGCGCTCGCGTCCGCGTCGAACGCGATCATCATCGGCTTCAACGTCCGGCCGGAGACGCAGGCGAAGGCGACCGCCGAGCAGGAGGGCGTCGACATCCGCCTGCACAACATCATCTACAACGTGACGGACGAGATCGAACAGGCGATGAAGGGCATGCTCGATCCGGTCGTCCGCGAGGTCGTCATCGGGCACGCGGAAGTGCGCAACGTGTTCCGGGTCAGCAAGGTCGGCACGATCGCCGGCTGCATGGTCACGTCGGGCAAAATCACCCGCCAGGCCGAAGCGCGCCTCATTCGCGACGGCATCGTCGTCCACCAGGGCAAGATCGGCTCGCTCAAGCGGTTCAAGGACGACGTCCGCGAAGTCGCGCAAGGCTACGAGTGCGGTCTCATGATCGACGGCGTCTCCGACATCCGGGAAGGCGACATGATCGAAGCGTTCGTGATGGAAACCGTTGAGAGGTGAGCGAAGATGGCCAGAGTCCGCGTCAGCCGCGTTGCGGAGCGCATCAAGCAGGAAATGAGCGAGATTCTGCAGCGGGAGCTGAAGGATCCGCGCATCGGCTTCGTGACCGTCACCGGCGTCGATGTGACGAACGATCTGTCGCAGGCCACGGTCTACCTGAGCGTTCTCGGGGGCGACGAGCAGAAGGAGGCGACGCTCGCCGCGCTCGGGAAAGCCCGCGGCTTCATCCGCACCGAGATCGGACGGCGCATCCAGCTCCGCCACGTGCCGGAGCTGACGTTCAAGTTCGATTCCAGCATCGAGTACGGCAGCCGCATCGAGCGTCTGCTGGATGAGCTCAACCGGGAGCAGGAGACGCAAGATGGCGGCAAATGAACCGTACGTCAGCCAGCTGGACGAAGCGCTCCGTTTCCTGCGCGAACATGACGACTTCCTGATCGTCTCGCATGTGCAGCCGGACGGCGACGCGATCAGTTCGACGATCGCCGTCCGCTGGCTGCTCGACCGACTGGGCAAGCGGTCGCTCATGATTAACGAAGGGCGGGTTCCGCACCGCCTCGAGTTTCTGCCACGCGCCGGAGAAATCGTCAATTACGGCGAACGGAAGCCGGACCGGACGTTCCGCGCCGTCATTGCCGTCGATTGCGCCGATTTCTCACGGATCGGCAAGGTGCGCGAGCTGTTCGCGGAATCCGTCCTGCTGCTCAACATCGATCATCATCCGACGAACGACGCGTTCGGCGCCGTGAATCTGATTCGCCATGACGCCGCGGCGACGGCCGAGATCCTGTTCGATCTGATCGAGCGGGCGGGCTTTGCGTTCGACGCGGAAGCGGCGACCGTGATCTACACCGGTCTGCTGACGGATACGGGCGGTTTCCGCTACTCGAACACGAGCCCGAGCGTAATGGCCGCCGCGTCGAAGCTGCTCTCCGCCGGCGTGGACGCCTATCAGCTGGCGGACCGGCTGCTCGAGCGGATGACGATGCCGCAGCTGAAGATCCTTCAGCGGGGCCTCGCGCGTCTGCGTTTCACGGAGGACGGCCGGGTCGGCTGGCTGTATATCGAACCGGGCGATCTCGCGGAGACCGGAGCGTCCGGCGAAGATCTGGAAGGGCTCGTCAATTACGCCCGCAACATCGACGGCGTGGAAGTCGGCATGCTGTTCAAGGGGCTCGAAGACGGCTCCGTGAAGGTCAGCTTCCGCTCCGCCGGCAAGGCCGACGTCGCTTCAATCGCGCAGCGGTTCGGCGGCGGAGGCCATATCCGGGCGGCCGGATGCCGGCTGGACATGCCGCTGGACGAAGCGATGCGGCTCGTCGTCGACACGGTGGTCCGATCCTTGTGATCCTGTGAACTTGCGATATTGCAATGCGGGAAAGGCGTTGGCAACAGCAGATGGAACAGCATACCGAACCGGAAGGCATTCTCGCCGTATGGAAGCCGGCCGGATGGACGTCGCATGACGTCGTGGCGAAGGTGCGGCGCCTGACGCGGATGCGGCGGATCGGGCACGCCGGCACCCTGGATCCCCAGGTGACCGGCGTTCTTCCGCTTTGCCTCGGCCGCGCGACGCGCGCCGTCGAATACCTGCAGGAGATGCCCAAGGCGTACGAGGCGGTCATGCGCCTCGGCGTGGCGACCGACACCGAGGACATGACCGGAACGGTGGTAGAAACGGCGGACGCCTCGCGCGTGACCGAGGCGATGGTGCGGGATGCGCTTGCGCGCTTCATCGGCGAGATCGAGCAGGTGCCGCCGATGTATTCGGCCGTGAAGGTCGGCGGCCGGAAGCTGTACGAACTCGCCCGCGAAGGCAAGACCGTCGAGCGCGAGGCCCGCAAGGTGACGATCCATTCGCTCGAGCTGAAATTCGCGGAGCTCGGAGGGACCGAGCCCCGCATCGGCTTTGCGGCGGTCTGTTCGAAGGGCACCTACATCCGCACGCTGTGCGTCGACATCGGCCGCGCGCTCGGCGTCCCGGCCGCGATGGAATCGCTTGTGAGGACGATGTCCGCCGGGCTCGGACAGGCCGACTGCCTGACGATCGAGCGCATCGAGGCGCTGGCGGCGTCCGGCGGGCTGGCCGGGGCGCTGCTGCCGGTCGACCGGGCGCTCGGCGCGATTCCGCGCGTCGAAGTGGGCGCGGCGGCCGCCGCCCGGGCGGCGCGCGGGCAGCGGATCCGGCTGCCGGCCGGGCAGGCTTCGGGGCTCGTCCGCCTGTACGGCGCGGGCCGGTTCGTCGGTCTGTTCGAGGCGGACGGCGAGGCGGGCGCGCTGAAACCGGTGAAAGTGTTCGCGTCCGCGGAAGATTTTTGACGACGGCGCGTTGCAATCCTATCTTATCTTATAGAAGAAATGCAGGTGCGAGAACTTGGTCACGATCACGTTGCGTTATCCGTCCGACGAGGCCGGGACGCCGGAGGATCGGCTGCCGAAGACGATGGCCATCGGGTATTTCGACGGCGTTCACCCGGGCCATCAGGCCGTCATCCGCAAAGCGGTCGATCTGGCGCGGGCGGCGGGCAAGCGGGCTGCCGTCATGACGTTCGACCCGCACCCGCGGGCTTTCTTCGGCCAAGGGGAGGCGTACGCCGAATCGCTGACGCCGCTTCCGGAGAAAATCCGGCTGCTGGGCGAGCTCGGCGTCGACATCGTCTACGTGGCCGTGTTCGACCGGGCGTTCTCGCGGCTCGAGCCCGAAGCGTTCGTGCGCGAGCTCTTGATCCGGCGGCTGAACGTGTCCGACGCCGCCGTCGGCTTCGACTTCACGTTCGGCCGCGGCGGAGCGGGCAATCCCGCCCTGTTCGCGCAGCTCGGCGCGCCCGGTCTTGCGGTCCACACGGTCGAGCCGGTGTCCGCGGCCGGCGCGAAGGTGAGCAGCTCGCGCATCCGGGAAGCGCTCATGCTGGGCGATGTGGCGCTCGCCGCCGGACTGCTCCGGCGGCCCTACCGGATCTCCGGCACGGTCGCGCACGGCGCGAAGCGCGGCCGGACGATCGGTTTCCCGACGGCGAACATCGAGCCCGACGGACGGTACGTGCTGCCGCGGCACGGGGTGTATGCGGTGTATGTGCGCCGGGGCGGCGAAATCCATCCGGCCGTCATGAACGTCGGCGTCGTGCCGACGTTCCATGGCGAAGGCGGGACGCCGAAGCTGGAGGCGCATCTGCTCGATTTCTCCGGCGATCTGTACGGCGAGCGGCTGGCCGTCGAATTCGTCGCGTTCCTCCGTCCGGAAATGAAGTTCTCCGGCGCGGAAGCGCTGGCCGCGCAAATCCGGGAAGACGCGGAGCAGGCGCGACGGCTTTTGGCCGTCGTCCGGCGGTAGCCGTGCCGCAAGCGGCAGTTTACTTTCATGATGCGCATATGCTATACTATTTCTCGTTGCGGACGGCGTTCCGCAGCGGATGAACCGCAGCTTGGCCGCGCGACCTCACCATCGGCGGCGAGGCTGTTGGCGATTGACATGAGGGAGGTGAACAGGGATGGCCATTACGCAGGAACGGAAGAACGAAGTGATCGAAGCGCACAGAACGCACGCTTCGGACACCGGTTCTCCGGAAGTCCAGATCGCTATCCTGACCGAGAACATCGCGAATCTGACCGAGCACCTTCGGGTACACAAGAAGGACCATCATTCCCGTCGCGGGCTTCTCAAGATGGTCGGCAAGCGCAGAAAGCTGCTTGCGTACCTCAAGAAGAAGGATATCAACCGGTACAGCGCGCTGATCGAGAAACTCGGCTTGCGCCGATAACGCAAGCGAAATGAAAGCAACCGGCAGCCCGGGCCGTCCGACGGGGACGGACGTTGGCGACTGGTTGCTTTTTGCCATTGGACAGGCAGGCACTTGTGCAAGCCATGAAGGAGGAGTTAGATGGTACATCGAGTCGAGATGCAGCTCGGCGGCCGCCCGCTCGTGCTGGAGACCGGCAAGCTGGCGAAGCAGGCGAACGCCGCCGTGACGGTCCGCTACGGCGAGACGGTCGTGCTATGCACGGCGACCGCGTCGAAGGAGCCGAAGGACCTCGATTTCTTCCCGCTGACGGTGAATTTCGAGGAACGGCTCTACTCCGTCGGCAAGATTCCGGGCGGATTCATCAAGCGCGAAGGTCGTCCGAGCGAAAGCGCGATTCTGGCGAGCCGGCTGACCGACCGTCCGATCCGCCCGCTGTTCCCGGAAGGCTTCCGGAACGAGGTGCAGATCGTCGACATCGTCATGAGCGTCGACCAGGACTGCTCGCCGGAGATTTCCGCCATGATCGGCACCTCCGCGGCGCTTTCCATTTCCGACATCCCGTTCAACGGGCCGATCGGCGGCGTCATCGTCGGCCGCGTCGACGGCCGGTTCGTCATCAATCCGACGGTTGAGCAGGAGGAGCGCTCGGACATCCACGTCGTCGTCGCCGGCACGCGGGACGCGATCATGATGGTCGAGGCGGAAGCGAACGAAGTGCCGGAAGAGGTCATCCTCGAGGCGATCATGTTCGGCCACGAGGAGATCAAGAAGATCGTCGACATGATCGACGAGCTGGTGCGCGTCGCCGGCAAGCCGAAGATGGAGGTTCAGCTCCATCAGGTGGACGAGGAAGTCAATCGCGCCGTCCGCGAGTTCGCGAGCGCGCGGCTCATCGAAGCGATCCGCGTGCCGGAGAAGCAGGCGCGGCAGGACGCGATCGACGCGGTGAACGCCGACGCGATCGCCCATTTCGAACAAGTCTATGCCGAGACGCCGGAGAAAATGGCCGACGTGAAGGAAGTGCTCCACGACATCGTCAAGGAGGAAGTGCGCCGGCTCATCACCCACGAGAAAATCCGTCCGGACGGACGCGCCCTGAACGAGATCCGGCCGATCGAATGCGAGGTCGGGCTGCTGCCGCGCACCCACGGCTCCGGTCTGTTCACGCGCGGGCAGACGCAGGCGCTCAGCATCTGCACGCTCGGCGCGCTCGGCGACGAGCAGATTCTCGACGGCATCGATCTCGAAGAGTCGAAGCGCTTCATGCACCACTACAACTTCCCGCCGTTCAGCGTCGGGGAAGCGAGGCCGCTGCGCGCTCCGGGACGGCGCGAGATCGGGCACGGCGCGCTCGGCGAGCGGGCGCTCGCGAAGGTCATTCCGCCGGAGAACGAATTCCCCTACACGATCCGGCTCGTATCCGAAGTGCTCGAGTCGAACGGCTCGACGTCGCAGGCGTCGATCTGCGCGAGCACGCTGGCGCTGATGGACGCGGGCGTTCCGATCAAGGCGCCGGTGGCCGGCATCGCGATGGGGCTCATCAAGGACGGCGACCAGTTCTCGATCCTGTCGGACATCCAGGGCATGGAGGACCATCTCGGCGACATGGACTTCAAGGTGGCCGGGACGGCGAAGGGCGTCACCGCGATCCAGATGGACATCAAGATCGACGGCATCAACCGCGAGATCCTGTCCCAGGCGCTGGAGCAGGCCCGCGAAGGCCGGATGTTCATCCTCGGCAAGATGCTCGAGGTGATCAAGGAGCCGCGCAAGCAGCTGTCGCCCTACGCGCCGAAGATCCTTATCATGCAGATCAATCCGGAGAAGATCCGCGACGTCATCGGGGCCGGCGGCAAAATCATCAACAAGATCATCGACGACACCGGCGTCAAGATCGACATCGAGCAGGACGGCCGCGTGTTCATCTACTCCGCGGATGAGGCGGCGAACGAGAAGGCGCGCCAGATCATCGAGGGGATCGTCAAGGATGTCGTCGTCGGCGAGGTCTACGTCGGAACGGTTCGCCGGATCGAGAAGTTCGGCGCCTTCGTCGAGATTCTGCCGAACAAGGAAGGGCTGGTGCACATCTCGCAGCTGTCGACCGAACGGGTCGCCAAGACGGAAGACGTCGTGAAGATCGGCGACAAGATCACGGTCAAGGTGACCGAGATCGACCAGATGGGCCGGATCAACCTGTCCCGCAAAGCGGTGCTTGTCGCGCAGGGCGCAAAGCGGTAAGCGCCGTTCATAGCCCCAAGAAAGAGCCAGATTCCCGTCTGTCTCTTTTTTTGTGCCGCCGGACGGTTCAGGGCAGGGAACGGGATTATCCGCGCGTTATATTCTTGTCCGGGTCCACATACAATGGTGGAAACCAGATGCGAAGGAGCGCGGCGATGGCATGGAAGAAGCTGGCGGCCGCCGCCCTCTGCGCGGCCGTCGTCTGGGGACTTGCGGTGTCGATCCGACCGGTGGGGGAATATGTCCACGCGGTCAAGGCGCAAACGGAAGGCGCGCGGACGGAAGCCCGCTCGGCCGGCGCGGAAGGCGGCGGGGGAGACGCGCTGCTGGAGCGGATCCGGGCGGCCGCTCCGCGGTATGCGGAGCCGCCCGTCGACGCGGTCGTCGACCGCGTCTGGCACGCGATCCCGGGCTACAACGGCGTCGAGCTGGATATCGAACGGACGTACGAGGCCATGCGCGGGCTGCCCGAAGACGCGCCGCTCCGGCCGGTGCTGCGCGAGGTCGAGCCCAGGATCGGACTGGACGATCTCGGGCCGCATCCGATCTACCGCGGCAATCCGAAGAAGCGGATGGCGGCGCTCATGATCAACGTCGCCTGGGGCAATGAACATATCCCGTCGATGCTCGGGACGCTCCGGAAGAAGAACGTGCGCGCGACCTTCTTTTTCGACGGATCGTGGCTGGAGAAAAACGAAACGCTGGCCCGCCGGATCGCGGAGGATGGCCACGAACTGTCGAACCACGCCTACTCCCACCCGGACATGGCGAAGCTCGGAAGCGCCGAGCAATACCGGCAGATCGCGCGGACGGAAGCGCTGCTGAAGGAGAAGCTCGGCGTGCGCGACAACAAGTGGTTCGCGCCGCCTTCCGGGTCGTACAACGCGACGACGGTGCGCACGGCCGCGCGGCTCGGACTCAAGACCGTCCTCTGGACGGTCGATACGATAGATTGGAAGAATCCGCCGCCGGAGCGCATCACGGCGAAGATCCGGCGCGACGCCGGCCCCGGCTCCCTCATCCTGATGCATCCGACCGCGTCCGCAAGCGCGGCGCTCGAAGGTCTGATCGACGCGCTGCGGAGCAAGGGAATCGAGCCCGGGACGGTGTCGGAGACGCTGTCGACCGCCCGGGTGCCGCCGGTTGAGCCGACATCATGAATTTGGTATAGTTGAATCATTGACTTCGTCAGGAGGATACGCGGTGAATCGTTTTACGCTGCAGAACGGTCTGCGCATCGTGGTCGAACCGATTCCGACCGCCCGTTCCGTCTCGTTCGGCATCTGGGTGCGGACGGGATCGCGCGACGAAACGCCGGAAATCAGCGGCATCTCCCACCTCATCGAACATATGCTCTTCAAGGGCACGGCGAAGCGAAGCGCGAAGGACATCGCGGACCTGTTCGACGGCATCGGCGGCAACGTGAACGCGTTCACGTCGAAAGAATACACCTGCTACTACGCGAAAGTGCTGGATAAGCATCTGCCGATCGCCGTGGAAGCGCTGGCGGACATGTTCTTCGAGTCCCGGTTCGACGCCGGGGAGCTCGCGAAGGAGAAGAACGTCATCCTCGAGGAAATCGCGATGTACGAGGACACGCCCGACGACAAGGTGCACGACGAAGCGTCGCGGGCCGCGTTCGGCGATCATCCGCTCGCCTATTCGATCCTCGGTCTGGAAGACCGGCTGCGCGCCATGCGGCCCGAGGATCTCCGGGACTACATGTCCCGCCAGTACCGGACGGACAACACGGTCATCGCGGTGGCCGGCAATGTGGACGAGAAGACGCTGCCGGAGCTGATCGAGCGGCATTTCGGCCGTTTCGACCGGACCGGCGGCGGCGCGGCGCCGGTTCCGCCGGCGTTTCGCGGCGGCTACGTCTACCACCGCAAGCAGACCGAGCAGCATCACCTCTGTCTGTCGTTTCCCGGCTGCCCGATCGGCGACCCGAAGCTGTACGCGATGGTGCTGCTCAACAACGCGCTCGGCGGCGGGATGAGCTCGAGACTGTTCCAGGAAATCCGCGAGAAGCGCGGGCTGGCCTATTCCGTCTATTCCTACCATACGTCGTACGCCGACAGCGGCATTTTCACGATCTACGCGGGAACGGCGCCGAAGCAGACGCGGGAGGTGCTGGACGTGACGCTCGAGCTGCTCGCCGATCTGGCCGACCGCGGACTTTCCGAAGCGGAGCTGAGCCGCGGCAAGGAGCAGCTCAAGGGCAGCCTCATCCTGAGCCTGGAGAGCACGAGCAGCCGGATGAACCGGATCGGCAAGAACGAGCTGATGCTCGGCCGCCACGATACGCTCGACGAGATGCTCGAGCGGATCGACGCGGTGACGCTGGACGACGTCCGCGCGATGATCGGCCGGATGTTCGACGCGCCGTTCGCGCTTGCGGCCGTCGGTCCGGATGATTCGGCGGTATCCGCCGTCAGGAGGGATTGTCTTGTACGAAGTGCGCATTAAGCGGCTGCCGGGCGGCGAAGGATTGCCGCTGCCGCGGCGGATGTCCGAGTGGGCGGCGGGATTCGACGTCCACGCCGCCGTCGACGAGCCGGTGACGCTTCAGCCCGGCGAGCGCCGCCTCATCCCGACCGGCTTCGCGATCGCGATGCCGCGCGAGCTGGAAGCGCAGATCCGGCCGCGCAGCGGGCTGGCGCTGAAGCATGGCGTCACGTGCCTGAACACGCCGGGCACGATCGACGCCGACTACCGCGGCGAGGTGAAGGTGCTGCTCGTCAATCTGGGCAGCGAGCCGTTCACGATCGAGCGCGGCGACCGGATCGCGCAGATGGTGTTCCAGGAGGTGCCGCCCGTCCGGCTGGTCGAGGCGGAAGAGCTCGACGACACCGGCCGGGGCGCCGGCGGATTCGGACATACCGGGACCGGGTCCTGATCGCATCTTTCATATGGCACGCACGAAGCTGTTCCGACGGCGAAAGCGCCGTACGGGGCGGCTTTTTTTTTATCCACTCACCCACGGTAAGCCTGCCGCATACGATGGTCTATAGCCCAGTTGCGGAAAGGAGTGGGAATGTTGCTCACGGGCGCGAATATCGTGCTGCTTGGCGGAGACGCCAGACAGCTCGAGGTGATCCGCCGGCTGACCGAACTGGACGCGACCGTGTTCGCGGTCGGCTTCGACGGGCTGAGCACGCCGCTGGACGGAGCCGTGCACGCCGAGCTCGACGGGCAATTGTTCGAGGAAGCCGACGCGCTCATCCTGCCGGCTGTCGGCACCGACGACGACGGCACGGTGACGGCCGTATTCAGCGACAGGGAACTGGTGCTGGAGGAGGCCCACATCGCCCGTCTGCCCCGACATTGCAAAGTGTATACGGGCATGGCGAAGAAGTATCTCAAGGATTTGTGCGCCAAATACGGCATCGGTCTGGTCGAACTGTTCGAGCGGGACGATGTGGCGATCTACAATTCGATTCCGACGGCCGAGGGCGCCGTCATGATGGCGATCCAGCATACCGACATCACGATCCACGGGTCGACGGCGATCGTGCTGGGAATGGGCCGGACCGGGCTGACGCTCGCCCGGACGCTGAAAGGCATGGGGGCGAAGGTGAAGATCGGCGTGCGGCGCGACGAGCATTTCGCCAGGGCGTACGAGATGGGGCTGGAGCCTTTCTACCTCAAGGATCTGGCGGCGCACGCGGGCAATCTCGACTTGCTTTTTAATACAATTCCTACTATGATAGTCACAGCACAGATCATTGCCCGAATGCCATCGCGCGCCGTCATCATCGACCTTGCGTCGAAGCCGGGCGGCACCGATTTCCGCTACGCGGAGCGCCGCGGCATCAAGGCGCTGCTCGCTCCCGGACTTCCCGGCATCGTGGCCCCGAAGACCGCGGGCCGCATCATGGCGGACTGTCTCGGCCGATTGCTCCTGGAAGACTTGCGGCTCGGGAGGGAGAAGCGATGAGCATTTGGCAGGGCAAGACGGTCGGGTACGGTTTGTCCGGTTCACATTGCACGTTTGACGAAGTGATGCCGCAGATCCGGCGGTTCGTCGACGCGGGCGCGAACGTGGTGCCGATCATCTCGTACAGCGTCCTGACGACGGACACCCGGTTCGGCACGGCGGAAGAATGGCGCAGGAAGCTCAAGGAGATCACCGGCAACGAGGTCATTTCCTCGATCGTGGAGGCCGAGCCGCTCGGTCCGTCCAGGCTGCTGGACATCATGGCCATCGCCCCGTGCACGGGCAACACGACGAGCAAGCTCGCCAACGCGATCACGGACAGCCCGGTGCTGATGGCGGCGAAGGCCCAGATGCGCAACGGCCGGCCGCTGGTGCTGGCGATCTCGACGAACGACGGTCTCGGGCTGAACGCGCCGAACATCGCGAAGCTGCTCAACGCGAAGAACATCTATTTCGTCCCGTTCGGGCAGGACAATCCGCAGCAGAAGCCGAATTCGCTCGTCGCGAAGATGGACCTGCTGCTCGAGACATGCGAGGCGGCGCTCGAAGGCCGGCAGATTCAGCCGCTGCTCATCGAACGTTACCGCCATTGAATCCGACCGAAGGACGTGTATCGACCGGCGCCGCGGGAATGTCCCGGAGCCGGACTTTCTTCGATCTGCACAAGCGATTACGAGCCGGAGACGCGCGATCGCTGCCGTCTGACGTGCCCCGCCGCAACAGATCACCGAATCGGTCGTGTACAGCCGGAACCGGGAACCGGTCCGGTTTCCCGCTTGCGATAAGCTACCATTCCCGCATGCGTCCCTGACGGCAGCGGCCGTCCGTCGTCCCGAAGGCAAGGGGCGTGAAGCGGAATTGGCCATACTGGTCCAGAAATTCGGCGGCACCTCGCTGGCCACGGACGAAGCCCGGAAGCATGTGCTGCGGCATATCGTCCGCGAGCGGGAGGCCGGATATTCGGTTGTCGTCGTCGTATCGGCCATGGGCCGGAGAGGCGATCCGTACGCGACGGATACGCTGCTCGCGCTTGCCGGAGACGGGCAAGTGCCCGCGCGAGAGCGCGATCTGATCGCGTCCTGCGGCGAAGTGATCGCCGCCGTCGTCCTGTGCGGCCTGCTCTGCGACGCGGGCGTGCCGGCGGTCGTGCTGACCGGCGGTCAGGCCGGCATCCGGACGGACGGGCGCTTCGGCGCGGCGCGCATCGTGCGCGTCGAGACCGAGCCGGTATTGCGGCGGCTGGACGAAGGCAAGGTCGTGATCGTCACCGGGTTCCAGGGCATGTCGCCCGCCGGCGATACGACGACGCTCGGCCGCGGCGGCAGCGACACGACGGCCGCCGCGCTGGGCGCCGCGCTGCGCGCGCAGCGGGTGGACATCTACACCGACGTCGAAGGCATCCTGACGGCCGACCCCCGGGTTGTGGCCGAAGCGCGGCCGCTCAAGGCGGTCAGCTACGCCGAGATCAGCAATCTGGCCCGGCAGGGCGCGAAGGTCGTCCATCCGCGGGCGGTCGAGGTCGCGGCGCAGGCGGGCATTCCGCTCCGCATCCGGTCGACGTTCTCGGACGACGAAGGGACGCTCGTGACGAGTCCCGGCCTGTTCGGCTCGGGCGAGGTGCCCGACCGGCCGATCGTCGGCATCGCCCATACGGCCGGGGTGACGCAGCTCACCGTCGCCTATGGCAATGCGTCGCCGTCCGACATGCAGGTCAGGGTGTTCGGCACGATGGCCCGGCACGGGATCAGTATCGATTTCATTAATGTGACGCCGAGCGGATGCGTATATACCGTGTTCGACGCCGACGCCGACCGCGCGATCGGGCTGCTCGGCGAGCTGGGATGCGCGTATACGGCCATCCGCAACTGCGCCAAGGTGTCCGTCGTGGGCGGCGGCATGAACGGCGTTCCCGGCATCATGGCAGCAATCGTCGAAGCGCTGACGAACGAAGGCATACCGATTCTGCAGAGCGCGGATTCGAACGCGTCGATCTGGGTGCTCGTCCGTCAGGCGGATATGGCGGACGCGGTGCGCGCGCTGCACGCGAGGTTCGGCCTCGACCGGCCCGCGGAGGCGCCGATGGGCCCGTCCGAAACGGCACAGGGGGAATCGTAATGGATTTCGGAAGATTGATTACCGCCATGGTCACCCCGTTCGACGCGGAGGGAAGGATCGACTGGGAAGCGACGGGCCGGCTCATCGATTATCTGATCGACGAGCAGGGCACCGACAGCATCGTCGTCAGCGGCACGACCGGCGAATCGCCGACGCTGGAGGACGACGAGAAGCTGGAGCTCTTCCGGTACGCGGTCGAGCGGGTCAGGGGCCGGGTGCCCGTCATCGCCGGAACGGGCAGCAACAATACGGCGCATTCGATCCATCTGACGAAGGAGGCCGAAGCGGCCGGCGTCGACGGCATCCTGCTCGTCGCGCCCTATTACAACAAGCCGAGCCAGGAAGGCTTGTACCAACATTTCCGCGCCATCGCGGAAGCGACGAAGCTTCCGGTCATGATCTACAACGTTCCCGGACGGACGGGCGTCAACGTGAACGCCGACACGACGCTGAGGCTCGCGCGGATTCCGAACATCGTCGCGACGAAGGACTGCGCGCCGACGGAGCAGCTGACCGCGATCGCGGCCGAAGCGCCGTCCCATTTCCGGGTGTACAGCGGCGACGACAGCCAGACGCTGCCCGCCATGGCCGTGGGGGCCCACGGCATCGTCAGCGTCGCGAGCCACATCGTCGGCCGCGAGATGAAGCGGATGATCGAGGCGCATGTCGAAGGACGGCCGGCCGAGGCGGCGCGGTTGAACCAACAGTTGTCGCCGATTTTCAAGGGACTGTTCAACTGCCCGCATCCGGTGCCGAACCCGGTGCCGGTGAAATACGCGCTCAGCCATCTCGGCATCATCCCGACCGGCGCGGTGCGCCTGCCGCTCGTGCCGCTCACCGACGCCGAGGCGGCCTTCGTGCGGAATCTGCTGGACAATCGGAAGTAGGAGCATGGCGTTGTCGGAAGAACCGATGCGCGACTTGGCCGCATCGGTTTTCTTTGTGCGCGTCCGCCTGATCCCGGTCGCCGCCGGGGGTCAACTTGTGCCGCGCCTCCGGCATCATGTATAATGGGTTACAAGTGATCGGGATCGGCAAATCTTTGAAAAATCAATAGCGTTTGGATCGACGTCCAACAGTTTATGGGAGGTACGAAATTCCATTGTCAAAGAAGAACCAGGATAAGCTGCTGATTTTCGCATTGGGCGGCGTCGGCGAGATCGGGAAGAACATGTATGTCGTCCAGTACGGGAACGATATCGTGGTGGTCGACTCGGGGTTGAAATTTCCCGAAGAGGACATGCTCGGGGTCGACATCGTCATCCCCGACATCTCGTACCTGACGGAGAACCGCGACAAGGTGCGCGGCATCCTCATTACGCACGGCCACGAAGACCACATCGGAGGACTGCCCTATGTGCTGAAGCACCTCAACGTGCCGGTGTACGGCACAAGGCTGACGCTCGGTCTGATCGAGGTGAAGCTGAAGGAGGCCGGTCTGCTCGGCGAGACGAAGCGGGTCCTCATCAACCCCGATTCGGTCGTGCAGCTCGGCTCGATCAAGGCGTCGTTCTTCCGGACGAACCACAGCATTCCGGATTCGGTCGGCATCTGCCTCGACACGCCGGAAGGCGTCGTCGTCCACACCGGCGACTTCAAGTTCGACCATACGCCGGTGAACGGGCAATACGCCGATCTGCAACGGATGGCGGAGATCGGAGCGCGCGGCGTGCTCGCGCTGCTGTCCGACAGCACGAACGCCGAGCGGCCGGGCTTCACGCCCTCGGAGAGCAAGGTCGGCCAGGAGCTTGAGGACATCTTCCGCAAGGCGAAGCAGCGCGTCGTCGTCGCGACGTTCGCGTCGAACGTGCATCGCATCCAGCAGGTCATCAACGCGGCCATGGCGACGAAGCGCAAGCTGACGGTCATCGGCCGCAGCATGGTGAACGTCGTGTCGATCGCTTCGGAGCTCGGCTATCTGCACATTCCGGAGGGCATGCTGATCGAGCCGGATGAAGTCGGCAAGATGGCCGCCGACCGCGTCGTCATCCTGTCAACAGGCAGCCAGGGCGAGCCGATGTCGGCGCTCACGCGGATGGCGCGCTCGGCCCACCGGAAGGTGGACATCCTGCCGGGCGACACCGTCATCATCGCGGCGACGCCGATTCCGGGCAACGAGCGGTACGTCGGCCGCACGGTCGACGAGCTGTTCCGGCTCGGCGCGAACGTCATCTACGGCCCGACCGCGGCATCGGCCGTTCACGTCTCCGGCCACGGCAGCCAGGAAGAACTGAAGCTCATGCTCAATCTGATGAAGCCGAAATATTTCATTCCGGTGCACGGCGAATACCGGATGCTCCGGCAGCACGCGCTGCTCGCGGAGAGCGTCGGCATCGAGAAGGAGAACATCTTCCTGCTCGATATCGGCGACACGGTCGAGATCCAGAACGGCGTCGCCCGGAAGGGCAACAAGGTGCCCTCGGGCAGCGTGCTGATCGACGGTCTCGGCGTCGGCGACGTCGGCAACATCGTGCTTCGCGACCGGAAGCTGCTGTCGCAGGACGGCATCCTCGTCGTCGTCGTCACGCTGAGCAAGCAGGACGGCTCGATTCTGTCCGGTCCGGACATCATTTCCCGCGGCTTCGTCTACGTGCGGGAATCCGAAGGGCTGCTGGAAGAGGCGACCCGCCTCGTGACGCAGACGCTCAACAAGCTGAACAGCGACAACGTGAACGAATGGGCTTCGCTCAAGACGAATGTGAAGGATGTGCTCGGCAGATTTCTGTACGAGCAGACCCGCCGCCGTCCGATGATCCTTCCGATCATCATGGAGGTATGACGGCCGGCAATATGCCGACGACGATCATGGTCCCCGCCACCGCAAGGGTGGCGGGGTTTTGCATGTTGGGCAGGGGCGGCGGAATTTTGAGCCGTCACAGGGCATCCGGCGCCAGGCGCAGACGCCGCGGCGGGCGCATAAATCGGCGGACCGGCCCCATACTAGGTGGAGCGCCAAAAGCTACAAGGAGGATGGGGCAGATGTCGGCACATCTCATGGCGGGCGGGGCCAATCCGCCTGAAGGGCCGTCCACGGGCGAGGGCGATCAGGGTCGCGCTTCCGCTGCCGCGCAGGCGGTGCAGCAGCTCGGACAGACGACGGTGCCGCAGTCGGAATCGAACATCTTCTGCATGACGATCATCGGACAGATCGAGGGCCATATCGTGCTGCCGCCGCAGAACAAGACGACGAAGTACGAGCACCTCATCCCGCAGCTCGCCGCCGCCGAGCAAAATCCGAAGATCGAAGGCATCCTGATCGTGCTGAACACGGTCGGCGGCGATGTCGAGGCCGGCCTCGCGATCGCCGAGATGATCGCCTCGCTGACGAAGCCGAAGGTGACGCTCGTGCTCGGGGGCGGCCATTCGATCGGCGTGCCGATCGCCGTCGCCGGCGACCGCTCGTTCATCGCCGAGACCGCCACGATGACGATCCATCCGATCCGGTTGAACGGGCTCGTGATCGGCGTGCCGCAGACGTTCGAATATCTCGACAAGATGCAGGAGCGGGTCGTCCGGTTCGTCACGTCGCATTCCCGGATCAGCGAATCGCGGTTCAAGGAGCTGATGTTCAAGACCGGCGAGCTGACGCGCGACATCGGCACGACCGTGATTGGCCCGGACGCCGTGAAGGACGGGCTGATCGACGCGGTGGGCGGCATCGGCGACGCGCTGGCCGAGCTCAACCGGCTGATCGCCGCCCGCAGGCAGTCGGCCGCAGCGGGCGGTGCGCTGCAATGACGTTCCATACGATCCTGCCGCTCGAGATCGTGCTCGACGGCTTCGGCGACCCGAACCGGATGCGGCGCACCGTCGAAATCCGGACGGGCGGGATGCTGCTGGAAGTCGAGCCCGTCGGCGACGGCTTCGGCCGCATCGTCCGGCTGCTCGATTGCCCGCTCGACGCCTATCTCGATCCGGCCCTGAATCCCGGCAGTCTGATCCGGCTGCCGTCCTGACCGGACGGGCCGGCCGGATGAACCGGCACAAATATCCGGCGCTTCGCCAATATGGTATAATCGCAATGAGGTGACCGATGTTGGCGAAGCGCAAACGAAAGAAGAACGCCGCTGGCGCTACATTGAAATATGAAGTTTACGGCATTCTCCTGATCACGCTCTCCGTCATCGCCATGTCCGGGCAAGGTTGGCCGGTCGACCGGGCGCTGGCCAACCTGTTCGGGCTGTTCTTCGGCGACTGGTATTTCGTTGTGCCGCTCGCCGGCATCTATGTCGGGTTCATGACGATGGTCAAACGGAAATGGCCGTCGCGCTGGACCTCCCGCATGACCGGTATCGCTCTCATTCTGCTCTTCCTCCTGTTGAGGTACACCTGGCTGGACGTGGAAGCGAAAATGAAACCACTGGACGAGCCGGTGACGGTGTCGGCGATCATGGCGCACGCCCGGGATATCCGCGAGCTGGCGACGCCGGGCGAGTTCTACGCCATGCCGATCATCCAGAAAAACCTGAGCGGAGGCTACATCGGCGCCCTGTCGTACGCGCTGCTGTTCTTCCTGTTCGGCACGTTCGGCGCGAAATTCATCTCCTACGTGCTGCTGCTCATCGGCATCATGCTCGCGACCGGCAAGTCGTATGTCGAGCTCGCGATTCTGCTGAAGAAGCGCATCGGCCGCTTCTTCCAGCTCATCCGGCTGAAGCTGGCCGATTCCCGGCGGAGAAGGCCGGCCGCCGCGGTTGCGGCGCCGGATCCGGATGTCCCGGACCCGGCCGATGTCGGGGAAGACAAGCCCGACGCCGGCGAACCGGAGTCTCCGCTCATCATGATCGATGACGAGGATCTGATCGACGACGATGATGGCGAAGCGTTCGTGCCGCCGCGCAGACGGTCCGCCCGCGGGCGAACGCTGTTCTTCCCCTGGCGGAGCGGGAAGCGCGGCGAACCGGAAGCGGGGCTTCCGGCGGAAGCGCATACGGCGGACGCGGAGGCTGGCGGAATCGTCCCGCCCGAATCCGGGGAAGGCGGCCGGCCTGAACCCGGATCGGAGGACGCGGCGCCGGTTGACCGTCCGCCCTGGCAGCCCGAGACGCTGCCGCCGGAGTCCCCGGCCGAACCTGCCGTATCCGACGCGGACCGGGATCCGGACGGGGAGGAGACGCCGGAGAAGCGAACGGCCGCTCCGTTGACGCCGGTTGTCCGGATCGGATCGAAGCGCGACAAGATCGGCGCGGAAGGCGACGCGGGCGCGGGAGGCGACGCGGAGGACGGCGCTCTCGCGGACGGGCTTCCGCCCAGGCCGTCCCGGCCGTATCTGCTGCCGCCGCTCTCGCTGCTGTCGCGCCCGCAGCCGGGCAAGCACAGCGCCGCCGATCACGGCGAAGCGAGGCGCAAGCTGGAGGCGACGCTGGAAAGTTTCGGCGTGAAGGCGACGGTGCTCGACGTCGTGCGCGGACCGGCCGTCACCCGCTACGAGGTGCAGCCGGCCGCAGGCGTGAAGGTGAGCCGGATCGTCAGCCTGACGGACGACATCGCGCTGGCGCTCGCGGCGAAGGACATCCGCATGGAGGCGCCGATCCCGGGCAAGTCGGCCATCGGCATCGAGGTGCCGAACACCGAGGTGGCGACGGTGACGCTGCGCGAGGTGATGGAATCGCCCGTGTTCCAGAACGCCGCCTCGAAGCTGACGGTCGCCCTCGGCCGGGACATCTCCGGCCAGCCGATCGTCGCGGATCTCGCGCGCATGCCGCACCTGCTCGTCGCCGGGGCGACCGGCTCCGGCAAGTCGGTCTGCATCAACGGCATCATCACGAGCATCCTGTACAAGGCGGCGCCGGACGAAGTGAAGTTCCTGATGGTCGACCCGAAGATGGTCGAGCTCAACGTCTACAACGGCATTCCGCATCTGCTCGCGCCGGTCGTGACCGACCCGCGGCGCGCGTCGCTCGCGCTGAAGAAGATCGTCGTCGAGATGGAGAAGCGGTACGAGGCATTCTCGAAGACGGGCACCCGCAACATCGAAGGGTACAACGCGCAGATGAAGGACAATCCCGAGGCGCGGTTGCCGTATATCGTCGTCATCGTCGACGAGCTGGCGGATCTGATGATGGTCGCGGCAAGCGACGTCGAGGACGCGATCACGCGTCTCGCGCAGATGGCGCGCGCGGCGGGCATCCATCTCATCATCGCGACGCAGCGTCCGTCCGTCGACGTCATCACCGGCGTCATCAAGGCGAACATTCCGTCCCGGATCGCCTTCGGCGTCTCGTCGCAGGTCGACTCGCGCACGATCCTCGACATGGCCGGCGCGGAGAAGCTGCTCGGCCGCGGCGACATGCTCTTCCTGCCGGTCGGCATGTCCAAGCCGATCCGCGTGCAGGGCGCGTTCCTCTCCGACCAGGAGGTCGAAGCGGTCGTCCAGTTCGCCCGCGATCAGGCGCAGGCCGAATACAAGGAGGATCTCGTGCCCGAAATCGACGACGAGGCGCAGGAGCCGGACGACGATCTGGACGTGTTGTTCGACCAGGCGGTGCAGATCGTGGTCGAGGCGAAGCAGGCGTCCGTCTCGCTGCTGCAGCGGCGCATGAGGATCGGATACGCGCGGGCGGCCCGGCTCATCGACCAGATGGAGGCGCGCGGCATCGTCGGCCCCTACGAAGGCAGCAAGCCGCGCGAGGTGCTCGTCTCCGAAGGGCAGTATCCGCCCGGACAGGCCTCATCCTGAACCGAACACGCGCAATCCCGCAGGCGCCGGGCTTTCGAAGCCCGGCGCCCGCTTGTCCTTCCTGCTTTTCCTGCATAGGGTTCCGGCGGCTTAACCATACTAGAGGCGAATCCAACATGCGAGTGAAAGGCAGAGTCGGACAGGATGAAAATACGACTTCTTGCAGCGACCATCGCCATCGTTTGCCTTGTTTTCGGCGCATACACCCTTCGGCATTCCGGCACGGGGATATCCGACGACGTGTTCAGCGACGCGGTGCTGACCGTCGGCTCGACCGGCAAGGATGTCGTGGAACTGCAGGGCAGGCTCCGTTATCTCGGCTATTACGACGGCGACATCACCGGCACGTTCGACGCGAAGACGAAGAACGCGGTCACCTGGTTCCAGTGGAAGTTCGGCCTGAAGTCGGACGGCATCGTCGGTCCGAAGACGAAGCTGAAACTGTGGGAGGCGACGAAGAACTGGAAGCCGACGGCGGCCGACCAGCCGAAGACCGGCGGCGGCGCGTCGACCGGCGGCGCCGGCGCCTCGGCAAGCCTGTCGAAGTCGCACAATCTGTCGGAAAACGACATCCGCCTGATCGCGAACGCCGTCCACGGGGAAGCGCGCGGAGAACCGTACGAGGGTCAGGTGGCCGTGGCGGCGGTCATTCTGAACCGCGTCAAGTCGCCGAATTTTCCCGACACGGTGTCGGGCGTCATCTTCCAGCCCGGCGCCTTCACCGCCGTCTCCGACGGCCAGATCTGGCTGACGCCGAACGAGACGGCCCGCAAGGCGGCGATCGACGCCGCCAACGGATGGGACCCGACCGGCGGATGCATCTATTACTTCAACCCGGCGACCGCGACGAACAAGTGGATCTGGTCGCGGCCGCAAGTCAAACAGATCGGGAAGCACATTTTCTGCATGTAGCGCGCGGGAAGCGGCCTCGTCCCAGGTTGCTTCCCCCTTTTGCGATCGGATAAAATTGAAGGGGAAAAGCGGATTTCCAACCGATGGAAGGAGCTGAACCGGTTGACCGGACCTTGGTTCGAACAGGGACAGTCGGGGCGGATCCGGCTGCATGTGATGCCGACGAGACGGTTCAAGACGTACCAGTTCACGCTGTACGCGGGCGTGCCGCTGAGCGAGGCGGACGTGACGCGGACGGCGCTGCTTCCGTTCGTGCTGCGGCGCGGCACGGCATCCACGCCGGAGTCCCGGGCGTTCCGCGAGCGGCTGGACGATCTGTACGGCGCCGGTTTCGGCTTCGATGTCATGAAGCGGGGCGACTCGCAGGTCGTCGTGTTCCAGCTCGAAGTGCTGCAGGACCGCTTTGCGCGCGGAGCGGGCGAGTCGCTGCTTGCGGCCGGCATGCGGCTGCTGGGCGAGGTCGCGACGCAGCCGGCGCTCGAGGGCGGCGTCTTCCGGCCTTCCTACGTCGAGACGGAGAAGACGACGGTACGGAAACGGCTCGAAGCGATCGTCAACGACAAGATCCGCTACGCGGCCGAACGATGCATCGAAGAAATGTGCGCCGGCGAAGCCTATCGCCTGAACGCGCTCGGAAAAATCGACGATCTGCCCGGGCTCACGCCGGAGTCGCTGCACGCGCACTATACGGATTGGCTCGGGCGGGCTTCTTTTGATCTGTATGTGACCGGCGACACGACGCTCGGGGAAGTCTCCGCCCTCGCGGCGGAGTCGTTCCGGCTGCCGGATGGCGCGCCGGGTTCGTATTCCGCGCCCGCGGCGTGCGGGTCGGCGGGAGAGGTGAAAACCGTCGTCGAGCGGATGGACGTCACCCAGGGCAAGCTGAACATGGGCTTGCGCGCGGGTGTCCGCTACGCGGATGACGATTACCCCGCGATGCTCATGTACAACGGCATCCTCGGGGCCTATCCGCATTCGAAGCTGTTCCTCAACGTGCGCGAGCGCGCCAGCCTCGCCTATTACGCCGCTTCCCGGTACGACGGACACAAGGGCATCCTGACGATCCAGTCCGGCATCGAGATCGGCCATTTCGAGCGGGCGTCGGCGATCATTCGCGAACAGCTCGACGCGATGGCCCGCGGCGACATCAGCGAGCTGGAGATCGAGCAGACGCGGGCGATGATCGTGAATCATCTGCGCGAGCTGCGGGATTCCGCCCAGGAGATGATCGGCTTCCACTTCAACGGCGTCCTGTCCGGCCGGCCGCGCGATCCGGAGGAACTGATCCGGCAGGTCGCGGCGGTCACCCGGGACGATATCGTGCGCGTCGCGGGACGGGTGAAGCTGGACACGATCTATTTCCTGCGCGACGGGAAGGAGGAGTGACGGTGGAGGCAAGGCATTATCCGGACGTGGACGAGACGGTGGTGAGCGAGCGATTGCCGAACGGCCTCACGGTCCACGTGCTGCCGAAGGCGGGCTGCAGCAAGACCTGCGCCGTGTTCGGAACCCGGTACGGCTCGGTCGACAACCGCTTTGAGGTGAACGGGGAAGTGATCCGCGTGCCGGACGGCATCGCGCATTTCCTCGAGCACAAGATGTTCGAGGAGCCGGAGGGGGACGTCTTCGCCAAGTTCGCGAAGCAGGGCGCCTCGGCCAACGCGTTCACCAGTTTCGACCGCACCGTCTATCTCTTCTCCGCCGCGGGACAGATTCCGGAAAATCTGACGACGCTGCTCGATTTCGTCCAGCGCCCGCATTTCACCGACGAGAATGTGGAGAAGGAAAAGGGCATCATCGAGCAGGAGATCAACATGTACCGCGACAATCCGGACTGGCAGGTCTACTTCGGTCTGATCGGCGCCCTCTACCGGCGCCATCCCGTCCGGATCGACATCGCGGGGACGGCGGAATCGATCCGCCAGATCGACAAGGAAACGCTGTACCGCTGCTACGAGACGTTCTACCATCCGTCCAACATGACGCTCGTCGTGGCCGGCGGAGCCGATCCGGAGGACGTGATCCGGCTCGTTCGCGACAACCAGGCGGGGAAGTCGTTCGCGCCCGCGCCCGAGGTGGTCCGGCTGTTCGACGAAGAGCCGCCGGAGGTCGGCGCGCCGCGGGTCGAGCGGGAGCTGCCGGTGTCGCTGCCGAAGTGCATGTTCGGCTTCAAGGAGACGGACACGGTCCGGGACGCGGACGCGCTGATGCGCCGGGAGGCGGTCACGCGGCTCCTGTTCGAGGCGCTCTTCGGACCGGGATCCGAACTGTATCAGTCGCTTTACGACGATCAACTCATCTCCGACTCGTTCGGCAGCGAGTACAACTGCACGCCGGAATACGCGTTTTCGGTCATCGGCGGCGAGACGCGCGATCCCGACGCGCTGCTCGAGCGCGTCCGCGAAGCCGTCGAGCGCGCGAAAGCGGACGGGCTGGACCCGGCGCGGTTCGAGCGGGCGAAGCGGCGGAGGATCGGCGCGCTGCTGCGGATGCTCGATCGCCCGGAATCGGCCGCGAACGAGTTCTTGCGCTGGAACATGCGCGGCGGCGATCTGTTCCGGCTGCCGGATCTGTACCGGGAGATCGGAATCGACGAGGCCGACGCGCGGATGCGGAAGCATTTCGATTGGGACCGGATGGCGGTGTCGATCGTCCGGAGCCGGCGGACATGAGACCGCTGGAAGGAATGACGGCGCTCGTGACCGGCGCGAGCCGGGGCATCGGAGCGGCCGCCGCGGTGCTGCTGGCGGAGGCGGGCGCGTTCGTCGTCGTGCATTATCGCGCCTCGCGAGACGCGGCCGAAGCGACGGCGCGCGAATGCGCGCGCCGGGGCGCTGGCGCGATGATCGCGGCGGCGGATCTCGCGTGCGGCGCGGAGATCGAACGTCTCAAGCGCGAGCTGGACGCGGCGGGCATCGAGCCCGACATTCTCGTGAACAACGCCGGCGTCTCCCATTACGGTCTGTTCACCGATGTCACGGAGCGGGATTGGGACGAAGTCGTCGGCGTCAACCTGAAGGGGATGTTCCGGCTTACGCAGCTGCTCGTGCCGGCGATGGTGAGGCGGCGGCGCGGACGGATCATCAACGTCTCCTCGGTCTGGGGGATCGCCGGCGCGTCGTGCGAGGCGCTCTATTCGCTGACGAAGGGCGGCGTCAACGCCTTCACGAAGGCGCTCGCGAAGGAGCTCGCGCCGTCCGGCGTCACGGTGAACGCCGTCGCGCCGGGCGCCGTCGAGACCGACATGATGCGGGATTTCAGCGAAGAGGAGCTCGCCGCGCTGCGCGCCGGGATTCCGGCCGGCCGGCTGGCAAGGCCGGAAGAGATCGCCGCGGTGATCCGCTTCCTGGCCTTGCCCGAGGCGGGCTACATCACGGGCCAGATCATCAGCCCGAACGGCGGCTGGCTGATCTGACGCGGCGCCTGCAACTTTTCCCGCTTCCGCAACGTCGAATAAACGGGATGCCCCCCGCCAACACTATGACCGTTGACTTGCTTGTCGCACAACGCATATGAAGGAGGCAGAAAGCATGTCGACGGTATTGACCAAATTCGAACACTGGAAGCATTTCCTCGGCGAGCGTGTCAAGGCGGCCAAGGAGATCGGGCTGAGCGAGGAGACGATCAGCAAGCTCGCCTTCGAAATCGGCGAGTTCCTCGACGAGAAAGTCGATCCGAAGAACGACGAAGAACGCGTGCTGAAGGAACTGTGGGACGTCGGCGATACCGAGGAGCGAAAAGCGATCGCGCGCATGATGGTGAAGCTTGCGGAGAAGAACGCATAACCTTCGTTTCGGTCACGGGAAGCCTCCTGATCTTCTGGAGGCTTTTCCTGCTGTCTTCCGCCATCGTGCAGGAATTATGGCGGGAATTGTAGAAAAAGAAAAGATAATCTGTGATTTGAGTCACATCGGACCGGAGTGATCGGTGTCTTGGAACTGAAGCAATGGTACATGGAATATACGATCCACAGGAATCGCCCCGGTCTGCTCGGCGATATCGCCTCGCTGCTCGGCATGCTCGAAGTGAACATCCTGACGATCAACGGCGTCGAGGACCGGACGCGCGGCATGCTGCTGCAGACGGATGACGACGAGAAGATCATGCTGCTCGGCAATCTGCTCAAAAAGGTGGACAGCATCACCGTCAACGCGCTGCGTCCGCCCAAGTTGGTCGACATTCTGGCCATCCGGCACGGTCGGTACATCGACAGGGACTCGGACGACCGCAAGACGTTCCGGTTCATCCGCGACGAACTGGGGCTGCTGGTCGATTTTCTCGGCGAATTGTTCAAACGGGAAGGCCATCAGGTCATCGGCATCCGGGGCATGCCGCGCGTCGGCAAGACCGAGTCGATCATCGCGGGAAGCGTCTGCGCCAACAAGCGGTGGACGTTCGTCTCCTCGACGATGCTGCGGCAGATCGTGCGCAGCCAGTTGTCCGAGGAGGAACGGAGCGCGGGCAACATCTTCATCATCGACGGCATCGTCAGCACGATGCGTTCGAACGAGCGGCATGACGCGCTGCTCAAGGAAATCATGGCGATGCCCTGCACGAAGGTCATCGAACATCCCGACATTTTTGTGCGGGAGACGGGATACGACCAGAGTCTCTTCGATTGCATCATCGAACTTCGCAATTCGCCGGATGAAGAGATTACATACGAAACGTTCAGCCCGGATTTCCTGGACGATCTTTGATTACAGTCCCTGGAGGTGTGCGAGTTGTCTGAACTGGGCAAGCTGCTCCGCAAAGCCCGCGAACAGCGCGGCTACTCGCTGGATGACGTGCAGGACATCACCAAGATTCGCAAACGTTATCTCGAAGCCATCGAGGAGGGCGACTACAAGGTTCTGCCCGGCTCTTTCTATGCCCGCGCTTTCGTCAAGAACTATGCGGAGACGGTGGGCCTTGACGCGGAAGAAGTGTTTCGCCTCTACCAGCGGGAACTTCCGGCGCCGGCGGCGGACGCGGCGATGGAACAGCCGATTGTGAAGCCGCGGCGGCGTTCGGTCCGCTCGTCCGACCGGTTCGGCAAATGGGGCTTCCGGGTGCTCATGTGGTCTTTCCTGCTCCTTATCGGAGCGGTCATCTATACCTATGTGGTCAAACAGCAGGACGGCAGCGACAATCCGACGGTGGACAACAAGACGCCGATCACCGACAGCATCGACGCGGGGACGGAGACGGAGGGGCCGGCCGGCGCGGCCGGAGGAGGGCAGACGGACGCCGCGGGGACGGACGAACCGCAGACGCCGGTCGTTCCGGAGGAGCCCGCGGTTCCGGAGACGACGCTCACCTTCGTCGAGAAGTCCGGGAACACCGAGCGGTACGCGATCGCGCCCGCGGGCGTCCACCGCTATGAAGTCGAAGTGGCGGACGGCAAGCGCAGCTGGGTCGAAATCCGCACGGGCAGCCGCAGCGGGGAGAAGATCCATTACAAGGAGGAGCGGGGGCCCGTCGTCATCGCGTACGAGCTTGAGGGTCCGGTCTTCCTGAACATCGGCTCGACGCGGAGCGTCGAAATCCGGATCGACGGCGTTGTGCTGCCGGACGGCGACGCCGACGTGCGCCGGTTCCTGATCGAGCCGCGGACGGAGGAGCCGGCCGGCGCGCAATAGACGACCGCGCCGGATGAATAGACGTCCGCGCGCGCGGGCACACTGACGACAGCAGATGCCATTCCATTACGAAACGGGGTGGACCGCGTGACCACCAGTTGGATTGTCACCGGAATGGGTGTCGTCGTCAGTCTGCTCGGCTGGTATCTCATCCCCAACGCATGGGGTTACGGCATCCTCGGCTTCGGATTGGCCCATGTGGTGCTTGGCATTCTCGACATGTTCAGAAGTCCGGCGCGCGGGCGGTAAGCCCGCCGTCGCGAGGTTTACGGCCGCCCGGCTGCGTCAACGCAGCCGGGCGGCTTTCGTATTGCCGCGCGGCGTGGTATCCTTGTAACAGATACAGGGACTTGATGGAAGGAGTGCGCGCGATGGCTTCCGAAGCGTCGTTCGACATCGTTTCGAAGGTGGACATGCAGGAGCTGACCAACGCCGTCCGGCAGGCGGAGAAGGAGATCGAGACCCGCTTCGACTTCAAGGGCTCGAAGAGCAGCATCGCGATCGAGAAAGACGAGCTCGTCGTCGTATCGGATGACGAATACAAGCTGAAGAGCGTCATCGACATCCTGCAGAGCAAGATGGTGAAGCGCGGCGTGCCGATCCGCAATCTCGAGTACGGCAAGATCGAGCCGGCCGCCATGGGGACCGTGCGGCAGCGGATCAAGCTGAAGCAGGGCATCGACCAGGAGGCGGCGAAGAAGATCAACATCATGATCCGCGATTCGAAGCTGAAGGTGAAGAGCCAGATCCAGGGCGACCAGATCCGCGTCTCGGGCAAGAGCCGCGACGATCTGCAAGCGGTGATCCGGATGCTGAAGGCGGCCGATGTCGGCGTCGAGCTCCAGTTCACCAACTACCGTTCGTGACGGCGGTTTCGGACCCGTCCGGGCGCCACTCCGGCGCCCCGGGCGGGTCCGACCGCGTTTTTGACAGCCGTTTTGCCCGTATATTATACTGAATTGGATAGCTATCGGCTTCGGTCTGGGGGATGCAGGATGAGAGAGAAAGTGAGCGTCGTCACGCTGGGGTGCGAGAAGAACCTCGTCGATTCGGAGATCATGTCCGGTCTGATTCACGAGCGCGGTTACGAGCTGGTCGACCGTCCGGAAGACGCGACGGTCGTTATCGTAAATACATGCGGTTTCATCGACGCGGCGAAGGAAGAATCGGTGAACACGATTCTGGAACTGGCCGAGCTGAAGGAGACGGGGAGGCTCAAGGCGCTCATCGTCTCGGGCTGCCTGACGCAACGCTACAAGGAAGAATTAATGAAGGAGATGCCCGAGATCGACGGCATCGTCGGCACGGGCGATTTCCACCATATCGCCGACATCGTGGAGGAGGCGCTCGGCGGGAAGAAGCCGGTGCGGGTGGGGCATTCGGCGTTCGACTACGACCAGGCGCTGCCGCGCCGCGTCATGACGCCGCGCTATACCGCATATGTGAAAATCGCGGAGGGGTGCGACAACGCCTGCACGTTCTGCAGCATTCCGCTCATGCGCGGCAAGTTCCGCAGCCGCTCGATCGAGTCGGTCGTGCGCGAGGTCGAGACGCTCGCGGCCCAGGGCGTGAAGGAGATCTGCCTGATCGCCCAGGATTCCACGAATTACGGCACGGATCTGTACGGGACGTTCAAGCTGCCCGAACTGCTGAACCGGGTCAGCGAGGTCGAGGGGATCGCCTGGGTGCGTCTCCATTACGCCTATCCCGGATTTTTCACGGACGAGCTGATCGAGACGTTCGCTTCCAACCCGAAGATCTGCAACTATTTCGACATTCCGCTGCAGCACAGCGAGGATCTGATCCTGAAGCGGATGCGCCGGCCCGGCCGGCAGCGCGACGCGCGCGAACTGATCGCCAGGATCCGGGACAGAATGCCGGACGCCGCGATCCGCACCTCGCTCATCGTGGGCTTTCCGGGCGAGACGGAGGAGCATTTCGAACGGCTCTGCGACTTCGTCCGCGAGATGCAATTCGACCGGCTGGGCGTGTTCACCTACTCGAAGGAGGAAGATACGCCGGCCGCGCGGCTGCCGGACCAGGTGCCGGACGAGGTGAAGGAGTACCGGGCGGCGACGCTGATGGAAGTGCAGCGCGAAGTGTCGAAGCTGACCGCCGCGAAGCGGATCGGGCAGGAGATCGACGTGCTCGTCGAGAGGTACGACGGGCGTAGCGACGTCTACATCGGCCGCTCCCCGTACGACGCGCCCGAGATTGACGGCGAAGTGTTCATTACCGGCTGCCGTCCGGAGATCGGTTCGATTCAGCGCGTGCGCGTCACGCACGCCTTCGAATTTGACCTGGCCGGGGAGGGAGTGGTTTGAATCTCGCCAACCGCATTACGCTGGCCCGCATCTTCCTGGTCCCGATCATCATGTTCTTCCTGCTCGCGCGGATCGATTTCGAGCCGATCGAGTTCGAGAATTTCTCGATCACCTACAACCAGATCGTCGCCGCGCTGATCTTCATCATCGCGGCCAGCACGGACGGGCTGGACGGATACATCGCGCGCAAGAACAAGCTGGTGACGAATCTGGGCAAGCTGCTCGATCCGCTCGCGGACAAACTGCTGGTCGCGGCGGTGCTCATTTCGCTGGTGGAGATGGACAAGCTCGACGCCTGGATCGCGATCGTCATCATCAGCCGCGAGTTCGCCGTGACGGGTCTCCGTCAGGTCGCCCTGCTCGAAGGGAAGGTGCTCGCCGCGAGCCGCTGGGGCAAGTGGAAGACCGGGGTGCAGATCACGATGATCATCGCCCTCCTGATCAACAACTTCCCGTTCGCGCTGGTCAATATTCCGTTCGACGTCATCATGACCTGGCTGGCGGCCGTCATCACCGTCTATTCCGGCATCGATTACTTCGTCAAGAACAAGAATCTCATTCCGGTTCAGTAAGGGGAAAATCAAGGGCAGGGATCGCACCGCGATCTTCTGCCCTTCACGCGTTCATGGCATGCACAAGCATTTGCGCAGCCGGGTGGCGACCGCCGTGATGCAAGTTCGCCGACTGTTGCGTTCCCCGCCCGAATCCGTGTAAGCTGGAGGTTGTACCGATGTTCCAGCGCCATGTTCGCGCGTCCGCCCGGCGGGAACGGGAGGGGCGTCCGAACGGAAAGGAGACTTGAACGGTGAAAGCCGAAATCATCGCCGTGGGAACGGAGCTGCTGCTCGGACAGATTGTCAACACGAACGCGCAATATTTGTCGCAGCGGTTGGCCGCCCTCGGCATCGACGTGTACTTTCAGACGGTGGTCGGCGACAACGCGGGCCGGATCCGGCAGGCGATCGAAATCGCGCGGAGTCGGGCGGACCTGCTGATCTTCACGGGCGGTCTCGGACCGACGCAGGACGATCTGACAAAGGACGTGCTCGCCGACTATCTGGGCCGGAAGCTGGTCATTCATGGGCCGTCGCTCAAGAAGATCGAGGAGCGGCTGGCGGGCAGGCTGATGCAGATCGAGAGCAACAAGCGCCAGGCGCTCATGATCGAGGGGAGCGATCCGCTGCCGAACGCGACGGGGCTCGCGGTCGGCAACGCGCTGACGGCGGACGGCACGCGCTATGTGCTGCTGCCCGGACCGCCGGGCGAGATGAAGCCGATGTTCGACGGGCCGGCGACGGAATGGCTGCTCCGGCAGCTCGGCGAGAACCGGCCGCTCTATTCGCTGACGCTCCGCTTCGCCGGGATCGGCGAGTCGGCGCTCGAGGATCTGCTGATCGATCTGATCAAGAGACAGACCGATCCGACGATCGCGCCGTACGCGAAGGAGGGCGAAGTGGCGATCCGGCTCTCGACGAAGGCGGCCGGCGAAGCGGAAGCGGCGGCCAGGCTGGGCGAGACGGTCAAGGCGATCGAGCGGCTGGCCGGACGCTTCATGTACGCGAAGGAGGATGTGCCGCTCGAGGAGACCGTCGTCGGCCTGCTGCGCGCTTCCGGCAAGACCGTCGCGGCGGCGGAGAGCTGCACGGGCGGGCTGCTCGCCGAGCTCATCACGAGCGTGCCGGGCAGCAGCGAAGCGTTCGCCGGCGGCGTCGTGGTATACACGAACGCGATGAAGCGCGATCTGCTCGGCGTGCCGGCCGGACTGCTCGAAGGACCGGACGCGCCCGGCGCGATCAGCCGGGAGACCGCCGCGGCGATGGCCGAACGGACGCTTGAGCGGATCGGCGCGGATTACGCCCTTGCGATCACCGGCGTCGCCGGCCCGTCGCCGTCGGAGGGGAAGCCGCCCGGACTCGTGTATGTCGCCCTGTCCGAACGCGGCGGCCGCACGGATGTCCATGAGCTGAAGCTGGCGGGTGGCCGGGAAGGCGTGCGGCTGCGGGCGGCCAAGCACGCGCTGTACCGGCTCTGGGAGCGGTTGAGCGGATTTGTTACAAAATCGTGAACGGGATTGTCAACCGTTGCCTCGCCGGCTATAATGAAACTCGGTGTACGGAAGAACCGTGGCGAAGTCAGCTTTGCTGCGGTTCTTTTTTTATGGCGGGCGGACCGGTTCCGTCTCCCGAAAAATGCGAATATATGTTCGAAAAACTACTTGGCAACCGCCCGGAAATGCTTTAATATGGGATCATAACGGCAAAGGAAGTGGTATTGTGTCGGATCGCCGTGCGGCGTTGGAAATGGCTTTGCGCCAGATCGAGAAACAATTCGGCAAAGGTTCCATCATGAAGCTGGGCGAACAGGCCGGCCTGCAGGTCGAGACCGTGCCCAGCGGCTCGCTTGCGCTGGACATCGCGCTCGGAGTCGGCGGCATGCCGCGGGGAAGGATCATTGAGATATACGGTCCCGAGTCGTCAGGCAAGACGACGGTCGCGCTCCACGCGATCGCCGAGGTGCAGAAGATCGGCGGGACGGCCGCGTTCATCGACGCGGAACACGCGCTCGACCCGCTGTACGCGAGCAAGCTCGGCGTGAACATCGACGAGCTCTTGCTCTCGCAGCCCGACACGGGCGAGCAGGCGCTCGAGATCGCGGAAGCGCTCGTGCGCAGCGGCGCGATCGACATCATCGTCATCGACTCGGTCGCCGCGCTCGTGCCGAAGGCCGAGATTGAAGGCGAGATGGGCGATTCCCATGTCGGCCTCCAGGCCCGCCTCATGTCCCAGGCGCTGCGCAAGCTGTCCGGGGCGATCAGCAAGTCGAAGACGATCGCGATCTTCATCAACCAGCTGCGCGAGAAGGTCGGCGTCATGTTCGGCAATCCGGAGACGACGCCCGGCGGCCGCGCGCTCAAGTTTTACGCCAGCGTTCGGCTCGAGGTGCGCCGCGTCGAGACGATCAAGATGGGCAACGAGCTCGTCGGCAACCGGACGCGCATCAAGGTCGTGAAGAACAAGGTGGCGCCGCCGTTCAAGCAGTGCGAGATCGACATCATGTACGGCGAAGGCATTTCGAAGGAAGGCAGCCTGATCGACATCGGCACGGAGATGGACATCATCCAGAAGAGCGGCGCGTGGTTCTCGTTCGAGGGAGAGCGGCTCGGCCAGGGCCGGGAGAACGCGAAGCAATTCCTGAAGGATCATCCCGAGATCGCGGCCAAGATCGAGAAGCAGATCCGCGATGCCAGCAATCTGATCGGCGTGTCGGCGGTGTCGGCCTTCACGGCTGCGCCGGATGAGGACGAATTCTCGGACGAATTCGAAGCATAATGCCAGCGGGCACCTGTCGTCAAACGGGGTGCCCGCATTTTTGCTGTCGGGAGGAACGTTCATGCCGCTGAAGGTGCGCGCGGTCGAACGGGATGTGAAGGGCCGCTATCTCATTTATCTCGAAGGAGAAGAAGAACCGGTCCTCGCCGTGCGCGAGGATCTGCTGATCCGGCACCGGCTGCTCAAGGGAGCGGAGCTGGACGAAGAACGGATCGCGCGGATCGGGCGCGAGGCGGAGGAGGATGAGGCGTATCGGGCCGCGACGGCCAGCCTCGGCCGGGGCGGACGCACCCGCAGGGAGCTGGCGCTTTACCTCAAGCGCCGGGGGTTCCCGGAGCAGGTCTTGCGGGCGGCGCTGGACCGGCTCGCGAGGGAAGGGTGGCTCGACGACGGCCGGTATGCGCGGGAATTCGCGCGTGTGAGGGCGGAAAGCCATTATAAAGGAAGAAATTTGATCCGCAGCGAGTTGCTCAGGCGCGGTGTCGGCCGGAACGAGGCGGACGAAGCCGTTCGCAGCCTCGATCCGGAGACGGAGCGGCGCGCGGCCGTCGAAGCCGCCCTGAAGAAATGGCCCTCGCTCCGGGGAGAGCGCCGGGATCGCGTGCGCAAGCTCGCGCAATTTCTGTACCGGCGGGGATACACCGCCGGCGTCGTGCGCGAAGCCGTGCGCGCCGCGGCCGGCGACGCGGCGTCGGAGGCGGAGGAGGCCGGCCTGTTCGACGATTGAGGGACTGGGTCGTCTCCTTGACAACTGATTTTCACAAAAGATAAAATGATTCTGTATTCCTTCTTTTTGAATCGATTTTTCTTCCAGAAATTGATTCGAACCGATCTTTTTCGACATGAACCGGGCAATGCGGTGGAACGCCGGCTGAAAACCGAATACGATCCATGGCTTCGGCTTTGGTGAGAACGGGGAGGTGAGAGGATGCATCTCGAAATCTGGCTCCCGATCGTTCTCGTTGTTGGCGCAGCATTTTTTGGCATTGGCTACTGGGTACGGAAATCGATCGCCGAAGCGAAAATATCGAGCGCGGAGAAGGCTGCCGAGCAGATTCTGGAGAATGCCCGCAAGGAAGCCGACGCGCTCAAGAAGGAGACGATCCTCGAGGCGAAAGACGAAGTACACAAACTCCGGGCCGAAGCAGAACGGGAAACGCGCGAACGCCGGAATGAATTGCAGCGCCTCGAACGGCGTCTGCAGCAGAAGGAGGAGTCGCTGGACCGCAAGCTGGAAGCGCTGGAGCGCAAGGAAGAGCAAGTAGCCAACAAAGAGAAGCGGATCGAGGAAACGCAAGAACAGATTGAGGCAATATATCGTCAGCAAGTGCAAGAGTTGGAGCGCATCTCCAACCTGACATCGGAAGAAGCCAGACAGATCATTCTGTCGAATGTCGAGCAGGAAATCCGTCACGAGACGGCCCAGATGATCAAGGACATCGAGCAGCAGGCCAAGGAAGAAGCGGACAAGAAGGCGCGGAACATCATCTCGCTCGCGATTCAGCGCTGCGCGGCCGACCATGTCGCCGAGACGACGGTATCGGTCGTCGCGCTGCCGAACGAAGAGATGAAGGGCCGCATCATCGGCCGCGAAGGCCGCAATATCCGGGCGCTGGAGACGCTTACCGGCATCGATCTCATCATCGACGACACGCCGGAAGCGGTCATCCTGTCGGGATTTGATCCGATCCGCCGCGAGATCGCGCGGACCGCGCTCGAGAAGCTGGTGGCGGACGGCCGCATTCATCCGGCGCGGATCGAGGAAATGGTCGAGAAATCCCGCAAGGAGATCGACGAACGGATCCGTGAATACGGCGAGCAGGCGACGTTCGAGGTCGGCGTGCACGGACTGCATCCGGACCTGATCAAGATTCTCGGCCGGCTGCGCTATCGCACGAGCTACGGCCAGAACGTCCTCAAGCACTCGATCGAAGTGGCCTACCTGGCCGGCCTGATGGCCGCCGAGCTCGGCGAAGACGTCATGCTGGCGCGTCGGGCGGGACTCTTGCACGACATCGGCAAAGCGCTGGACCACGAAGTGGAAGGTTCTCATGTCGAGATCGGCGTCGAGCTGACGAAGAAGTACAAGGAACACCCGGTCGTCATCAACAGCGTGGCATCGCATCACGGCGATACCGAAGCGACATCCGTCATCGCGATGCTGGTCGGCGCGGCGGACGCGCTGTCCGCGGCCCGTCCCGGCGCTCGCCGCGAGACGCTCGAGACGTACATCAAGCGGCTCGAGAAGCTCGAGCAGATTACGGAATCGTTCGAAGGCGTCGAGAAATCGTACGCCATCCAGGCCGGACGCGAAGTGCGCGTCATGGTGCAGCCGGACAAGATCGACGACCTCGAGGCGTTCCGGTTGGCGCGCGAGATCACGAAGAAGATCGAGGCGGAACTCGATTATCCGGGACATATCAAAGTCACGGTCATCCGCGAGACGCGCGCAGTGGAATACGCGAAATGAGCCCGCGTCAGGGGCTCGCCGGAGAGCGGCTGGTATGCGCCAGCCGTTCTTCTTGTAGGGAGGGACATGCATGATCGTACTCTTCATCGGCGACATCGTCGGAAGCACGGGGCGCGCCGCCCTGAGACAGGTGCTGCCGTCGCTGGAGAGCAAATACCGTCCGCATCTGATCGTCGTCAACGGCGAGAACGCGGCGCACGGCCGGGGCATCACGGCGGCGATCGCGCGGGAGTTTTTCGAACTCGGCGTGCACGCGATCACGATGGGCAACCATACATGGGACAACAAGGACATTTTCGAGTGGATCGACGACGAGCCGCGGATCGTGCGGCCGGCGAATTTTCCCCCGTGGACGCCCGGAAGGGGAGCGACGGTCGTGAAGGCGAACGGCAAGACGCTCGGCATCGTCAACCTGCAGGGCCGCACGTTCCTTCCGCCTCTCGACTGCCCGTTCCGGGCGGCGGATGAACTGGTCGCGCGGCTGAAGGAGCAGACGCCCTGCATCCTCGTCGATTTCCACGCGGAGGCGACCTCGGAGAAGATTGCGATGGGCTGGCATCTGGACGGACGGGCTTCGCTCGTCGTCGGCACCCATACGCATGTGCAGACGAACGACGACCGGATCCTGCCCGGCGGCACGGCCTACCTTACCGATGTCGGCATGGTCGGCTCGCGGGACGGCATCCTCGGGATGGAGCGTTCGTCCGTCATGTACCGGTTTCAGACGCAGCTTCCCTCCCGATTTACGGTCGACGAAGGCGTCTGGCAGTTCCACGCCGTCGTCGCGGACATCGACGATGCGACCGGCAAGGCGAAGTCGATCGCGAAGATCCGGCTTACGGAGGACGATTGGCTGCTGACGCAGTGAATGGGGCGGTCCCGCGCCGCCCTTCTTTATGCCGACCACAATAGTCGCGCAATTCGGAACATTTCGCAAAGTGAGTGTACAAGAGCAGGAATTTTTGATCCCTTCTCGAATATGATGAATAGTGGATTCCATCCATCATTCCCGAGGAGGTACTTGACATGGAGGTATTAAAAGTTTCAGCAAAGTCCAATCCAAATTCTGTCGCAGGCGCATTGGCGGGCGTATTGCGCGAACGCGGATGCGCGGAATTGCAGGCAATCGGGGCTGGCGCGCTGAACCAGGCGATCAAGGCCGTGGCGATCGCCCGGGGATTCGTCGCGCCAAGCGGGGTGGATCTGATCTGTATTCCGGCCTTCACCGACATCGTCATCGACGGTGAAGACCGTACGGCCATCAAGTTGATCGTCGAGCCTCGCTGATCACGCCTGACGAGACAGACAGACAAAGAGGCTTGCCTTCATCCGTTGCTCGCCAACGGGACATCCGAAGGAACGAGATTGGAATTCCATGCGGACCTGTTTACGTCGGTAAACGGGTTTTTTTGCTGCCAAAAAGGGCGATCAATCGAAAGGGGCGACGCGCCGACATGAGGGGATTCATTGATTTGCACTGCGATGTGCTGGCGAAGCTGCTGACGGGGGAGGCGCTCGCCTTCGACGGACCGGGTGCGGACGGTCTCGATGTCACGCATGAAGGCCTGACCGGATCGGGCGCCGTCCTTCAGACGTTCGCAATCTGGCTGCCGAAACGTCTGCCGCAGACGTTCCTGTCGGTCGCCGCGGCGATCGACGCTTTCCACCGGCACGTCCTGTCCCGGCCGGACATGACGTTCGTTCGTACGCGGGAAGATCTCGCCGCCTGCGGTCCCGGGAGGCCGGGAGCATTGCTCGCGCTGGAAGGCGCGGAAGGGCTCGAGGGCAGCCTCGCCGCGCTCCGCCTGCTGCACCGTCTGGGGTTGCGCATGCTCGGTCCGACGTGGAACGATGCGAACTGGGCCGCCGACGGCGCCATGGAGCCGCGCGGCGGCGGGCTGACGCGGGCCGGGCGAGAACTGGTTAGAGCTTGCAACGAGCTGGGCATAATAGTGGACGTGTCGCATCTGTCCGAACGCGCTTTCCACGATGTACTCGGGGAAAGCGCAAAGCCGGTCGTCGCCTCCCATTCCAACGCGCGATCGGTCTGCGACCATCCCCGGAACCTCACCGACGGCCAGATCCGCGCGATCATCGAAACGGGCGGGTTGATCGGCCTGACGTTCGTTCCCTGGTTCGTGAAGGACGGGGAGGATGTCTCGCGGGAGGATCTGATCCCGCACATCGAGCGCGTACTGGAGCTAGGCGGCGAGAAAAGCCTCGCGCTCGGATCCGATTACGACGGGATCGACCGGCATATCCGGGGGCTCGCCGGACCGCGGGATACGGCCGAATTGCTGGAAATGCTGGAAAAACGGTACGGCGGCGAATTGACCGAATCCATCGCGCGCGGAAACGCTTTCCGATTTCTGTCGAATGAGCTTCCGTCGGCCTGAATCCGCCGCGCGATTCGATCTCGGAACGATATCGATTCGTTCGAAAAGAGCTATGCGATAAAACGTTGAAATGGCTTGCAAATGTGAACGCGCAGACATAAAATTTATTTGATCGCAGAGAAAAAAATTTTTGATCTCTGCGCCGACGGTGTCGAATGATTGCGAATGATCTATTGAGGAGATGGACATTTTGATCAGTCAACTGTCTTGGAAGATCGGAGGACAACAAGGGGAAGGCGTTGAGAGCACGGACCGGATCTTCTCGACCGCGCTGAACCGTCTGGGGTATTACCTGTACGGCTATCGGCACTTCTCGTCCCGGATCAAGGGCGGCCACACGAACAACAAGATCCGGATCAGCACGACGCCGAAGCGGGCAATCTCGGACGATCTCGACATCCTCGTCGCATTCGATCAGGAGACGATCGATCTGAACGCGCGGGAACTGCGCAAGGGCGGCGTCATCGTGGCGGACGCCAAGTTCGATCCGAAAGTTCCGGAAGGCATTGACGCGCGGCTGTTCGCCGTGCCGATCACGGCCATCGCCGAGGAGCTCGGCACATCGCTCATGAAGAACATGGTCGCCTCCGGAGCGTCCTGGGCGCTGCTCGGACTGCCGCTCGAGGTGTTCAACAAGGCGGTGGAGGAAGAGTTCGGCCGGAAGGGGCCGGCCATCGTGGAGAAGAACATCGAAGCGGTTCGCCGCGGAGCGGCGTTCATTCTCGAGCAGGCCGGCGGCCCGCTGGAGGAATTCCGGCTGGAACCGGCCGACGGCAAGAAGAAGCTGTTCATCATCGGCAATGAAGCGATCGGCCTCGGCGCCATCGCCGCGGGTTGCCGCCTCATGTCCGCCTATCCGATCACACCGGCTTCCGAGATCATGGAATATCTGATCAAGAAACTGCCGAAGTTCGGCGGCACGGTCGTGCAGACCGAGGACGAAATCGCCGCCGTCACGATGGCGATCGGCGCGAACTACGCCGGCGTGCGGACGATGACCGCGTCGGCCGGCCCCGGCCTGTCGCTCATGATGGAGGCGATCGGCCTCGCGGGCATGACCGAGACGCCGCTCGTCATCGTCGACACGCAGCGCGGCGGTCCGTCGACCGGCCTGCCGACGAAGCAGGAGCAGTCGGACCTGAACGCGATGGTGTACGGCACGCACGGTGAAATTCCGAAGGTCGTCATCGCGCCCGCCACGATCGAGGACTGCTTCTACGACATGATCGAGGCGTTCAATGTCGCCGAGGAATACCAGGTACCGGTCATCGTCATGACGGATCTGCAGCTGTCGCTCGGCAAACAGTCCTGCGAACCGCTCGAATACGACAAGATTGAAATCCGGCGCGGCAAGCTCGTGTCGAACGTGCCGCCGCTCGAGGAGAACAAGCTGTTCAAGCGGTACGAGTTCACGGAAGACGGCGTCTCGCCGCGCGTCCTGCCCGGCGAGAAGGGCGGCCTGCACCATGTGACCGGCGTCGAGCACGACGAGGAAGGCCGCCCGAACGAGAACGCGGTGAACCGCCGCAAGATGATGGTCAAACGTCTCGGCAAGCTGAAGGGCCTGCGCATCCGCGACGCGATCCGCGTCGACGCGCCGCACGAAAGCCCGGATCTGCTCATCATCGGCATGGGCTCGACCGGCGGCACGATCGACGAGGCGCGTGAACGCCTCGCGCGGGACGGCATCACGACGAACCACATCACCATCCGGCAGATCGCGCCGTTCCCGGCCGACGAGCTGAAACCTTACGTCGAGGCGGCGAAGACGGTCATTGTCATCGAGAACAACGCGACCGCGCAGCTTGCGAACCAGATCAAGCTGCATGTCGGCGGTGCCGACAAGATCCGGAACGTGCTGAAGTACGACGGCACGCCGTTCCTGCCCGCCGAAGTGTACAAAGCCTGCAAGGAGATGAAATGACCGATGGCGACATTCAAGGATTTCCGCAACAACGTCAAGCCGAACTGGTGCCCCGGCTGCGGCGACTTCTCGGTCCAGGCCGCGATCCAGCGCGCCGCGGCGAACGTCGGGCTTGAGCCGGAGCAGGTGGCCATCATCTCCGGCATCGGCTGTTCGGGCCGGATTTCCGGCTACATCAACGCGTACGGTTTCCACGGCATCCACGGCCGCGCGCTGCCGATCGCCCAGGGCGTCAAGCTGGCGAACCGGGAGCTGACGGTCATCGCGTCGGGCGGCGACGGCGACGGCTTCGCCATCGGCATGGCGCACACGGTTCATGCGATCCGCCGCAACCTGGACATCACGTACATTGTCATGGACAACCAGATCTACGGCCTGACGAAGGGCCAGACGTCGCCGCGCAGCGCGGTCGGCTTCAAGACGAAGTCGACCCCGCAAGGGTCGATCGAATCGCCCCTGTCGCCGCTCGAGATCGCGATGGCGGCCGGCGCGACGTTCGTCGCCCAGTCGTTCTCCAGCGACCTGAAGCAGCTCACGTCCCTCATTGAAGAGGGCATCCGGCACAAGGGCTTCGCGCTGATCAACGTGTTCAGCCCGTGCGTCACGTTCAACAAGGTGAACACGTACGACTGGTTCAAGGAGAACATCGTCAACCTCGACCAGTTCCCGGACTACGATCCGACGAACCGCGTCGCCGCGATGAACAAGATCATGGAAACGGGCGGGATGCTGACCGGCCTGATCTATCGCGACACGACGCGCAAGCCGTACGAGGAGCTGATTCCGGGCTTCCGGGAGGAAGGCCTGTTCCGGCAGGATCTGCGCCTGAGCCAGGGAGAGTTCGAGGAACTGGTTGCGGAATTCTATTGATGAGACGATCGGGAGCATGCGTCCGCCGGCGGCCGCGTGCTCTTTTTTCATCCCCCGGACGTGACGCGGATCACAGGATTCGCTTCCGGCTCCGGGTTACAGTAGATATGGAATGGAAAGCACTACCGCGCGAAAGGAGACATTACCCATGAAGCAGGTGCCGATCGGCGTGTCGGCTCGCCATATCCATCTGTCGAAGGAGCATATCGCCGCCCTGTTCGGCGAAGGAGCGGAGCTGACGGTGCTCAAACCCCTCAGCCAGCCCCGCCAGTTCGCGGCGAACGAGACGGTCGAGGTGATCGGACCGAAGGGGCGCTTCCCGAAGGTGCGCATCCTCGGGCCCGCCCGGTCGAAGACGCAGCTCGAGATCTCGCGCACGGACGCGTTCGCGCTCGGTCTCCATCCTCCGGTGCGCGAATCGGGCGACATCGCGGGCTCGCCCGGCTTCACGATCGTGGGTCCCAAGGGACAGGTGACGGTGGAAGAAGGCGCGATTATCGCGGCGCGCCACATCCATTTCCACACGTCGGAGGCGGAGAAGTGGGGCATCGCGGACAAGCAGCGGCTTCGGGTGAGGGTCGGCGGCGAACGCGGGCTCATTTTCGAAAACGTGATCGCGCGCGTCTCGGACAGCTTCGCGCTGGACATGCACATCGACACGGACGAGGCGAACGCGGCGGGCGTCCAGACCGGCGACCTGGGCGAGATTCTGGACTGACCGGGTCCTGCGGAGCGCATCCCGGCTCGCCGCGGCATGCCAGCGCCTTACGGTAGCGCGCCGGCTTCTTTTCGTGCTATAATAGGCGGGATTATGGAAGCGAGGCGATGGTTCGTGGCGAGCGAGACGAAGGACTACAGCCGCTATTTCGATTTCTCGGACGCGAAAATCATCTCCGAAGACGAACGGGGCAAGCGGATCCGGATCGGCGGACGCGAAATCTTCATCATGTCCGAACCGAACTACCGCCAGGAGCGTCAGCGCGGCAAGGAAGAAGTCAAGGTGCTGTACGAACAGGCGGTTCCGGAGGAGCTTCGCTCGTTCGGCAAGGGGAAGAAATATCTGATTCAGACCTACGGCTGCCAGATGAACGAGCACGACACCGAAGTGATGAAGGGTCTGTTCGAGCAGATGGGCTTCGAATGGACGGAGGACCGCCGCGAAGCCGACGTCATCCTGCTCAACACGTGCGCCGTGCGGGAGAACGCGGAGGACAAGGTGTTCGGCGAGCTCGGCCACCTGAAGTCGCTGAAGCTCGAGAAGCCGGAGCTGATCCTCGGCGTATGCGGCTGCATGTCGCAGGAGGAGTCGGTTGTCGGGCGGATTCTCCAGAAGTACGCGTACGTCGATCTCGTTTTCGGCACCCACAATATCCACCGCCTTCCGATTCTGCTTCGGGATGCGTATTTCGGCAAGGAAATGGTCATCGAGGTGTGGTCGAAGGAAGGCGACATCATCGAGAACCTGCCGAAGAAGCGCGAAGGGATGCGCGCGTGGGTGAACATCATGTACGGCTGCGACAAGTTCTGCACGTACTGCATCGTGCCGTACACGCGCGGCAAGGAGCGCAGCCGTCTGCCCGAGGACGTCATCGCTGAGGTGCGCGAGCTGGCGCGGCAGGGGTATCGGGAGATCACGCTGCTCGGCCAGAACGTCAACGCGTACGGCAAGGACTTCACCGACCGCGACTACCGGTTCGCCGACCTGATGGCGGACCTGTCGAAAATCGACATCCCGCGCATCCGGTTCACGACGAGCCATCCGCGCGATTTCGACGATCGGCTGATCGAGGTGCTGAGCCGCCGCGGCAATCTCGTCGAGCACATCCATCTGCCGGTGCAGTCCGGCAGCACGGAGATTCTGAAGCGGATGGGCCGCAAGTACACGCGCGAATCGTATCTCGAGCTCGTGCGCAAGATCAAGGCCGCGATCCCGGACGTCGTGCTGACGACGGACATCATCGTCGGCTTCCCGGGCGAGACCGAGGAGCAGTTCGAAGAGACGCTGTCGCTCGTCCGCGAAGTCGGCTTCGATTCGGCGTTCACGTTCATCTACTCGCCGCGCGCCGGCACGCCGGCCGCCGAGATGGAGGACAATGTGCCGATGGAAGTGAAGAAGGAGCGGCTGCTCCGGCTGAACGAGCTGGTCGCCGAGCTGAGCAAGCGCGCGAACGAGAAGCTGCGCGGGCAGGTCGTCGAGGTGCTGGTCGAGGGCCGAAGCAAGAACAATCCGAACGTGTTGTCCGGACGGACGCGAACGAACAAGCTGGTCCACTTCGAGGGGCCGGCGGAATGGATCGGCGCGTTCGCGCACGTGCGGGTCACGGATCCGCAGACGTGGTACATCAAGGCGGAACCCGTGCGGCAGGAGACCGGCGCGGTCTCCTGACCGGCGGCTGACCGCGGCAAGGAGAGATGCAGGAATGGCCGAGCATACGGCTGACGCCGCAGGCGCGCGCGTCCATGATCACGGGCACGACCACGATCACGAACACGACCATGGGGGCGGGTGCGGCATTCCGAAGTTCGACTCGCGGGATCTCGTCATTCGCGCCGATATCATGGCGAAGGCAAAGGAACTGGCCGAGATGATCTACACCTCGGACGAGGTGCAGCATTACCGCCGGGCCGAGGCGCAGATCAAGGCGAACGAGAAGGTGCAGTCGATCATCGCGCAGATCAAGAAGAAGCAGAAGGAGATCGTCGCGTTCGAGAAGTTCCAGAATCCGGCCATGGTCAAGAAGATCGAGGCCGAGATCGAGGCGCTGCAGGACGAGCTGGACCGGATGCCGATCGTCGCGGACTTCCAGCAGAGCCAGTCGGACATCAACTACCTGCTTCAGCTTGTCGTGTCGGTGATCCGCGACACCGTCGCGAAGAAGCTGGACGTCGAGGGCGCGAGCGCGCCGGAAGCGCCGGCGGAATGCAGCGATTGAAAGGTTGTCGGTTGCGGGCGAAGATAACGGCTTCCGTCAGTCGGACGACACGTCCGGGGCGGAAGCCGTTTTTTGCGCGTCCGTGTGTTTTGTGCGGGTGCGTGTTTTCGCGCAGGCGTGTGTTTTCGCGCAGGCGTGTGTTTTCGCGCAATCGTGTGTTTTCGCGCAAGCGTGTGTCTTTGTGCGGGCGTGTTGTTGCGAGAGGGTGCGGACGGGTGTCCCGTCCGCCTGGTTATCCGGCGTGGGGCTCGCTCCGATTCGTCCCTCCGTCCGTGAAGGTTGAGGACCGCGCCTGGCGGCGCAGCGCCTGCGCCTGGGGCAGCAGCGCGACGACGGCGAGAGCGGCGATGGCGGATTTGACGATGTCGCCGCCTATGAAGGGCGCGAACCCCGCGGCCAGGGCGCCGGCGAGGGACAGGTTCGCCACGTTCGCGAGCCACGGCACGCCGACGAGATAGGACAGGAGCGAACCGCAGCCGAGAAAGATGAAGAACAGCGCGAGCGTGAAAAGGATGCGGTTCTTCCGGGGCAGCCCGCTGTTGATCAGCCGTCCGGCGCACCAGCCGACCGCGGCGGCGCAGAACGGGAACGCGAGCAGGAAGCCGCCGGTCGGGCCGAGCACATAGGCAAGACCGCCCCGTCCCTGCATCAGCGGCAGCCCGAGGGCGGTCAGCGCGACGACGAGGCCGATGGAGAGAAATCCGCCCCGCGCCCCGAGGAACGCGCCGGCCAGCATGAGGGCGAGGTTCTGGAGCGTGATCGGAACGGGCGTGAACGGCAGCGGGATCCGGATCATGCTCATGACGACAAACATTGCGGCGAACAGTGCGATGTAGACGATGTTGCGAATCGAAACATTCATGATTGCAAATTCGCTCCTTGATTGTTAACCTAAATATGGCATGTTGGTTAACCATTTTGCATTGTAGCATGGATCGCATTTCCGGTACAGGGGTTTGGGGAAAAAATGGCGCGGACGGAACCTTTTCGAATCGATGGGGTGAAGGTGCGGCTGGACGACGGGCGAACGCTGCTCCGGGTCGACCGGCTGGAGATCGCGCCCGGCGAATGGGTGCATGTCGCCGGGCCGAACGGAAGCGGGAAGAGCACGCTCGCGAAGCTGATCGCCGGCCTTCCGTGGGCGGCGGGCGGCGGAGCGGCGTCGGTGACCGGCACGATCCGGCGCGGATTCGCCGGGGATCGGCCGCTGCCTTACGTCACGCAGGATCCGGAAGCGGCGATCGCCGGTTCGACGCCGTGGGAAGATCTGGCGCTCGCCTTCGAGGCGCGGGGGATCGGCGGGGAGCGGGCGCGAGCCGGGATCGAGCGGCTGCTTCGGCTGTGCCGCCTGTGGGAGCGGCGGGATCTGCCGGTGGAGCGGCTCTCCGGCGGCCAGAAGCAGCTGCTCGCCGCGGCGGGCTGCATTGCGTCCGGCGCGCCGCTTCTCGTGTTCGACGAGGCGGCGTCGATGCTCGACAGCGCCGGACGGGCGCAGGTGCTGGAGGGCGCGCGCCGGCTGCGGGAAGCGGGAACGGCGGTCGTCTGGATCTCCCATTCGGCGGAGGACATCGCCCGGGGGGACCGGGTCGTCGGGCTCATGGAGGGGGGAATCGTCTTCGACGGAACGGCGGAGGCGTTTTTCGCGCCTTCGGACGGAGGGACGAGTCCATGCGAGCGGATCGGCTGCGGGATGCCGCACGCCGTCCGGACGGCGCTGGCCTTGCGGCGGCGCGGCCTGCGGCTCGAACCGCTGCCGCTTGCGCCGGACGAGCTGGCGCGGGCGCTCGCGGCGCTCGAGGGGGAATGGACGGTTGAGGCGGAGCTGGAGCTGGCGGCGCTCGGCGGGGAATGGACGGATGAGGAAGAGCGGGTGTTGGCGGCTCTCGGCCGGGAATGGGCGGATGAGGAAGAGCGGGTGTTGGCGGCTCTCGGCCGGAAATGGGCGGACGAGGCGGAGCGGGCGCACGCGAAAGCGGACAGGGAGCGGGTTGCCGGACGGCGGGACGGGGACGTGCCGGCCGGCTCCGCAACCGGAAGCTCGGGCTCGCCCGCCGGCGTGCCGCCCGAAGATTGGCGGATCGACGGCCTGACGGTGCGCGGCGAGGGCGGGGCGGCCGTGCTGCGCAACGTCTCGGCCGTCTTCCGCGGCGGGCGGATCACTGCCGTCGTCGGGCCGAACGGCGCGGGGAAGACGACGCTGCTCGAGACGATGGCGGGTCTGCGCTGTCCGGACGCGGGCGAGGTGACGCTCGGCGGCGTCCCGGTCTGGAACGGACGGCGTCCGCGGCGCGACCGGCTGCTCCGGTTCGGCCTCGCGATGCAGCGATCGGAGTCGGCGTGGTTCGCCGATACGGCGCTCGGCGAACTGTTCTATGCGATGCGGCCGTACGCGGCGCCGGCGGGCGAGCGGACGGCGCGGGCGGAGGCGGCGCTCGAGGCGTGCGGTCTGGACCGGCGTGTGTGCGGCCGGGTGCCGTGGACGCTGAGCGGCGGCGAGCAGCGCCGCCTGTCGTGGGCTTGTCTTGCGGCGACGGGCGCGCCGTGGCTGCTTCTGGACGAGCCGACGGCCGGGCTCGACGCCGAAGGCGCGGCCATGCTGCGCGCCCGGCTGGCGGCCCACCGCGCGGCGGGCGGCGGCGCGGTCATCGCGACGCACGATCTGGACGCGCTGTGGCCGCTGATCGACGACGTCGTCGTCGTCGCCGGCGGCGAGGTGCGCGAGGCGGCGCCGGCGGCCGCGTGGGCGCGGGCCGTGCTGGCGGGCGGCAGCATTATGCCGCCCGGGGCGCTGCCGCAGGCGCTGCGGACGGCCGCCGCCTTGCGGGCGGCCGCAACCGGGCGGGGCGCAGCCGCGGCGGCCGCGCCGGCCGCGCCGGCCGGTTCGACGGCTGAGCCCGCCGGGCCGGCGACGGTTGGCGATGCGGCCGAGCCGGCGGCTTCGGCGCCTTCGCCGGCTTCCGACGAGCGCAGGAAGCCGGCGCGCGTCATGGAGCGGCGCCTTGCCGAACGCGATCCGCGCGCCCTGTGGGCGGCGTATCTGCTGATCGCGTCGGGCGTCCTCGCGCTGGACGGGCCGGCGTCCACGGCGGCCGGCCTGGCCGTCGCCGCGGCGCTGCTTGCGCCCTTGCGCCGGCTCCTGCGCCCGTACCGCGGCGCGATCGTCTGGTATCTCGCGTTTGCCGCGGCGCTGGCGGCCGTCGCCGGGGCGCGGTTCGCGCCCGCCTTCGCCTGGGACGCCGCGGCCGCGCAGGAGACGCTGTGGCTGCTGCTGCGCCTCTTCGCGGTTATGCTGCTCGGCATGCCGCTGCTCGCGCTAATCACGCCCTACCGGCTGCAGCAGGCGGTGGAGCGGCTGCTCGCCCTGATGCGTCTGCCCGCGAGGATCATTCCGGCCTTCGGGCTGTCGGTGTCGCTGCTCTTCCGCTTCATCCCGCTCATGGCGGCGGAGTGGAGCCGTTTCGCACGGATCGCCGTCGCCCGCGGCAAACATCCGTCGCCTCCGGGCCGCGTGCCGGTCCGCGCGATGCCCGCCGCGCTCGCGCCGTTCCTGCTCGCGATGCTGCAGACGGCCGATCGCCTGTCGGTAGCGCTGACGCTGCGCGGTTTCGGCAGCGGCGCGCGGCCGGCGGAACGGGCGTTGCCGATCCGTTTCACGTTCGGGGACGCCGCGCTTGTCGCCGCCGCCGCAGCGGTCTTCGCGCTGCTGCGCCTCGCGGATCTGACGCTCTGACGGCCATCCCGCGCTTATCGTCCCGGCACGCAAGAACGACGCATGTGTCGGGGCGCAACCCGCATACGTCCGGCAAATGCAAGGGGCCGCGCGAAGGGACAACCCGATCCGCGCGGCCCCCGCTCGGGGCAGAAGAGGATCAGAACCAGCCGGAGCGCAGCACGATGACCAGCAGGATGTAGAGCACCAGAATGACGGCCGTGCTCGTTCTCACAAAACCGCCGTAACCGCCGCAACCGCCAAAGCCTCCTGCGTAGCCCATGAACGCAGTCCCTCCCGTTTTCTTTATTTGGTGTGATGCGCGATCACAGTTGCAGTCTATGCCCCGGGAACCCGCGCTTTTTGGACGATTGTCCGGCATGGCGGGAATTGCGCGAACGCCCATCCGGGCGGACACCCCCCGAATGAATCCGCCCGGAGTACAGAAGACCGCGCCAACCCGCATAGACGCATAGAATTTTCACACATTGGATACAATTCGGATGGACTGTCCGGTAGCGGAACCCCGGCCGTATCCGCTATAATTTCGTTAGCACAAAGTCGGGAGTGTTCGCCTGTGACCGTTACCGATGTATCCAACATTTCCGCCGACCTGTTCATCCTCGGCGTCGTATTCATCCTGCTCATCTTCTCGCTGCTCAGCTTCGGCGTCCTTCGCATGTTCCAGCAGCGATTCCGCGCGGGATGGATCTCGTTCGGAGGGGCCGTGATCAGCGCGGCGGTGTTCTACCTGATTCTGGACCGCTGGTACGTCTGAACGCGCCGCGCGCCATGCGGCATGCCGCCCCCGTCAGCCCGGAGATTACGCTCCGGACGGCGGGGGCTTTCTTTGAGCCGAGACGAAAGTCCCGATTTCGCCGCGGCGGTGCAACAAACCGCCATATGCCGCGTCTATACACATGATGCCATGACAACCATATCAAAATGCCGGCTTGTGAAGGAGCGGAAGCATGAAATTCAGCATGAAATTCATACCAATCAAAATCGCAATCGTATGGGTTACCATTGTCGCAATGATCGTTCCCGCGTTGCCCGTCCGCGCCGAACCGTCAGCCGGCGGCTACAACGTCCTGCAGCTTGCCAGGGACAGCGACATCATGCTGTTCAACGGCGAAGAAATCCGGGCCGCGCAGCCGGTCACCTACAAGGACGGCTCGGCGTACATTCCGCTGAACGGCATCGCCGCGGTATACGGCTTCACGCTCGACTACGACGTGAAGACGAAGGAGGCGGTGGCGAAGTCGGCAACGCTGGAACTCCGGTTCAAGGCCGGCAGCCCGTTCATCAAGGTGAACGGATCCGTCGTGGAGGGTCCCGGCCCGGTGTACGCGCAGAAAGGCTTCATGATGGTGCCGCTCCGGATGTGGGCGAACCTGACGGACAGCCGCATCGATGTGTCCGGCAAGCAGATCATGCTCTCCTGGAGCGTCGCCCTGCCGACCGCAGAGTTTGAAGTCGGGCCCGACGAGATCCACGCCGGGCAGACGCTGGTCGAATACACGGACAAGGCGAGTCACCCGGCCGGACTGGCCATCGTGGATGAAGTCTGGGAGGGGCGGTATGACGTTTTCCCCGAGGCCGGGCTGTATACCGTCTCGCGCCGGGTGATGGACGAGGCCGGCAACTGGAGCGAACCGTACGCGGTCACCGTCTACGTCCTGCCGCCGAACCTGCCGCCGGTCGCGGATTTCGAGACCGACAAGAAGACCTACCGGATCGGCGAAAACATCAGGTACATCGACTTCAGCACGGACGACGAAGACGCGATCGTCCGCCGCGAGTGGACCGGCAACGAGCCGGTGTTCTTCGAGCCCGGCGAGAAGATCGTCGAACTCGAGGTCGAAGACAAGCACGGCTTCGTCGACCGTGTGACGAAGACGATCACGGTCACGGAGGAAGTGCTCTACACGAAGGAAGAATACGACCGGCTGTTCACCGAGATCGGGGGCAAATACGCGGTGTCGGGCGCGGCGGTGCTCGATTACACGCCGCTTGAGTTCACGTTCAGGCGCGAAAACGTGCGGCTCGTGCGGAGCAACAGTCCGGAAGTGCTGAAAGCGACCGGCGTCGCCTACGACACGAACGAAATCGGCCACACGCGGTTCCTGATCTACAATCAGAGCGCGCTGTCGTACAACGTGAAACTGTATCTGGTCGCCACGAACTTCAACGGCACGCCCGTCGATATCACGCTCGGCGCCCACGGCGTCGGCGGGCCGGACCCGACGACGGTGAACGCGGGCAAAATGTCGACGCTCCGCTATCTGGACGCGGTGAACCGCGGCGCGCAAGCCGGAACGGTGCGCCTGCGCCCGAAGGAGTCGGCCGTGCTGTTCGCCGACAAGCTGTCCGCCACGCCGATCAAGCCGGGCCAGACGTTCTCCGCCTATGCCGACATCACGTCGAGCGACTATGTCCGCTACCGCGTCGTGGTCGTGCCGCAGGACGTCGATCCGCTGGAGGCGCTCGAGTCGCTGCCGATGCTGCCGCGCGACGGCGTGCATGTGCGCGGCACGTTCGACTACACCGACCGCACCGTCACGATCGATGAGCAGCTCGGGCGGACGAAGCAGCGGATCATGTTCGGCGACGGAAAATACGACCCGTACCTGTGGGGCATCGACGACGGCACGGGGCTGAACGAGCTCAACCTCGGAAACTACGGCGTCCTGTACCGGCTGAAGCTCCAGGTCGCGCCGCGCACGCTCATTTCGCTCAACGCGCGGGGCGGCCACTACACCGGGGCGTTCATCGTGAACGGCCGCGTCGTCGAGGTGACGAAGGGCAGCATCCTGAAGAACCAGCAGGAAGCCTGCGTCCTGTACCGGACGGGAAGCCGCGCCGAGACGGTCGAGATCGTGTTCACGCCGGCCTCCGGCAGCAATCTGCCGATCGCCCTTCTGTTCGAGCCGCTGCCCGAAGTGCGCACATAAAGTCGCGCGGGTTTGACGTTGCGGCCGTTTTCGGGCATGATGGAAGGGAACAAACCTTCCGGAGGTCGGACCATTTGGACACGGATGACATCATTCGGAAGATGGCGAGCCGGGGACTCCGCATCACGGACCAGCGGCGGACGCTGGCCAGGCTGTTCGCCGACACGCCCGGCTATCTGTCGCCCAAGGACGTCTATGACCACATGGGGCGCTTTTATCCGGGCCTCTCGTTCGACACCGTCTACCGCAATCTGCGGCTGCTCGACGAGCTGGGCGTGCTCGAGCAGGTCGTCTTCGAGGACGGCGTGAAGTTCAAGCTGCATTGCAGCGGGCACGACCACCATCACCATCTGATCTGCCTGCATTGCGGCAAGACGTACCCGCTGACCCATTGCCCGATGGACGCCACCAGCGTCCCCGACGACTTCGTCATCGTGAAGCACAAGTTCGAAGTGTTCGGCTATTGCGGCGCCTGCGCGAAAGACGAGGCGGCGGCCGCCGAAAGCCGCTGAAAGGCGGGCGGAGCGGACATGCGCGCGCTGCTGAAGGCGGGCATCCTGTTCTACCGGCGGTTCATTTCGCCTCTCAAGCCGCCGACCTGCCGCTTCCATCCGACCTGCTCGCAATACGCGCTCGAGGCGATCGAGACGCACGGCGCGCTGTACGGAAGCTGGCTCGCGATCCGGCGCATCCTGCGCTGTCATCCGTTCCACCCGGGCGGCTTCGACCCGGTGCCGCCGCCGAGGAAGCCGCCGGCTTGACAAGGCCGGCCGCATTCCGGTAGGATAATGGACAATCATTCCATATCGCGACCGATGAAGGGATGAGTACGGAGACGCCGCCCATTCCAGAGAGCCGGGAGGGCTGCGAACCGGCATGGCGCGGGCTCCGGAAGATGGTCCCGGAGGATTCCGCTTCGAGCGCGCCCGGACGTCGGAAGCCGGTCCCGGCCGCAAGGGGCGGACGTGTCCCGCGTTAAGGGGCCAGTCTGCGGCACGCAGGCGCAAGCGAGCTTCCGGATCCGCGCTTTCCGGCGGACCGGGAGGAAGATGGGTGGTACCACGTGAGCGCGAGGCTCTCGTCCCATGGCGGGCGGGAGCTTTTTTTCATGCAGAAAACAGGAGGGAAAAAGAATGGCGAATGCGGACAAAACGTTCTACATCACGACGCCGATCTACTACCCGAGCGACAAGCTGCACATCGGCCACGCGTACACGACCGTGGCGGGCGACGCGATGGCGCGGTACAAGCGGCTGCGCGGCTACCGCGTCCGCTTCCTGACGGGGACGGACGAGCACGGGCAGAAGATCGAGCGCCGCGCGCGCGAGCGCGGGATGGAGCCGAAGCCGTTCGTCGACGGCATCGTGGCCGGCATCCAGGAGTTGTGGAAGAAGCTGGACATCTCGTACGACGACTTCATCCGCACGACCGAAGACCGGCACAAGCGGGTCGTCGAGAAGATTTTCGCGCGGCTCGTCGAACAGGGGGACATTTACAAGGGCGAGTACGAGGGCTGGTACTGCACGCCGTGCGAGTCGTTCTTCCTCGAGCGGCAGCTCGTCCAGGGCAACTGTCCGGACTGCGGGCGGCCCGTCGAGCTGGTCAAGGAAGAGAGCTATTTCCTCCGGCTGAGCAAATATGTCGACCGGCTGCTGCAATACTATGAGGAGAACCCCGACTTCATCCAGCCGGAGTCGCGCCGCAACGAGATGATCAACAACTTCATCAAGCCGGGGCTCGAGGATCTCGCCGTCTCGCGGACGACGTTCGACTGGGGCATCAAGGTGCCGGGCGATCCGAAGCACGTCATCTATGTCTGGATCGACGCGCTGTCGAACTATATTACCGCGCTCGGCTACGATTCGGACGACGACGAGCTGTTCAGGACGTTCTGGCCGGCGGACGTCCACCTCGTCGGCAAGGAGATCGTCCGCTTCCACACGATCTACTGGCCGATCATGCTGATGGCGCTCGGCCTGCCGCTGCCGAAGAAGGTGTTCGGCCACGGCTGGTTCCAGACGAAGGAAGGGAAGATGTCGAAGTCGAAGGGCAACGTCATCGATCCCGTCGTGCTGATCGACCGCTACGGCCTCGATCCGCTGCGCTATTGGTTGCTGCGGGATACGCCCTTCGGTTCGGACGGCGTGTTCACGCCGGAAAGCTTCGTCGAGCGGTTGAACTTCGATCTCGCGAACGACCTCGGCAACCTGCTGAACCGGACTGTCGCGATGATGGAGAGGTACACCGGCGGCGCCGTGCCGGCGTACGAAGGGCATGTGACGGCGTTCGACGCTTCGCTCGAGGAGGCCGCACGGGAGGCGGTCGAGGCGATGGAGGCGGCGATGGAGAAGATGGAGTTCTCCGTCGCGCTCGCGGCGATCTGGCAGTTCGTCGGCCGGACGAACAAATACATCGACGAGACGCAGCCGTGGCTGCTCGCGAAGGACGAGGCGAAGGCGCGCGAGCTGAAGTCGGTGCTGTACCATCTGGCCGAGTCGCTGCGCATCATCTCGATCCTGATCCAGCCGTTCCTGACGCAGGCGCCGAAGGAAATGTGGCGGCAGCTCGGCATTGAAGCGGGGCCGCTGACCGAATGGGAAACGGTCCGCACGTTCGGCACGCTGCCCGCCGGCACGAAGGTGGCGAAGGGCGACCCGCTGTTCCCGCGGCTCGATGTCGAGGCGGAGGTGCAATACATCGCCTCCGCGATCACCGGCAAGCCGGCGGCCCAGGCGGCCCAGGCGGCGCAAGCCGTCGCTTCGGAAGGGGACGGCCGGTCCGGCGCCGAGGCGAAGGCGGGCGGGGAGCAGACTCCGGCCGGCAAGCCGGAGATCGCGATCGACGACTTCGCGAAGGTGGAGCTGCGCGTGGCGGAAGTCGTCGCCGCCGAGCCGGTGAAGGGCGCCGACCGGCTGCTCAAGCTGCAGCTCGATCTCGGTTACGAGCGGCGGCAGGTCGTCTCCGGCATCGCGGAGCACTACAAGCCGGAGGAGCTCATCGGCCGCAAGCTCGTCCTCGTCGCGAACCTGAAACCCGCGAAGCTGCGCGGCGAGCTGTCGCAAGGGATGATTCTCGCCGCGTCCGAAGGCGATACGGTCAAAGTCGTCGAGGCGCCGCGGGAGATGCCGAACGGCGCGATCGTGAAATAATGAAACCAGGCGTGAAGCAGGCAGGCTGGCATCCGGCCGCGTTTCGGGCGGCGGGACGCGGCCTGCCTGTCTCTTGTTGACACCCGGAAACGGCAAGGCTATACTTAGATCGTAATAGTAACGATTACGATTAAGAGAAAGAAAGGATAACGGTATGGGAGTGGTGGAAAAGATGAACCTTGCCGGGAGGCATCGGTTCGCACGCGCGCGGCGCTGGCCGGCCGCGGCCGCGCTGGCGGCGCTCCTGCTGCTGCTGCTGCTGGCGGGATGCGGCGGCGCGTCCGGGGGCGGAGCGGATGGCGTAAAGGGCGGGAAGAACGGCGGGAGCGGCGCGGCGGAAGACGGCAAGCCCGGCGTCGTGGCGAGTTTTTACCCGCTTTTTTTCCTCGCGTCCGAAATCGGCGGGGATAGGGTGAACGTCTCGAATCTCGTGCCGACGGGCGTGGAGCCGCACGACTGGACGCCGAAGAGCCGCGATCTCGCCCGCATCTCGCGGGCCGATCTGTTCCTGCACAGCGGCGCGGGGTTCGAGGGCTGGACGGATGAGCTGCTCGACGGCATCGAAGCGGACAGCGGCGTGCGCATCGTGGAGGCGAGCGAGGGCATCGCGCTCATTCCGCTCGACGAGGAGGAGGCGGATGAGCACGGCCACGAACACGGGGACGAGCGACACGGGCACGAAGGCGTCGACCCGCATGTCTGGGTGAGCCCGAGATCGATGCTCCGGATGGCGGAGAACGTGCGGGACGCGCTGATCGCGGCCGATCCGGCGAACGCGGCGGCCTACGAGGCGAATCACGAAGCGCTGGCCGGACGTCTCCGGGCGCTCGACGAGGCTTACGAGCGGGAGCTGGCGGACCTGCCCCGGCGCGACATCGTCGTCTCCCACCGGGCGTTCGCCTACCTGTGCCGCGACTACGGGCTGAACCAGATCGCCGTCATGGGCCTCTCGCCGGAAGCGGAGCCGAAGGCGCAGGATCTGAAGCGGATCGTCGAATTCGTGCGGGAGCGCGGCATCCGGTACATTTTCTTCGAGGAGCTCGTCTCGGGCCGTCTTGCGCGAACGCTTGCGAGTGAAGCGGGCGCGGAGACGCTCGTGCTGAATCCCGTCGAAGGGCTGACGCCGGAGCAGGAAGCCAATGGTGACGATTATGTGACAATCATGGAAATGAATTTGCAAAATCTGAAGAAGGCTTTACAATGAGACATGAAGCGGCCGGCCGTACGGGCCGGCCGCGCACGCGGGAAGAAGGTGACGCGCCGTGACGACCGGACGGATTCCGGAAGCCGGCTGCCATCAGCCGGTCATTGAACTGTCGGACGTCTCGTTCGCCTACGAGCGGCGCCCGATCATTGAACATCTGAATTTCGCCGTGCTGGAGCGGGATTTCGCGCTGCTCGCGGGACCGAACGGCGTCGGCAAGACGACGCTGCTCAAGCTGATCGTCGGGCTGCTCGAGCCGGACGGCGGCGAGGTCCGGCTGTTCGGCGAGCCCGCCCGCCGCTTCCGGCAGCGGGAGCGGATCGGCTACGTGCCGCAGAAGAACGCGTTCAATCCGCTGTTTCCCGCGACGGTGCGCGAAGTCGTGCTGTCGGGCCTGTACAATCGCGGCAGGCTGTTCCGCCGCCTGACGAGGGAGGACCACCGGAAGGCGGAGGACGCGATGCACGCCCTCGGCATCGAAGATCTGGCCGGCAAGCGGATCGGCATGCTGTCCGGCGGGCAGCAGCAGCGGGTGTTCCTCGCGCGCGCGCTCGTCAACAACCCGGAGCTGCTCATCCTCGACGAGCCGACGGTCGGCATCGACGCGGAAACGCAGGACAGCTTCTATCATATGATCAGGCATATGCACCAGCATCACAACATTACATTCCTGATGGTGTCGCATGACCGGGAGCGGCTCGGCTCCTACCTGGAAGACGCGCCCGCCGCGGAAGCGGGCAGGCTGAAATTCTTCGTCCGGCATTCGCACGATTTGCAGGATTGCGCCGGAACGGATCTCACGCACAGCCTGCGCGAATTCCGGCGCGCCGCGGAAGAGCCCGTGCTCGTCCGCTGACCGGTCCGGCACGGGGAAGGATGGCGCTTTGGCGTGGATCTGCTTACCATGGATTTCTTCCAGCGCGCGCTGATCGGCGGCGCGCTGATCGCGGCCGCGGGGCCGCTGCTCGGGCTGTTCCTCGTGCTGAGGCGGCTCTCGATGATCGGCGACACGCTGTCGCACGTCTCGGTGGCCGGCGTGGCGGCCGGGTATCTGCTCGGCCTCGGCTCGCCCGCTGCAGGCGGCATGGCCGCGGCGCTGCTCGCGACGCTCGCGATCGAACGGCTGCGCCGGGCGTACAAGACTTACGCAGAGCTTTCGATCGCGATCATGATGGCGGGCGGCATCGCGCTCGCTTCGCTCCTGTTCTCGCTGGACCGGGGGTTCGGCGTGAACATCACGAGCTACCTGTTCGGCAGCATCTACACGCTGGACAACGCCGATCTGGTCTGGATCGCCGCCGTGACGGCCGTCGTGCTCGCGGCGGCCATCCTGCAATACAAGGAATGGTTCCTGATGTCATTCGACGAGGACGCGGCGGCGGTCGGCGGGCTTCCGACACGGGCGCTGAACCTCGCCATGAGCGTCCTGACCGCCCTCGTGATCAGCGTCTCGATCAAGATCGTCGGCGCGCTGCTCGTCTCCGCGCTGCTCACGATCCCCGCCGCGTGCGGTCTGCTCGCCGCCCGCAGCTTCCGCCAGTCGGTGCTGCTCGCGGTCGGCATCGCCGAGGCGTCGGTTATCGCGGGTCTCCTGGCCGCCGGCTTCTGGAACCTTGCGCCCGGCGGGACGGTCGTCCTGCTCCTGATCGCCGTCCTGCTGGTCCTGCTCGCCGTCCGGCGCAAGCCCGGCCTGTAATCCCAAGCGAAGGAGGCATCAACCGCCATGGACCTGAACGTCTGGATCGCGCTCGGCGCCGGCTTCGCGGCGTTCATTTCGCCATGCTGCCTGCCGCTTTATCCGTCCTATCTGTCCTACATCACGGGCATAACGGTCAGCGAATTGAAGGAGGGCGGCAAGCCGCGCGAGATGCGGATCCGGATGGCGGTGCACACGCTGTTCTTCCTGCTCGGCTTCTCGCTTGTTTTCTATTCGCTCGGATACGGCGTCAACGCGTTTGCCGATTTCTTCTACGAGTATGATGACCTCATCCGGCAGATCTCCGCGCTGCTCGTCATTCTGATGGGCCTGTTCCTGGCCGGCATCTTCCAGCCGAAGCTGCTCATGCGGGAATACCGATTCCGTCTTGGCGGGAAGAAGGCCGGACTCCTCGGCTCGTTCATCTTCGGCGTCGGCTTCTCCATGGGCTGGACGCCGTGCGTCGGGCCGATTCTGCTCGCGATCCTCGGGCTGCAGGCTTCCTCGCCCGGTTCCTGGTTCGCGATGACGACGGCGTACGCGGTCGGCTTCGCCATTCCGTTTTTCATCCTCGCGTTCTTCCTCGGATCGGCGCGGGCGCTGCTCAAGTATTCGAACGCGGTGATGAAGACCGGGGGCGTGCTGCTCATCGTGCTCGGCATCATGCTGTTCACGGACCAGATGACGCTCATCACCGTCTATCTGAACAGCATCACGCCGGATTGGCTCAAGTCCAATTTCTGATCCGGACGGCGTCGGCCGATGAAGGATGGTGGCGCAACCCGTCCCGATATGGTACAATGTTTATTCGTCCAGTACCGCAGCGGCCGTCGCGCGCGGGCGCGGGCGGGGAATCAAGGAGGTTGCCGATGGCCACGCCGAGCATGGAAGATTATCTGGAGCGCATCTACCGACTGATCGACGAGAAGGGCTACGCCCGCGTATCCGACATCGCGGAAGGCCTGGACGTCCATCCGTCGTCCGTTACGAAGATGATCCAGAAACTCGACAAGGACGAATACCTGGTGTACGAGAAATATCGCGGTCTCGTCCTGACGGCCAAAGGCAAACGGCTCGGCAAGCGCCTCGTCGACCGCCACAAGCTGCTTGAACAGTTTCTGGAACTGATCGGCGTCCGGGAGGAAAATATTTACCGCGACGTCGAAGGCATCGAGCATCACCTGAGCCGGGATTCGATCGCCTGCATCGAGGCGCTCGTCGAATTTTTCCGGCGCGATCCGAAGCGTCTCGAGGAGCTGACGGCGCTGCGCCGCGAGCTGGAAAGCGAATAATGCGCGGAATGAGACGACCCGCTGACCGTGAGCAGTCAGCGGGTCGTTTTGCGTGTTCAGTGATATCTCGGCCGATCCTCGTCGTCGTCCCGTCCGCCTTCAATGACCCGGAACGGCATCGTCTTGCGCCGGGCCGGGGAGCCGGAACCGGAGCCGGAGCCGGTCTTCCGCCGGTCGCGCGCGGATGGCCGGGGCGTCCGGTAGCCCTGCCGCCGGAAGCGGCCGGGCGGAAATTTGTAGAGCAGGAACACGATGCCGAAGACGACGGCGGGGATGATGAGCTCGTGCGGATACTTCAGCAGCGTTGCGACGAGGCCGATCGCGGCAAGCGTCAACAGGACGGCCGCAAGCGGGGTGATTTTTCCGCGCATGGGCGTTCCCCCTTCATCTCAAGCGTTGGCGGCGCTCGCGGCGGCCTGTCCGGTCCGCTCCGACAGCCGGGCGTCGAGTTCGCGCATCCGGTTGAACGAAGCGATCGAGACCGCGACCTGGTCGTCCGTCGGTTCCTTCGTCGTCAACAGCTGCAGCCACAGTCCCGGATAGCCGAGGTACCGGAGCACCGGAATCTCGCGCACCGCGTTCGTCAACCTCAGCACCTCATACGAGACGCCGAGCACGACGGGCAAGAGCAGAATCCGGATGTAGATCCGCTCCCAGATGCTGTTCCATTCGAAGACCGGCAGCGAATAGATGATGACGCCGACGATGACCGACAGGACGATGAAGCTGCTGCCGCACCGGTAGTGAAGGCGCGTATATTTCTGCACGTTCTGCACGGTCAGCTCCTCGCCGGCCTCGTAGCAGCTGATCACCTTGTGCTCGGCGCCGTGGTACTGGAACAGCCGCTTGATGATCGGCGTGAACGAGATCGCGTACAGATAGCCGAGCAGGAAGACGATCTTGATCAACCCTTCGATGACGGTGTGCAGCACCTTGTTTTCGAACGATTTGCCGAACAGCAGCTCTTCGACGGCGGCGGGCACGGCGGTGAAGACCAGCTTGCCGAGCACGAACGAAATGACCCCCGCGACCGCAACGCCGAAAATCATCGACAGGCTCCACATCGAGCCGCCGTCCTTCTTTCCGTCCGCGTCCTTCGCCTTCCGGTCTTCTTCTTCTCCCACCTCGTCTTCCGCGTACTGTTCGATCGAGAAATTGAGGTGCTGCGAACCTTTGGCGCTGGCATCGATCAGCCCGACGATGCCCCGGACGAACGGCACCTTGAGCAGCGCCTTCACCCACGGTTTCGTCGTTTTCGGCATTTCGTAGAATACGATTTCGTCGTTCTTCCGGCGGACCGCCGTCACGTTCACGTGCTTTCCGGAGAACATGACGCCTTCGATCACGGCCTGGCCGCCGTACAGGGCGGGTCTGTCCTGTGGCAATGCGCGTACCACCTTTCCTGATGCCCATTCGGATAATGGCATGCAGAATCATTGTACTTGATTCGGGCGACGATTGCCAACGGCTCCGTACGGGACGGGCGGCGAATGGCGGAAGTTCCGGCAACGCATACTATCCACGGCAAAAAAGCGACAGCGGCAAAGGAGGCAGAAGCGCATGTCCGGCATCTGGCACAGGGCGCGCACCCGCAGGCGGGAAGGCGGGACGAACCCGTGGGCGCACGCGGCCGCCACCGGATTCTGGGCCGGACTGATCTGGGGGCTTGTCCATTGGCTGTGCGAGCTGCTCAAGTTCACCTCCGTGCACGCGGGATACTGGATCGAGCCGTTCTTCCGGCGGGACTTCCTCGTCTCGCCGATCGGGCACGCGGCCGGCATCGGAGCGTTCATCCTCTTCTCGGTCGTCGCGGCGCTCTTGTACCGCGCGGCGTTCTTCCGGTTCCGCGGACCGTGGGCGGGCATCGTCTACGGCATCGCCTGGTGGGCCGTCATCTTCGCGGCGGTCGGGCCGTTCTTCGGGCTGACGGAACCGCTCGTCCGGATCGGCTGGAACACGATCTGGACCGAATGGAGCATCCACATGCTGTGGGGGCTGTTCATCGGCTACACGATCGCCTTCGAATTTCACGACGCGGCGCACGGCGAGCCTCAGCCGGCGGGGTGAACCGGCAGGGATTGACGGGACGGCATGGTTGGCGGGGGCGGCGAGGAGCGAAAGAAGCGCATGAACGGAGAAGCGCACGATGCGGGAGAGCGAGCGGATTTTTCGACGAGCAGGCACACAGGCAGCATCAGGCCCGGGCAAGCCGCCCGGGCCTTCCCGTCTCAGGCGGCCGTTGACCGGTCCGCCTGCCGCTTCTCAAAAGCGCCCGAATTGTGATAAAATGTCTAGGATCTTTGCTCAGGCTCCATAACGAGAGGTGCGACATGCCCAAAGTGCTTGTGCTGAACGGACCGAACCTGAACATGCTCGGCGTCAGGGAACCCGACGTGTACGGGACGGCCACGCTCGAGTCGATCGAGGCTTCGCTGCGCGAAGCGGCGGCCGGGCTCGGCGTTGAAATCGAATGTTTCCAGTCGAATCACGAAGGCGCCCTCATCGACCGCATCCACGAGTCGTACGGAAGGGTGGACGGCATCCTGATCAATCCCGGCGCGCTGACGCATTACAGCTACGCGCTGCGCGACGCGCTCACCACCGTCGCGCTGCCGGTGGTCGAAGTGCACCTGTCGAACATCCACAAGCGCGAGCCGTTCCGGCACGTGTCGGTCATTGCGCCGATCGCCGTCGGCCAGATCGCCGGCTTCGGCGCCTTCGGATACGAGCTTGGGCTTCAGGCGCTGGTCCGGGCGATCAAGGCGCGGAACGGCGCGGGCGGAGGAGAGTGATACGGATGGGCACGAAGAACCGCATTGAAGCGTTGCGCGCCGCGCTCGACGCGGCAGGGCTCGAGGCGATGCTCGTCGCTTCCGGGGTCAACCGGCGGTACCTGAGCGGCTTCACGGGGACGGCCGGAGCGCTGCTGTTCACGCCGCGCGGCCAATATCTGCTGACGGATTTCCGCTACGTGACGCAGGCGCCCTTGCAAGCCGTCGATTACGAGGTCGTCGAACACGCGCAGGACATGATGGACACCGTGAAGGCGCTGCTCGCCGAAGCGGGCGTCACCCGGCTCGGTTTCGAGGAGCGGCACGTGTCGTACGCCGACTGGTCGTCCTGGTCGAAGGCGCTGGCGCCGGTGGAACTGGTGCCTGTGGACGGGCTTCCCGAGAAGCTCCGGGAGAAGAAGGATGACGACGAGATCGCCGTGATCCGGGAGGCGGCGAAGCTGGCGGATGCGGCCTACGCGCACATCCTCCACTTCGTCCGGCCGGGCGTGACGGAGCTCGACCTCGCCGCCGAGCTGGAGTCGTTCATGCGCAAGAACGGCGCCACCGGTCCGTCGTTCGACACGATCGTCGCCTCGGGCGAGCGCTCGGCGATGCCGCACGGCGTCGCAAGCGACCGCAAGCTGCAGTCCGGCGAGTTCGTGACGTTCGACTTCGGCGTGCTTTATCGGGGGTACTGCTCCGACCTGACGCGCACGATCGTGGTCGGCGAGGCGACCGACCGCCATCGCGAGATCTACGGCATCGTGCTCGAAGCGCAGGAGCACGCCCTCGCGAACATCCGGCCCGGCATGACGGGGCGCGAGGCGGACGCCTTGACGCGGGATGTGATCACAAGGTATGGTTATGGTGAGTTTTTCGGACACGGCACGGGACATGGCATCGGCCTGGAGATCCACGAGGCGCCCAGACTGTCGCAGCGCAGCGACACGGTGCTCGAGCCGGGCATGGTCGTGACCGTCGAGCCCGGCATCTACATTCCGGGATTCGGCGGCGTGCGGATCGAGGATGACGTCGTCGTCACGGAGTCCGGTATCCACGTTCTGACCTCATCCCCGAAAGCGTTCTTCGCGACGGGATAGGCTATAGGCAAGTCGGGCCGGCCGAAGCCGGCTCCAAAGATGCAGGGAGGAAGAGAACAGTGATCTCAGTCAACGATTTCAGAACCGGTCTTACGATCGAAGTGGACGGAGAAATCTTTTCCGTCGTTGAATTCCAGCACGTGAAACCGGGCAAGGGCGCGGCGTTCGTCCGTTCGAAGCTGAAGAACCTGCGCAACGGCAACCTCGTCGAGAAAACGTTCCGCGCGGGCGAAAACGTAAACCGGGCCCAGATCGAGAACCGCGAGGTGCAATACCTGTACAACTCGGGCAACGAATACGTGTTCATGGACAACCAGACCTTCGACCAGTTCTCGCTCGACAGGAAGCAGCTCGAATGGGAGATCAACTTCCTGAAGGAGAACATGAACGTCAACATCCAGTTCTATCAAGGCGAGATCATCGGCATCAACCTGCCGAACAGCGTCGAGCTGAAGGTCGTCGAGACCGAGCCGGGCATCCGCGGCAACACGGCGACGGGCGCGACGAAGAACGCGAAGCTCGAGACCGGGCTGAACGTTCAGGTGCCGCTCTTCATCAACGAGGGCGACGTGCTCCTGATCGACACCCGCGAAGGCAAATACATTTCCCGCGCCTGACGCGCGGAGGCAAGCCGTCCGGAACCGCCGGACGGCTTTCTCGTGCCGGCGGGCGGCTTGTCCTTCGCTTTGTGAGAAATGTCTATGCCGGACACGGGTCTTGATGCTATAATATTGATCTGTATGTGCATGCGACTGATTCGGATAGGAGTGAGACGGCATTGTCGTTGATCGTAATGAAATTCGGCGGCAGCTCGGTCGGCACGCCGGAGCGGATGAAGCATGTCGCCGGGCGCATCCTGGCGAGACGGCGGGAGGGCCATGACATCGTCGTCGTTGTCTCGGCGATGGGGGACACGACGGACGATCTGATCGACCTGTCGAAGCAGCTCAACCCGAACCCGTCGGCGCGCGAGATGGATATGCTGCTGACGACCGGGGAGCAGGTGTCGGTCGCGCTTCTCGCCATGACGATCCAGGCGATGGGCGGCGAGGCGGTGTCGCTGACCGGCTGGCAGGCCGGCATCACGACCGAGCCGGTGCACGGCCGCGCGAAGATCTCGAACATCGCGCCGGACCGCGTCCACGCCGGGCTGAAGGAAGGACGTATCGTCATCGTGGCCGGCTTCCAGGGCGTGACGGAAGCGGGCGAGATCACGACGCTCGGCCGCGGCGGCTCGGACACGACGGCCGTCGCGCTGGCGGCCGCGCTGAATGCCGATCTGTGCGAGATCTACACGGACGTCGACGGCGTGTATTCGACCGACCCGCGGGTCGTGCGCAACGCCCGCAAGCTGGACGCCATCACCTACGACGAAATGCTGGAGCTCGCCCATCTCGGCGCGGCGGTTCTCCATCCGCGCGCCGTCGAATACGCGAAGCAATACAACGTGACGCTCGTCGTACGCTCGAGCTTCACGGACCGCGAAGGTACGCAAGTGAAGGAGGAAGCAGCGATGGAACAGGGCATTGCCGTCCGCGGCATCGCCTATGACAAGAACGTGGCCCGCATCAGCATCATGGGCGTGGAGGATGTGCCGGGCGTGCTGGCGAAGGTGTTCGGCGCCCTCGCCGAAGCCGGCATCGATGTCGACATTATCGTGCAGAGCGGCGTGCAGGACGGCAAGGCCGATTTCTCGTTCACCGTCTCCGGCGATGTCCTCGACGCGGCCATGCGCGTCATCGGGCAGGTGCGCAGCGCGGTGCCCTATCGCGAAGCGACGAGCGAGAGCGGCCTCGTGAAGGTGTCGATCGTCGGCGCCGGAATGGTCAGCAATCCGGGAGTCGCCGCGCAGATGTTCAAGACGATCAGCAGCCTCGGCGTCAACATCAAGATGGTAAGCACGTCGGAGATCAAGGTGTCCTGCGTCATCGACGCGGAGCCGCTTCACGACGTCGTCCGGGCGCTGCACACCGCCTACGGCCTCGACACGAACGAGCAGGCGTTCGTCGGCGGCCCGCAGGTGCGCCGCTGATCCGCAAGCCATAACCGCCCGCTCTCCGAAGCGGGCGGTTTTTTTTCTGCGGGCGACCAATCCATTTCGACCGTCCGGTTGATGTCAGGCCGGACCCGACCAGGAAGCGCCTTCGATTGCAACGAAGCATCCTCGTTACCGCCCCGCCGGTATGGTAACGCTTGTCCCTGTAGCGAGATATTCAAGTTTCGGCCGATACGGCATTGCCCTTGAATTAGTCAGCCGCGTTTTTTTGTTCCGGGCGCGCTACGTCAGGCGGTCCGCGATGAACGTCAGCAGTTTGTACAGGATGACGGTGATCCCGGCCGCCATGAGCGGACCGACCGGGATGCCGCGCAGGAAGACGATGCCGAGGATCGAGCCGATCACCATGCCGACGATGAGCTGCGGGTCGAGCCGTAGCATCTCCAGTCCCTTGCCGTTCAACCAGGTGGCGAGCGCTCCGCCGAGCAGCGCGATCCAGCCCGGCCAGGACGAGAAGGCGGCGAGCATTTCCTTCCATTGAATGCGGCCCGTCGCGAACGGCACGAGCACGCTGAACGTGAGGCACAGCAGGCCGAGCTCGAGCCCGCGCCGCTCGAGGAGCGGGAGGAACCGGTCCAGATGGACGAGCTTGATGATGAGCAGCATGCAGGCGGCCGTCGAAATGATCGGGCTTCGGCCGACGATGCCGACGATGATCAGGGCGACGAGGATGATTTCACCGGTCAAGGAAGCTCTCTCCCGAAGCCGCCCAGATTTTCGGCAGGCCGTCTTCGTGCGTGCCATGCCGCGCGCCTGCCGCGGGGGCGGCGCCGGCCGCTGCGGCCCGCTTGCGGCGGCTTCGTTCCATTGTATGTCCAGGCCCCCCGCGCCATGCCTCGGGCAGTTTCCGCAGCGGGTCGCGCCGATCAGATCACGTAATCGCCGAGCGCCGGCTCCTTCTGCATCATGAACGTGTCGTTCCGGAGTCCCCTCCGCATCGCCTCCAATGTCAGCACATCCCCCGGCGCGATGTTGCCGAGATGGACGTTCGGTCCGATCTCGCGGATCAGGAACACCTGCTGCTCCTTCCGCGGCGCTTCCCACATGATCCGGTCCGTGTCCGGGATCAGCCTGACGATCCGTTCGAACAGCGCCCGGTCCGGACGGCCCTCGCCGTCGAACATCCCGACCGTTCCGGATTCCCGCGCCTCGATCGTCACCAGCGCGGCGCCCGCCTCCCAATCCGCCTCCGCCGTCGTCAGCAGTTCGTACGGATCGATCGCGGCGCCCGCCTCCTTTTTCCCGTATTCCGAAAAAACGTTCAGCCCCCGCGCGCGCGCCTCCCGGATGAGCGCATTCCGCCTCCTCCGCCCGAGCTCGATCGTCCCTTCCGACACCTCGACGGCGTCGAAGCCGAGGGCGCACACCGCGTCGAAGAACGCGGCGACGGCTCCCAGCCGGACCGCCGTCTCGAGCAGCGTGCCGCCGGGCATGACGGATATACCGCGCCGCCGCGCGCACGCGATCTTCCGGATCAGCAGATCCTCCGGGTAGAGCACGGAGGTGCCGAACGCCAGCTTGACGATGTCGATGTAGTCGCCGGCGGAGTCGATCAGGTCGCAGAAGGCGTGCCAGCCGACGCCCCTGTCGATCACCATCGTCTTGCCGCCCGCGCGCGCCGCGACGTCCTCCCTCAGGGAGCCGCGCTCGCCGGCCGGATCGCGCAGCGGCGCGGTCCACGCCCCTCGTGGGGTCATGATCATCATGGCCTTCTCCTCGCTTTCCTTTCATCCGCGAGCAATATATGCGCCCGGACCCGGGCGGGTGCCCGTCATGCGGCGGGACGAGCCCGCATAGAGTGTACCGACCGGCCGCCGGACGGCACGGCTCAAGCGGAGGTGGTCCGCATGATCAACAAAATCGTGCTCGCGATGGCGTCGCTCCGGCTCATGTCGGGCGGCATCGAGATGCTCGCGGCGCTCGTCATGCTCAGGCTCAACCAGGTCGACAAGGCGCTTGTCGTCAACTCGTCGCTCGCGCTGGTCGGGCCGCTCGTCCTGCTCACGACGACGGCGGTCGGGCTCGCCGGCCTGGCGGACAGGCTGTCGCCTTCGAAGCTAGCGTGGATCGCGGCGGGCGTCACCTGTCTTCTGATCGGCATTCTCAAAAAATAGCACCCTCGTCCGCGGCGCGGGACTTGCCTGGCATAATCCGCGAAACCGCCGGCATATAAATGAGACAAGTACCGCGGCGGCAAGCGGACCTTGAGGGGGGAGAACGATGCTCGACGGCTTGCTGAATCTGCTGCCCGCGGAGCTGGCGTCGCGGATCCGCGCCCTGCCCGCCTCCGTCCTGGACGGGCTGGAGGAGATTCGCGTCCGGCAGGACAGGCCGCTCGAGGTCGGCCACGCCGGAGGTTTCGCCTTCGTGACGGCGGCCGGCGCGCTCTCCGCCGACCCGGCCGAAGGCTGGCGGCCAACCGCGGAATTGTGCGCCCGCCTGCTCGAGCGGATCACGAACCATTCGCTCTACGCGATGGAAGAGGAGCTGCGCCGCGGCTACGTGACGGTGTCCGGCGGCCACCGGATCGGCCTGGCGGGGCGGACGGTGCTCGAGGGCGGCGCCGTCAGGGGTCTGCGCGACATCGGCGCGTTCAACATCCGGATTGCGCGCGACATCCGCGGCGCGGCCCGGCGGCTTCTGCCGCACATCGCCGACCGCGCGCGCCGGAGCCTGCTGTCGACGCTGATCGTCGCGCCGCCGCAGCAGGGGAAGACGACGATGCTGCGCGACATCATCCGCGCCGTCAGCTACGGCGACTGGCCGATGCCGGAAGCCCGCGGCTGGCCGGCGCGCAAGGTCGGCGTCGTCGACGAGCGGTCCGAGATCGCCGCGTGCGTCCGGGGCGTGCCGGTGTTCGACGTCGGCCCGCGCACCGACGTGCTCGACGCCTGTCCGAAGGCGGAAGGCATGATGATGCTGCTCCGCTCGATGTCGCCCGAGCTGCTGGCCGCCGACGAGATCGGCCGGCCGGAGGACGCCGATGCGATCCGCGAGGCGGCGCACGCCGGAGTGCCGGTCATCGCGACGGCGCACGCGAGCGACCTGGAAGACGCGCGCGGCCGGACGGCGATCCGCCGGCTCGTCGACGAAGGCGTCTTCAAGGCCGTCGTCGAGCTCCGCCGCCGCGGCGCGGAGGTCTCGTTCCGCGTCGTCCGGCCGATCCCGGCGGCGCGCGAGCCGACCCGGCGGGCGGAGGGCGCGGGAGCATGCTGAAGCTGGCCGGCGCCATCCTCGTATTGCTGTCCGGCACGCTGATCGGCTTCCGCCAGGCCGCCCGGTACGCGGAGCGCACGGCGCAGATCCGGCAACTGCTCCATGTGCTGCAGCGGCTGGAGACCGAGATCGGCTTCGGGCACACGCCGCTGCCCGAGGCGCTCGAGCGGGCCGCAGCGGGCGCGGCGGAACCGGTCGCCGCGATCTTTCGCCGCACGGCGGCGCGGCTGCGGGCGGGCGGCGCCGCCGTCCGCGAGGCGCTGCGCGCGGCGGTCGACGAAGGCTGGACCCGCACGGCGATGCGCGAGCCTGAACGGGCGGCGATCGTCCGGCTCGGCGACGCGCTCGGAGTCAGCGACCGGGATGACCAGATCCGCCATCTGCGGCTGGCGTCCGCGCTGCTTGCGGCCGAAGAAGCCGGGGCGCGGGACGAGCAGGCCCGCTACGGCAAGATGTGGAGAAGCCTTGGCTTCATGGCCGCGCTGCTTGTCGTGATTCTCATGTTGTAGCGGGAGGCCGGGCAATGGGTATCGACGTCAGCGCCATTTTCCAGATCGCGGGCATCGGGATCATCATCGCGATGATCCACACGGTGCTCAAGCAGATGGGCAAGGAAGACATGGCGCATTGGGTAACGCTGATCGGTTTCGTGGTCGTGCTTTTCATGGTCGTCCGGCTGCTGAACGATCTGTTCCGGGAGATCAAGGCGATCTTCCTCTTCCAGTAGTACCGGCTCCGCCGGTTCCGGCGGCCGGCAAGGACGGACGCAAGCGGGTGAACGCGCGTGGACATCATCCAACTCGTCGGACTCGGCCTGGTCGCGGCGGTGCTCATTCTCGTGATCCGGGAGCAGAAACCGCTGTTCGCCTTTCTCCTCGCGGCGTTCACCGGACTGTACGTGTTCCTCGCGCTGGCGGGCAAGATCGGCGAGGTGATCGCGATGCTCCAGCGGCTGGCCGACCGTTCGGGCATCCCGGGCATCTACCTCGAGACGGTGCTGAAGATCATCGGCATCGCCTACATCGCCGAGTTCGGCGCGCAGATCGTGCGGGACGCGGGCCAGGAGAGTGTGGCGTCGAAAATCGAGACCGCGGGCAAGGTGTTCATTCTCGTCATGGCCATCCCCATCATCGGCGTCATCATCGAGACGGTCATCGGGATGCTGCCCGAAGGGGGGTGACGCGCTTGCGCCTGCTGCTGGCGATGGCGCTGGTCTGGACGCTGCTTGCGGCAGGCGCCGAAACCGCGGCGGCCGCGGCGCGCGCGGCGGCGGTTCCGGACCCGTCCGGGCTTTCCCCGGCGCCGGAAGAAGCGGAAGCGGAGGAGACGGACGGGGGGCTTTCGCGGCGGCTCACGGAGGAGCAGCTCGAGGCGATCGACACCCGCGCGATCGAGGCGTACTGGAACGGTCTGATGCGCGAGTACGGCGGCTTCTTTCCCGAAGGCCGGGCGCCCGGATTCATGGATCTCGTCATGCCCGGAGGCGAGAAGCTCGACATCGGCGCCGTGCTCACCGGCATCGTCCGCTACCTGCTGCACGAGGTGATCTACAGCGGACGGCTGATCGGCACGATCGTGCTGCTGACCGTCTTCTGCATGATCCTCGAGACCGTCCAGTCCGCGTTCGAGCGCGGCGCGGTCAGCAAGGCCGCCTACGCCGTCGCCTGCATGGTGCTGCTCGTGCTGGCGGCGAACAGCTTCGACGCGGCCTTCGGCTACGCGCGGGAAGCGATCGGCGGCATGGTCCAGTTCATGATGGCGATGGTGCCGCTGTTGCTCACGCTGCTTGCTTCCATGGGCAACGTCGTCACCGTGACGGTGATGCATCCGCTCATCGTGTTCATGATCTACGCGGTCGGCACGCTGATCCACGCGGTCGTGTTCCCGCTGCTGTTCTTCTCGGCGGTGCTGCACATCGCGAGCTCCATCTCGGAGAGGTTCAAGGCGACGCAGCTCGCGGATCTGCTCCGCGCGATTGCGGCGGGCGCGCTCGGCGTGCTGCTGACCGTCTTCCTCGGCGTCATCACGGTGCAGGGCGCGACCGGTTCGGTCACGGACGGCGTGGCGCTGCGCACCGCCAAGTTCGTCACCGGCAACTTCGTGCCGGTCGTCGGCCGGATGTTCTCCGACGCGGCCGACACGGTGATCGGCGCGTCGGTCGTCGTCAAGAACGCGATCGGCATCGCGGGCGTCGTCATCCTGCTGTTCATCTGCCTGTTCCCGGCGGTCAAGATCGTCGCGCTCGCCGTCATCTACCGGCTGTCGGCGGCCGTGCTGCAGCCGCTCGGCGGAAGTCCGGTCATCGCGTGCCTCGAGACGATCGGCAAGACGATGGTGTACGTGTTCGCCGCCGTGGCGGCGGTCGGCATGATGTTCTTCCTCGCCGTCACGATCATTCTGGCCGCCGGCAACGCGGCGCTCATGATCCGCTGACCGCCCGGGCACGCCGGACACGGAGAAGGGAGGCATGCCGCATGATGGCGTGGCTGGGCGAATGGCTGGGGCAGGTGCTCGCCGTCCTGCTCCTCGCCGCGGTCGTCGATCTGCTCGTGCCAGGCAAGGCGTACGAGCGATACACGCGGCTCGCGCTCGGCCTCATCATCCTGACGGCGATGCTCGGCCCGCTGCTGAAGCTCTTCCGGGAAGATCCGGAGCGGCTGCTCGGCCGGGGGTTCGCCGGACTGGAAGCGCAGGCGGACCGGTCGACGCCGCGGATGCCCGGGCTGAACGACATCCGGCGCGAAGCCGGCGAGCTGCGCGAGCGGCGGGAGCGGCAGGCGAGGGAGCTGGCGGCGCGGGCGATCGAAGCGTCGATCCGCGAGGCGGTGAACCGGCTGGGCGGCCCGAAGGCGAGGGAAGTCCGGGCCGAGATTGCGGAAGGCCGGGACGGCGCGGAGATCCGGTCGGTCTCCATCGTGCTCGAAACCGGCGAAGGCGGCGCGGAAGGCGCGGCGGCCGGAGCGGAGCCCGCGGGCGGGCCGGTCGGCGGGAGCGGGGAACGGATCCGGATCGGGCCGATCGAGCCCGTGGCCCCGGTGGACGCCGTCCGCGTCCGCGTCGGCGGCGCCTTCCCGGCGTCCGGTCGGGAAGACGGCGAAGACGGGCGCCCGCCGGACGGGCTCCGGGCGGCGCCCGACGGAATCGCGGCCGTCATCAGGGCGGTCGTTCACCAGGGTTGGGGGGTGGAGCCGGATCGGATAACGGTGTGGATGCCGGCCTGACGCGGCCGGCAGCAAGTCGAGCGGGAGGGATTCCGGGTGGCGAAATGGCTGGAGGGGCTGGAGCGGATCGCGGGCAGCGGACCGGACGGGGAGAAGCGGGTCCGCTCGCTGCGCTGGCTGCTGCTCATCGGCGGTCTGGGAGCGGCGCTGCTGCTCGTCAATTCGTTCCTGTCGATGCGCGGCGTCGAACCGGACGACGGCGCCGCCGGCCCGCCCCCGGAAGGCGAAGAGGTGTTCGCGAGCCGCGAGCCGCGCTACGCTTCGCCGTTCGAGGCGATCGAGCAGCCGCTGGAGGCGCGGCTCAAGGACATGCTGGAGAAGATCGTCGGCGTCGGCACGGTCGACGTGCTCGTCACCGTCGAATCGACCGAGGAGATTGTCTACGAGAAGAACGGCCGGCTGACGCGGCAGCAGACCGATGAGACGGACGGGCAGGGCGGCACCCGGCACATCACGCAGATCACGCAGGACGGCTCGGTCGTCCTCTACGAGGTGTCGGGCGGGCAGACGCCGGTCGTCGTCAAGCGGATCCAGCCGAAGATCCGCGGCATCCTCGTCGTCGCGAAGGGCGCGGAGAACCGGACGGTCCGCGAGCTCATCCTGGACGCCGTGCGCAAGGGCACGGGCGTGCCGGCCGGCCGCGTCTCGGTCGTGCCGCGCAAGACGGGTTGACCGAAAGCAGCATTCACGGGGGAGGAGAACGTTCATGAACACGAGAAGGCAGACGATTTGGCTGGTGTCGATGTTGAGCCTGATGGTCGTGCTGTCGGCGTACTATCTGTTCACGGAGGATCTCGACACGGGACCGAAGGGAACGGAGCACGCGGCGGCGGACGATCACGGCATCGCCGTTCACGAGGCGGAGCCGGGAAGCGAGTGGGCGGCGGACGGTTCGGATCTGTCGGCGGAGGAGGCCGAGGTGCTCCGACAGCTCGAGGCCCAGGGCATCGGCACGTCGGGCGGCGACTACATCGCGAAGCTGCAGTACGCGCGCGCCGAGGAGTTCGCCGAGGAGGCCGAGCGGCTGTACGGCATCATCGCGGACACGAGCCTGGACCCGGGCGAGTCGTCGGCGGCGATGGAGCAGCTCAGCCGTCTGGAGGAGAAGGAGGAGAAAATCACCGGCATCGAGGAGCAACTTCAGGCCCGCTTCCCGAACGTCGTCGTGACGGAGGAGAACAACCGGTACAAGGTCGTCGTCCAGAGCGAGAAGCTGGGGGCCGCGGACGCGGTCGAGATCGTCGACCTCGTCATGAAGACGATGGACGTGTCGGCCGACCGGGTGTCGGTGCAATACGTGCCGTGAGGAAGCGGACCCGCCGGGGACGGAGCGCGTCTCCGGCTTTTTGCCTTGGCGCGGAAGGCGCCGGGACGCGGAACAGGAAAAAGATGTACGAGTTCCTATCGGATTGTGCTATAATACTTACGTTCAGTGAAGGAACAGGCGCTCGGACAGGTTTTCCGCCGCGGCGCCCAGACGCTTAAGGAGTGAAACGCGCTCATGTTCAAACTCAGTGAGATCAAAGAATTGATCAAGCTGGTCGATTCGACTTCGGTGCAGGAACTGGAGATCGAAAACGAAGGCTCGCGCCTGGTCATCCGCAAGCCGGGCAAGGCCGAGGTCGCCTATGTTCCGGCGCCGCAAGCCGTTCCCGCGCATATACCGGCCGCGGTCCAGGCTCCGGCTCCCGAAGCCGCCGCTCCCGCCGAACCGGCGCCCGCGCCGGCCCGGACGGACAATCTGCACCAGATCGTATCCCCGATGGTCGGCACGTTCTACCGCGCGCCTTCGCCGGACGCGCCGCCGTTCGTCAACGTGGGCGACCGCGTCACCGAGAAGACCGTCGTCTGCATCCTCGAGGCGATGAAGCTGATGAATCCGCTCGAAGCCGAGGTGCGGGGCGAGATCGTCGACATCCTCGTCGAGAACGGGCAGCTGGTCGAATACGGACAGCCGCTTTTCCTCGTGAAGCCGGACTGATCCGGCGGCGGCTCACGCATCGTCGAAAGGGGTAACAACGATTGAACTTTCATAAAATCCTGATCGCGAACCGCGGCGAGATCGCCGTCCGGATCATCCGCGCCTGCCGCGAGCTCGGCATCGGCACGGTCGCCGTCTACTCGGAGGCGGACCGTGACGCGCTGCACGTGCGGCTCGCGGACGAGGCCTACTGCATCGGACCGACGCCGCTCAAGGACAGCTATCTGAACTTCGCGAACATCATGAGCGTCGCGACGCTGACCGGTTGCGACGCGATCCATCCGGGCTACGGCTTCCTGTCCGAAAATGCGGACTTTGCGGAGATCGTCGAGTCCTGCAACATCGCGTTCATCGGCCCGCCGGCGGAAGCGATCGCCCGCATGGGCGACAAGTCGGCGGCGAAGCAGACGATGAAGGAGGCGGACGTGCCGGTCATCCCGGGCTCCGACGGGCTCGTGACCGACACGGACGAAGCGGTCCGCATCGCCCGCGAGATCGGCTACCCGGTCATCATCAAGGCGACGGCGGGCGGCGGCGGCCGCGGCATCCGCATCGCGGAGGACGAGGAGGCGCTGATCGCCGGCATCGAGACCGCTCGCCAGGAGGCCGAGAAGGCGTTCGGCAACGGCGGCGTCTACATCGAGAAGTATCTGACGGGCATGAAGCATGTCGAGATCCAGATCATGGCCGACAAGTACGGCAACGTCGTCCACCTGTTCGAGCGCGACTGCTCCGTGCAGCGCCGCCGGCAGAAGCTGATCGAGGAGGCGCCCTGCCCGGTGATGACGCCGGAGCTCCGGGAGCGGATGGGCCAGGCGGCCGTGCGCGCCGCGAAGGCGGTCGGCTACGTCGGCGCGGGCACGTTCGAGTTTCTGCTCGGGCCGGACGGCCGGTTTTACTTCATGGAGATGAACACCCGCATCCAGGTCGAGCATCCGGTCACGGAGATGATCACGGGCGTCGACCTGATCCGCGAGATGATCCGCGTCGCGGAAGGGCACCCGCTGTCGTTCACGCAGGAGGATCTGAAGATCGACGGCTGGGCGATCGAATGCCGCATCAACGCGGAGGATCCGGAGCGGGGCTTCATGCCGTCGCCGGGCACCCTGAAGTTCTATCTGCCTCCCGGCGGCATCGGCGTGCGCGTCGACAGCGGCGCGTACCCGGGGCTCGTCATCACGCCCCACTACGACTCGATGATCGCGAAATTGATCGTGTGGGCGCCGACGCGCGAGGAGGCGATCGCGCGCATGCGGCGCGCGCTGGCCGAGTTCGCGATCGACGGCATCAAGACGACGATCCCGTTCCATCTCAGGGTGTTGAACCATCCGGTGTTCGAGCGCGGCGACTTCGACATCAAGTTCCTCGAGGAGCACGACCTGTTCGCCGATGAAGCGGGTTTGTCATAATTCCCGCACAATGCTATAGTATAGAAATAAGCACGGATAAGCCCAGATCCCGCGTTTCCTTCGCGCCGGAGCCGGCGGCCCCGGCGCGCGGGAGCGGAGGAGTTGACAGGGAGGTGCAGCATGGAAACCATAGCGGAAGCGGCCGAATTCGAACGCACGGAGATCGGCACGATCCAGATCGCGCCGGAGGTCATCGCGGTGATCGCGGGACTGGCGACGGTGGAAGTGAGCGGCGTGGCGGGCATGAGCGGCGGCATCGCCGGCGGCATCGCCGAGCTGCTCGGCCGGAAGAATCTGGCCAAGGGCGTCAAGGTCGAAGTCGGCCAGAAGGAAGCCGCGGTCGATGTCTCGATCGTCGTCGAATACGGTTACCGGATTCCGGAAGTCGCCTCCGAGATCCAGCGCAGCGTGAAGCGGTCGATCGAGACGATGACCGGCCTGTCGGTCGTCGAGGTGAACGTGCACATCCACGACGTGCACTTCAAGTCGGCCGAGAAGACGGAGGAAGAAGAGACGCACCGGGTGAAGTAATTGCTTTGCACGGGTTTTCCCCTCGTGGACGGCATGCCCGCCCGTCGGGGGGATTTTCATTATGGGGAGAGATGACGAATTGGCCAGGGTATTGGACAAACTGCTGCTGTTCATCTACAGTCTGATCATCCTCGCGGCGTCGATCGCCTTCCTCGCCGCCTCCGCGGGCGTCATCGCCGAGGACAGCGCGCTGGACTTCGTCCGCGAAGAACTTTACGGCGGATGGGGCGTCCGGACCGCCGTCATCATCGTCTCCGCCGTCATGCTGCTGATCAGCCTCCGTTTCCTCTACGTCGCGCTTCGCAGGGGCGGCGGCGCCGCGCCGTCGATCGATCAGCGGACCGAGTTCGGAGACATCCGCATCTCGCTCGAGACCGTCGAGAACCTGGCGCTCAAGGCGGCGTCCCGCCATCGCGGCGTGCAGGATCTGCGCGCGCGCATCCGCGTCACCGACGCCGGCATCGACATCTCGGTGCGCGCCGTCGTGGACGGCGACAGCCCGATTCCGGCGCTGTCGGAGGAAATCCAGCGGTCGGTCAGGGACCATGTCGAGGAAATCACCGGAATTCCCGTGGCGAATGTCGCCGTCTACATCGCGAACATCGTGCGGACCCAGACGTTCAAGAACCGCGTGGAATAAGAGGGGGAGTCTGCCATGTTCTGGAGGGAGCTCCTGCAGACGCACGGGGGTCGTGCCGCGGGCGTGCTGGCCGGCGTGTTCTTCGGCATCATCTATCTGATCGCGGGCTTCTGGGATATGCTGTTTTTCGCGCTGCTCGTTTGGATCGGGTACTACATAGGCAGAATGAAAGACGAGCGGAGCGGGCCGGCGATTCCCTGGGATCGGCTCAAGGAATGGTGGGGCGACAGGTGGCGCCGGTTCCGATAGACCCTGTGATTTCCTCCGTGCGCCGGAGGCGGCGGCCGGTATTCGGTGCAGGGAGGAGATCATAGGTTTTTTTCGCTTCACAGACAGGATTCGGCCCGGGGCCGACCGGACCGGGCCATAGCAACGGGAGGAACTATGAGACGCAGACTGGCGCGCGAGATCGCCGTGCAGGCGTTGTACCAGATGGAGATGAACGACGTGGCCGCCGAGGACGCGGTCGCGATGATCGCGGAGGAGGCGCTCGGAGAAGACAGCGAGCTCGGCGCGGAGGAGCGCGTGCTCCGGCAGGCCGTTCCGCGGGCGCTGGAGCTGATCCGGGGCGTGGACGGCGCGCGGGCCGCGATCGACCGGATGCTGCAGCAGTATTTGACCGGCTGGCAGATGGACAGGCTGTCCCGCGTCGACCGGCAGATTCTGCGGCTGGCCGCGTACGAGATCGTCTGGCTCGACGATGTGCCGCCCAAGGCGGCGGTGAACGAGGCGATCGAGCTGGCGAAGCGCTTCGGCACCGAGGAATCGGGCAAGTTCGTCAACGGCGTTCTCGGCCGGGTCCTTGACGAGCTGGCGACATTGAAGCAGAACCGGCCAATCTGAAGAAGGAGTGGAACCATGTCCGCTAGCATCATTAACGGGAAAGAGATCGCAAGCGCGATTCGGGAGGAGATTCGCGCGGAGACGGAGGCGCTCAAAGCCCGCGGCATCGTGCCGGGGCTGGCGGTCGTCCTTGTCGGCGACGACCCGGCTTCGAAGGTGTACGTCGGCAACAAGGAAAAGGCGTGCCTGGCGATGGGCTTTCATTCGGAGGTGCGCCGGCTGCCGGCGGATACGGCGCAGGATGAGCTTCTTGCCGTGATCGACCGGCTGAACGAAGATCCGGCCATCCACGGCATCCTCGTGCAGCTGCCGCTGCCGAAGCATATCGACGAGAAGGCGGTCATCGACGCGATCCGCGTCGACAAGGACGTCGACGGTTTCCACCCGGTGAACACGGGGAATCTGGTGATCGGCTCAGACAGCCTGCTGCCGTGCACGCCGGCCGGCTGCGTCGAGCTGCTCAAGCGGTCGGGCATCGGGATCGCCGGCAAGCACGTGGTCGTCATCGGCCGCAGCAACATCGTCGGCAAGCCGGCGGCCCTGCTGATGCTGCGCGAGCACGCGACGGTGACGATCTGCCATTCGCGCACGACCAACCTGGAGGAGATCGCGCGGCAAGCCGACATCCTTGTCGTCGCGATCGGCAAGGCGAAGGCGATTGACGCCCGGTATGTGAAACCCGGCGCCGTCGTCCTCGACGTCGGCGTCAACCGGATGCCGGACGGGAAATACGCCGGCGACGTCGACTTCGACAGCGTGTCGGAAGTGGCCGGCTGGATTACGCCGGTGCCGGGCGGCGTCGGTCCGATGACGATCACGATGCTGCTGCGCAACACGCTGACCGCGGCCAAGCGCATCCACGGCATCGGCTGATCGCGGGCGGACGTTCCGGGGAGTGGAGTCTGTGGGAGAGGCGCGCATTTTTTCGGTCCGGGAGATCACCCGGTACATCCGGATGAAGCTGGAATCGGACGAGCTGCTCGGCGACGTGTGGCTGCGCGGGGAGATCTCGAATTTCACCCATCATTCGAGCGGACACATGTATTTCACGCTGAAGGACGAAGCGAGCCGGATCAAGTGCATCATGTTCGCCGCCCATAACCGGAAGCTGCCCTTCATGCCGCGCGACGGGACGAAGGTGATCGCCCGCGGCAACGTGTCGGTCTACGAGCGGGACGGCAATTATCAATTCTATGTGACGCAGATGCAGCCGGACGGAATCGGCTCGCTGTACCTGGCCTTCGAGCAGCTCAAGAAGAAGCTGGAGGCCGAAGGGCTGTTCGACCCGGCGCGCAAGCGGCCGCTGCCGCGATTCCCCCGCACGATCGGCGTCGTCACGTCGCCGACCGGAGCCGCGATCCGCGATATCCTGACGACGCTCGGACGACGGTATCCCCAGGCCAGGGTGACGCTCGTCCCGGTGCTCGTCCAGGGGGAGGGCGCGGCGCCGTCGATCGTGCGGGCGATCGAGCTGCTGAACCGGATCGGCGAGGCGGATGTGTTGATCGTCGGGCGCGGCGGAGGATCGATCGAGGAATTGTGGGCGTTCAATGAGGAGATCGTCGCCCGCGCCATCGCGGCGTCCCGCATTCCGGTCATCTCCGCCGTCGGACACGAGACGGATTTCACGATCGCCGACTTCGCGGCGGATCTCCGCGCCCCGACGCCGACGGCGGCGGCCGAGCTGGCGGTGCCGCACGCGATGGAGCTGCGCGAGACGCTCGAGCATCTGAGACGGCGCATGCGCGGCGCGCTCTCCGCGACCGTCGAGTCGCGCAGGACGCGGCTCGAGCGCGTCCGCCGCTCGCCGGCGCTGCTCTATCCGCGGCGCTATCTGCTCGCGCACGCGGAGCGGCTTGACCGTGCAGGCGAGCGGCTGCGCGAGCGGATGCGGAACCGGTCCGGGCAGAGCCGGCAGCGATTGCTGGCATTGCGGGCGCGGCTTGCGGCGGCGCATCCGGGCGGCAAGGCGGCTGTGGCCGCGGCCCGGCGGCGCGAGGCGGAGCGGCGGCTGGCGTCCGCGATGCGGGCGTCCGTGAAGGACGCCGCGCAGCGGCTCGCGATGTCGATGCGCCAGCTCGACGCGCTCAGCCCGCTCAAGGTCATGATGCGCGGCTACAGCCTCGTCTACGACGAGCGGGAGGAGCGGCTGATCCGGTCGATCCGGGACGTGCAGCCGGGCGACATGGTGAAGGTGCGGCTGACGGACGGCCGGCTGGAATGCCATATCTGGTCCATGAGAGGAGAGGACGCCCTTGGCGGAAACGAACGTTGAGCGGACGGACGTCGGGCAGCCGGGCGGCGAAACGCCCGCGGCGGAGTCCGGCGAAGCGTCCCTGAGCTTCGAGGAGGCGATGGAGCAGCTCGAGGCGATCGTCGCGAAGCTGGAGTCGGGCGACGTCCCGCTCGAGCAGGCGATCGAGCTGTTCCAGGAAGGCATGAAGCTGTCGCAACTGTGCGGCAGCAAGCTGGAGCAGGTCGAGCGGAAGATCGAGATGCTGATCGAGTCGGAGCAGGGGCTGCAGCGGAAACCGTTCGCGCCGGAGGAATGAGCGGAGTCTTCCGGCCGCGGCTTTTTTCATGAAGGAGCTTGCGGACGACATGACGATTGAGACCTATATCGCGCGGCTGGCCGGCATGGTCGAGCGGGAGCTGGACGAAGTCCTTCCGGCGGAATGGGACGTGCCGGCCCGGCTGCGCGAGGCGATGATGTATTCGCTGAAGGCCGGCGGCAAACGGATCCGGCCGGTGCTGGTGCTCGCCGCCGCGGAAGCGGTGCGGGGCGACGAATCGGCGGCGGAGGCGGCGATGCCGGCGGCCTGCGCCGTCGAGCTGGTGCATACGTACTCGCTGATCCACGACGATCTGCCGGCGATGGACGACGACGATTTCCGCCGGGGCAAGCCGACGAACCACAAGGTGTTCGGGGAAGCGATGGCCATTCTGGCCGGCGACGCGCTGCTCACCCACGCGTTTCATCTCGTGGCGGAGGCGGCGCTTTCCGGCAAGCTGCCCGCCGGCGCCGCGCTCGCGATCACGGCCGACCTGGCCCGGCTCGCGGGCGCGTCCGGCATGGTCGGCGGGCAGGCGGCCGACATCCTCGGCGAGCAGGGCGTCACGACGCTGGAGGAACTGCGGTACATCCATCTGCACAAGACGAGCGATCTGATCGTGTTCTCGCTGGTGGCGGGCGGCCGGGCGGGCGGCGCCGACGAGGCGCAGATCCGCGCGCTGGCGGCGTTCGGCGAGCGGATCGGCCTGGCGTTCCAGATCCAGGACGACATTCTCGACGTCGTCGGCGACGAGAAGCGGCTCGGCAAGAAGACGAACAGCGACGCGCGGGCGCGGAAGGTGACCTGGCCGTATCTGGTCGGCCTGGACGCAAGCCGCGCCGAGGTCGGGCGGCTAACTCGGGAGGCGAAGGACGCGCTGCTGGACGCCGGCCTGCGCAGGCCGGAGCTGCTGCTCGGCATCGCCGAGTATTTGATGAAGCGCGATCATTGACGCCATCCGGCGGTGCAGGCGGCCCGCGGTTCCGCGGTCCGGCGCGCATCCGGCCGGCCGCCGGGTGTCTCGCCGGTCCGGATATGGTATAATGGCCCTGCATGCAACGCAGGGAGACGTTTCGCCATTCGAAAGCGAGGTAGACGCATGCTGCTCGAACATATCCGGGGACCGGAAGATTTGAAGGCGCTGCCGGTCGAACAGCTCGACGCGCTGGCCGGCGAGGTGCGGCGGTTTCTGATCGAGAAGCTGTCCGTGACCGGCGGCCATCTGGCGTCGAATCTCGGCGTCGTGGAGCTGACGCTCGCGCTGCATTACGTATTTGACAGCCCGAAGGACAAGCTGCTCTTCGACGTCGGACACCAGGCGTATGTGCACAAGATCATCACCGGCCGGATGGACCGGTTCGATACGTTGCGCCAGTACAAGGGGCTGTGCGGGTTCGTGAAGCGTTCGGAGAGCGAGCACGACGTCTGGGAAGCCGGGCACAGCAGCACGTCGCTGTCGGGCGCCATGGGCATGGCGCTGGCCCGCGATCTGAAGGGCGAAAGCCACCAGGTCGTCGCGGTCATCGGCGACGGCGCGCTGACCGGCGGCATGGCGCTCGAGGCGTTGAACCATATCGGCCACGAGAAGAAGAATCTGATCGTCATCCTGAACGACAACGAGATGTCGATCGCGCCGAACGTCGGCGCGCTGCACAATTACCTCGGCCGCATCCGCTCGGACCGCCATTACCTGAAGGCGAAGGAAGAGCTGCAGCAGCTGCTGAACCGGATTCCGGCGATCGGCGGCAAGCTCGCGAAGACGGCCGAGCGGGTGAAGGACAGCCTGAAATACATGGTTGTGCCGGGCATGTGGTTCGAGGAGCTCGGCTACACCTATCTCGGGCCCGTGGACGGGCATGACATCCGCAAGCTGCTCGAGGCGCTCCAGCAGGCGAAATCGATCGGCGGTCCGGTGCTCGTCCATGTGCTCACCGTGAAGGGCAAGGGGTACGAGCCGGCCGAAGCCGACTCGCACAAATGGCACGGCATCACGCCGTACAAGATCGAATCCGGCCAGGTGCTGAAGGCGGTCGGTCCGCCGACGTATACGGATGTGTTCGGCGAGGCGCTGGTGGAGCTCGCCGAGCGGGATCCGCGCATCGTCGCGGTGACGCCGGCGATGCCGGGCGGGTCGGGGCTGCTCAAGTTCGCGGAGCGGTTCCCGAACCGGATGTTCGACGTCGGCATCGCCGAGCAGCACGCGGCGACGATGTGCGCCGCGCTCGCGCTGGAAGGGATGAAGCCGGTGTTCGCCGTCTATTCCACGTTCCTGCAGCGGGCGTACGACCAGGTCGTGCACGATATTTGCCGCCACAACGCGAACGTGATCTTCGCGATCGACCGGGCCGGGCTGGTCGGGCCGGACGGCGAGACGCACCAGGGCGTGTTCGACATCGCGTTCCTGCGCCACATCCCGAACATGGTGCTCATGATGCCGAAGGACGAGAACGAGCTCAGGCGCATGCTGCGCACGGCCGTCGACTACGAGGGCGGCCCGATCGCGGTGCGCTATCCGCGGGCGGCGGGAGTCGGCGTCGCGCTCGATCCCGATCCGCAGTCGATTCCGCTCGGAACATGGGAAACGGTTCGCGAAGGCGACGGCATGACCATTCTCGCCTGCGGCCCGATGGTCGGCCTTGCGATGGAGGCCGCGGACCAGCTCAAGCGGGAAGGCGTGCAGCTGCGCGTCGTGAACGCCCGGTTCCTGAAGCCGCTTGACGAGGCGACGCTGCTCGCCCTCGCCGGCGAAGGCCTGCCCGTCATCGTGCTCGAGGAAGGCGCGGTGCATGGCGGCCTGGGCGGCGCGGTGCTCGAGTTCTACGCGCTGCGCGGCATCGACCACATGCGGGTGAGGCTGATCGGCGTGCCCGACCGGTTCATCGAGCACGGCTCGATCAAGGAGCAGCGCGCGGAGATCGGGCTGACGGTCGAGCGGATCGTCGCGGAAGTGAAACAGCTGCGGGCAAGGCCCGGCGCGCGCGCCGGCGCGATCCGCGGCTGAAGGGGACGGACGGCAAGCAGCCATGTCGGACAGGGATTTCAAGGGCAAGGAACGGATTGATGTGCTCCTTGTGGAGCAAGGTTTTTTTGAAAGCAGGGAGAAGGCGAAGGCGGCGGTGATGGCCGGGCTGGTGCTGGCGGACGGCGAGCGGATCGAGAAGAGCGGGGCGAAGGTGCCGCGCACGGCGGCGATCACGGTGAAGGGCGCGCCGCATCCGTACGTGAGCCGCGGCGGGCTCAAGCTGGAGAAAGCGATCCGGACGTTCGGCATCGGGATGGCGGGCCGGGTCATGCTCGACATCGGCGCGTCGACCGGCGGCTTCACCGACTGCGCGCTGAAGAACGGCGCCGCCCATGTCTACGCGATCGATGTCGGCTACAATCAGCTGGACTGGTCGTTGCGGCAGGACGCGCGGGTGACCGTCATGGAGCGGACGAACTTCCGCTATCTGAAGCCGGAGGATCTGCGCGGACCGCGGCCGGATTTCGCGGCGATCGATGTCTCGTTCATCTCGCTGCGGATCATCCTGCCGGTGCTGAAGGAGATGCTGCCGCCCGGCGCGGGCGTCGTCGCGCTGATCAAGCCCCAGTTCGAGGCGGGGCGCGAAGCCGTCGGCAAGTCCGGCGTCGTGCGCGATCCGGCGGTGCACGAAGAGGTGCTCGCCCGGGTGTGCGGCTTCGCCCGGGACGAAGGATACGGTCTGCAGGGGCTCACCTGGTCGCCGATCACGGGCGGGGAAGGCAACATCGAATTTCTCGCCTACTGGCGCCTGGGCGAGCCGGCGGCGACCGAGGCATCCCCCGGGGCGGTCGCGCGGCTGGTGGAGGAAGCGCACGCGGCGTTCCGTCGGGGGTGATCCGGTCAGGACGGTCGCCGGTCCGATGGAAGAAATCACCGAAAAACCATCTCGCAAAGCATGCGGGGCCGATCGGTCGAACAACCGGTGGGCCTTTTTGTTTTGGCGCCGGAAGGCGGGAAGCGACTTTCGCAAAGGCGGATTTTCTGCTATACTTGGGACGCAAACAAACGTTCTGGTTGATCGCATGCATCCCTGATGGAAGGATATTCCGCTTCGCAGCGAGAACCTATAGAGCATGCCATTCTATGCGTGCTTGTCGCGCGAAGGGGGCGGCGGATGTGGGCAATGCGGCCGACTGGCTGCTCATGGTCGCCGCGGGCGGTCTGATCGTCGTCTGGCTGTTTCGCCGGTTCCACGTCTGGCTCCACGAGCCGCCGGCCAGCCGCGTCTTCCGGCTGGGCGAGGGCGCGGAGCCGGAACCCGATGACGAGGCGGTGCGATTTCTGGAGGCGCACGGCTACGAGGTCGTCTCGGGCAAGCACCGCGTGCCGATCGAGATCGAGGTGGACGGCGAGCTGATGCAGGCCCGGCTGTTCATCGACTATGTCGCCGTGAAGGACGGACGAACCTGGCTGGTGAAGACGGCGCGCGACCGGATGCCGGTCGACTGGACCGGCGCCGGCGTCCGCGACCGGTTTCTCGTTTACGCGCTGCTTGTGCCGACGGCGGAAGGCGTCGTGTACGCCGACCCGCGGGAGCGATGGCTGCGCACGATCACGTTCGCGATCGGAACGGACGATTGAGGAGGAAAGCCATCCATGAAGGGATTCCGACAAATGAAAATTCGGGAGATCATCGGCGAACAGGAGATCGAGACGCAGGACGAGCTCGTCGAGGCGTTGCGCCGTGCCGGCCTGAACGTGACGCAGGCGACGGTCTCCCGCGACATCAAGGAAATGCAGCTCGTCAAGGTGCCGACCGAGGACGGCCGCTACAAATATTCGCTCGCGCCGGAGAACCGCGTCTACCCGCTTCAGAAGCTGAAGCGGGCGATGCAGGACCATTTCGTCCATATCGACAGCACGGAAAATCTCATCGTCATGAAATGTCTGCCCGGCACGGCGAACGCGATCGGCGCGCTCATCGACGCGATGGAGTGGAGCGAAGTCATGGGCACGATCTGCGGCGACGACACGATTCTGATCATCTGCCGGACGAAGGAGCAGAGCCAGGCGACCGTCGACCGGCTGATCGGTCTGTTGAATGAACCGGGGCGGAAATAGCCATCGTATTTACTGGCAGGAAGGGGACACGTCATGCTTCGCGAGCTGTCGATCCGCAATCTTGCTGTCATCGAACACGTATCCGTTTCCTTCGCGGAAGGGTTCCATGTGCTGACCGGCGAGACCGGCGCGGGCAAGTCGATTCTGATCGACGCGCTCAGCCTCGTCATCGGCGCCCGCGGCGCGGCCGACATCGTGCGATACGGCTGCGACAAGGCCGAGATCGAAGCGCTGTTCGATCCGCCCGCGGACCATCCTGTATGGGGCGTGATGGAATCGCTCGGCATCGAAGCGGAGCCGGACGAGCCGATTGTCGTGCGGCGCGAGCTGTCGGCCCAGGGCAAGAGCGTGTGCCGCGTGAACGGCCGGATTGTCAATCTGTCGATGCTTCGCGAGATCGGGGATTGCCTCGTCAATATCCACGGCCAGCATGAGCATCAATCGCTGCTCAAGACGGAGCGCCATCTCGAATGGCTCGACGTCTACGCCGGCGAGGAGCTGGCCGGATTGAAGCGGGCGTATCAGGAGGCCTACCGCGCGTACACGGAGACGCGGAGCCGGCTGCGCGAGCTGGAGGACGCCTTGCGGCACAACATGCAGATGCTCGATCTGTACAAGTTCCAACTGGCCGAGATCGACGACGCGAAGCTCAAGCCCGGCGAAGACGAGGCGCTGCAGGACGAGCGCCGGCGGCTCGCCCACGCCGAGCGGCTCATGCAGAACGCGTCCGAAGCCTACGACCTGATCTACGGCCGCTCCGGGCTTGACGCCCTCGCCCGGGCGATCTCGCGGCTCGAAGATATCCGCAAGTACGACGCCGCGGCCGTCGAACCGCTGCTCGAGCAGTTGCAATCGGCCTATTATCAGGCCGAGGACGTGGCGTATCAACTGCGCGATTACCGCGACCGCGTCGAGGCGAACCCGGAACGGCTCGCGGAAATCGAAGACCGGCTCGATCTCTTGAGCGGCCTCAAGCGCAAGTATGGCGAGCGCATCGAGGACATCCTCGCGTACCGGGACAAAATCGCCGACGCGATCGACAAGATGGAGAACCGGGACGAGCATCTGCAGCGGCTGCGCGAGGAAGAGCGGAAGCTTTACGAGCGGGCGCTGCGCCTGGCGGCCGGCCTGTCGGAGCAGCGGCGGCTGGCGGCGGACCGGCTGGCGAAGGAGATCGAGACCGAACTGAAGGAACTGCACATGGAGCGCACGACGTTCAAGGTGCAGCTGGATCAGCCGGCTGACGGGGAAGGGGCCCCGAAGTTGACGCCGCACGGCATCGACGAGGCGGTCTTCCTGTTCTCCGCGAACCCGGGCGAGCCGCCGAAGCCGCTGGCGAAGATCGCGTCCGGCGGCGAAATGTCGCGGATCATGCTCGCGCTCAAGACGGTGTTTGCGGCGATCGACGGCGTACCGGTGCTCGTGTTCGACGAGGTGGACACGGGCGTCAGCGGACGCGCCGCGCAGGCCATCGCGGAGAAGTTGTCGAAGCTGTCGCGGCGCTGCCAGGTGTTCGCGATCACGCACCTGCCGCAGGTCGCCTGCATGGCCGACCGTCACTACGGCATCCGCAAGTCGACGCAAGGCGAGCGCACGACGACGACGGTCGAGCCGCTCGAGGGGATCGGCCGGGTCGAGGAGCTGGCCCGCATGCTCGGCGGCGTCGAAGTGACGGACAAGACGCGCCATCACGCCCAGGAGATGCTCGACCTGGCCGAGCGGAAGAAGGGCGCCTGAAAGCCCTGAAAGCCAGTCCGGGAATGTTTTATCGGTCATAAAAGAATAGGGGCGGGGTTACCTTAAAGGTACGCCAGCAGGGCGAAGCGACAGACACGGGAGCGGCAGCTTCCGCGGCTTCAATCGCACCGGGCGGCCCGGGTTTCCCCGCGCCCGAGCCGGCACGAAGCCGCGAGAACCGCATGCCTGGAGGATTCCGACATGCGGTTCATCGGCGGCTTTTTTGCTATGCGCCGTCCGCATCCCGTTCGCTGTTCATCCCAGATACCCAAGGGAGCGTGAGTCCATTGAATGACAGCGCACGGATCCGTTGGTTCGGTCTGATGCTCGCGATTCTGGTCTGCTCGGCCGGTTTCACCGCCCCGTTTCGGCATTACGCCGCCTTTCCCGGCGAACTGAAACTGTTCCTCGGCCAGCACCGACAGCTCGACTATACGATGCCGGTGCACGCCGACGTCACGGTCGATCCTACCATCGTCAACATCAACGGTTCGGAAAGCCGTTCGGTCAAGGTTGACCTCGGCAAGCCGCTGTCGATCGTACCGCGTTCGAGCGGCATCGCCAAAATGCAAATGAAATTATTCGGTACGATTCCTTTCAAGACGGTCACGGTGCATGTCGTTCCCGAACTCAAGGTCATTCCCGGAGGACAGACGATCGGCGTCAAGGTGAAATCGGACGGCATCATGGTTGTCGGCCATCACCAGGTGAAGACGAAAGAAGGCGAGAAGGTGTCGCCCGCCCAATCGGCAGGCATCCGCCTCGGCGATCTGATCAAGAGCGCGAACGGGGAGAAGCTCAAGGATGTGGGCCAGATGGCGAAGATCGTCGAGGAGACCGGCAAGCGGGGCGGAACGCTGAAACTTGTGATCGAGCGCGGAACCGGGCAATTCGTGAAAGAGCTGAAGCCGGTCTACGACGCGGAAGACCGGAGCTGGCGGCTCGGCCTGTACATCCGGGACTCCGCGGCCGGAGTGGGCACGCTGACGTTCTACGCGCCGGAACATGGCGTGTACGGCGCCCTGGGGCACATCATCACCGACATGGACACGCAGGCGCCGATCCGGGTCGGAGAAGGACAGATCGTGCAGTCGAGCGTCACGTCGATCAACAAGAGCTCGAGCGGCGAACCCGGCGAGAAAAGGGCGCATTTCGTCAAGGAGGGCAAGGTGCTCGGCACCGTCGAGCGCAATACGCAGTTCGGCATCTTCGGCCGGATGAGCGAGCTGCCGAAGCCCAGCTACGACGACAAGGCCATTCCGGTCGCCTTCGCCGACGAGGTAAAAGAAGGGCCGGCGCACATTCTGACGGTGGTCGACGGCGAGAAAGTGGAGAAATTCGATATCATGATCACGCGCGCGATGCGGCAGAGCGAGCCGGCGACGAAAGGCATGATCATCAAAATCACCGACGAGAAGCTGCTGAAGCGGACGGGCGGCATCGTGCAGGGCATGTCCGGCAGCCCGATCATCCAGAACGGCAAACTGGTCGGCGCCGTCACCCATGTCTTCGTCAACGATCCTTCGTCCGGCTACGGTTGCTACATCGAATGGATGCTCGGCGACGCCGGCATCCTGAAGGATCGGCAAGAGCGGAAGCTTAAGGCGGGATGACGCCCTAAGCTTTCGTCTGCTTCCGGCGCATCCCCGGGCGTGTCGAAAAATGTTGAACTTTCCAGAAATAACGAGTATTTTGGAGTAAATTTTAATTATATTCATTAAACGAAAAAAAGTAAAGAAAAATTTTGGAGCGGGAAGGATTTTCCTTGCACATGTCGAAACGCATTTATATCGGGGAGGAATGCTCGCCTTCCAAGTGAATCCATGCGAATAAGGAGGACTCACACCTTGCAAAAAATTGAAGTATTGCTGGCCGACGACAACCGTGAATTTACGAATCTGCTCTCCGAGTACATCTCAGAACAGAGCGACATGACGGTCACGGGCGTAGCCTACAATGGCGAAGAAGTGCTTCGGCTGCTGGAGGAATCCCGCAAGGCGCCCGACGTCCTCATTCTGGACATCATCATGCCGCATCTCGACGGCCTTGGCGTGCTCGAAAGGCTGCGCGACATGGATTTGAATCCGATGCCGAAGATCATCATGCTGACGGCATTCGGTCAAGAAAATATAACGCAGAAGGCGGTTCAGCTCGGCGCGTCGTACTACATACTGAAGCCCTTCGACATGGAGATTCTGGCGAACCGCATCCGCCAGCTCGTGAACAATCCCGTGCTGTCCTCGTCCACAAGCTACGGCACGGTGCTGCAGAAGTCGCCCTCCGTCGTGCCGATCAACAAGAGCAAAAATCTCGACGCGAATATTACGAGCATCATCCACGAGATCGGCGTGCCCGCGCACATCAAGGGCTATCAGTACCTGCGCGAGGCGATCACGATGGTGTACAACAACATCGAGATCCTTGGCGCGATCACGAAGACGCTCTATCCCGCGATCGCCGAGAAGTTCAAGACGACGCCGTCCCGCGTCGAGCGCGCGATCCGGCACGCGATCGAAGTCGCCTGGACGCGCGGCAACATCGACTCGATCAGCCATCTGTTCGGCTATACGGTCAACATGAGCAAGTCGAAGCCGACGAACAGCGAGTTTATCGCGATGGTCGCAGACAAGCTGCGCATCGAGCACAAGGTGTCGTAACGGGCCCGTGGCCGGAATTCCATCCGGGATGCATGCGCCACTCTTCCGTCGGTCGGAAAGCCGAGGGGGGAGTGGTGTCCTTTTCTTTTCGGGTTGTTGCATTTTGGAGAGCGCGGTGCCTGGGAGAAGGAGGAAAAGCGCGAATGCGGCACGGAAGCGGGAAGCTTTTTCCCGGGATGATCCGGAATGTTCTGGCGGCGGGCAGACGGCATACCGTCGCGATACGGGAAGACGGCACGGCGGTCGCAGTCGGCGACAACCGGCTCGGCCAGTGCGATGTGGGCGACTGGCGGGACATCGTGTCGGTCGCCGCGGGGAACGTCCACCTGGCGACGAACACGGGAAATGCGCACACCGTGGGCTTGCGCGGGGACGGCACGGTCATGGCTTCGGGCTGGAACCGTCACGGCCAATGCGAAACGTCCGGCTGGAGGGACATCGTCGCGATCGCGGCGGGATGGTGCCGGACCGTCGCCTTGCGCGCGGACGGAACCGTGGTGGCGACGGTCCGGAATCTGGAGGGCGAGTGCGAGACGGAAGACTGGCGCGACATCGTGGCGATCTCGGCGGGCGACTGGCATACGGTCGGCCTGCGCGCGGACGGCACGGTCGTCGCGGCGGGCAACAATCGGCATCGCCAAAGCGAGACGTCCGATTGGCGGGATATCGTGGCGGTTGCGGCGTGCTATTTGCATACGGTCGGGCTGCGGGCGGACGGGACCGTGGTCGCGACGGGCAACAACCAGGCCGGCCAGTGCGGAGTGGTCGGCTGGCGGGACGTCGTGGCGGTCGCGGCGGGCAGCCTGCACACCGTCGGTCTGAGAGCGGATGGAACCGTGATCGCGGCAGGGGACAACCGGTTCGGTCAATGCGATGTGGGCGAATGGAGCGGGATCGTTGCGGTCGCGGCGGGCTGCTGCCATACCGTGGGCTTATGCATGGACGGCACGGTGGTCGCCGCCGGGGACAACCGGTTCGGCCAATGCGATGTGGGCGGCTGGAGCGGCATCCGGCTGCCGGAGCGGGCATCGCGGTAGGGAGAGCGGATGCGCGTTGCGATCACGATTGCCCGTTGTCCGTCTGCCGCGAGGGCTTCGGCGGGCGCGGACGCTTCTTGCGGAAGCGGGGCGCGACGTAGTTGCGTTTCCGGTCGCGGAAAAAGATCCAGCCGCCGATAAAGCCGACGCCGCCGAGAAACAGGATAAGGCCGAAGATGAACCGCAGCCAGTTGAAAGCCGGGACCGGTTCGTTCGGACCGAAGGAAGCGAAGTAGTCGAACAGGGTGTTCTTGATCTGCAGAAAGCCGTATGCCGCCCCGATCCCGGGTATGACCAGCAGCAGCACGGCGATAAAACGCGAAAACACCAATCTCATGCTTCTACCATCCTTCCGTCGTTCTGCCTGCGGCGCTAAAAACCCGAATGATTTTATCTTACCGCGAAAGCGCCTTCGTTGTCCAACCATGCCGGACAGGGCTGTTATATGCCGCCGGGGAAAGGTAAAATAGAGAGCGTACGGATAGCGCAGGACCAGCATCCGCGATCATCCACGTTTCGGGAAGAGGAGAATCAATCATGGCAATCCATGCGGACATGGCGGTGCTCGGCGGCGGGCCCGGGGGCTACTCGGCCGCGATTCGCGCCGCCCAGCTCGGCAAAAAGGTCGTCATCATCGAACAGGACCGGTTAGGCGGCGTCTGTCTGAACCGGGGCTGCATTCCGAGCAAGGCGCTGCTGCGCAGCGCGGAAGTGTTCCATACGGTGAAGGAGGCCGCGCATTACGGCGTCGCGCTTCCGGGCGAGCCCGAGCTGCGCTACGACGCCGTGCTGGAACGGAAGCGCGCGGCGGTCGAGCAGCTTCACCGCGGGCTCCAGTCGCTCATGAAGAAGCACAACATCGAGGTCATTCACGGCAGGGGAAGGATCATCGGGCCGTCGATCTTCTCGCCGCGCAGCGGTTCGGTCGCGGTCGAGCTGGAAGGCGGCGAGATGGAGACGGTCGTGCCGCAGCAGCTCGTCATCGCGACCGGTTCGCGTCCGCGCGAGCTGCCGGGCCTTCCGTTCGACGGCGTCCATGTGCTGAGCAGCGACGACGCGCTGGGCATGGAGACGCTGCCGAAGGATTTCCTGATCATCGGCGGCGGCGTCATCGGCATCGAATGGGCGTCGATGATGAACGACTTCGGCGTGGAGGTGACGCTCGTCGAGGCGGCTTCGCGCCTGCTGCCGGGCGAGGATGCCGACGTATCGGCCGAGATGGAACGGCTGCTCCGCCGGCGCGGCGTGCGCGTGCTCACCTCGGCGAAGCTGCTCGCGGATACCTTCGAGCGGAATGGCGGCCGCGTGGCGGTCAAGGTCGAGACCGGCGAGGGGACGGTCGCGCTGGACGCCGAGCGGATGCTCGTCGCGGTCGGCCGGACGGCGAACGTCGACGGCATCGGCCTCGAGGCGACCGACGTGACGGTCCGGGACGGCTTCATTGCGGTGAACGCGTCGTACCAGACGGCCGAGCCGCACATCTACGCGGTCGGCGACGTCATCGGCGGCGTGCAGCTTGCGCACGCGGCGGCGCGCGAAGGGGTGATCGCGGCCGAGCACATGGCGGGCCTCAATCCCGGGCCGATCCAGCCGCACCGCATTCCGCGCTGCGTCTATTCGCGCCCGGAGGTCGCCTCGATCGGCTGGACGGAGAGCCAGGCGATGTCCCGGGGACACGACGTGAAGACGAGCCGGCTGCCGTTCCGGGCGAGCGGCAAGGCGATCGTGTCCGGCGAGACGGACGGCTTCGTGAAGGTGATCGCCGACCGGAAGACCGGCGACATCCTCGGCGTCCACATGATCGGTCCGCATGTGACGGAACTGCTGTCCGAGGCGGGTCTGGCGGATCTTCTGAACGCTTCCGTCTGGGAGGTCGGCCAGCTCATCCATCCGCATCCTTCGCTGTCGGAAACGCTCGGCGAGGCGATGCTGGCGATCGACGGCGCGTCCCTGTCGTTTTGACCCGAAAGACAGGTCTGTTTGATTCATTTCTTTTTCCGGCAAAAAAGGGTATAATGGATGCATCTTACCTTTAGTACCTGGTGTTAAGAGCTGGCCTCGAATCAAAGGCGGCTTGCTACAGCCGGGAAAAGGAGGCGCGACATGGCCAATACCGGTACAGAGCGGACATTCCGCCATCGCGAGCTCGGCCTGACGGACGACGACGCGGTGCAGATGTACGCGACAATGCTGATGGCAAGACGTTACGACGAGCGGGCGCTGCTGCTCCAGCGGGCCGGCAAGATTAATTTCCACATCTCGGGGATCGGACAGGAAGCCGCGCAGGTGGCGGCCGCCTTTGCGCTCGACCGGGAGAACGACTGGTTTCTGCCCTATTACCGCGATTACGGCTTCGTGCTGGCGGTCGGCATGACGCTGCGCGAGCTGATGCTGAGCCTGTTCGCGAAGGAGGAGGACCCGAACAGCGGCGGCCGGCAGATGCCCGGACACTTCGGCTGCAGGCGGCTGCGCATCGTCACCGGATCGAGCCCGGTGACGACGCAGGTGCCGCACGCGGTCGGCATTGCCTACGCGCTCAAGCTGAAGCGCAAACCGTACGTGTCATTCGTGACGTTCGGCGAAGGCTCGAGCAACCAGGGCGATTTCCACGAGGGCTGCAATTTCGCGGGCGTGCACAAGCTGCCGGTCATCTTCATGTGCGAGAACAATCAGTACGCGATCTCGGTGCCGGTGTCGCGGCAGGTGAGCGGCCGGATCTGCGACCGGGCGATCGGCTACGGCTTCCCCGGCGTCCGGGTCGACGGCAACGACCCGCTCGAGGTGTACAAGGCCGTGAAGGAAGCGCGCGAGCGAGCCGTCGCCGGCGAAGGCCCGACGCTGATCGAGGCCATGATGTACCGGCTGTCGCCGCACTCGACGTCGGACAACGACCTGGCTTACCGGTCGAAGGAAGAGATCGAGGAGCACCGGGCGAAGGACGGGCTGCCGCGCTACCGCCAATATCTGATCGATTGCGGGCTGTGGAACGAAGAGCTCGACAAGTCGCTTGACGCGAACATCCGCCAGATGCTCGACGAGGCGACCGAATACGCGGACAAGGCGCCGTATCCCTCGCCGGAGTCGATCATGCATCACGTCTACGCAGGCGATGCGGAAGGGGGGCGTTGAGCCATGACGGTCATGCACTACATCGACGCGATCCGGCTCGCGATGGAGGAAGAGATGGCCCGCGACGAGGATGTATTCATCCTCGGCGAAGACGTCGGCTACAAAGGCGGCGTCTTCACGACGACGAAGGGGCTGCTCGAGAAGTTCGGCCCGGAGCGGGTGCTGGACACGCCGCTTTCGGAGTCGGTGATCGCCGGCGCGGCGATCGGCGCCGCGATGTACGGCCTCAAGCCGATCGCCGAGATGCAGTACGCGGATTTCATCTTCCCCGCGACGAACCAGATCATCAGCGAGGCGGCGAAGATCCGCTACCGTTCGGTCAGCGACTGGACCTGTCCGGTCGTCATCCGCGCGCCGATCGGCGGCGGCGTGTTCGGCGGGCTGTACCATTCGCAGAGCGTCGAATCGGTCTTCTTCGGCACGCCGGGTCTGAAGATCGTCGCGCCCTACACCGCCTATGACGCGAAGGGGCTGCTGAAGGCCGCCGTCCGCGATCCGGACCCCGTGCTCTATTTCGAACACAAGAAATGCTACCGCCTTGTTTCCGGCGAAGTGCCGGAGGACGACTACATCGTGCCGATCGGCAAGGCGAACGTGCTGCGCGAAGGAGACGACATCACGGTGATCGGCTACAGCCTGCCGCTCCATTTCGCGATGCAGGCGGCCGAGGATCTGGAGGCGGAGGGCATCTCGGCCCACATCCTCGACCTCCGCACCTTGCAGCCGCTCGACAAGGAAGCGATCCTCGAGGCGGTCCGCCGCACGGGCAAGGTGCTGATCGTCCACGAGGACAACAAGACGGGCGGCGTCGGCGCGGAAGTGGCGGCGATCATCGCCGAGGAACTGCTGTATGAATTGGACGCGCCGATCATGCGGCTGTGCGGACCGGATGTGCCGGCGATGCCGATCCACGCGCCGGGCGAGAAGCATTTCATGCTGAACCGGGAGAAACTGCGGGATGCGATGCGGAATCTCGCGCTCTATTGACGGCCGCAGGGTCCATGCCGCCGGCCGGGGAAAGAAGGAGTTGGGAACGTGAGGGATGGTCTTCTGGAAATCGTCATGCCGCAGCTCGCGGAATCGCTGGTGTCCGCGACGATCGAGCGCTGGCTGAAACAGCCTGGCGACACGATCGAGATGTACGAGCCGATCTGCGAGGTCAACACGGACAAGGTGAACGCGGAGCTGCCGTCGACCGTCAGCGGGAAGCTGGTCAAAATCCTGGCCGGCGAAGGCGAGACCGTGAGCGTCGGCGCGCCCATCTGCCTCGTCGAGACGGCGTCTTCCGGCGTGCAGGCTCAGGCGGCCGCGCCTGAGCAGCCGGACGGAACAGCGCGGGCGGCCGAAGCGGCGGACGACCGCGAGGAAGCGTCGCACATGCGCGGCCGCTATTCGCCGGCGGTGCAGCGGCTCGCCGCCGAGCACGGCGTCAATCTGGCCGAGATCAAGGGAACCGGTCTCGGCGGGCGCATCACGCGCAAGGATGTGCTGAACTTCATCGAATCCGGCCGCGCGTCCGGCCGGACCGCCGTTCCGCGTTCGGACGATCCGGCCCGCATGCCGGTCCGGTCCGGCGGCCTGCACCTGTCCGAGGAGCCGAAAGTGCCGGTCATCGAAGTCGAGGCGGCGCCGCCGGGGGGCAGCGAATATTTCATCGACGTGACGCCGCTCCGCCACACGATCGCGACGCGGATGCGCCAGAGCGTCACGGAGATCCCGCACGCCTGGACGATGATCGAGGCCGACGTGACGAACCTCGTCGCGCTGCGCAACAAGCTGAAGGACGAATTCAAGAAACGCGAAGGCATCAACCTGACCTACCTCGCCTTTTTCCTGAAGGCGGTCATCAACGCGATCAAGGACTATCCGATCATGAACTCGGTGTGGGCCGTCGACAAGATCATTGTCAAGCGCGACATCAACATCTCGCTCGCCGTCGGCACGGAGGACGGCGTCTGGACGCCGGTCATCAAGAACGCCGACCAGAAGAACATCGCCGGCCTGGCGCGCGAGATCGACGATCTGGCGCGCAAGACGCGGGAAGGACGGCTGTCGCTCAGCGACATGCAGGGCGGCACGTTCACCGTCAACAACACCGGCTCGTTCGGCTCGATCCTGTCGCAGCCGATCATCAACTACCCGCAGGCGGCGCTCATCACGTTCGAATCGATCGTCAAGCGCCCGGTCGTCATCGGCGACATGATCGCGATCCGCTCGATGGTGAACCTGTGCCTGTCGCTCGACCACCGCATTCTGGACGGCGTCATCTGCGGACGCTTCCTGCAGCGGGTGAAAGAGAACCTCGAAAGCTTCAGCATCGAGAACACCACCTTGTACTGAGGGGCTCGCCATGGACGGTTCCGACGCAATGCTCGACATCCGCTATGTTCCGATGATCGACTACGCCGCCGCCTGGGACCGGCAGAAGGAGACGGTGAAGGCGATCGACCGCGGCGACAAGCCGGAGACGCTGCTGCTCCTGCAGCATCCGCCGACCTACACGATCGGCTCGCAGAAGCATCCGGAGCATCTGTTGCTCGGCGAAGAGGAGCTCAAGGCGCGGGGCATCCGCGTGTTCCAGATCGACCGCGGCGGCGACATCACCTACCACGGTCCCGGCCAGCTCGTCGGGTATCCGATGCTCTATCTTGATCCGGCGGCGATCGATCTGCACGGATACCTGCGCGCGCTCGAGCAGGTCATCATCGAATGGCTGGCCGATTACGGCATCGGGGGCGGACGCAAGGAAGGCTACACCGGCGTATGGGTCGGGGAGGAAAAAATCGCGGCGATCGGCGTCAAGTTCAACAAGGCGCGAAGCCGTCGGGGCTTCATCACGAGCCACGGCTTCGCGCTCAACCTGCGCGCGGGGATCGGTAACGAAGGTTTCGCGGGGATCATCCCGTGCGGCATCCGCGAATACGGCGTCACCAGCTTCGAGGATCTGACGGGGATCCCGATGCCGCCGGAGCGGGCGGCGCGGGAAATCGTGCCGCACTTCTGCCGCGTGTTCGGCAGGACCGCAGGCCCCTTAATAGAAGAGCCAGCCGATGCTGGCGACGACCGTTGAGAGAAGCATCGCGGCGGCGACCACGACGGCCGTGATCCGGATCCACTTGCGGTTGATCATGGGCTCGGGCACGCTCCTTTCAACCAGACTGTGCATGAGACTATTGTATCCGATTTGCGAGACGGGAGGAAAGCGATGATTAATCGTCAGAGATTGATCGATGAGTTCATGGAGCTCGTCCGCGTCGACAGCGAGACCGGCCACGAACAGGAGATCAGCCGCGTGCTGAAGGCGAAGTTCGCCGGTCTCGGCCTCGCGGTCGAGGAGGACGACGCGGCGGCGAAGACGGGACACGGCGCGGGCAATTTGTTCGCGATGCTGGAAGCCGACGGGGCGGAAAGCGCGCCGGTCATTTTCTTCACGTCGCACATGGATACCGTCACGCCGGGCCGGGGCATCAAGCCGCGGCTGGACGACGACGGCTACATCCGCAGCGACGGGACGACGATTCTGGGCAGCGACGACAAGGCGGGCATCGCGGCCATGTTCGAAGCGATCCGGGTCATCAAGGAGCGGAACATTCCGCACGGACCGGTCCAATTCGTCATCACGGTCGGCGAGGAAGCGGGCCTGAACGGCGCGCGGGCCATGGACCGCAGCCGGCTCAAGGCGGCGTTCGGCTACGCGCTCGACTCGAACGGCGAGATCGGCGACATCGCCGTCGCGGCGCCGACCCAGGCGAAGATCACGATGAAGGTGCACGGCAAGTCCGCCCACGCGGGCGTCAACCCCGAGGACGGCATCAGCGCAATCCAGGTGGCCGCGAAGGCGATCGCGCGCATGCCACTCGGCCGCATCGACCATGAGACGACGGCCAATATCGGCCGGTTCGAGGGCGGCGGCGCGACCAACATCGTCTGCGACTTCGTGAAGCTCGACGCCGAGGCGCGCAGCCTCGACCGGGAGAAGCTGGACCGCCAGGTGGAGGCGATGCGGCAGGCGCTCGAGGGCGCGGCGGCGGAGTTCGGCGCCCGGGCGGAGTTCGAGAGCGAAATCCTGTATCCGTCGTTCCGCTATACGGAAGCCGATCCGGTCGTGAAGCTGGCTGTGCGGGCGATTGAGGCGATCGGATGCAAACCGCGCACGTTCCATTCGGGCGGCGGCAGCGACGCGAACATCTTCAACGGCCACGGCGTGCCGACCGTCAACCTGGCGGTCGGGTACGAGGAGATCCACACGACGCGGGAGCAGATCCATGTCGACAACCTGGTCAAGACGACGGAGCTTGTCGTCGAGATCATCCGGCAGGCCGCCGCGCGGCAAGGGTGAGCGAAGCGCCGAATCCGGCCGTCGACGGCACGGAGTACCGTCGGAGCTCCAACATTTGAGAAGAATCAGAAGCCGGCAGGGAGCCATTCCCCGCCGGCTTCTTCGCTGTACGCCCGGCATGGGCGTCATCTCTACGGTGAAAGTCCGGAATGGGGGCTGGCGAGCGCCTACCATTAGCCGAGGGCAAGGGTGTCGGTCGCGAGGCCGAATCTGAAGGAAGCCGGAGGC